>WNFD01000180.1_pt1 | contig 64678 bp, 54 predicted proteins | sample 5400491 | NCBI WGS metagenome assembly WNFD01 (sample SAMN13153343, study PRJNA577476) | soil metagenome | isolation source: 120 cm saprolite under Douglas fir tree site 2 hole 2 replicate 2 | place: USA:California | collected 2015-04-18 | reverse complement strand
GTTTTGAAGAAGGGCTGCTCCTCGCTACCGCCGACAGCGCTGATCTCGAGGCCCTGGTTTTGTTCGCGGACACCCTGCGGCACGAAGCCGTAGGCGACGCGATCACCTACGTTGTAAACCGCAACATCAATTTCACCAACGTCTGCTTCGTGGGCTGCAGTTTTTGCGGATTTGGCAAAGGCCCGGGCGCGCCGGATGCTTACTCCGTTTCCGTGGACGACGTCGTGCGCAAAGCGCGTGAAGCGTGGGACACCGGCGCCACCGAAGTGTGCATCCAAGGCGGCCTGCCGCGCGATCTCGACGGCTTCTTCTACCGCGACATTCTGCGCGCTATCAAGCGCGCGATTCCCGCAATGCACGTGCACGCGTTTTCGCCCATGGAGATTTCCTACGGCGTCGACAAGACTGGAATGCCGCTGCGTGATTATCTGCAGATGCTGAAAGACGAAGGGCTTGGCAGCATTCCCGGAACGGCCGCGGAAATTTTGGACGACCGCGTGCGCCGCGAGCTGAGCCCAAACAAACTGCCGGTCGCGCGTTGGGTGGAAATCGTTACCACCGCGCACGAGCTGGGCATTCCCTCGACTTCCACGATGATGTACGGCCATGTGGAAGAGCCGGCGGATTGGGTCCGTCACATTCTGCTGCTGCGCTCCATTCAGAAGCGCACCGGGGGGTTTACGGAATTTGTACCGCTTGGTTTCATCCATGAGAATACGCGGCTGTTCAAACACGGCGGCGCGCGGCCCGGCGCCCGCCGCGAAGAGCATCTGCGCGTGCACGCCCTGGCGCGCGTTTTGCTGCATGGCGCAATCAAGAATATCCAGGTTTCCTGGGTGAAGCTCGGCTTCGAGACCTCGCTGGCTTGCCTCAACGCCGGCGCCAACGATTTTAGCGGCACGCTAATGGAAGAGAACATTTCGAAAGCGGCGGGCGCGACCTTCGGCGAGTACGTTTCGCCTCAGGATTTCCGCCGCATGACTCGCTCCATCGGCCGCGTGCCGGCGGAGCGCACCACGACCTACAAAATTCGCCATCTACACGACAACGTCGAAGAGCCGGCCGCTCCTGTGCAGCCGCAGTTGAATCTCGTGCAAAAAGCGCACGTTTCCTACGCCGAAGGCGCGTACTGAGGCCACTCAATGCGCGCCTTGCTCCTGCCCATTAAAGATTTGCGCCAAGCGAAGCAGCGCCTCGCTCCGCTTCTTAATCCCGCCGAGCGTTTCGGGCTTGCCCAGGCCATGCTGGCGGACACCATTCGCGCCGTTCGCGGCGTGCGGCGAGCCGACAAAGTCTTCGTGGTGACAAACTACATTCCGGCCATGCAGGCGGCGGAAGCGAACGGCTGGGAGCTTCTGCGCGAGGAGCAGCAAATCTCAGAAAGTGTTTCCGTGGACGCCGCTTCCCGGCACTGCGCGGAATGCGGAGTCACGTCATTGCTGCGCCTGCCGCTGGATGTGCCGCTCGTGCAAGCCAGCGACATCGACGAATTGCTCGCAATCGACTGCGCCGCGCCGGCGCTGGTGATTGTGCCCTCCCGCGACGGCACCGGCACCAACGCCATCCTGCGCACGCCGCCTGCGCTGTTTCCGTCGCACTTCGGCTCCGGCAGTTTTGCGAAACATTGCGGCGAGGCCGAGCGCGCCGGCGCGCAGATTTTGGTTCGCCGCAATGCTCGCTTGGAGATGGACGTTGACGACGAAGCTGATCTGCGCGCTCTTTCGCGAGAAGACTTGCGCGGCACGGAAACCGGTGCGTGGTTCGAGCGTAGCGGCTTGATGAAGCGGCTGATGGCGCCAGCGATCAGTGACAATAGGTTGAAGCTGGCGGCAAATATCTGAAACTTGCCGTTCTTGCGGCCGCGCCAGGGTTTTGAAGGAAGACAAATCGAGGAGCATCATCCTCCGGAGGTTCGAAATGGCCGAGCATCTACCTGAGAAATACGCTGATCTGCTGCAGAAAAGAGCGTTCGCCAACCTGGGTACACTGAACGGCGACGGGAGTCCGCAAGTGACGCCAGTATGGGTCGACTACGACGGAAAGTACGTGCGCATCAATTCGGCGCGCGGCCGCGTGAAGGACAAAAACATCCGCCGCGATCCGCGCGTTTCGCTGTCCATCCAGGACCCGGAGAATCCGTACCGTTACCTGGAGATTCGCGGCAAGGTCGTCGAAATCACGGAGAAGGGCGCCGACGAGCACATCAACGGTCTGGCCAAGAAATATCTGGGCAAGGACGTCTATCCCGGGCGAAAGCCTGGTGAGACGCGAGTGCTGTACAAGATCGAGCCGCAGAAATTCAGCTCGATGGGATGATGTAAATGAGCTGCTTCACGGTTTGTCCACGAAACGCACCCGATGCGAGACGCCGACGCAAAAAAATAGATCAAAGGCGGGCCGCCACACGCGCGACCATGCGATTCTCTTCGTCGCGAAGAATGAGCACCAGGCTATCGGTAAGCGGAACGCCCGCGCTCGGCACGACGTATTCGTAAGTCCATTCCAGCTTTTCCGGCAATCCGTGCGCCTGCGCAGCCGCTTTCGGAATCAGCTCTCGCACCGCGAAAAATGTCCTCTCCACGGTTTCCACCGGCCGCAGCTCCACCCCGCGTTTCCAATACAGGTAAAGGTGCAGCGAACTCATCATCGCGCGTGTCAGGTATCTTGGCGCGTCGGGATTTTCCCCGCGCGGAGGGCAGGTCAGGTCGTAGTGATCGTGCACCAAAAACGTCAGCGTGAGCCGGTCGGGAAAATTCTCGACCGTCTCCGTCCCTCTCCGGAAAATTGTTCCGCTCTCTTTGTCGATGCGCTTGAGATGATCGAAGAAATCTCCGGAGGTCACCCGTCCGGCCAGCCGGAAACAAGGGCCGTTGGCAATCGCGCCGTTAGTGATCACGAACAGCCCGCCTTCATAGCTCCAAACGGTTTTATCGCGCGCAAATGCAGGCATGCTGCAGACGATTAGGAGGGCGGCGGCGCAGCGAGTCGCGTGAAGCAGGCGCATCAGGAATTCCTTGCCATCAGCCGGAATCTTTATCTTAGCCTCGATGCCAAGCCTACTGCGCCCGCATAAGAAACGAAAATCCGTCGATGCCGCGAATCGCCCGTCGCTACATCGCCGTGCACTTGACAATCATCGCCAACAGCGCCCACGCACCGACCTTCACTTCGCCGCCCCCGGAACAAAAATCGCCTTCGGTATCGCCATGTGTACGCCCTTATTCCCATCGACCAATTCCGTGATGCTTAAATCCGCCGCCACGCTCGCCAGCATATACGCGTCATCTCGCGAAAGGTGCTTCTCCGTCATCAGAAAATCGATCATCTCGCGCACCGCCAGCTTCGTCGCCTCGTTCAAATCTTCGTGCAATCCCATGGTGATAAAACTCGTCGGCGTCTCTGCCCGCGGCCAGCGCAAGTGCATGTCTTTGCGCACCACAAATTGAAACGTGCCGACCAACGAAGTCTCCATCGCGGTGATGTCCACCTCACCGTTCCCTTGCCCGGCGTGCCCGTCGCCCACCTCGAACAGTGCGCCCGCCGCGTGCACTGGAATGTACAGCGTCGTCCCCGCTACCAAATCCTTGTTGTCCAGGTTCCCCGCGTGAATCCACGGCGGGTTGCTGCTGAATCTTCCCAACGATTCCGGCGGCGCCACGCCCATGCTGCCGAAAAATGGATGCAGGGGAATCTCGATGCCCGGCACAAACCGTGCCACCATGCGCTTCTCATCCAGCGGAATAATTTTCATCTTCGGATACGGATAATCCTCGGGCAAAAATCCGCGCCCCGGCCCAAAGCCGTTGTATGCATACGGAATCGCGAGCCGCACGGACACAATGCGCACCTCCAGCACATCGCCTGGCTGCGCATCCTCGATGTAAATCGGACCGGTCAGAATGTGCCCGCCCGGCCCTTTGTCTTTCACCTGGTCGTAGATGTCGCGCAGCGATTGTTCCACCTGGTCCGCCGCTACGCCCGCGCCTTCCAGCCGCTTCGGGCTCGAAGTAATCAGCGTCTGAACCTCGACGGTGTCGCCAGACTTCACTCGGAGCACTGGCGGCGCGCTGGCGTCGTAGTAGCCCCAGGCAATAGTTTTCGGCGTCGGCTTCAGCGTATGCGTCGCCGGCGAACCACCCTGCTGCGCCGACGCCCTGACAGCCCAAACAACTCCTACAAACACAAGTAAATTACGCCAGCGCATGCATCCTCCCAAACGTGATGTCACGCCACCTGTAGCGGCCGCCGACTGCTTGCCCTGAGCTTCGAAGGGTGGCGGGCGCTTTTTCGTCGCGCGCTACATGCCCTTCTCTTTCGGCAGCAACCCTCCTTCATCCTCCACCACAAACGAACAGAGCCGAAACGTATCCGGATCGCTACCCGAAAGACGCGCCAGCCGCTCCGCCACAAGCTGCGCGGGAATAATGTCGATCAAAAACTGCCACTCGCTCGTAATCGCCGGAAGCTGAAACACCAGGTCGCCCGCATCGTCCGGTAACTGTTGCCCAATCAACATCACCCGCGCCCCCAACTTCCGCAGATCGCGCGCAACGGCCAAATCCTGCTCGCGCATCCTCGTCCCATCGATCCACATCCCGAAGCGCACACTCTGGGCCACAATTTCCTGCGGACCGTGCCGGAAGCTCCCCGTGCCCATCGCCGTAGCCGGCGACTTCACGCCCTCTTCCCACATCAGACGCGCCTCATAAGCGCTGCCCAGGCTCGACCCCCGCGCCAGAAAATACGCCGTACTGCGCGGCGCCAGCCACGCCGAGTTTTCGATTTGCTCCTGCCATGCGGCAAGCTCGTCTCCAACTGCGGCGAAGGACTGCAAAAGCGAGTCTACAAGCGAACCATCAAACGATCCGACCACCGATGCGGCAAGAACCCCCGCAGCCAGAGTCAAAGTCGTATAGGTATTCACCGAAATGGCATGATCCAGCTCCACCGGAACCACCATTGCAATCTGCGCCTCGCGCGCCAGCGTCCCCTCCGCCGCATTCGTAATCCCAATAACAGTCGCCCCGCTCGCTCGCGCCTTGGCCAGCAGTTGCACAATCTCCACGCTGCGCCCGCTGCGCGAAATCACGATCATCACCGATTCCGCCGGAATCGCCGCAAACTGCACCAACTCCGCCGCGTCCACCAAGTACACCGGCCGCGCCCCAAGCTGAAACAGCACCGAAACATTCAGCCCTGCATGCCAACTGCTCCCAATCCCAGTCAAGTACACATGTCGCGCCGCACGCACCGCCGCCACCGCAGCATCGAGCGCACTTCGCCCCGCCCCAGATAAATGATCGAGCGTCCGCTGCAATTCGTCGGGTTGGCGGAGGATATCGCATAGGAAATGTGTCACGAGCGGCTCAGGTTTATTGCATTCACGAAGCTAAGTGAAAACTGTTCTCGCAAGGACCGATCATTCTACCCATCGGTCGGGCAAATCAGGGCAATTCAATGCCTCCTCCAGAAATTACAGGAACGAGGAATGCTTTCGGCGAACTAGAATCAACGTGAGTCAAAGTTAATTCCAAAGTGTACGACCTTTGCCTGCGAACCTCGACGTCTACGCACCGACGGTTGTAAAAGGCTGCACGGTCGTCGCTGGACGTGAGAATCCAAGCGTTATCGTGAAGCTCAGATGGGGAGCCAGCTGCTTTGCAAGCGACCCGTCCTTGATCATCTTTCAAGGTAGCCTCTATATTCGTATTCAGCCCTGTGAGTTCTGCTGTATCCTTCTCCGTTTTTCCAACAACAATCAATTTAAGCGTCATTTCCTCCGACGGAAGACCGGCGAGTCTAAATTGGTGCACACCGTTTTCAAACAACGGAATCTGGCCAAGCTCGACATTGTAACGGGGATAGGTCCAGACACCCGAATCTCTAATGTGGCCATCGCCATGATAATCGCTGATTCGATACGACCAGAACCACCAGATGGCGAGAATAAGGCACAAAAGTCCTGCGGCCCATTTCCCGGCAGTAGAAGAGTTCAACATTCAGTCGCTACGTTCTCGCTGTTCGGAATTAAGTACATGGAGAAGAACTATGGGTGGGTCATGTCTTCAGGATGAACCAGAGAATCGAATTCTTGGCCGGTGAGGAAGCCGAGCTTGACGGCGGCGTCGCGCAGACTGATGTGCTCATGATGCGCCGTGTGTGCCACTTTGGCGGCGTTGTCGTAGCCAATCTTTGGCGATAGCGCGGTCACCAGCATCAGTGAATTCTTTACGTACTCGTCTACTTGCTCGCAGTTCACTTCAATTCCCTGCACGCAGTGCTCGACAAAACTGTTGCAGACATCCGCCAGCAACTCCACCGAATGCAGATAGTTGAAAATGATCACCGGCTTGAACACGTTCAGCTCGAAATTTCCCTGCGAGCCGGCAAACCCAATCGCCGTGTCGTTGCCCATCACCTGCACCGCCACCATGGTCACCGCTTCGCACTGTGTCGGGTTCACCTTCCCGGGCATGATCGACGACCCCGGCTCGTTTTCCGGCAAAATCAGCTCGCCCAATCCGCAGCGCGGCCCGGAGGCCAGCCAGCGAATGTCGTTCGCAATTTTCATCAGCGAAGCCGCCAGCGTCTTCAGCGCCCCGCTGGCAAACACGATTTCATCGTGGGCCGCCAGCGCATTGAACTTGTTCGGATGGGACCGGAACGGCAGCCCCGTCAACTCCGCAATCTTCCGCGCCGCGCGCTCCGCAAATTCCGGATGCGCGTTCAGGCCGGTGCCCACGGCGGTTCCGCCAATCGCCAAGTCGTAGAGGCCATCCAGCGCCACGGCGATGCGGGCGCCGTCGCGGTCCAGCATATTGACCCAGCCGGAAAATTCCTGCCCAAACGTCAGCGGTGTAGCGTCCTGCAAATGGGTCCGCCCAATTTTCACGATATCGGCAAATTCCAGCGACTTGGCTAGCAGCACGTCGCGCAGCTTCTTCACCGCGGGCAACAGCCGCCGCGCCGTCTCCGTAGCCGCCGCAATGGACATCGCCGTAGGAAACGTGTCGTTCGACGACTGCGACATGTTCACGTCATCGTTGGGATGAATCGGCTTCTTGCTGCCCATCACCCCGCCGGCCATCTCAATCGCCCGGTTCGATATCACCTCGTTGACGTTCATGTTCGTCTGCGTGCCGCTGCCCGTCTGCCAAACCCGAAGCGGAAAATGCTCGTTGAGCTTCCCGGCAATCACTTCGTCCGCAGCATGCGCAATCAGACGCGCCTTCTCCGGCGGCAGCTTCCCCAAATCCTGGTTCACCAGTGCCGCCGCCTTCTTCAAAATCCCAAACGCCCGGATCAGCTCCGCCGGCATAGTGTCTTTGCCAATCGCAAAGTGCACCAGCGACCGCGCTGTCTGCGCCCCGTAATATCGGTCCGCCGGCACCTTCATCTTGCCCATGCTGTCGCTTTCGGTGCGCGTGGCGGCGGTTTGCGCGGGTTTTGTGGCTTCCGACATGAAGGACTCCCCGTCTGGGCATTATGAGTTTAGCAGGTTCAGGAATGAGGGAGATAAGGGAGGGGACAAAACGTAACACAGAGGGCCAGAGTTGGGAGCACCCTTCGAGGACTCAAGGCAAGCAGAGGGCACGGAGGCACTAAGGAAAGCGTTAGCCGCGATGCTGCGCCCACCAGGCACGCCACGCATCGGGCTGGCCTCCTATGGAGGCGCCGGTGATGTCTCGCAAAGCCTGGAAAACCCAGCCGCGCGTCGCGTCGTCCAGGGTCATATCGTCCGTCATTTTAAGCAGTTGCGGCACGGCGCGCCTGCGTTGCTCTCGCGTCAGCATCCCGGATTGCGCCAATCCGCACCCACCGCGCTCGCGCACCAGCGGCGAAGGATCGCTGCGGAAAGCCTCCAGCAAGGGGGGCACGGTCTCATCGGTACCGAGCATGGAAAGTCCCTCAATCGCCCAATACCGCGTCTGCTCATCCGGGTCATGCCGGTGGTCCATCAGCGTGACGAAAACCCTTTGCGTTTCCACGCCGCGATTGCCCAGCACCCCCAGCATCCACAGCGCCCAAGGCCGCGCCGAAGGCTCCCGGCGGATCCGTTCGATAAGGTTGTCCGCGCTTTCGGCGCGTTTCGGCAGATTGTACCCGGCCAGCTCGATTTCGAGCGCCGCGGCGCGCACATGCAAGTCATTGGAATTTAGAGCCGTTGTCAGGAGGCTGGAAAGCTGGCCTTGTAACTCCAACTGTCCAAACCATTTATCAACGGATTTACCGATCAACTCGAGCGCCCCGTCGTAGTGATTGATGGCCCGCTCCAGCAGCTGCTCCGCCTGCTGCTGCACCGGCAGATTGGCAATCTCTTCGATTTCGTGATCGGAAAGTTTCGCAGGCGAAGCCGATTGCGCCTCATTCTGTAACTGCATCTTGAGTGCGAACTCGCTCCACGCCGCCCGGATAGGCGCCGGAACCGCTGCTGCAAAGAAGACGAGGACCAGCACCACGCTGAGAACCACCATCAGGCTCTGGGCGCCGCGCGGGTCGGTGGTGTTTGAGGGCGAACTGGTTGTAGGCTGGCTGCCCATCAGGTTTCTGCTCCATTTCGAGCGTAAGTACCTGATTCGCCACCAACAATAGTACGCAAGGACAGGCGTGCTTGCGGTGTAACAGGCTAAGGTATAATTGGATGAGGGGCACTTCTCACTCTTAAATGGCTGGGGATAACAAATTGGTGCAGGCTTCCGCTGCCGTACGCGCCCGCAGGCGCCTACGCTTCGCGCGCACCCGTCTGCGCGAGTTGCGCATGATCGGCAAAGCCCTGGTTTCCACGAAGCACCCCATCCTGGTGCACATTATTCCCAACCGGCGCTGCAACCTGGCCTGCACATACTGCAACGAATTTGATGATTTTTCCAAGCCCGTCCCGTTGGAGGAGATGAAGAACCGGCTGAACATCCTGGCTGGCATGGGCACGTCGATCATTACGATCAGCGGCGGCGAGCCGCTGATGCACCCGGAGATCGACCAGGTCATCGGGCACATCCGACGCCACGGGATGATCGCCGGAATGATTACCAATGGATTTCTGCTGGACCGGAAAACCATCGAAAAATTGAACGCGGCGGGGCTGGAGCATTTGCAAATCAGCATCGACAACGCCGTGCCCGATGAAGTCTCGCTGAAGAGCTTGAAAACGCTGGATACGCGGCTGGAATGGCTGGCGCAGTATGCCGTTTTTCAGGTGAATATCAATTCCGTGCTGGGCAGCGGCATAAAAAACCCCGAAGATGCCCTGAAAATCGCGCACCGCGCCGTCGAGCTTGGATTCACCAGCACGGTGGGAATTATTCACGACCACAACGGGCAGCTAAAACCGCTAGGGCCGCGCGAAACGGAAATTTTCGAAGAGATTATGACGCTGGGGAAGCGCTCGTTTTCGCGATTCAATGAGTTCCAGCACAATGTGGCGCGCGGCCGCGAGCACAACTGGCGCTGCCGCTCCGGCTCGCGTTATCTCTATATTTGCGAGGACGGCCTGGTGCACTGGTGCTCGCAGCAGCGCGGCTATCCGGGCATTCCGCTGACGCAGTACTCGCCGGAAATGCGCCGCCACGAATATTTCACGGACAAATTTTGCGGGCCGCGCTGCACCGTTTCCTGCGTCCAGCAGGTGGGAATTCTGGACAACTGGCGCGACCCGCAAACGCGCAAACCGAAGCCCATGGCTCCGCCGCCGGTTCCCGCGCAACTGGTGCAAATCGGTTCGGTGCACAGCGACAGCTAGAAACGCATCGAAGGCGAGCCAGGAGCGGTGGTGTTGGCTTTCTTGTAGTCCCTTTCCACGCACACGAGCGAAGCCAGGGAATTGACGGCAAGCCTTAGGTTCTAAAAAATGTGAGCATGACAATCGCGGCGATTGAAATCGAGAATCTGACCAAGGATTATCCCTTCGGTTTTCTGCACCTGAAAAAGAAAACGTCCCTCGAAGGACTGAGCATGAGGGTCGAAGATGGGGAAGTTTTCGGTTTCCTCGGGCCCAACGGCGCCGGCAAAACCACGACCATAAAATTATTGGTCGGCCTGATTTTTCCCACCGCGGGCACCGCACGCATCCTCGGAAAATCCATCAGCGACATTTCCATGCACGCGGACATCGGCTATCTGCCGGAGCAGCCGTATTTTTACGATCACCTGACGGCCGCGGAGCTGCTCGATTATTTCGCTCGAATCCATGATTTGCCCGCACAAGAGCGAAAGGCGCGCGTGGACGGCATGCTGAAAAAGGTGGGGCTGGAGACGGCGCGAAAAATTCAGTTGCGAAAATATTCGAAAGGCATGTTGCAGCGCATCGGTGTGGCACAAGCCATTCTGCACGATCCGAAAGTCGTGATCCTGGACGAACCGATGTCCGGCCTCGATCCAGTGGGGCGGCGCGAAGTGCGCGACATTATTCTGGAGCTGAAGCAGGCAGGAAAAACGGTTCTGTTTTCCACGCACATTTTGTCCGACGCGGAAATGTTGTGCGACCGCGTCGGAGTAATTGTGGGCGGAAAACTGCGCGGGGTCGGCGCGCCGGACGAAATTGTGGGGATGAAAGCGCAAGCGATGGAGATTCTGTTCGAATATGCTGGCGCCTCAGCTGGGTTGCAGCCCTTGCTGAGCAAAGCGACGCAGACGGGAAGGCGCTACCGCATGCAGCTTCCCGAGGCGGATTTGTACGCAACGCTGCAGCAACTGGGCAGCGCGGGAGCGAAGATTTTATCAGTTACGCAGGTTAGGTCCACACTGGAAGAATATTTCATCCACCTGGTGGAGGCAGACCGCGCGCAGGCGCCGGCGGTTGAGGTGAGCGGAAAGTGAGGCGCGCGGGGGTAGTGGCGCTGAACACGTTTCGCGAGGCGGTGCGCGATCGCGTGCTGTACAACCTGGTATTTTTCGCGCTGGCCATGATTGCCGCGTCGATTCTGGTGGGCCAAGTGTCCATCGGCATCGAAGAAATGGTGATCGTGACCCTGGGTTTGAGCGCGATTTCGGTGATCGGATTATTGATCGCGGTGTTTATTGGCGTGGGCCTGGTGTCGAAGGAAATGGACAAGCGCACGCTGTACGCGCTGCTGGCCAAGCCGGTGCGGCGATGGGAATTTTTGTTGGGGAAATTCGGCGGCCTGGTGCTCACCTTGGCGGTGAACACGATAGCCATGGCCGCGGGCCTGTTTCTGGCGGTGAGTCTAGTCAAGCAAGGCGCCGAGCGCGTGGAAGGACCGGTTCTGGTTGCGGTATATTTCATTTTGCTGAAGCTCGCGCTGGTGGTAGCGCTGGCGCTATTGTTTTCGTGCTTCACGACGCCGCTGCTTTCTATCTTGTATACGGCAGGCCTCTATATCGCGGGCTTGTTCGTAACGGAAATGCGCAACTTTCAAAGTGAAACAATGTCGCAGGGGCTGCAATCGCTGCTGCGCTGGCTTTCCTATCTGCTGCCGAACTTTGAGAATTTTGACGTGATGGCCGCGGCGGCACACGGGCGCGCGATTCCCGTGGTGTTGATCGCGCAGAATACGGCTTACGCGGCGCTATACTGCGCCATTGTGTTGACCGCCGCGGCCGCCATTTTCACCAGGCGAAACCTGAAATGAACGCCGGAAGATCGCAGGTTCTGCTGTGGGCCATGCTGCTGCCGGGATTTTGCGCCGTTTGGGAATTGCAGCATGCCATCGACGCCCGGCGGGCGGACCTGCACGAGGAACAGGATGATCTGGTGTTGCGCTCCGGCCCGCTGCTGAAGGCCATGAGCCTGGAGTACGCTCCGCTGATCGCCGATTTGTATTGGACGCGCGTGGTGCAGTACTACGGCAACAAGCACGCCAATCATCAGGCCAACATCGATCTGCTCTGGCCGCTGCTGGATGTGACCACCACTCTCGATCCCAACCTGATCGTCGCCTATCGTTTCGGCTCGATGTTCCTGAGCGAACCAGTACCGAGCGGCGCGGGGAAGCCCGAGCTGGGCATCGAGCTGCTGCAGCGGGGAATTCGCGCGAATCCGGAATTCTGGCGCTTTTACGAGGATCTGGGTTTCATCTATTACTTTGAGCTGAAGGACTATCGCAAGGCGGCGGATACCTTCCTGGAAGGGAGCAAGAAAACGGGAGCAATGATCTGGATGAAAGCGTTCGCCGCCCGGATCAGCGAGAAAGGCGAGACGCTGGAGACTTCGGTGATGCTGTGGAGCGAGATTTACAACTCCGCAAGCGATCCTTCCATCAAGAAGAACGCCGAAATACACTTGCAGCTACTTCGCGCGCGGGCCGATTGCGAGCAACTAAACAGGATCGCCGCGGAATACGAGAAGCGCACCGGGCACCGCCCACGCAGTATGCGTGAGATCGCCGATGCGGGTTTGCTTCCAGCGCTGGTAGTGGACGCGGAAGGCTTCGTATATACGTTCGACGCGGAAGGAAAAGCGCGAATCAATCCGGCAAGCCCGCTCTTCAAGGAGCAGTCCATCAATCAAAAAACGCTTTGAGGCAGGCGCTTACTCGCTGACACAGAGGAGAGTCATGCGCGGATCGATGGTGATTTTGCTGGGCGCTGCCTGCGTGGTGAATTGAAAGCTGGTTTCGGGGCCAGCGGCGATCACTACCCCCAATTCTGTGGAATGCCCGCCAGCGTTCGCGTACAGCGGCACCGGCGCGATAAACGAGCGCGGCACGCCGCTCTGAAACAGCTTTCCGCGCACCAGGACACCCTTCTCGGAGCGGTGCACAGAAAACTCCACGCGATAATGCGGAACGCCAGTTCCGCGAACCCAATCCTCGAAAAACCACTCCATCGAACGGCCGCCCTCGAGGTCCATGGCGGGAGTCATCACCGCTTCGATTTCGCGCTGCAGGTCCGCGCTGGAAAGAGCACGGTAGGCATACTTGCCGGCCAACGTGTGGAGCAGCGCAGCAAAACGCGCGTCGGGATCTTTCGCGCCCGGGTGACGCAGCATCTCGCGGAGCATGTGAATCAGCCAGGAACCTTTGCCGTAAATGATTTGTTCGAACCCTTCCGGCGATTTTGACGAGGTCAGGCGCGTGCCCAGATCGAGAGCGCCGACTTCAGAAGCGGGCTGCTCCTCGCCTGGCAATTTTTCCACCAGCCGTTGGCGGTAGCGGGCGAGCCAGACGCGCAGAGAGTGATTGGCGTTCTTCTGGCTCTCGGCAAACAGCAGGGCCAGATAGTTGGCGATGGCTTCGTCGATCCATTGATCGCGATAGGAGCTCCAGCCAACGACGTTGCCCCACCACTGATGAGCGACTTCGTGGAAGGGAACAAGCTCGGTGAAATGCTCTTGCCCACTTTCGGTGAGCCCAGCGCGCTGCTGCGCCGCGGGAGGAAGGAAGGAAAACGTGGAGATGTAAAGAAGGCCGGGCCAGCCCTGGCCGAAAGTTCCCGGAATTTGTGAAACGCCGAGCCTTTGAAAGGGAAACGGCCCGTTGTAATTTTCGTAGAAACGAATGGAGGAGTCGATATCACGCCCCAATTGCTTGAGCGCGTCCGCGGGGCTGGGCGCCACAGGAATCGTGGGCATCATGTTCGAGGTGTTCTGCCCCTCCGCGCCGAACCGCGAGGGCATGCGCGGGACATCGAAAGCCGAAGAGCCCAAACGATTGTTGAGGGCCTGCTCCAGCATGCGATTGGCGTAGACCTCCACGGCATGCGCTCCGGCGGCGAGTGAGGCGAAAGCGTAATCGCCCAGATTGAAACCGGCGACCGATGCCGGCTTTTCCGTGCGCCAGTGGCCGACGCGGAACTCGCCGTCTTCGCGCTCGTCGAGCTTTGTGCCTGTGGCTACCAAGCGCAGTCGCCGCGGCCAGTGCATGGTCAATTCATAATCGGCGAAATCCGCGGCGTCGCCGAAATGCGGATACCAGCTTTCGCGCGCGCCAACGTAGAGCACGGCGTTTCCGGCGTCTTCAATTACGCTGCCGCGATAGCGGAAGCGCAGCGTGAACTCAGCGCCGCGCGCGGGCGCCGACGGCAGAACCACGTTGAGAAAGTCGTTGCCGCGCGTGTTGCGCTCGCGCAAAGTCATTCCTTCATTTTGAAAAAAGGTAAGAGCTTCGCCGTGCTCGCCGCTGATCTCCTCGACGTTCAACAAGTGCGAAAGCTGCAGCGGCAGCCAGCGTTCGCCGCCGGTTTCGGCGCGAAAGCGCACCTCCGTTTTCGCTTCCAGCGAATTGTTGGCGAGGATGGAAGTGTCAATCGAGTAGCGCAGGGCTCGGAAGGGAACCGCGGGAGCAGCAGTGCCCGGCGCATTATAGGAAGCCCACACGTCATAGAACGATCTGCCTGCGTTCTTTTTTGGCTGGCCGAGCAGCAAAGACTCGCGGCGCAGGGGATCCAAAACCAGGTCGAAAGGGCCGGTGGTGACACCGTCAATCGCACCGAAGAAATAGGGTTTGGGAGTTTGCGAGAGCAAATCAAGCAGAACGCGAAGCGACTGGCCGGTATTTAGTGGGGCCAGCACGGCATCCCAGCGGGCCGCGAACGCGGAATCCGGTTGCGGCGAAATTTGCGCCTCACGGAACTGGCGCAGCAGGTCGGCGGCGGTGTCGTCCGTGAAGCGCAAGCAAGCCGAAGTAAAGTCCTGATCGAGGACCGGCGCGCCCAAGAAATGTCCCATCTGCTGCTTTTCGACGGGGTCGCGCGGTGCGGCAAGAATGTGACCGCGGCCGAAAAACACGGCGCCGGTGGCGCGACCCTCGAACAATTGCAGGAAAGCGAGCTTGCCCTGCTCAAAAGAGAGCTGCACGTCGCCGCGGCGGAGCGCAATGCGATTGGCGGGATCAATTTCGTAGAGCGTAGCGGGGTCGACGCGCAGCGCGTTCAGTTGATCGTAGACCTCGCGCGCGGTTTTCTCCGCCGCCCAGACCTCCGCGGCCGCCAGCAAAAAGGAGAGCCCGAGGAAAGCGACCCGGAACCGCATGTCCGAGTGTAGTCACTTTCGGCATGGTGGTACAAGGCGGCAGGTGGCGGCGCGACTGGCGAGCCTAAAATAAAGGGATGCGGCTTTACCTGATTCTCGCTGCCGGTTTGTCTCTGCTGGTCGCGGAGGAGACGTGTGCGGACACCATCGTTCTGAAGAATGGGCGGCGCATCGTTGCGGACAGCGTGGTCGTGGATGGCGACAGAGTGCGCTACTTGACGGCGGCGGGCGAGCTCGTACTGCCGAAATCGATTGTCGATCACATTGAGAAAGGCGGGGTAGTGCAAATGCCGGGGTCTCGGATGGCAGGGGCAGCGAACCTGGCCATGACGCCGCCTGCCCTAAAACCCACCAAAGCGAACGCCGAGGCGGAGAGGGCCGCGGTGCACGACGGGGTGGTGGACCGCGAATTCCTGGCCGCGGTTGCCAGCGAGGCACGGTCTGGCGCACCAGGCGCGAATGAAAAAGCGGCCATCGCGCACCATGCCGCGGCGCAACTGGAGCTCGTGCGCGGCGATATGGAGCATGCGCTCGACGATGAACGTACCGCGCTAACATATGCGCCCGATAATCTGGTCATGCTGCTGAACGTCGCATACCTGCACCTGCGGCGCAGCGAATACAAGCAAGCGCTGGACTATCTGGAACGCGCGCAACGGATCGCTCCGGACAATCTCGACGTGGCCAAGCTCACGGGCTGGGCGTATTACGGGATGAACAAGCTGAGACAGGCCGTCGCGGAATGGGAACGCGCGCTGGCGCTGAAACCGGATGCCGAGGTGCAAGCGGCGCTCGACAAAGCGCGGCGCGATCAGCAGGAGGAAGAAAATTATCGCGAGAACGAGAGTAGCCACTTCACGCTGCGCTACAGCGGCGAGGCGGAGCCGGGGCTGGCGCGCGAGGTGCTTCGCGCTTTGGAGACGCATTTTGCGGCCATCGAGTCGGAGCTGAACTACACACCGCCGGAACCGATCGGTGTGATTTTGTACACGCAGCAAGCGTTCGCGGACATCACGCGCGCGCCGGGCTGGGCCGGAGCGCTGAATGACGGGCGCATTCGCGTGCCAGTGCAAGGATTGAAACAGTTGACGCCGGAATTGTCACGCGTGTTGAAGCATGAGCTGACGCACAGTTTCATCCGGCAAAAAACGCGCGCGAACGCACCGACTTGGGTGCAGGAAGGGCTCGCGCAATGGATGGAGGGAAAGCGCAGCGGAGCGGCTGCCGGGGTGCTCTTGCAGGTGTATAACGCGAAGCAGGCAATGTCGCTCGGCGACCTGGAAGGATCGTGGTTGACGCTGTCAAACGACGTCGCGGCCTACGCGTACGCATGGGCGCTCGCGAACGTGGAGTACATTGTGCAAGCCGATGGAATGACCGACATGGAGCGCATTCTGGACCGGCTAGCCGGGGGAAGCACAGCGGAAGCAGCGTTGCGCCAGGTGTTGCGCAGCGATTATGAGGAGCTGATGCAGTCCACCGCGCAGTATTTGCGCAAGACCTACTGAAAATAAAAATTGATTGCGCCGGTGTGGGCGCCCGTTGTGCGTCAACTATCGCGCAGCATTGCAGCGAGGAGCGCGGCGCGCTCCGGCATCGCTTTTACGAGGGCATACTCGCGCGCGGAGTGCGCGCCATCGCCGACCGCGCCCAAGCCGTCGAGCGTCGGGACGCCGAGAGCCGCGGTGAGATTTCCGTCCGAGCCGCCGCCCGCGACACATTCTCCGATCGAGAGGCCCATTTGCGCAGCCAATGATTTCGCGCGAGAGAAGAGCGCGGCGCTTACTTTGCGCTCCATGGGAGCGCGATTGAAGCCGCCATGAATTTCGAGGCGCGCTCCGCGCGTGAGGGGCCGCAGCGCGCGGAGGCGTTGCTCGACGCGGCGCATGTCGGCATGACGCAGGGCGCGAAGGTCGACCACCGCGCGGGCGCGCTCGGCGATGACGTTGACGCGTGTGCCGCCTTCAATAGTGTCCGCGTTAACGCTGATGCCGCGGCGCAAATCGTTCCATCGCTCCAAGCGAGCAATCTGCCGTGCGAGTTCGTGCACGGCGTTCACGCCTTCCTCCGGCGCGAGGCCGGCGTGCGCGGCGCGCCCGTGCACGATGATCTCCGCTTCGCCCACACCTTTGCGGGCTGTTTTCAGCAAGCCGCGCGGGCCGAACGAAGGCTCGAGCACGAAGACGGCGTCGCTGCGGCGAGCTTCTGCTTCGATGAGCTTTCGGGAGGACTCGCTGCCGATTTCTTCATCGGAGGTCCAGAGAAAAACGATGCGTTTGCGAAGCGGAGTTTGCGCTTGTTGCAAAGCGGAGAGCGCGAAGAGCGCTTGCACGATGCCGGCTTTCATGTCGAACGTGCCGGGGCCGTGCGCCTTGCTCGCGGAAAGGCGAAAGGGCATTTTCACGAGCGTACCGGTGGCGTACACCGTGTCGTAGTGGCCGAGAACGAGAAGCTGCCCCGCGGCGCGCGACTTCTGCGACTGCCAGCTGATGCGCAGATGATCGCCGCGATGCTTCTGCGCGAGCCGCTCGACGCACGCGCCATGCTTGCGCCATTCCCCGGCGACGATTCCGCAGCAGCGGTCGGCAGGCGCTTTCTCCAGGCTCGGCGATTCGGCCAGGACAAATGTTCGAAGGGCGGAAAGCATTTGCGGCAAACGCGGCTTGAGGAGGCGCAGCAGGGCCGCGGGGGAGTTCGCTTCGGTCATCGCGGGGACATGCTAACAGCGCCCTGCTAGCCGTGCAAAGACTCGGCGGCAACCGCCCTGCTTCGCATATAATCGTAGGTTTGCCGGGAATACAGCGGGCCGCAGGGGTGCGCGGCTACGGGAGCGCCGATGCTACTCGACGTCACGGAAATTCAGAAGATTTTGCCGCACCGCTATCCGTTTTTGTTTGTCGACGCGATTGTGGAAATGGAGCGGCTGAAGCGCGTGGTGGGCATCAAGAATGTGACCATCAATGAAGCGCATTTTCAGGGGCATTTTCCCGGCAAGCCGATCATGCCCGGCGTCTTGATTATTGAAGCCATGGCGCAGACCGGCGGGTTGCTGCTGCTGACGGAAGTCCCGGATCGCGAAAAAAAGCTCCTCTACTTTGTCGCCGTGGACGGCGCGCGTTTTCGGCGGCCGGTGGTGCCGGGGGACCAGTTGAAACTGGAGATTAAGGTGGTTTCCTGGCGCGGAGATTTTTGCAAGCTGGACGGCCGCGCGACGGTCGACGGTCAGCTCGCGGCGGAAGCGACGCTGATGTGCAAAATGGTTGACCGCGAGACGCCCACCAAGGTGGAAGACGCCGCGAAATGAGCGCGCCGCAGATTCATCCGCAGGCGGTGGTGGCGGCGGACGCGAAGCTGGGCGCGGGCGTGCGTGTTGGCGCGTATGCGATTGTTGGCGAAAGTGTGGAGCTGGGCCAGGGATGCGTCCTGCATGCGCATGCGATGGCGCAAGGGCCGTCGAAAATTGGGCGCGACAACGTGTTTTATCCGTTTTGCGTGGTAGGCGGCGATCCGCAGGATTTGCGCTTTCGCGGCGAGAGGACGGAGCTCGCGGTGGGAGATGGGAACACGTTTCGCGAGTACGTGACTATCACCCGCGGCACGGTGAGCGGTGGCGGGAAAACGACGATTGGCAGCGGAAGTTTGTTTCTGGCGTCGTCGCATGTCGGGCACGATTGCCACGTCGGCGATCACACTTTGTTTGTGAACGGCGCGACGCTGGCGGGCCATGTGACCGTCGAGGACTTCGCCACGATCGGCTTTCAGTCGCCGGTGCATCAATTTTGCCGCATCGGGCGCTACGCGTATATCGGCGCGTCGACGGTGATTACGCAGGACGTGCCGCCGTTTTCGCGCGTGGTGACGGAGCGCGAAACGAAGAGTTATGGCGTCAACACCATCGGGCTGGAGCGCAAAGGATTTTCCGAGGAGCGGCTGAAGGTTCTGGCGCGCGCGTTTCGATTGCTGTCGCGCTCGAAGATGAATACCAGCCAGGCGCTGGCGGAAATGCGCAAATCGCTGGGCGATTCCGAAGACGTGCGAGAGTTGATTCGTTTCATCGAGACGGCGGAACGCGGAATTGTGAAGTAGAGCGCTTCGGTACGCATTTCATGGCCAACGCGGAGACAATCACGGCAGGGTGGGGCCTGATCGCGGGCAACGGGCGATTTCCGTTTCTCGTGCTCGAAGGTGCGCGGAGCCAGGGCATCGAGATGGCCGTGATCGCGCTGAAGGAAGAAGCCGCGCCGGAGCTGGAGCGTTCCGCGAAACGGCTGCATTGGGTGAGCCTCGGAGAATTGAGCAAAGCGATCGACTTGATGCATCAGGAAGGCGTGACGCAGGCGGTGATGGCCGGGCAAGTGAAGCACAACAAAATTTTCAGCGCCATCCGGCCGGACTGGAAGCTGGCCAAGCTGCTGTTTTCTCTGCCGCGCAAAAATACGGACGCGCTGATCGGAGCGGTGGCGCGGGTTTTGGAAGATGAAGGGATTCGCCTGGTAGATTCGACACTATTTCTGAAGCCGCTTGTGCCGGAAGCTGGGGTTGTGACGCGTCGCGCGCCGGATGCGTGCGAGGCCGCCGACATCGCCTACGGCCTGGGCGTCGCGCGGCAAATTTCCGCTATGGACATCGGGCAAACGGTGGTGATTTCCGACCGCGCGTGCGTGGCCATTGAGGCCATGGAAGGCACGGACGAAACCATTGCGCGCGCAGCACGGATTGCGGGCGGCAAGCCGCTCGTGGTGGTGAAAGTCAGCAAACCGGGACAGGACATGCGCTTCGATGTACCCGTGATCGGTCTGCCCACCATCGAACACATGAAGAAGGCGCAAGCCACGGCTCTGGCGGTGGACGCCGGACGAACCTTGCTGTTTGATCGCATAAAACTGATCGAGTTGGCGGACGCGGCGGGAATCGCCATCCAGGCGGTCGCACCGGCTGCGGCTGCGGAACCAAAAGACACTGCGGCGGGAATGAACAGGGAATGACGGCGGCAACGCAAGCGGGCAAGATACGTGTCGCCGTTGTCGGAACCGGTGAATTCGGGCGGAATCACGCGCGCGTTTACCGCGAGATTCAGGACGCCGAACTGGTCGGCGTTTTCGACAAGAGCACTGAGCGCGCGCAGGCCGCCGCTGCCGAATTCCGGACGCATGCTCTCACTTCTCTTGACGAGTTGCGCGGTCGAGCCGATGCCGTCACCGTGGCGGTGCCCACCGCCGATCATGCTGAGATTGGCTGCCGGCTGATGGAAATGGGCTTCGATGTTCTCGTCGAGAAGCCCATGGCGAAGAGCCTTATCGAGGCGGATGCGCTGCTGCACGCCGCAAAGCGGCATCAGCGCTTGCTGCAGGTCGGCCACGTCGAACGATTCAACCCGGCGGTGCTGGCGGTCGAGCCCATTCTGAATCATCCGCTCTTTTTCGAGGTGCACCGGCTGGGAGTGTTCACGCCGCGCAGCCTCGATGTCGACGTGATCTACGACTTGATGATCCATGACCTTGACATCCTGCTCGCGCTCGTCAAGCAGCCGGTCGTGGAAGTGAAGGCGGTGGGAATTCCTGTGCTCACGGACAAAGTGGACATCGCGCACGCCCGCCTGGAATTCGCGGGAGGCGCGGTCGCCAATGTGACCGCGAGCCGCGTTTCGACCGAGCGCGTGCGCAAAGTGCGTTTTTTTCAGCAGCACGAATATATTTCGCTCGATTACGCGAGGCGCGACGCCCTGCGCGTCACCGCGAAAAAAGCGGCCCCGCAGCCGGAATTCGCGTATGAGAAGCTACCCGCGCCCACACTCGAGCCGCTGCGCGCCGAACTGGAGTCTTTCGTAGACGCGGTGCGTACGCGCAGCGAGCCGCGCGTCAACGGCGAGGCAGGCCGCGCCGCCCTGGAGCTTGCCGGGCGTGTAATGGCGAGCATCCAGGAGCATGGCGAGCGCGTCCAACTGGTAGCGTTCGCCGCGGCACAGAAAACGGAAAAATGATCCCTCGCCTCCTGGTTCCCTTGAATGCCCGTCCGCCTGCCGTGGACGCTCCTACAACGCGGCGGCGCCCTTCCACGCTGGATGAGCGCACGCTCGTCCCAGCGATGCTGCCAATCGTTCCTTTGGACGGACGCACGAACATTCCTTCGTCTTTGCCGCTGGAGTCCATTGCTGCGCGCACCGTCGTTCCGCGCGGTATCAGGCGCGAAGACTTCGCCGTCGAAGAGCCAAGCAACCTGCCGTCGCAGCCGACGGACATGGACGAGCGCGTTACCGTGCCGCAGGGAGCGGCGCCACCGGAGATCATCGCTCCCTCGGAAAACATTCTTCCGGCGGAGATCGTCGACCCCGATATTTTCCTGACCGGCGAGGTCAATCTGCTTACCGAGACGCGCACGGAAGACCGCGCCAAGTCCGATCTGGCCAGAAACATTTCCTCGGTGGTCTTTCACATCCTGCTGATTCTGGCCATTATCGTCGAACCCAAAGTTTTTCCGGCGCGCCCGAAGACGCAGGACGAGCTTGATCTCGCGCGCCGGCAGATGACTATCCTGCTGCCGCCCGGCGCTTTCGAAACGGCGCGGCCCACGCCACGTCGCGAACAGCCAGCCGAGACCATGAAGGTGGACCCGCGCATAATCCGCAAGGTGGCGCCGCCGGAGCCGACGCCGGCACCGCCTACTCCGAAAGAACCGGAGCGCGTGGTGAAGGAACTGCCGAGCGCCCCGGTGCCGAAGCCTAATGTCACGCCGCCGGACACCACGACGCCCACTCCCAAAACGGATGCGCCCAAGCAGCCGTTGAAGCTGGAGACTCCGGAGGAGCAGCCCAAGCCGAACAGCCTGCTGCTGCCGAAAAATTCTCCCGGGCGCGCGATTCAGGATTCCATGCGCGATGCCGCCAAGATGAACGCCCCGCGTCCTATCGGCGGCGGCGGGCCAATCCCTACTCGCGGCGCGCCGGGAGGCGGAGGACGAGGCAGCGTTGGAGCAGGCATCGAAATGCTCACGCCGACCGAGGGCGTCGATTTCAACGACTACCTCGCGCGCGTGTATCAGAGCGTCAAGCGCAATTGGTTCGCGGTGATGCCGGCCTCGGTGGAGTTGGGCGACAAGGGCGTGGTGTCCTTGCAATTTAGGATCATGAAAAACGGTGGAGTGCCGGATGGGGAGCCTGTAAAGGTATTTGGCTCCGGGAAAGAGCCGCTCGATCGCGCGGCCATCTCGTCGATCCGCACCTCGAACCCGTTTGAGCCCCTGCCGCCGGCTTTCAGCGGCCCCTATATCGAGCTGCGATTTACGTACTACTATAATTTGCAGCCGGATTACTCACACTAGTGAAACCCGCGCGCCAACAGGTGTTAGGCAGCATTCTGCTCGCGCTATTTGTGCTTATCTTTCTGTTCGTGCGCGCGCGTCATCTCCTCTTTCGATGAACTCAGAGAATTCGAGACTGCCGCTCGTCGCCGTCGTCGGTCCAACGGCTTCGGGGAAATCAGCGCTGGGAGTTTGGCTGGCGGAACAGCTTGGCGGCGAAGTTGTCGCGTGCGATTCCACGCAGCTCTATCGCGGGTTTGACATCGGCACGGCCAAGCCCGCGCAATCCGAGCGCCGCCGAGCGCCTCATCACCTGCTTGATGTGCTCGGCCCACAAGACGCGGCAACGGCGGGAGGCTATCGGCAAATGGCGCTCGCGGTTCTCGCGGATCTGCGCGGCCGCGCGCGCCTCCCGGTTTTCACCGTCGGTACAGGTCTATATCTGCGCGCCTTGCTGGAAGGCCTCGCGGAAGTCCCGCAGCGCTCGGAAGAGCTTCGCGAAAGATTGCGGCACAGCGCGCAGAAGCATGGTCCCGGGCACTTGCACAGGATTCTGTCGCGCCTCGATGCCAAAGCTGCGCAAAGAATTCCCGCAGCCGACGAGCAAAAGCTAATTCGCGCCGTTGAAGTTTGCCTTCTCGCTAAAATTCCGCTTACTGAATTGCACCGAAGCGGCCGCGCTCCATTGCAGGGTTGGCGCGTGTTGAAAATTGGACTCGCCCCAGACCGCGATGCTTTGTACAACCGCATTCACTCCAGAATGGACGCCATGCTCGCAAACGGCTGGCTCGAAGAGGTTCGTTCTTTGCTGGCCGCTGAGTTGTCCGAAGACGCCAAGCCGTTCGACTTTATCGGCTATCGCGAATTGCGCGCCGTCTTACAGGGCCGGCTCACGGTGGACGAGGCTCGCGCCGCGATTCAGCAAGCCACCCGTCGCTATGCGAAGCGACAGCTCACCTGGTTTCGCCGCGAACACTCTGTGCATTGGCTCGCAGGATTCGGAGACAATCCGCTCCTGCAAGCAGAGGCGGTGCAATGGCTGCGCGGGCAGGGCGTCATTCAAGGTCGCGGCGCGGAGGCAAGGAGAGTATAATTTGTTTCTGGGACCTCACACGTCGCACACGGTGTCACCATTCGCACGAACCGCCCCTTCCACACTATGACTGTCCCTCTCTCTCGAGTATGAAGACTCAGCACGTAACTTCGGCTTCGGAGCGCGCCCTACTCGTTGGCGTGACGTGGAAGCGCGCGCGGCGAGTGCCGGGCATGCCCGCGGGCGAGCAAGGCCGCGAATCACTCGCGGAATTAGTGGAGCTGGCGCGCAGCGCCGGCGCGGAAGTCGCCGGCACGGTATACCAAGTACGCGAGTCTGCTGATCCCGCGACGCTCGTCGGCCGCGGCAAGCTGGACGAGATTCGCGCGGAAGCAACTGCGCACAAGGCCCCGCTGATCATTTTCGACGGGAACCTGTCGCCGGTGCAGCAACGCAATATTGAAACGGCTACTGAACGCCGTGTCATCGATCGCACGCAGCTCATTCTGGACATTTTTGCCCGCCACGCACGCAGCCGCGAAGGCCAGTTGCAAGTAGAACTGGCGCAGTTGAACTATCTTCTGCCTCGCCTGACCGGCCGCGGCACAACCATGTCTCGCCTCGGAGGCAAGAGCGGAGGTGGCGGCGCGGGTGGAGCGGGCGGAGGCGCTGGACGCATCGGCGTGCGCGGCCCGGGCGAAAAGAAACTCGAAACCGACCGCCGCCGCATCCGCGATCGCGTCAGCAAAATTCAGGCCAGCATTGAAGAAGTGCGCAAACAACGCGCCTTGCGACGGGAAGCGCGCAACGCCATCCCCCTCGGCACCATCGCCTTGGTTGGCTACACCAATGCCGGCAAATCCACATTGTTCAACGCTCTCAGCCGCGCCGAGGTACTGGTTTCCCCGCACATGTTCGCCACCCTCGACCCTACGATTCGCGCCATTCGCCTTCCGTCGAATCGCCGCGTCCTGGTTTCGGACACCGTCGGTTTCATCCGCGATCTGCCCAAGGGCCTACTCACAGCCTTTCGCGCGACGCTGGAAGAAGTGCAGGAAGCCGCACTGATTCTTCACGTCAGCGACGTCGCCAATCCGCATCACGACGAGCTGGACGAAGAGGTCGACAAAATTTTGCAGGAGCTTGGCGTAGCGGATCGCCCCAAGCTGCGCGTCCTGAACAAAGTCGATCTGCTCAACTCCGAGCAGCATGCAACTTTAAATCGCGGTTTGGCGCGCTCTGGTGAAGCCGGCCCCGTTCTTGTTTCCGCCCTGACCGGACAAGGCATCGATGATCTGCTCCGGCATATCGACGCCGCCCTGCCCATCGATCCCGTCGTCACCTTGTCCCTGCGCCTGCCGCTCGCCGAGGGCCGCACGCTGGCGCTTATTCACGCGCTGGGCCGCGTGCTGCACTCCGCGGTGGAAGATTCGCACATGACGGTGGATGCCGAAGTCCCCGCCTCCATCGCCAAGCGCTTACGTTTGAATCAGTATGCCGCGGGTGGAACTTCTGGCGCCTCGCGTACGTAATCTCTATCAGGAGGTCGAACATGGCCGCATTTTTCCTGTGGTGCATCTTGTTCATCCTGTGCTGGCCTCTGGCTCTGCTGGCGGTCGTGCTCTTCCCCATCGTCTGGCTCATCACGTTGCCGTTCCGCATCCTTGGCATCGCGGTGCATGGCGTGTTTGCATTGCTTGCCGCACTGTTTTTCCTCCCAGCGCGAGTTTTGCGTGGTCCGCGCGCGATCTAAATCGCGTCACCTCAAGGCGCTGGGGTAACTTAGGAGTTAGACGATGGCGTCGGTGCATTTTCGGAGGGAATCGAAGCCTCTGGCTCGCGAACTCCAATGTTCCAGCCTCAACCTCACACTGTGGAAATTTCTGTGGAAACTGGAAGTCCTGTAAAATGTGGGATTTCCAAGCATCTGCGAAATTTACGGCCATTTTGTTGAGTCGTTGCTCTAACTCAAATATTTACAATGACTTACCTGGCAACCCCTGACGTGGTGTGCCGTCGTCCTTAGCGTAGCCCCGCAACGTGCATCGCCAACATTTGCACAGGTTTGCAGCACATTCATTACAACCGAGCCTCGCATTCCCGCATTTCTCCTCGCCGCCACGTATTAATTACAAGGTACCCGCTCCGGGCCTTCCCGTCGCGATTTTCGACCCGTTGACGCCTGCACAAGCCAAGTCTATAGTGAGGCGCGGCTCGTTACTGACCGCAAAGTGCGGCTTTTCCGGCGCTAAGCCCTGATGAATCTTCCGAATACACTCACGTTGCTGCGGATTTTCTTCGTTCCTGTTCTAATCGTCGTGCTTCTGACCCGCAGCCCCAACGTCGAGCTCTGGGGCTTTCACATGCACTTCGAAGTTTTCGGCGTGACCATTCTTTTGCTCGCCGCCGCCACCGATTGGGCCGACGGCTACTTCGCACGCCGCCGCTTGCAGGTCACCACCCTGGGCATCTTGCTCGACCCCATCGCCGACAAGTTGCTCATCTCCGCCGCTTTCGTTTCGCTCGTGGACATGCACCTGGTTCCCGCCTGGATGGTGGTCATCATCATCGGGCGTGAATTCACCGTGCTGGGCCTGCGCAACATAGCCTCCGCCGAAGGCTTCACCATTGAAGCGTCCGTGCTTGGCAAGACCAAAATGGTTCTCCAGGTTTGCGCCGTGGCTGTGCTCATCGCTGGAGCGCGGCATCCCTCTCTGAATCTCTTGGCCCTTTTTCTGCTCTGGCTGGTAGTGGTCAGCGCGCTGGTGTCCGCCGCGCAGTATTTCCTGCGCTTCTGGGGCCACGTCGACGACCGCATCAAGCAGCGGCGCAAACTGCGTATGCTGGAAGCCCGCAAGAAAACGGGAGATGCCGTCTCTCTCTGAAAGCGAGCGCCAGGCCTTGCTCCACTTGGCGCGCCAAGCCGTCACTGATGCGGTCTCACGCGGCCAAATATTGGCGGAAATTCCCTCCAGCGGAATTTTCTCGCAGCGGCGCGGGGTGTTCGTCACTCTTCATATCGGCAAACGGTTACGCGGTTGCATTGGGGTTGTGGAGCCCGAGGAACCGCTTGGTGACAGCGTCGTACGCTCCGCCGCCAGCGCAGCCCTGCAAGATTCGCGCTTCCCAGCCGTGCGCCCCGACGAACTTAGCGATCTCCAGATCGAAATATCGCTGCTCTCCCCGCCGCTTCCGATTCGCTTCGAAGAAATCGAAATTGGCCGTCACGGCCTGCTGATTTCACGAGGGCGTCAGCGCGGGCTGCTGCTCCCCCAGGTCGCCGTCGAGCACCGTCTCAGCGCCGAGCAATTCCTTGCGGAAACCTGCCGCAAAGCCCAACTGCCGCCCGATGCCTGGCGCGAAGCAGACACAAGTATTTACGCCTTCGCGTGTGAGATTTTTTCGGACGGGCCTCCGCGGGCAAGCTCATCCGGCGAAGAAAAGATACGGTAATCGCGTCGAAGCGCGCTCCTATGCGAAAAAGGCCCGCCGAGTTGCCGGGCGGGCCTTCAATCGAGCAATTTGTTGCGAATCTTATTCGATCTCGACGTTATCCCCGGCATAGATGTCAACGGAGCTGAAGGTTACGAAGACCGTCGCCGCGTTTCGGCTGGCGTTCAACACGATCCCTTCGCCCAACACTTCGCGCGGCAGGTCTTTCCATTCATACCGCGTCGGGGAACTCCCAAAGCCGTAAATCTGATACGCGTAGCCCTTGGTTTGCGGCGCGTATTCAATGTCTTTGCCTTGATAGCGGAAAACGCGCAGGTAATCGCCTACTTTCACGCCTTGCGCCGCGCCCAGGTTCACGTACATCGTGGCTCCTTGCCCCTGGCTCTGCTGGTATGCGAACGAGGTCACCACCATCCCCACCGGCTTTCCGCTAACCGGCGCAAAATGGTCGAACGGTCCGAGCTCCTTGAAAGGAGGGGCGGCACGTTCTTCGAACGGCCGCACAATATCGCCGCGCTGCATGTAGGCGCATGAAAAATCGATTTCCGCCACGGAAGTTTTTGACTCCACGCTTACCACCCGCAATTGCCCGATATCGGAATACAAAATGCCCATGGCCCTTTCGATCTTCATTTGTCCCTTGAACCATTCCGCGCGAGCAGGGTCTACCGTTTGGCGCACTACCAGGAAGCGGTCGCCGATCCTCACTCCGTTGTTGTTCCCTCGGTTGAGGTACACCTTTTCGCGTTGCGCCCAGATTATTTTGTAGCCTGCCTGTTCTCCCGAAACCACGCGGATATCCTCCGGCAGTTTCGTGTCCTTCACAAAGCCCGAGCAATAAACCGCTGAATACCCAGGCTGCAAAGTAGATACGGCGGTAGCTGGAGCCGATTGGCCGTAGCAAACTCCCGCGCCCGCGAAGGCAGCCAGGCACAAGGCAGCTAGATTAGCGCGCATTGAAAATGCTCCTTGAAATCACGCCCTGAGGGTCGTGCGAAAGAAGTCCCATGGTCAAAGTAGCAAGCACCCGGCCTGGCGTCAACAAATTGGCCAGGTTGGCTTTACACTTTTGATACGGCATGCTACAAGCCGTATTTTCAAGCATTTGCCGGGAAATGGGCCGGAAGCCACCAGAGCCCAAGGGATAAGAATGGGACTATTTGGCACCGGAGTGGAGCGCATCTGCGCCGTGGTAGCGGCGGCGTCCGCGCGGGAAGCGGCCGCGCAACTCTGCCGCGCCTTGCGCGAAACGCCCACCGTCGAACTGCGCCTGGACTGGTTGAAAAGCGATTCGGAGCGCCGGCGATTTCTCGCTTGGCTGCGCCGCAAGCGCCCGAGGCGCGCGGTGCTGCTCGCCACCTGCCGCCGGCGCGCGGGCGGAGGCTTGTTGGCTGGCAGCGTCCAGGACGAGCTAAGTTGGCTGGCGCAGGCCGGTGAAGCCGGGTGCTTATGGTGCGACCTCGAGGTCGAAACTTTGCGCAGGCTTCCGCGCCACTCGATTCGCGAATATTCCCTGCCTCGGCGCATCCTGCTTTCCGTCCACGATTTCCGCCGCATGCCTCCACTGGACCCCGCTCTCGGGGCTCGCTGGCACGGCCAAGTGGATGCCATCAAGGTTGCCGGGGCAGCGCGCACTATCGCGGATAGCACGCGGCTTCTCCGCTTCGCGGCGAAGATGCGCAACTGCGTTGCTGTCCCCATGGGCGAAATTGGCTTGCCGGCGCGCCTCCTCTCCCTGCGCGAAGGCAGCGCCCTCGCCTATGCGCCGGTGTCCGCGGCCACCGCTCCGGGGCAGGTTTCGCTTCAGGAAATGAAGCATCTCTATCGCGCCCACGCGCTGAACCGCCAAACACACGTGTTTGGCGTGATCGGCGACCCCATCGCGCACTCCCTTTCTCCGCTCCTGCACAACACCGCTTTCATCGCGCGGAAGATTAACGCCGTGTACTTGCCGTTCCTGGTCAAGAATCTACGCGACTTTCTGAAGGCGGCGCCGGACTTCGGCTTGCGCGGCTTCAGCGTCACTCTGCCCCACAAGCAACGCATCCTTCGGCACTTGCAGGATTGCGACGCGTTGTCCGCGGAAATTGGCGCGGTAAACACCGTGGTGGTCCGCCGCGACGGTTCCCTATACGGATGCAATACGGATTATGTCGGCGTTTTGCATGCCCTGGAAAAAAAGCTGCGTTTGGCCAAAAGCCGTGTCTTGGTGTTAGGCGCTGGCGGTTCGGCCCGTGCGGCAGCCTTTGCGCTGACGCGCGCCGGGGCTGCGGTTGGCATCTGCGCGCGGCGCAACGCCGCGGCACGCGAGTTGGCCCGCGCGGCAGGGGCTGAAGTTGTTCCGCGTCGTGCTTTGGAAACAGAATTCTTCGACGCTATTCTGAATACCACGCCGGTCGGCATGCACCCTGACACCGCAATTTCTCCTCTGGAGCCCGGCGAGTTACACTGTCGGATTGTCATGGACCTCATTTACCGGCCGGAGAGGACGCGACTCTTGAAGCTCGCCGCGCAAAAGCGCATCGCCACGGTATCCGGCGTCGAAATGTTTCTCGCGCAAGGCATCGCCCAATGGGAACTCTGGATGAAGCGTCGCGCACCGGAAAAAGCCGTGCGGCGAGCGGTCCTTGCCGCGTTGCGCGCAGAGGAACGCGGGCGGAGTTCGCCGTGATTCGACCGGACTTCCGCGAATTTCAGCGCCTCGCAAAGCAGGGCAATCTCATTCCGGTGTACGATGTTTTTCCCGCGGATTTGCTTACGCCGGTCAGCGCCTATTTGCGCATCGCGCAGGGCGCCCGCTATTCCTTCTTGCTCGAAAGTGTTGAGGGCGGCGAAAAAATCGCCCGCTATACTTTTGCCGGCGCGCATCCCGAGGAACTCTTTCGCTACAACGCCGGCGCGTGCGTAATGGAAAGTCCCGATCGCATCGTCTGGGAAGAGCGCGATCCGGTTTCCTTCCTGCGGGAACGCATCGAGCGCTTTCAGCCCGTGCGCGTTCCCGGACTTCCGCCACTGGTGGCTGGCGCGATCGGCTATTTTTCTTACGACATGGTGCGGCTCATCGAGCGCCTGCCCAAGCGGCTGCGCGACGAAATCGGCTTGTACGATGCCATGCTGGCTTTTTATCACGGCCTCATCGCCTTCGATCACGTCCAGCATCGCTTGTGGATCGTCCGCAACGTTTTCACCGGCGGTCCCGGCGGCGGCACTCTGCGCGCCAGGTACAACGCCGCTGTGCGCGAGATTCGCCGCACGCGGAAGCTTCTCGAGCTGCCGGTGGCGGCCGAGCGCCCGCGCAAAGAATCGCGGAAAGAAGGCGGCAAGCTGCGAGTCGCCTCGAACTTTCGCCGCCCCGAATACCTTGCCGCCGTGCGGAAAGCCAAGCAATACATTCGCGCTGGCGATATTTTCCAGGTCGTGCTGAGCCAACGCTTTTCCGCGAAAACGAAGACACAGCCGTTCGAGATTTATCGCGAGCTACGCGCGCTCAATCCGTCTCCATATCTCTTCTACCTGCAAATGAACGACGTCGCTGTTGTCGGCAGCTCTCCCGAAATGCTCGTCAAAGTGCAGGGCCGCGACGTTTTCTACCGCCCCATCGCCGGTACTCAGCCGCGCGGCAAAGACGAAGCCGAGGACCAGCGCCTGGAAAAACAACTGCTCGCCAGCGAAAAGGAGCGCGCCGAGCACATCATGCTTGTCGATCTCGGCCGCAACGATCTCGGCCGCGTCTGCGATTACGGCACCGTAAAAGTCGAGCAGCTCATGACCGTCGAGCGTTTTTCCCACGTCATGCATATCGTTTCCAGCTTGCGCGGGCGTTTGCGCGAGGACGTGGATTGCTTCGACGCGCTCATGGCCTGCTTTCCGGCCGGAACCGTTTCCGGCGCGCCCAAAGTCCGCGCCATGGAAATTATCGAAGAGCTGGAACGCACCCGCCGCGGCATTTACGCGGGAGGCGTGCTGTACATGGATTTTGCTGGTAATCTGGATTCCTGCATCGCGCTGCGCACCATGGTGGTGAAAAATGGCGTGGCGTACGTGCAGGCCGGAGGAGGAATCGTCGCCGATTCCACACCCGAAGGCGAGTATCAGGAAAGCGTCAATAAGTCGCGCGCCCTCCTGACCGCGTTGGAATCCGCGAACCGCGTAAGCCGCTAGGACGCAACGGTATGGTTCTGCTGCTCGACAACTACGATTCGTTTACCTACAACCTGGCGCAGTATCTCGGCGAGCTGGGCTGCAACGTAGAGGTGCATCGCAACGACAAGATTTCCGTCGAAGAAATTGCGCGCCGCAAGCCGGAACGCATCGTGATTTCCCCCGGACCCTGCACGCCGCAGGACGCCGGAATTTGCATCGACCTGATTCGCCGCCTCGCCGGAAAATTCCCGATTCTCGGTGTTTGCCTCGGCCATCAAGCCATTGGCGCAGCGTTCGGCGGTAAAGTTGTTCGCGCTCCGAAGCTTTTTCACGGCAAGACCAGCCAGATTCACCACGACGGCAAAAACATTTTCCGCAAGCTAGCCGACCCCTTCACCGCCACGCGCTATCATTCACTCATCGTCGAGCGCAAATCCCTCCCCCGCGAATTGGCTATCACCGCCGAAACCGATGACGGCATCATCATGGGCGTTCGACACCGCCGCCACAAACTCGAAGGCGTGCAGTTCCATCCCGAATCCGTACTGACCCAATCCGGCAAGCAACTCCTCCAAAATTTCCTAAGCCTTTAGTCGCCGCTCTGCCATTTTTGCGTGACAGCCGCGATCAGGTGCTGGCGCTGTGTAGCGACCAGTGTCTTGCCAACCCTTGAGCGCTTCATCTACCAGCCCGCAAGGCTGGCGCAATGGCGACCGCAGTTGTTCGCGGAATGAAAGAAAGAGACGTATTCGGTCCGGTTAGGCTGAGAATCCAGGCGCGATTGTGGCCGTCTATATAGGTTATTTCCACTCCGATTTCCGCTTCCGAGGGAGCTGTCCAGCGAACGATGCCCTGTCCGGTCACCCTGCGCTTCTCAACCGTAAAGTCCAGTAACAGATCTACGGGGCCTTCTGCCAAGCTGAGTGTCGAGTGGATACAAAGGCCTCCGCGCCCCAACGCAAGGAGCCCCTGGCTCAGTGCGGTGGCAAGGCTGTCAAAGGTGACATCGAGAATGGCTTCGGCCTTTTCGCTGGGAGGGAAGCGCCAAAGGTCGTCCCGCTCGGCCAAGATTCGAGTTACGGCAGCTATTAAATGCCTGCGCTCCACAGGCTTCGACATCACCGCCTCGACACCCAAATCATAAGATTCGCGCGGCTTAATAACGTCGGTAAAGCCGCTCACAAACATCACGCTAGACTTATAACCGCTCGCTTTGACTTTTTTTAATAGCGTGATCCCATCCATGACGGGCATTCGCACGTCTGACACGACAACATCAACCTGGTCTGTGGAAATGATCTGGAGAGCTTGCGCGCCATCCTCGGCGACCAGCACATGGCACCCTTCCCGTCTAAACCATTCCGCGATGATAGTGCGCAGGTCAGGCTCGTCATCGACAAGCAATATGGTGGCGTCTTTCAGTTGCATTTTCGGGCTCCTTGAAAAAGAGGCAGCACAAGAGAAAAGCAAGTGTGATTTTCGCGTTCGCAGAGGTTCAGCTCCCCTCTGTGTTCGTCAACAATGGCCTTTGACAGGCTCAGTCCTAGCCCGGTCCCTTTACCCACCGGCTTGGTGGTAAAGAATGGCTCCATGATTCGCGCTTTTAGTTCGGGAGGCACGCCAGGCCCACTATCAATCACATCGAAAACTGCCGACTGCGCGCTGCTTGCCACTTCAAGCCGGATCCACTTTTCTCCCTCACTCTCGACAACTGCGTCAAACGCGTTCTGCAGCAGGTTGAGTAGGACTTGGACAATCTGCACTTCGCGACATTGGATCTGCAGCGTTGGATCTACCTTAGGGGTCTCCAGCCGCACGGAATGCACTCTGAAGCGCTCCTTGCATAATTCCAATGCCTGCTCGACAATCTCGCCGACGCAAGCGCGCTGAAAGGGGTCGGTGCTGCCTTCGCGCGCGGTCTGCCGGAGACTCTTCACAATCTTGCTGATACGATTGGCAGTCTGCCTGATGCGAGTGCTGGCGGCCTGCAATTCTTGCAACGGCACATTCCCTGTTTCGGCCATCTCCATCAAGTCGCTCGCGGAAGCGTGGATGACCGCCAGCGGGTTGTTGATTTCTTGGGCTATGCCTGCCGCCATCATGCCCAATGCCGAAAGGCGGGCCGAAGCCACCGCCTGGGCTCGGCGCACTTCCAACTCTGTCTCCATAAGCTTGCGGTCGCTGATATCTCGGGCCACCTTCGACGCTCCCACCAAGTTGCCCAGCGGGTCAAATATCGGCGACATGGTTACGGAGACCTCGACGTTCCGCCCATCCTTCCGCGTTCGAACCACGTCGTCGGCATTGATTGTTTCGCCCCGTTTCAGCGACCCCAAAATGTCCAATTCCTCATCCGCCCTGGTGGGGGGCAGCAGTATGGAAATCGGCTTGCCTATGGCTTCCTTTGCGGAATAGCCGAAGATTCGTTCTGCGCTCCGGTTCCAGCTGGTAATGACACCCTCCATCGTCTCGCCAATGATTGCGTCGCCCGATGAGTCCACAAGAGCGGCCAGATGAAACCTGAGGCCCGTGCCGGGCTCGCGGTTAGAGACATCGCGGATGAGACTCAGGTGCAGGTTTCCCTGTCCTGTCTGCAGGGGGCTGCGCATAACGTCAATGAGAAACTCTTTGCCGTCTTTGTGTTTACCGCACCGTTCGAGCCCCATATCCAGCGCTCCACGCCGATGGTCCTGGCGGTCGCCAAGTCCGAGATGGACGTGACGGAATTGTTCAGGAAGCAGTATCTCGATGGGTTGGCCGCGCAGTTCGTCACGGCTGTACCCAAAGAGCCTTTCCACTTGTACGTTGACACGAACCATGGACCCTTGCTCGTCGGAAATCACAACCGCTTCTGGAACAGACTCGAACAAAGCCTCGAGGATGTGGCGGCCGTCCTGAGACGCTTCACCGCTTTGTTTCTGCGCGCCTAGGTTTGGATTCATACCCGTGTACGTCGCTCGTTAGGAAGAGCCGGGAACGAACTTGTCTTAGCTAGAACCGCCAAAGGACAACTGAAGGGGGGCAATCTACTGCTCAGTCAATCTAGACCGGTTGAGGCTTTCCGTCAAGCCGAACAGCCAGAGTGATACGTTTTAGTAACGAAGGACTTCAACTTACGTGTTGCCAACCGCGTTCACCGGGCCTACCAACTCAAATCCGCCAGAATCGCGCCGTACTCCTCAATCCCGCGCCAAAGCTGCCCCAAACGCAAATTTTCATCCGAGCTGTGCTGGTGATTGTCGTAGTTCACAATCGGCACGCCAATCCACGGTAAGCCCAAATCCTCGAAAATGTACATCGGCGCGCTTCCGCCCAGCGTCGGCTCAACCACCGCGTTCCCGCCCATTGCATCCTGCACAACATGTACCAGCGCCTTGGAAACCGGCAAATCCATCGCCGTACGTGACGCGCGGTAGCCGCCTTCATCAACGATTTTTGCAATGCGCGCGTGCTCGCGGCGTTCGTCCATCGTCGGCTCGTGGTCGATCACGTAAAACCCCTGCTTGCGAATGAACGCCAGGATCTGCTCGGATTTCTTCTGTGGGTCCTCGCCTTTCACCAAGCGTGCGTCGATGGACGCTTCCGCCTTGTCGGGCACCACGTTTTGTGCGTGCCCGCCGACGTACGCGCTGCGCAATCCACGGATGTTCAGCGAAGGTTCGTTGATCAGTTCGACCAGCTTTTTGCCTGCGCCCTCTGGTTTCGCAATGCCCAGCTCGCGCTCCAGTTCCGCGTCGTTGTCCGGCATGGCGGCGAGTGCCTTCTTCTCGACTTCGCTCAGTGGGGCGACGTCATCGTAAAACCCATCGATCAGCACGCGGCCGTTCTCGTCTTTCATCGACGCCAGCAAGCGCGACAGTTCCATCGCCGGATTCGGCGCCCAATTTCCGTAGTGCCCGCTGTGCAAGGCCCGCACCGGCCCGTACACGGTGATGTCCAGGCCGATATCGCCGCGATTGCCGAAAAACACCAACGGGCGTCCCGACTGGTGCACCGGCCCGTCCGCAGCGATAAGCAAATCTCCCCCCAGCAAATTTTTGTGCAGCTCCAGCGTGTGTTGCAGATTTGTTGACCCGGCCTCTTCCTCGCCCTCAAAAATCACTTTCACGTTCACGCCCAGCGGAATTCTCGCGACACGCAGGGCATCAATGGCCGCAAGCAAAGCGACAATTGGCGATTTGTCATCCGAAGCGGAACGCGCATAAATGCGCCAATCATCGTTGTACGCGCCCGGATGTTTGTCCGGAGGCGGAATGCGCTTCCCTCCGGCCTCGATGGCATCGCTGCGCAACACCGGCTCAAAGGGTTTGCCGTCGGTCCACGCCGCAGGATCGACGGGCTGCCCGTCATAGTGCGCATAAAAAATCACCGTGCGCTTGGTGTCGGGTACGTTCAGTTTCCCGAACACGACCGGCCCGCGCCCGGAAATCGGCAGCAAATGCGTTTCGATCCCGCGCGCCTCCAGCATTTCCACCAAGTGCGCAGCGTTTTTCTGGATGTTTTCCGTATCGCTGGCGACATTCGGAATCGCCAGAAATTCCGTCAGCTCGCGCAGGATGCGGTCTTCGTTGTTGAGGCGATAGCTCCTCACTTCCTCGGCAACCTGCGCTGGTGGAATGGCCGCCCTTTTCTGCGCCAAGCAAGGCGCACCGTGGACGCAGAACAACATTGCGATGGCAATCGTTCTCAATTCCCTCTCCATTTTTGAACGTCGGCCATTCTAACCGATTTAATTCCCTTCTTCTCTGTGACCTCTGTGTCCTACCTGCGACCTCTGTGTTAAATCTTTTTCTTTGTTCCTGTCGGTCCTTGACTGTCGACCGCCTCGCTCTGTTTGTGGCAAACTGAATGATTACACGGCGCGATTTGCGCCGCACCTGACATCGCAAAAAGAGAGCCCCTGCCGGTCATAAGGTAAATGGACCCAAAGTTCATTCGCAATTTTTGTATCATCGCGCACATCGATCACGGCAAATCCACGCTTGCCGATCGCCTGCTCGAAATGACCGGCGCGCTTTCGCAGCGCGAAATGCACGAACAGGTGCTCGACTCCATGGACCTGGAGCGCGAGCGCGGCATCACCATCAAAGCAAAAAGCATTCGCCTCCATTACAAAGCGAAAGACGGAAACACCTACCGCTTGAACCTGATCGACACGCCGGGTCACGTCGATTTTTCCTACGAAGTGTCGCGCGCGCTTTCCGCGTGCGAAGGCGCTTTGCTCGTGGTGGACGCGAGCCAAGGCGTGGAAGCGCAAACGGTCGCGAACACGTTTCTCGCCGCTGGCCACAACCTCACCATTCTCCCGGTCATCAACAAAATCGACCTGCCTGCCGCGCAACCCGATTTCGTGAAGGAGCAAATCGAAAACGTGCTGGCCATTCCCGCGCACGACGCGCTGATGATCAGCGCCAAAAGCGGTCTCGGTGTGGAAGACGTCCTCGAAGCCATCGTGCATCGCGTTCCGCCGCCGAAAGGCAGCGCGGGAAATCCGCTGCAAGCGCTCATTTTCGATTCCTGGTTCGACATTTATCGCGGCGCCGTGGTCCTCGTGCGCGTGATGGAAGGCCGCATAACGCCGCACCTGAAAATCCGCTTGTGCTACAACAACCAGGTCTACGAAGTTGAAACGCTTGGCACGCTCACGCCAAAACCGGTCGCACTCGACGAACTCGAAGCCGGTGACGTCGGTTTCGTCGTCGCCAACATCAAGGATGTTGCCGATGCGCGTATGGGCGATACCGTCATCGAGGCCGATCGTCCTGCTCCCGCGTTGCCCGGGTTTGAAGCCATCAAGCCCATGGTTTTCGCCGGACTCTTTCCCGTGCTGGCCGATGATTACGAGCCGCTGCGCGATGCGCTCGGCAAATTGAAGCTGAATGACGCGTCATTTTTCTACGAACCGGAAAATTCCGTGGCCCTCGGCTTCGGCTTTCGCTGCGGCTTTCTCGGCCTGCTGCACATGGAAATCGTCCAGGAGCGGCTGGAGCGCGAATTCGGGTTGAACCTGATCACCACCGCGCCCAGCGTGCGTTACCGCATCACGCGCGTCGACGGCAGCGCCATCGAAGTCGACAGCCCCGCGAAATTTCCCAATCCCAGCGACATCAAAAAGATCGAAGAGCCCATTATCAAGGCCATGATCATCACCAACGACGACTCGGTCGGCGGGATTCTACAGCTTTGCCAGGACAAGCGCGGCACGCAAAAGGGATTCGAGTATTTGTCTCCGACGCGCGTGATGCTCACCTACGAATTGCCGCTGAACGAAATCGTTCTCGATTTCTACGACCGCCTCAAAAGCGTTTCGCGCGGCTATGCTTCGCTCGATTATCACCTCGCGGGCTATGTCGAATCCGATTTGGTCAAGCTCGACGTGCTGGTCGGCGGCGAGCCGGTCGACGCCCTGTCCATGATTTGCCATCGCGAGCAATCATACGAGCGCGGCCGCGACCTGGTGTCGCGCCTGCGCAAATTGATTCCACGGCAAATGTTCGAGGTTCCCATCCAAGCCGCGATTGGCAGCCGCGTGATCGCGCGCGAAACAGTCGCGGCGATTCGCAAAAACGTTCTGGCCAAGTGCTACGGCGGCGACATCACGCGCAAACGCAAGCTCCTCGAAAAACAAAAAGAAGGCAAAAAGCGCATGAAGCGCGTCGGCCAGGTCGACATTCCGCAAGAAGCCTTCCTCGCCGTCCTCAAAGTGACTTCCACCGGCGACGAAGAGTGACCCTCTCGATCTCCGAGAGGTCTTTATCTTGATGGGTGATTTGCTCTGGAGTAGACTCGGTTAAGAGTCAAGAAAATGCCCAAAGCTAAACAATTCGTGACTGACGAAAATGGTGTTCGCGTGGCCGTAGTGCTGGATATCAAGGAATACGAGGAATTGCTTGACGACCTCGAGGATCTGCAGGCGGTTCGCGAGTATGAGGAAGCAAAAGCCTCCGGCGAAGTACCAATTCCCCTGGAACAAGCGCTCGACGAAATTCGCCGCAATCGCAAGTGAGCTATTCTGTAAGGGTTCGGCGCAGCGCTCAAAGGGAACTGGAAGCGATCCCATCTCCTTTCCACGAAAATATTGCTGAGAGAATGCTTTCTCTGGCTGCTATTCCCCGGCCGCCCGGCTGCAAGATATTGAAAGGCACCGAGAAATCGTGGCGCATTCGCATCGGCGACTATCGACTGATCTATGAAATCGACGACAGCGCAAACGCAGTGACCGTGATCAAAATAGCCCATCGAAGCCACGCTTATCGCTAAAGTCATTACTCGGATTTCCCTTTAACTTGAGTGGTGAGGCGGCCGCGGTGGAGTTGGATCTTGACGGTGTCGCCGAGGGCCACTTGTGCGGAGTTGCGGAGGAGGTGGCCGGCGGCGTCGGTGGCTATGGCGTAGCCGCGTTCTAGGGCGCGGAGGGGGCCGCGCTCTTCGAGCTGGAGGCGCAGGCGGTCGAGGCGCTCGCGTTTTGCGCGGAGCAGGCGTTCGACGCGGGCGGCCAGTTCGGTGCTGCGTTTTTCGAGGCGGAGGCGCAGCGCGACGATTTTCATCCTAAAATCGAAAGAGACGATGCGCAGGTGAGCAGTGGTGAAACGTTTGCGCGATTGCTGCAGGTTTGCGCGCAAGCCTTGCGCGAGGCGCGAAGTGAGTTCGTCGGTGCGCTGGCGCTGCTGGCGCAGCAGGTCGAGAGGACGGCGGAAACCGCGGCGGCCGGAAAGTTCGTGGACGCGGCGGCTTAATTCGAGCAGGCGGTAACGCACGAGGCTGGCTAGCGTTTCCTGAAGATCGGCGATGTGCTTATCGAATTCGCGGCGAGTTTGCACGACGAGCTCGGCGGCGGCGGAGGGCGTGGAAGCGCGCACGTCGGCGACGAAATCGGCGATGGTGAAATCGGTTTCGTGGCCGACACCGGAGATTACGGGTATTTCCGAAGCGAAGATGGCGCGGGCGACTTCTTCTTCATTGAAAGCCCAGAGATCTTCGAGCGAGCCACCGCCGCGGGCGAGGATCAGAACGTCGACCATGCGCCGGCGATTGAAGAACTGCATGGCACGCACGATTTCCGTGGATGCGCCCTCGCCCTGCACGCGCACGGGATAGACGGTGAGGTGCACATTGCGAAAGCGGCGGCGCAAGATGCGCACCACGTCGCGGACGGCGGCGCCGCGTGGGGAAGTGATCAGCCCGATGCGGCTCGGCAGAAGCGGCAGCGGTTTCTTGCGGTCGGCGGCGAAGAGGCCTTCGGCTTCGAGGCGCTTCTTGAGTTGCTCGAAGGCGAGCTGCAAAGCACCGAGTCCGACCGGTTCGATGTGCTCGATATAGATTTGGTATTCGCCGCGCGCTTCGTAGACGCTGATGGAGCCGCGGACGGTGACGTACAGGCCGTCTTCGGGACGGAACTTCATGGTGCGGAGCTGATTCTTGAAGCAGACGCAGCGCACCTGAGCGCGTTCATCTTTCAGGGTGCAGTAAATGTGGCCGGACTGCGCTTCGTGGCAGTTTGAGATTTCGCCGGTGACCCAGATGTCGGTGAAGTTGCGCGCGAAAAGGTCGCGAATCTTGGCGGTCAGCTCGGTGACCGTGAAGGCGCGGCGGTCGGGCATGAGGTTGAACGTTAGCTGGCTCATTGGTGCTGGCTCATTGGTGCTGGCTCGCTTGGTTGGCTGTTGTTAGTTTTTAGTTCTCGGTTCTTAGTGAGACATCCTACCCCACCCGGTGTTTTGGAGAAAGCCGAGGAAGGCCGCTAACCACAGAGGGCACTGCGAACCCAGAGTCGGAGGGACGTGCAGAGGCGGGTGCAAGCAGGCCTGTTTGCGGAAAACTCATCGGAGAGTGTACCGAAGCTCAAACTTAAAGTCCTTTGTATGAACAGATCGAACGAAGGGGGGTAGGGGCGCGGCCCGCCAGCGGCAGGCAGGCACTGCTGCACCCCAGCTTTGCCCCCACGTCGAATTCCAAGCTAGGTTTGCAATTTCCCTCAGGGAAGCGAACAATATCCATTGCGGCCGCCGATGAAGCTGTGGGGGCCGGCTTTAGCCCGGCCAGCCCGCGCACCACGAGGTGATTGCCATGCCCGAAGCCGTAATCGTTTCCGCCGTACGCACTCCTGTAGGCCGTGCCTACAAAGGCTCGCTCCGCGCTACGCGCCCCGACGATCTCGCCGCCCTCGCCATTAGAGAAGTCCTCGCGCGCGTTCCCGCCGTCGACGCCAAGCAAATCGACGACGTCATTCTCGGCTGTGCCATGCCCGAAGGCGAGCAGGGCATGAACGTCGCGCGCATCGCCGCCCTCCGCGCCGGTCTTCCCGTCGAGACCTCCGCCATGACCATCAACCGCTTCTGTTCTTCCGGCCTGCAAGCCATCGCGCTCGCCGCCGAACGCATTCGTGGCGGCTCCGCCGAAATCATCGTTGCTGGCGGCACCGAATCCATGTCCCTCGTCCCCATGGGCGGCAACAAAGTTTCACCCAATCCCTGGCTCGTCGATCATTACCCCGACACCTACATCAACATGGGCCTAGGCACGGAAAATATCGCCCGCAAGTTCGGCATCACCCGCGAGCAAGCCGACGCATTCTCCGCCAACTCCCACAAAAAAGCCCTCGCCGCCATCGCCGCCGGAAATTTCAAGGACGAAACGATTCCCGTCGAAGTAAAAATCACTTCGCTCCCTAACGGTAACGGCAACGGCGCGTCCGCGAAATCCAAGTCCTCACCAAAACCCACAACGCAAACGTTCCTCTTCGACACCGACGAGCTTCCCCGCGCCGATACTTCCCTCGAAGTCCTCGCCAAGCTAAAGCCCGCCTTCCACGCCAAGGGCACCGTCACCGCCGGAAACAGTTCGCCCATGAGCGACGGCGCTGCCGCCACCGTGGTGATGAGCGACGCGCGCGCCAAGGCACTTGCCCTAAAGCCACTCGCGCGCTTCGTCGCCTATGCCACCGCCGGCTGCCCTCCCGAGGAATTCGGCATTGGCCCGGTCTTCGCCATTCCCAAAGCGTTGAAGCTCGCCGGCCTCTCGCTCAACGACATCGCCGTCATCGAACTCAATGAAGCGTTCGCCGCGCAGTCCCTCGCCGTGATCCAGCAAGCCAGCCTCGACGCGGCGCGTGTCAATCCCAACGGCGGCGCCATCGCCCTCGGACACCCGCTCGGCTGCACTGGAGCCAAACTCACCGCCACGCTAATCCGCGATCTCCAGCGCAAGAACAGCCGCTACGGCATGGTCACCATGTGCATCGGCGGAGGCATGGGCGCCGCCGGCATCTTCGAGCGCCTTTCGTAAACCGCGCATCAAGTCGGGATCGCAACCGTCAATATCTGCGATGAACAATCTGCGAGCTCGCCTGCCACGCTGCGCAAGTTCTCTGCGTTTAACTTGTCATGCGACTTCCGGCATCGTACGATTCCGACTCCATGAAACCAGCCATTCGTCTGCTTTGTGCCATGATGCTGTGCGGCATGCTCTGCGCCTCGCTGCAAGCGCAAGCGCCCGTTTACAGTCTTCCTCAACAAGATCCCACGGCGACGCCGGGTCCCGTTCCCATCAGCGAAGAACCGCATCACCGCTTGCTGGTGCAAAACGATTTCACGCGCGTCTACAACGTGATGGTGCCGCCGCTGGACACCACGCTGCTGCACCAGCACGATCTTCCGTATCTGTATGTCACACTGGGACCCGCGGACATCATCAACGCCATCGTAGGCAAGCCCGAACTGCACCAGGTCTTGCAAGACGGGGAGACGCACTACTCTCCGGGGCATTTTGCGCACATCGCGCGCACGGATTCCGGCATGCCGTTTCAGAACGTGACCATCGAACTAGTGCATCCTCAGGGCACACCAAAAAATCTGTGCAAGGACGTGCTGCCGGGAGCGCCCGCTGACTGCCCAGAAAAGCCGGCGACGAACAACAACAGCAAAGCAAAAAAAAGCCAGCCCGACCGTGCCGGGGACGACGAAGTTCCCTATTTTGAGACCGACGAGATTCGCGTCGACCTCCACAAAGTATCCAGCGGCAACGACTACGTCGACGCAACGCCAAAAACCGATGCTCTGCTCGTCGCGCTGACGGCTGCCAACCTCGACGCCAATCTTGGCGGCGAGCACAGTTCCTTTCTTCATGGAGGGGACGTGCTCTGGCTGCCCGCCGGCAAGCACCGCCGCATCGTCGATTTCCTCGGCACGCACTCCAGCTTCCTGTTGATTTCCTTCAAGGACAGCGTGTCGGTCCCGACGGCTCAGTGAAATGCGGGCGACCGCGCCGCCAGTAACCGCTGCAGACGTGCGGTGTGCACGGCACTTGCGGTGATTGGTTAGTCTGCAGAATTGGCGCGCGCACCGGTCCGTTGCGTTGTGCGCAATTACATTTTCGCTTTCCACAAACCGACGGTGTTTCCTTCGGGATCCTGCATCCACGCAAACGTTCCTGTGGGGATCTCCACGGGAGGCACGAGCATCTTTCCTCCCAGGCTCTTTGCCTTGTCGAGATACTTCTGCACGTCGTCGACGTCAACGTAAAAAATCGTGTAGTGATGCGGTTCGTAGCCCAGCGATGTGATATGGCCGCCGACGCCGCCAGGCGCGGCGGCAATCATTCCCGCGGGCCCTTGCTGCTCGATTTTCCAGTCAAACAGTTTGGAGTAGAACTCTTGCGTGTTCTTGCTGTTCTTGCAGCCGATTTCAAAATGCACCACCGGGCGTCCCATAGGTCCTCCCTTTTTGCGCGGCGAAAATTTCGCTCAAGCGCTGCTGCCATTTTGCCGCAAACGCGTCCACTTCCGCTTGAGGAAATCCAAAAAATCTGACGCCAAAAACGCGCCAGCAAGATGCCCTTCGAAGCTCAGGACAGGCTGGCGCTACGGCTGCTTAACCGCATAGAATTGCGGCGGGGAACGCGGATTGCCTTGAACACAATTGAGTTTACTGCGCTGGTTGGATTGGGCGCCCTGTTGGCAGGGTTTTTGGGGGCGCTGACCGGCCTGGGCGGCGGGGTGGTGATTGTGCCGCTGCTCACGCTGGTGTTCCATGTGGATATTCACTATGCCATCGGCGCGGCGCTGGTCTCTGTGATTGCTACTTCCAGCGGAGCCGCAGCCGCCTACGTACGCGAGGGATATTCCAATGTGCGCGCGGGAATGTTTCTGGAGATTGCCACTACCGTGGGCGCGCTGGTAGGAGCAGCGCTTGTCTTACACCTGCGCGTCTCGATTATTTCGATCATCTTTGGCGTGGTATTGCTGTACTCCGCGTATGCATCCATGACGGAGCACGCTGATTCTGGCGCAAACACTCAACCGGATCGCCTTGCGACCTGGCTCAAGATGGACAGCACGTATCCAACTGAAAATGGATTAGAAAGCTACCACGTGCGCGGTGTGCCGCAGGGGTTTGGGCTGATGTTTGTGGCCGGAGTGCTTTCGGGACTGTTGGGAATTGGCTCCGGTGCGGTGAAAGTGCTGGCGATGGACAAGGCCATGAAGCTGCCGTTCAAAGTGTCGACCACGACTTCGAATTTCATGATTGGAGTGACCGCCGCGGCAGGTGCGGGAGTTTATTTGCGGCGCGGCTACATCGATCCGGGGCTGGCAATGCCGGTTATGCTGGGAGTGCTGGCAGGGTCACTGATCGGGGCACGGATACTGGAGCGAGCGAAGGTGAGGGTGCTGCGCATGGTTTTCAGCGGCGTGATTGCGGTATTGGCCGTGGAGATGATTTACAACGCGCTGATGTAAAGAGTAAGAATGTAAAGGAAGATGGATAAAGCCGAACAGCGCATGGACGAAATCATGGGCCGGCTGTTGCGCACGGGCGTGATTTTAGCGGCCGTGTTTGTGCTTGCCGGCGGAGGGGTTTACCTGGCGCGACACTCCACACCGGTTATAAATTATCGAGTGTTTCAAGGCGAGCCAGAGGAATTGCGCACCGTTTCCGGGATTTTTCATGAGGCTCTGGCGCTGCGCGGGAGAGGGCTTATTCAGTTTGGGTTGCTGATTCTGATTGCGACGCCGATCGCGCGGGTGGCGTTTTCCGTTGTTGCGTTTTTGTACCAGCGAGATTGGACGTATGTGATGGTGACGCTGATTGTTTTGGGACTATTGGTCTATAGCCTTTTGGGCAGACATGGGTAAGGATGGAGAGTAAGGATTTAACACAGAGTGCGCAGAGACTGGAGCACGGAGAGCACGGAGAGCACAGAGAGCACAGAGAAGGAGCTTTCAGTTAGCACTTTTTCATGACGTCGTGCCGAGATGGGGCGGTTGCGGGCGTTGCTTTTGCGAGCGTAGAATTGTCTCACTGATTTGTAAGACGAGTGTGACTGCAAAGAAAGAGAACAACGATGGCTACTGCAACGATAGCGAAGCCGGCGGCGAAGGGCGGGAGCTTTTTGTTGGAATCGCCGCTGCCGGGAGATGTGTTTACGCCGGCGGACCTTACTGATGACCAGAAGCTGATTGGTCAGACGGCGGAAGAGTTTGTGGTGAAGGAAGTGCTGCCGCTGGCGAAGGATTTGGAGAACAAAAAAGCGGGCCTGATGGCGTCGCTGGTGAAGAAGGGCGGCGAGCTGGGCCTGATGGGCGGGGGCGTGCCGGAGCAGTACGGCGGGGCGGGCCTAGACAAGATCGCGACCACGGTGCTGACAGAGAAGCTGTCGCTTTATGGCGGCTTTGCGGTGACGCACGGGGCGCATGCGGGGATTGGAACGCTGCCCATCGTTTATTTCGGGACAGAAGAGCAGAAGAAGAAATATCTGCCGAAGCTGGCGACGGGCGAACTGATTGGCGCGTACTGCTTGTCGGAACCGCAGGCGGGATCGGATGCGCAGAATTCGCTGACGCGCGCGGAGCTGAACAGCGAGGGCACGCACTACATCCTGAACGGGCAGAAGATGTGGATCACCAATGGCGGCTTCGCGGACGTGTACGTGGTGTTTGCTAAGGTCAACGGCGAGAAATTCACGGCGTTCATCGTGGAGCGCACGTTCCCGGGGTTCAAGGCGGGCAACGAAGAGCACAAGATGGGGATTCACGGAAGCTCGACGACGCCGATTTTCCTGGAGAATTGCAAGGTGCCGAAGGAAAACGTGCTGCATGAAATCGGGCGAGGACACATAGTGGCGTTCAACATTTTGAACGCCGGACGGTTCACGCTGGGGGCCTCGTGCGTGGGCGGTGCGAAGAACGTGATGTCGACTTCGTCGAAATATGCGAAGGAGCGCAAAGCGTTCGGCAAACAGATCGGCGAATTTGGATTGATCCGGGAAAAGCTGGCGGAGATGGCCATTCAGATTTTTGCGGTGGAGTCCATGGTGTATCGCTCGGCGGGAAATATTGAAGCGGCGATGGCTGCGGCTTCCGTCTCCGGAGGGGACAAGATCCAAAGCGCCATGAAAGTGTTGGAGGAGTATGCGATCGAAAGCTCCATCGCCAAGGTGTACGGCAGCGAAATGCTGGATTACGTGGTGGACGAGGGAGTGCAGATCTTTGGCGGATATGGGTTCCATGAGGACTATCCGGTGTGCCGCGCGTATCGCGATTCGCGCATCAACCGGATTTTCGAAGGCACCAACGAAATCAACCGCATGCTGATCATTCAGATGCTGATGAAGCGGGCCATGGGTGGGCAATTGGCGCTGATTCCCGCGGCTATGAAGCTGGCGGACGAAATTCTGGCCGGGCCGTCGTTCGAGGAAGCACCCGAGGGGGTGCTTGCGGATGAAGCGCGGGTGGTGGCCAACGCGAAGAAGATGTTTTTGCAGGCGGCGGGTGGAGCGGTGCAGAAATTCCGGGAAAAGCTGGCGGACGAGCAGGAACTGATCGGCGCGCTTTCGAATATCGTAATGGAGATTTACGCGATGGAGTCTTGCCTGCTGCGCACGCAAAAAGCGGCGGCGGCGAAGGGCGAAGCGGCCACGCAGACGATGATCGATGCGACGCGCGTGTTTATCGCCGAGGCGGCGGAACGCGTGGAGCATGAAGCCAAGCGGGCGGTCACAGCGGTGAACGAAGGCGACATGTTGACGACGCAGATGGCGGTGCTGAAACGGTTTGGCAAACGAGCGCCGGTGGACACGATTGCGCTGCGGCGCGGAGTGACGGCGGCCATCCAGGCGCAGGACCGGTATCCCTTCGAAGGGCGCTAGCGGCCTCGATTCAAGAAATGCCTTTCAGTCGGCCTTTGCCTCGCGACTGGCGCGCAGCTGCATGAGCAGATAGATCGAAGTAATGAGCAGAAAAGGCGAAGAGTAGAAGCCCGGAGCGGGGCGGGGGAACTGGACCGAAGCTACGGTGCGTCCCAGCACCGTGAAAACCGTGTGACCCATTCCATTGAGCAGCATGACGCCGGCATAGAAATAAGCCAACGGGCGAAGACCGCGCGCATTGCGGTAGGCGAAGGGCGTGAGCGCGAGCAAGATCAAGTTGGCAACGATGAGTCCCACTAACCACTGGCGGTACTCGAAGGTGGGCATGGGGAACCAACTGAGCCGGTCACGCATGGCGATCACCGTAGGATTGTAAACGTTGAGGAAGCCGGTGAGCGCCTCGTCGGCGACGTGACTACAGAAAGCAAGACACAGCAAGATCCACGCAAGCCCGAAATTGCCGGGCGAAGCCGAAGGCCTAGCGGCCGGATCCATGGCCGGGATTGTAGCGCGAGGAAGTTCACGCGGGACAGATGTTTGCTCTTGGGCAACGAAGGGGTACGGGGAGCTTTAGCGAGTTAAGCGCTTACCTTACACTTTTATCGTAAGCGATATATCGCGGTAACGGGTGAAGGAGCAGCTTGGGAACGTTCCGGAAGCTGTTGGCGTTGGCATTGGTCATTGTTGCGTTGCACGTTGCCGCGGTGCTGACGCTCGGAACATCTCCTGCGGGATCCCTGATCGGAAATTTGCTGCAAATTACCGCTTGTGGCCTGGCGGTGGCCGCGGCGTTCGCCGCCTCGCGGCGCGCCACGGGCCTGAGCCGGCGATTCTGGCTGCTGGTCGGATGCGGGCTGGCCGTGTGGGGACTGGCGGACATCGGCTGGATGTATTACGAAATCGTGCTGCGCATGGAGCCTCCCACGGGCTCGATAGTGCGCTTCCTGTTCGGCACGCAATCGATTTTCTTTGCGCTCGCGGTGTTTCTGAACCAGGACCAAAGACGCGTCGACGCTGGACCTGGAGTCCGTGCTGGACTTCGTGCAGATCACCATCGTTTTATTTTTTATCTTTATCGGATTTTACTACATACCTTCGCACCACCTGGATGCGCGCACCGCGTACATTCGCGAGATGTGGATGGAGTCGGGCGAGGACCTGGCGCTGGTGTTGCTGGCCGCAGTGCAAGCGACGCGCGCGCGATCGAGCCAGATTCGAGAGCTGTATCAGGGTTTTGCGGTGTATCTGCTGGCCTACACAGTGTGCGCGGGCGTCGCGGATTACGTGCAGACGATCAAGGTCTTGCCGACGGGAACATGGTACGACCTTGGGTGGACCATGCCGCTGCTGGGGGCGGCACTGTGGGCGGCGAATTGGCAGCCATCGCCGGTGACACCGAGTCCGCGGCGAGTGCGGCAAAAAAGATTTGGCGAGCTGCTGCTCGACAACGCCACACTGGCGCTGGCGCCGCTCATCGTACTGCTGCAGGTAGCGCAATTAGGGACGGAATGGCACGCGGTGCGGTTCACGCTGCTGGGCGTTTCGATTGTGTGTTACGCCGCGCGATTGGGGGTCACGCAATACCGGCAGAACCAGACCGAGGATACGCTGCAACGCCACGATCGGGCCATGGATTCCGCGGTGAACGGTATCGCGATTGTGGATGCGAAGGGACAGCACACCTACGCGAACGCGGCATTCGCGCAAACAATGGGACACGAGAATCCGCAATCGATCGTCGGCCGGCCGTGGAAGGATGTTTACGCGCCCCAGGACGTCGAGCGAGTGGAAGGGGAGATCCGCGAGTCACTGCGGAAGAGCGGAAAGTGGCGTGGGCCGATGAATATTCACCGGCGGGACGGGAGCGCGTTGCCAGTGGAAATGGCGGTTACGCTGTTGCCGGACGGCGGCGTGGTTTGCGTGAGCCGGGACATGACGGCAAAACGGGAGGCAGAAAACGCACGCGCGCAAGCGGAGGCGAAGTACCGGATGCTGGTCGAGCAAGTGGCGGCCATCAGCTACATTGCTGAGCTGGGGACTCACGGAGAGTGGCTATACGTCAGCCCACAGGTAGAAACGATGTTTGGATTTTCAGCGGAAGAGTGGCTGATGGATTCGCGGGCGTGGACGCAGCACGTGCATCCGGAAGACCACAAGATGGTGGAGGAAGCGGAAGAAGCGAGCAAACGCCGGGAGCGTTTTCAGGCGGAGTACCGCGTGGTCCGCAAGGATGGCCGGATAATTTGGGTGAGCGACACCGCGGTGGTGGTGGCGGGGAGCGATGCGCATCCGTTGATGGAAGGAATCATCGTGGACATCACGGAACGCAAGCAACTGGAGACGCAATTGCAGCAAGCGCGGCGCATGGAGGCCATCGGCAGGCTGGCGGGAGGAATCGCGCACGACTTCAACAATCTGTTGACGATCATCAAGGGCTATACGGAGCTGGCGCTGAACCGGCCGAGGATTTCGGTAGAGCTGCGGGCGGACGTGGAGCGCATCGAGGACGCTTCGGAGCGCGCCGGCACGCTGGTGCGGCAGTTGCTGGCATTCAGCCGGCGGCAGGTATTGCAGCCGAAGCTGATCGATTTGAACAGTATTGTGTTGGGTTTGGATAAGCTGCTGCGGCGATTGATGGATGAAGACATTCAGATGACGACGATTCCCGGGAACGATATCGGAACGATCAAGGCAGATCCCGCGCAGGTGGAACAAGTGATTATGAATTTGGTGGTGAACGCGCGGGATGCCATGCCCAATGGCGGACGGCTCACGGTGGAGACGGCGAATGTGGATTTGGATGCAGCATACGCCACCGACCATGCCACGGTGAAGCCTGGGAGTTACGTGATGCTGGCGGTTTCCGATTCCGGGACGGGAATGAGTCCGGAAACGGTGGCGCATATTTTCGAGCCGTTTTATACGACGAAGGAAAGCGGGCGCGGAACTGGGCTAGGGCTATCGACGGTTTACGGAATTGTGAAGCAAAGCGGAGGATACATTTGGGTGTACAGCGAGCCGGGGCTCGGGTCGTCGTTTAAGGTGTATTTGCCGCGCGTGGAGCAGGCGCCGGAGGCGCTGCCGGTAGTCAAGACGACGAGCGGACAAGAAAAAGGAACCGAGACGGTTTTGCTGGTCGAGGATCAGCCGCAGGTGCGCGAGCTAGTGCGAATGGCGTTGTCCGAAAAAGGATATACGGTGTTGGCCACATCGAGTCCCGAGGATGCGGAAAGCGCGTGCGCGAGGTACGGCGCGGAGATTCATTTGTTGCTGACCGATTTGATCATGCCGGGAATCACCGGGCGGGAACTGGCGAAGCGGTTGACACCGCGGTATCCGAAGATGCGCGTGCTGTACATGTCGGGCTACACGTTCAGCATCACTACACAGGCAGGGATGCAGAGCGGGTTGTTGGAAGACGGCGTGGCGTTTCTGCAAAAGCCTTTCACGCCCAGCGTACTTAGCGAGAAGGTGCGCGAGGTGCTGGACCGGAGCTTGGCGACCAGCAAAAGATGAGCTTGGGCTGCGCGCTTGGCTAGTTTGTTAGCGGGGGCTTGGGGGCGGTGCCTTCAGCGGCGGCGGGCGGATTGGGCGCGTCTTTGGGCTTGGCGATCGAAGCGATGCTCTCGACGTTGAACTTCTTGTAGTCGGAATAACGCGTCACTTCGTTCACTTTGCAGGCTTTCACGAGAAGGACGCGCACGCCGAGGTGCGCTTCTTCGTAGGTGGGCAGCCACACTTCATTGTTGAGGTAGGCTTGCTCGAAAACGAAACTAGTGCCCTTCTGCAGGTTGGCAATCAGGCCGCCGCCAAAGCGGAAATCTCCAACAAAATAGGCTTCCAGGCGCGCCACGTCGTGGGCTTTCTCGTCGATCCAGACGACGCCGGCGAGCTCGTGCACCACTTTCTCTGCCAACTTGCGGGGCTTGAACTCGGGATTGGGCTCAAAATCAAAGACCAGGACGTCCTGGCCGCGGAAGCGTTCGCGGCGGGGATTAACAAATTGACAGGCGCGGAGGAAAGTTTCGATGCTGACATCGTCGTCCTCTTTTTTCTCTTTGCCTTCGTCCTTGGCTTTTTCCTCCTTGGCTTCTTTTTTGGCGTCGCGCTTCTCGATGTCCCGAATTTCCTTTTGCACTTTCTCGTTTTCCTTCTTTTGCTCCTCTTCGCTGAGTGGCTTGCCGTCTTTCTTGACCAGGGTGGAAACCTCGTGACCGCTCAAGTAGAAGAAGGTGTACTCGTGCAGCTCACGCTTGCTGATTTTTCCGGTCTTGTCGTATTCGGTTTCTTCCTCGCTACGCGTGCCGGCGTAGTTTTCCTTGAGTTTGTCGAGGGCTTTTTGGTTTTCGTCGATTTCCTTGAAGAGCGCCTTCAAGTCGGGTAGTTGGACTTGCGATTTTGTGGGGAAGTCGAAGATGCGCTCGCCGACAGCGCCGTTCACCTCCACGCGCGTTACGAAGATGTCGTAGGTATCTGTTCCGCGGTGCAGCTCGATTTTGTAGGGGATTTTCAAGCCCTTCACGGGGCGATAGTCGTCGTACAGAATTTGCTCGTCAATCCCGCCGATGGCGGCCGCTTCTTTCACGATCAGGTGCGTCTGCGGATCGAAGAAGACGTGGCGCTTCACGCCGGTCATGGTGGTGACTTCGATTTCCAGAGTGTCGCGGCCGCGGACTTTGGAGAAGGCGGCAAAGCCCAGGCCGATCTTGTTCTTGTTGGCGTCGACCAGGTGCGAATTGTAGTACTGCCCAGCCGCTTCGAGCTGGCTGCCGTCCGCGCCGACCAGCGTGGCGAATTCGCCGTTCGCGGTGCGGTGCCACGCGGACTTGCCGTTGTACGCTTCGATCAAGCTGGTGTCACCGGCGACCAGTTCGGAGTAGAAGCGGTTGGGCAGCCTGGTGTTAAGGGTGTAGGTGCCAGTCTTGCCGTCGGCGGTTTGGAAGGTGCCTTCGATGGTGGTTGTTTTGGCTTGAGAAAGTGCTTTGGAGCCGCCTGCAGCTTTGATGTACTGGTCGACAATTTTCTGAGCGTCTTGAGCGCGAGCGCTGGCAGCAAACGCGCTCAGGCAAAAGGCGGCGTTCAGGACGAACTTGCGGATAGCCATGGCGTTCAGAGATAGGAACGCAATTGTATGGGAAAAGTTTCGGCGGATTTGCAAAATCACGCCAGCCTGTTCGTAGCGGTGAAGAGGGCCCAGGAAAAGAGAGCTGAGACCGGCGGCTGGGATCGTGCTGAATTGGGGCGCAGCGTGCCTGCCTGCCGGAGGTGGGCTGCGCCCCTACGGTTACTGGGCTTTCGGGCGGTTCAGGTATTTCTCGTAAAGGGCTTTGTGTTTGTTGTCGAGCGAAGTGGGCTGGCCCTTGATGAAAAGGTAGCGCACCTCGGTGGTGAGCTCGAGGGGATCGCCGTTGGTGACGATGACGTTGGCGATTTTGCCGCTCTCGAGCGTGCCGACTTGATCCGCGAGGCCGAAGATTTGCGCGGGGTACAGGGTCACGGCCTTTAAAGCTTCGTCGTAGGGCAGCCCGTAGGCCACGGCGTTCGCGGCTTGTTGGCCGAGGCGCCGGGAGAACGAGTTGTCGAAGCTGCCGAAGGCAAATTTTACGCCGGCAGCGGCCAACTCCGCGGGCTGCGTGAGCAAGCGGTCATACGGATCATCTTCTTCGCGGGGCAGCCTCAGCGTGGGGCCAAGAATCACGGGGATGCTTTTCGAGCGCAGCAGGTCCTTTACTTTGTACGCCTCGGCGCCACCGCCAAGAATCATTTTCAGCTTTTGCTTTTCGCAGAACTCGACGGCATTGCGAATGTCGCGGGCTTTCTCCGCAAAAACCAGGACGGGCAGCTCGCCGCGAGTGACCGGCACGAGCGCTTCGAGCTTGACGTCGCGCTGATAGTCGGTGGCGCCGCCGTGGCCGAGGGCTACCGCGTAATGCCGGGCACGATCGAGCCAGTCAGTGAGTTCGTCCACCTGCTTTTCATATTCCTGCTTGGCGTCGGCGAAAGACTTTTCCTTTCTGGAGAAGGTGGAGAAATCAAACGTGTGCGTTTCCATTTCGGGCCAGTTGAGCACCATGGCGACGCTCTTTTTGAGAAGCATGTCGCTGATGGTCCAGCCGGACAAATGGATCGCGGAGGCCTGACCGCCCAGGATGCCGGTGCGGCCCTCGGAGTCCATACCGCCGCTGGCTGGCACGGCGAGCACTTCCGTGATGCCTGCGGCGCGCGTAACAGGAATATGCTCGCTCGAGGGCAGCACGGCTTCGGAGGCGACCACGTCGGGATTGAACGCTCCGGTTTCCGCAGAATCGACCGTGGCGCTGACCGCGCCGATTTCGCGCAAACCCATTTGCGTGACGGGATCGAACAGGCCGGGATAGACTTGCAGACCCTTGCCGTCGATCACTTGCGCGCCCGCGGGGACTTCGACGGCGGCTCCGACATTGGCGATTTTGCCGTTCTGAATCACAACCGTGCCATCGTCGATGGTGCCGCCGGAGAGAGTGAAGATTTTGGCGTGCGTGATGGCGTAGGCGGAAGATTTGTCTTGGGCATTCCCAGCTTGCGGAAGGTAAAGGAGGGTTAGGGAGCAAACAAGGCAAAGAAAGCACCGCTGCGAAATGGGAAGTTTCACCGCGCACCTCCGGAAACAGCGGAGGATCGCGGCGGTTTAGGTTTTTCTTCCGGCCTCTTCTCTTCCGGCTTCTTCTCTTCTGATTTCTTTTCGCCAGGCTTTTTGGCGGCTTCGCCGGCTTCGGGCTTTTTCTCGCTCTTCTTTTCTTTGTCGAGCAGCGCTTTCTTTTCTTTTTCGCGCGCGGGACGGTCAGCGATATCGCGCTGGCGGTCGAAATAAACGTGGCCGTCGATCAGCGTTTTCTGCACCACAGCGTAGTCGCTGAGCGGGTCGCGATTGTAAATGACCAGATCGGCGTCCTTGCCGGCATCGATGGAGCCGACGCGCTTGTCGATCCCGAGTTGAATGGCCGGATTGAGGGTGACCAGTTTGAGCGCTTCGTCATGCGAAAGACCGCCAAACTTGATGCTCTTCGCGGCTTCCTGATTGAGGTGCGTGGCTTCCTCAGCGTCATCGGAATTTACGGAGACGAGGACACCGCGGCGCGTCATCAACGCGGCGTTGTACGGAATGGCGTCATAGGCTTCGACTTTATAGGCCCACCAATCGGAGAAGGTGGAGGCGCCCGCGCCGGCGGCGGCAATTTCATCCGCCACTTTGTAGCCTTCCAGCACGTGCTGGAAAGTGCGCACCTTGAAGCCAAATTCCTTGGCCACGCGCAGCAGCATCAGGATTTCGTCTTCGCGGTAGCAGTGCGAATGCACGTAGCGCTTGCCTTCGAGCACTTCGACCAAGGGGTCGAGCCGCAAATCGCGCCGCGGAGGTATCAAATTTTTCTCTCCGGCAGCGGTGCGCTTGTTATACAGATCCCAGGCAGCTTTGTAGTCGCGTGCTTCCGCAAAAGCGCCGCGAATCGTTTCCTCCACGCCCATTCGTGTGGTGGGATACCGCACAGCTCTGCCGCGGATATTGGAGCGCTTGGGATTTTCGCCGAGTGCGAACTTGATGCCCGGCAGCGCGCCTTCGAACGCGAGCTTGGACGCGGGCAGGCCCCAGCGCAGCTTGATCACAATGGTCTGGCCGCCGATGGCGTTAGCGCTGCCGTGCAGCACATTGGCAACGGTGACGCCGCCGGCGAGGTCGCGATAGATATCGACGTCGTCGGGATTGAGCACATCCGCGATATTGACGATGGAGGAGACGGAGATACTGCCTTCGTTCACGCTGCCATCCACGGCGATGTGCGAGTGGCAGTCGATGATGCCGGGCATGACGAACTGTCCGGAGGCGTCGACAACTTGCGCGTCTTTCGGTGCTTTCACGGACGCGCCGACTTCGGCGATTTTTCCGTCTTTGATCAAGATCGAGCCGCGCTCGATGGTGCCGTGGCTGGCGGTCAAGATGGTGGCGTTCTGAATCAAAATGACCGGAGAGGGCTCAGCGGCCACGGCTGCAGATTCGGAAGCGCGGGGCAAAGCGGACGCAGGCAGGGCGAGCAACGCGGAGCAAATAAGCAGCTTGGCGCAAGTTAGCGTTGGCGTTTTCATTGGGCGCCTCCCGCGGAAATCTGGTGAACGCCGGGCCTTGTGCCGGTGAATTCGATGTCCAATCCTTGCACGCTGATCGATCCTTTGATGGAAGTGCCGTCGAAAGTGCCTGTGAAAAGCACATCAGCAGGCGAACCCTCGATGGGAATGTTGATGGTGAAGCTGAACTTATCGGCGCTGAGATAGCCGCTGATGATGTTGGCGTTGCCGCGGGTGCTGGAGAGCGTGCCGGAAAGGGAGCCGTCGGTGGCCATCACGAGGTCGACCGTGGACTCTTCGGGACCTTCCGGGGTGGTGTAGGAGAACTTCCACTTTCCGGTGAGGTCGCCCTTGGGCGGATCCTTGGGCTTTTCCGGTTCGCGGATGGTGAATCTGCGGCCGTCGACGAAAACAAATTTGATCTTGGTTTTTTCGTCGAAGATATCGCCGTCGGTGACAACCAAGTTGGCGATCTTGCCGGTTTCGATGGAGCCGAGCCGGTCCGCCACGCCGAAAATCTCCGCGGGCGTCAGCGTGAAGGCGCGAATCGCGGCGTCTGGGGAAAGTCCGGCGTCGATCGATTTTTTCGCAGCCTTCAGGATGTCTTTCGGAGCCGTGATCGCGCCGGAATAGAACGCGAACTTTACCCCAGCTTTGGCAAGCGCGGCTGGTGAGGAAGGGGCGCGGTCGCGGAAACGCAGGGTTTTGAGCGAAGGGACTTCATCGGGGTCGGCGTCTTTATCAGCCTCCGGCCATTTCAGGTCGACGAGAACTGCTAGCTTCCTGGCGGCAATTTCGTTGGCCACTTCGTAGCTCATCTGGCCGCCGTACAGCACGCCCTTCACATGCCAGCGATCGGCAAGCTCCAAGGCGCGGCGAATCTGCGTGGCATTGTTCGCAGGGATGAGCACTAGCGCGTGACCTTCCAGTGCATCGGCCAGAGCCACCTCGGCGCGGTCGAAGCGCGGCCGGGCTACGCCGCGTGGATTTTTTTCGTAGATGGCCTGGGCCTTGGTGCTCCAGTCGGTGTCCAACCAAACCTGGCGCACGTAGGCGAGCGAGCCCATCAGCGAGCCGGGGAAGTTCGCGAAGTTGCCGGCGGGTTGCAAAGACACAGGAACGGCGACGGGCGTTTTCACCACCATGTCGCCATTGCGTTCGCCGGCAAGATCCAGCAAAGCGGCCTGCCCGGGGAACATGCCACCTTTCGGAGCCGAAATCACGCTGGTGAATCCGGCGGAGCGCCAGGTTTCGACGCGCTTGTCGCTCAAGCTGGCTTCGTCGGCTGCGCTGCGCCAGGGTGTCGAGCCAGGCCGATCTTCCGGGCCGCGCGAAGTGGGTGGCTGCGAGCGCGAACCGCCTTCGCCGCCGGAGGGAGCAGGAGCGGAGGGAACGCCGACGTCGGTGAACGCATCGATGAAGCCGGGATAGACGATGAGGCTTTTGCCTTCGATGACCCAAGCTTCATCGGGAATGGCGGCGTCTTTGGCGACCGCTTTGATTACGCCGCGCGAGATGATGACCGTGGTGTTTTCCACGCGCGGCCCGGAGACGGGAACGACGGTGACGCCGCGAATGGCGAAGTATTGCGGCTCACCACCCTGCGCGGCGGCGCGCGCCGAACCGAGCAAAGCCGCGCCGACTGCCGCAACGACCCCCAGCGCAAACCTCAACCTCTGAAACGAAGAACGCATTCGCCACTCCTTAGTTTTGGACAGCGCGGGAAGACGCGATCCGCCGCCAACGTTTCTGTAGACGCACGAGGCTAGTGGGAAGTTGCGGAAGAGTCAAGGAGATAGGAGCGCTGGGAGGCGGCGCTGGCGAGAGTCCAGGCGGAAAAAGAAAGAAATGTAGGAAACAAATTGGGGACAAGTTTCGTCTCTTCTATTGCCATCCCATAGGGCTAGCGGCGTGTGATATGGTGATCCCATAGGAGGAGGGACAGGTGATTCGTCGACGCCGGGCTTAGGTTGGCGTGAGGAGGAATGATGAGACAACTGCGTGTGTTGCTCCTGCGATTGGGCGGACTCTTTCGCAAGCGCGCGAGCGACCAAGAGATCGCAGACGAGCTGGAGAGCCATCTGCAAATGCACGTGGCCGACAACTTGCGCCGCGGGATGAATCCGCGAGAAGCACGCAGGGAGGCGCTGATGAAACTTGGTGGAGTGGCGCAGACGGCAGAGAGTTATCGCGAACGGCGCGGCGTTCCAGTCGTCGAGACATTACTGCAGGATTTGCGTTTTGCCGTGCGCATGCTGCGCAAGAATCCTGGATTCACGGCGGTAGCCGTGTTGGTGATGGCGCTCGGTATTGGGGCGAACACCGCGATGTTCAGCGTCGTAAACGCAGTGCTGCTGAAGCCGCTGGCTTTCAACGATCCCGATCGCATCGTGACGCTTTCTTCGCTGTGGAAGAAAAGCGGACACCACGGTCAAGTTTCCGCGCCCGACTATCGCGACTGGCGCGATCAGAGCTCCGCGTTCGACGGCATGGCTTATTACGAAAACTGGGACACGGCGGTTACCGCCGGTTCCGCCGCGGAATATGTGCACTTCGCTATGGTCTCGCCGGAGCTCGTTCGTGTCTTCCGCGTGCAGCCGATCGCCGGTCGCGAGTTCAGCGCGGAAGAGGCCAAGCCGGGCGGCTCCGGGGCGGCCATCCTGAGTAGCATGTATGCCGTGAATCATTTCGGCAGCACGGCCAACGCGCTAGGACATTCGGTGCGCATGCTGAGCAAGACACTGGATATCGTCGGAGTGATGCCGCCAGGCTTTCGCTTTCCCGAAAAGACCGATATCTGGTTTCCGGCGAACACCATTATTCGCGACACGGAATCGCGCTCCGGGCACAACTATCTGGTGGTGGCCAGGCTGAAGCCGGAGATCAGTCTCGAGCAAGCGCAAGCGCAGATGACCGCGATTGGTACGCGCTTGACGGAGAAATATCCCGACAGCAACACGGGCAAAAACGTTGCGGTGACGCGGATGCGCGATGCCATGGTCGGCAATTTCCGGCTGACCCTTTGGACCATGCTGGCCGCCGTCGGTGTGGTGTTGCTGATTGCTTGCGCCAATTTGGCCAACATGCTGCTTGCAAAGTCCGTGGCGCGTACCAGGGAAATCGCCATTCGAGCAGCCCTTGGCGCCGGCCGCGGACGCATCGTGCGGCAATTGATCACAGAGAGTGTTGTGATGGTTTTGCTGGCGGGAGCGGTGGGAGTGCTGCTGGCAGTCTGGGGTTCGCGGCTGCTGGTGGCGCTGGCGCCCGGCGACGTGCCGCGGCTTTCAGAGGTCGGAATCGATGCTCCTGTGCTGGCGTTCGCCTTAGGCGTGTCTGTGTTGGCCAGCCTGTTGTTCGGACTTGCGCCGGCATTGCAAATCTTGCGAGTCGATCTCAATAAATCGCTGAAACAAGGCACGACGCGCACGAGCGGCGGCAGTATCGCCGACCGTTTGCGCGCGGCACTGGTGGTAACGGAAATTGCGTTGTCAATGATGCTGCTGACGGGAGCAGGTCTGCTGCTGAAGAGCTTCATCGCACTGCAGAACGTGACGCTGGGATTTCGTCCGGAACGCGTGCTGGTAATGGAAGCAAGCGTTCCTGCTTCCGACCTGGAAAGCGCGCGTCGCGCGTCGCGGCTCTATCGTGATTTGTTGGAGCAAGTGCGCGCGATTCCAGGCGTGGTGAGGGTGGGCGCGACGCGTGATGTGCCGGGACACGCTACGTCCAACGGAGGGTATTGGATCGATCACCTCCCAGCCGAATTGAACGTGAGTGCGCCGCAAGGAGTGTTTTCCGTGGCGGCGCCGGGGACATTCGCGACTTTGGGAATTCCCTTGATGCAAGGGCGCGATTTCAACGAGAGCGACACGTACGACGCGCCGTTTTCCGCCGTGATCAATGAAAAACTCGCGCTAGAGGCGTTCCCGGGTCAGGACCCCCTCGGACGCGTGATTTACTGCGGACTTGATTCGATGAACCCGATGAAGATCGTTGGTGTGGTCGGTGACGTGCGGCAGTTCGGGCCGGCGCAGACACCATGGGCTGAAATTTACATGCCTTATCAGCAGCACCCGCGGCCTGCATCCGACCTCAGCGTGCTGGTGCGCACGACGATGGAGCCGGATGCCCTCACCCAAACGCTGCGCAGCAAGGTGCGCGAACTTTCCGCAGATGTGCCAGTAAAGTTCACAACGATGGAGGCGGCCCTATCCGAGAATGTCGCGGCGCCGCGTTTCCGTACGTTGCTGTTGGGAATTTTTGCGGGTCTGGCTGTGTGCCTGGCGATGGCCGGCGTTTACGGTGTGATGTCTTACGTGGTCGGGCAGCGAGCGAACGAAATTGGGTTGCGAATGGCGTTGGGCGCGAGCCCGCGCGATGTGTTGCGCTTAGTGCTGCGGCAGGCTCTGCTGCTCGCGGTCATTGGAATTGCGGTGGGGCTGCCTTGCGCCGCGGCGACGACGCAACTGCTTACCAGCATGCTGTTTGGGGTCAAAGCGACCGATCCGCTGACGTATGTCGTGGTGATGGCGTTGCTCGCGGGCGTCGCGCTGCTGGCGAGCTACGTTCCCGCGCGGCGCGCGATGCGCGTCGATCCCATCGTGGCGTTGCGTTACGAGTAGCGCCTGGCTTTGCGCCACACCAGCAAATTCCAACGATTACTTAGTCTCTTTGCCTTGGATGGAGATGAGTTCGACTTCGAAGATCAGCGTGGCGTTGGGGCCGATCTGACCACCGGCGCCGCGTTCGCCATAGGCTAATTCCGAGGGAATGAAGAGCTGCCACTTTGATCCTACGGGCATGAGCTGCAGCGCCTCGGTCCACCCTTTGATCACTCCGGTGACCGGAAAAGTAGCAGGTTGGCCACGCTTGTAGGAACTATCGAACTCCGTGCTGTCCAATAGCGTGCCTCGGTAATTGCAGACGACGGTGTCCGTGGGTGCCGGTTTGGGTCCGGTGCCCTCTTGGAGAACCTTGTATTGCAACCCGCTGGGCAGGGTCACGACGCCGTCCTTGGTCTTGTTGGTTTCCAGGAAGGCAAGGCCTTGCTTCTTGTTGACCTCGGCCACTTGCTGGGCCAGATCCTGCTGCTTCTTGCGCACGTCGCTTTGCAGTTGGGCAAGGACGGCGCGCGCTTCGTCTTCAGTTAAGAGCGTTTTCCCGTTGGAAAAGGAGTCCCGCAAGCCCCGCGCGAGGATTGCGGGATCTACGTCGATCGACTGTTTACGCAGCCCGGTGCCAAAGTTCATGCCCAACGCGTAGCTGGCTTTTTCTTTTTGCGTCTTCAGCGTGAGAGGGGCCGCTTTGGCTGGAGCGCGCTTGGTAGCGGCGCCTGGCTGGGATTTAAGGACGCTTGCCGCTGCTAGAAGAAGTAAGGTGATGCGCAATGAATTTTGCATGCAAACATTGTGGCACGGCCACAAGGTTTGGCAAACTGCTGAAGCCGGCAAAGACTCAGGGCTTTTTCTTTTTGAACAGGCCGCCGAGGGCATCGATCGGATTGTTGGGATTTTGCTGCTGTTGCTGTGGTGAAGCCTTGGCCTGTGAACCCCCGCCGAAACAATTCAGTTGCGACTTCAGCATGCCTGCGGCGACGCCACCCACGTCGGGGATAAACTTCGGATCGGACATGGTTCCCTTGATTTGGAACGGGAGTGTGGGGCCACTGCCGCCGCTCGCATTCTTGCAGTTGCCCAAGAGGCCTCCGGCCGCACCCCCCGCACCACCTGTGACTTTCCCGAGCAGGCCGCCGAGAGCATCCGAGGCAGCCCCCGTTGCGGCGCCCCCCGCCGCGCCCGCAGCCCCGCCAATGGCATTCTTTAGAGTCGCCGCCATTTTGAAGTCCAAATTGTTTTTGGCGTCGATCGTTCCGTTGCCTACCAGCGTGCCCAACGACGGGACCAAAGCTTGAAAATTCTGCGCTTGTATCCCGGTCGGGGCCATATGCAGATCGGTGGTCATTTTTTCGATGTCCAGATCCTTGCCGGTGTTTAGCCCAACGAGCTTGGAAACAGCGGAAAGTTTTGAGCCAAGGTCGAAGCCTACGAGTTTTGCGTTGAACATACCGACGTTTCCGGAGGTCACGAGTTTGTTCGTGGGGCCGCTGAGCTCCAGGTTCGTATTTAGGGTGCCCGCTTGCAGCGAAGCGCCGCTGGGCATGTGAATCCCCAGTGCGGGAAGGAATGTTTCCAAGTCCTTTGCGGGCATGTTTTGCCCTTCAACCTTGACGTGCAGGATAACGCCTTCAGAATCCGCGGGAACTTCATATGTGCCGCTGAGGTGGCAGACCGCATTTCCGATTTTTAGGGTCGAAGGCTCGAGGACGCCGTGGTTCTTGCGCAGATCGTATTTCGTCTTGAAGTCCACGACGACCGGAATGGCGGCGGGCGAACCACCCGCGATGAGCAAGGCCCTGGAAAGTTTTGCGTTGCCGCTCACATTCGCTTCGCCATTCTGCGAGGCGAGGGTGGCGTTCAGATCGAGCAGGCCGCCCAGCCCCGCGGAGGGATCGAGGATGCCGGTGGTGGCAAGATTCAGGTTGTTGACGGTCAGCTTGGCATTCACGGGCGTGAGCGCGGTGTTCTCCTGGTCGAGAGGCCCGGCGGTGCCGTCGACCTTAAGGTCGCCGCCGCCTGGAAGATCGGCGGTAAGCGTTACAGGGAATTTGCTGGTGAGCGAAACCTTGGACGCGGTCAGGTCCACTTTGTCGTAGGTGCTGCGTTTCTGGGAGCCGGTCGAGCCGATGATAACGCGCCCGCTGCGGAGTTCCAGTTTCTCAACCGAAAACTCACCGACGCTTGAAGAGGTGGACTGTTTGTGCGACTTTGCGGCCGCCGCGCCGAAGGACGAGTAGTTCCATTCGCCTGCGGCACTGCGGAGCAGCGTGACCTCAGGACTGTCGATAACGATGGCCGTAATGTTGAGTTCCTTGTGCAGGATCAGAGGCAGCAGCTCGACACCAACCTTGATAGACTTCGCGGTAAGGAATGGCGACTTGCTGAACTTGGGATCGTCGGCAATGGACAAATTGTCGGCGGCCAATGAGCCGGAGAAGAGCGAAAGGCTCAGATTGCCGACATCCACTTTGCGTCCCAGCGCCGCGGAAGCCTTTTCTTCAATGGTGGGCCGGAATTGGTTGACCGGGATAAGGAAAGGCGCGACCAGGACGAGAACGATCAGGACGGCAACGATGGCGAGTATGATGCGAAGTGTACGGCTCATGAGCAACCTCCGGCTCGGCAGGCACGGCAACGCGAACGCGTTGTGGTGAGGGGAAATATTAGCATAGGCCCGTCCAATGCTTTCTACCGGAGAAACTGTATGCAAAGCGAAGCGTCACAGCACTGTGAGTTACATCCGCAAGCCCGCGCGGAGCAGGATACATGGATTACGGTTCAGGAATAATTTGAAGCCCCCTGAACAAACGGGTAAGGTAAGCGCACCGCATTGCCCTTCATTTGGGTCGGAACGTTTAGCTGCCAACGAAAGAAGGACGAGCCACGTGGAGCCAATCATCCGAGCATTTCACCTGCGACTCTCTCTTGCTGTTGCGCTCGTTGCGCTGCTCGCTTTGCTGGTGACCGGCAGCACCTGTGTAGCTCAGCAGCGCGTCATCGCTAATCTTCCCGACGCTCCTGCACCGAAACAACAACCGAGTGCACCACAGCAGAAGGGGAAAGGGGGATTCTCTAGAACAACGGTCTTAATTTTGGGCCGAAGGTCGTTCTTCTTTCCGGATCTGGCCTACACCCGTAAGCCGCTGAACAGCGGGCAGAAGTTTTTGCTGGCTGCGGATGTAACCATCGCGCCCTCCGACCTGATCGTGACGGCAGTGAGCGCGGCGATCTCGCAGGCGAAGGACTCCTGGCCGGGTTACGGCCAAGGCTGGGAGGCTTACGGCAAGCGCTACGGCGCGACGATGGCGCTGAACGCGTCGACGAACGTGTTTGGAGTGTTTCTGCTGCCTTCCGTGCTCCACCATGATCCCCGGTATTTCCCGCTCGCGCATGCCAGCTTCGGGCAGCACGTCGCCCACGCGCTGAAGCGCATGGTGGTCACTCCTACGGACGCCGGCGGACAGGCCGTAAATATCTCCGGCTTGCTCGCCCCGTTGGGCGCCGAAGGTTTGTCCAATACGTATCTCCCGGATGCGGAGCGGACTACCGGTAAGACGTTTGAGCGATACGGAATTCAAATGGGGATTATTGCTGGCGGCAACGTGCTCAAGGAATTTTGGCCGGCGATTTTCAAGACGCTGCGAATGGGAAAGATCGCACCCGGCGCGGCGCCTTCCAACCGTAATCCGTAGCGGTAGCCGGATTGTTGTGGGGCTGGCGAGAGTCGAACTCGCGACACGCGCGAGTAAGGTAAGGGCACCGTGCTGGAAGGTTTGGCGGGAGGGCCCGCGACCCACCCCCACCCGGGTGTCCCGTAGGTGCATTCGGGATACCCCACCCCCGGCATTTTGCGAAAAGAGGCTGCAATCTATTGAAAACAAAGGAAGGGAGTGCGGAAAAGAGCGCAAAGAGACGACAAAGAGGCGGCAAGCTGCTGAGAACATGGGATTTGCCACAGAGGCGCAGAGACACAGAGTCAGAGAGAAGGTGCCACGTAGATTCGGGACCCTCCCCCCTCCCCTATGGTTTTCATAAGTGTTGATTCTAAAGGTAGTTAAAGTCCTTTGTTTTGATACACTTTCACAAGTGTTCATTCTAAATGGACTTACTGGCATGGCGTTTTGCATCGCTAGATCTAAATCCGAAGAAGCAGGTCCCTCGCTATGCTCGGGATGACAATTTCTGGGTTGAATTTCGATAGGGAGACTAAGACTACCCGGCAAAAGCCCGGAGGAGCGGGCTTCGCACGCGGGTTGCAGCGAACAGGCTGGAGCGCCAATTTCATGAGTTACCATAGCACGAAATTGGTACATTGTCAAGAGAAAATTGTCAAGAGAAAATATATTCTTGGTGAGTTACTCGTTCGAACGGATTGAGAAGTTGTTGGAGGAGCGAGAGTTACGCCTTGCAGCGTTACAAGCAGGCGGCGGACGGGTATGATTCTTGAGAGTCGAGGTGGCCGTGGAATCCGCTCCCACTGGGAGAGCCCCGAGATACGCGTTCGTAGCAACAGTGAAGGCCACGGACTTGCACTCAGGAATGCGGATTCAGGGCCTGACGACGAATTTGAGTGACGGTGGGTGTTGCGTTGCAACACGGAAGGGACCCTTTTCAGCCGGTACGCATATTCTGCTGGAAATCACGAAGAATGGCGTTTCATTATTAACGAAGGCTACTGTGGTTTACAACCTGAAGGACCAATTCATGGGTATTTGTTTCGAGGAGATGCCGCCCGATCAAGCGGCTATCCTTGCAGGTTGGATAAAAGCTGCAACCTCTCCGGTCAACCCTGGCCTGACGGCTCCTTAACCACCTCTCGCGGATTCTTGTCATCGACGAAGGGCCACGAATTTGAATGCCGGAGTCGGTCGGCCTGGGGACCGTTAAATGTCCTCGCAACTCACTATCCCACCCTTTGCAAAAAACAAAATCGCAAAGGGTAGGGCACCCGCTAGGAAGAGATGATTGATTCTCCGCAGTGCGGGCAATCACAGGGCGATTCAGTTCTTGCTGTTGGCGGATGTTGATGTGGTTGCCGCAAGTTCGGCTTCGACGGTAACCTCTACGTGAGCACCCTTTTTCAGTTGTACCTCATCGCCGTGTTCGTCGGTCAGTGTGTTTTCGATGCGAATCTCTTGATAAAGTTCGTCTGCCCCTTGAATAGAGATTTCGGCTTTTTCCGGGATGCTCGGGTGCGGAGATCCAATAATGTGTTCGACGGTTCCCGGTAGGGTGACACTTGGTTTTTCCGCAGCGGCTTCGTCCGTCAGTTTTGAGAAACTGGCGATAGCGGCTGCCTCCGTGTTGTACACGTCGAAAACCGTCACCAGCTTGGTGAGTTGCAGGACTTCCCGGAATTTGCTGCCCAGATTACTGAGCTTAAGCGATGCGCCCTGGGTTTTCGCGCTCACATGCGCGGCGACCAGGATGCCTAGCCCCGCGCTGTCGATATACTTGATGTTATCCATATTGAGGACGATCTGCTTCTTTCCTTCGGCGATTAGACCCTTCAATTTCACACGTAGCGCCTGGCTCTCCTCGCCGAGCACGATGCGCCCGTCCAGCGCCACTACAGACGCGCCATCCACTTCACTGCTCGTCATCTTCAACGCCATGTTGGTTTCCCTTTTCCAATGCCCCGCTCCTGGAAGGATAAATCAGTGAAGGCTAGGATTCTGTCCAATTAGTGACACTTTTGAAACCTGTTACTCAAGCGCGCCTCGTGCCAGCGTGAAGCCAACGCGCAAGAGGGGAGGGCGTTCAAGCGGCGTTGACGCATGGCCAGCACTTTACGCAAGCGGGCTTTGAGGGTTTTGCGCGGCCCGGCGCTTATCTGACTAGAAGTTATCTCATAAACACATGCAAAGCGTTTGGAACTTGTGAGTTATGCAAACTAGCGTAAATCAAGGGCATGGACCTGACCGAGGCGCAGTGGCAAGTCCTCAAGCCCTTGCTCACTCCCAAGCGACGTCC
>WNFD01000140.1_pt1 | contig 64744 bp, 56 predicted proteins | sample 5400491 | NCBI WGS metagenome assembly WNFD01 (sample SAMN13153343, study PRJNA577476) | soil metagenome | isolation source: 120 cm saprolite under Douglas fir tree site 2 hole 2 replicate 2 | place: USA:California | collected 2015-04-18 | reverse complement strand
CGACGGGCGGTAAAAAGGGGCGAGCATCGTCACTCGCCCCTCATTAACTTCAAACGCCGCAGCCTACTGGCCCCTCGTCCAATGGCAGGACAGCGGACTTTGGATCCGTTAATCTAGGTTCGAATCCTAGGGGGCCAATTCCTCAGAATATCGCGATGAGCTGTGCGACGATCTCGTTCGCCGCCGCGACCGGGTGCTCCGACTTGATGATACCATTCAGTTGGAAGCGCACCCGCTCGCTCGGCGCCAGCAGATTCAATCCCAAGGTCGTCCACGTCAGCCGGGTATTTGTCGTCGTCGCGCCGGTCCTGCGCACATCATGTAGCTCCTCCCACTTCACCACCGGCTGAACCCACGGCCGCACTTTGTACGAGGCGAGGACATAGCCGCCGCGGGAATCGATGAACGTCGTGGGAGTGAACGGCCCGCGGCGCGCAATGAATTCGCCTTCGACAATCGCGCCGTGACCGACCCAGCGGCCATCCCCTCCCCATCCATGTTCGTCGCCCTGTGCCATGTACTTTCCGGCGACGGCGAGGTGCTCAATCGGCAGCACCGTCACCCGTCCAAACACCATGTCGCGCCCATCGAGGTTGGCCAGCCGATTCGGTCCTTCGCCGTTCACGATGGCGCTCTGCACGAGCAGATGCTTCGTGCTGACCAGTTGCGCGAGCGCGCCGATGTCGCGACGCGTGGAGACGCGATCGACGACGGCCGAGCGGTTCGCGGTCTGGAGCAGCGAAAACGACGTGAGAAACTCGAGCGAGAACGGCGTGCGGAACTGGCCGACGATCAAGGCCGGATGCAACGCCGCGATCCCGCCACCGGACGGCCGCTCCGGCAACACCAGCTGCAAGAACGCGTCGGTGAGCGCAATCGCCGGAACTGTATCGTTGGTCGTGCCGGTGGTGCGACCCACAGCGGTAAAATCCACCTGCAAGCGCAGCGCCGCATAGGGCGCCGGCCGCGCCATCGCCGTCACCCGCGCGCGATTGACGATCACCGTGACCGTATCCCGCCGTTCCGTCCCGCGCACGCTCACGTAGCCGCCGAGCCGGACTTCGGGCGTCAGTGCGTGCACATCGAGGACGGGTGAAACCGCCAGGGTACTGAGCGGCCAGGGCGCTCGTCCCCAGCGCCATCAGTACCCCCGTGAGAAAGGCGACGCGGTTACGGGAGGGGCGCACGGGACACCGTTGTCGGCAGATTCGCCTCGACGAAGTTCGTCAGCAGCGTAAACAGATGCTGCCGTGTGGTCCCGCCCGAAATCGAGTGCGTGCGGTTGGGATAGACCATCAGCTGGAATGGCCGATTCGCCGCCACGAGCGCGTTGACCATCATCTCCGTGTTCTGATAGTGAACATTGTCGTCGCCCGAGCCGTGCACGATGAGCAGTTTGCCGCGCAGGTTCTTGGCATAGGTGAGCGGCGAGCCCTTGTCGTACCCGGCGGCGTTGGTCTGCGGCAATCCGTTGTAGCGCTCCGTGTAAATCGTGTCGTAGAATTTCCAGTGCGTCACCGGGGCGACCGCGATCGCCATCCGATAGACGTCGGGCGCCTGGGTGATCACGTTTAGCGACATGAACCCGCCGTAGCTCCAGCCCCAGATGCCGATCCGCGTCGAATCGACGTACGGGAACCGGCCAACCGCGCGGGCTGCGGCCGCCTGGTCGTGCGTCTCGATGACGCCCATTTGCTTGTAGATCATCTTGCGCCACGCGCGCCCCCGCGCGCCCGTGCCGCGGTTATCGACGCTGGCGACGATGTACCCGCGCTGCGCCAGCATCTGATACCACAGATAGTTCGCACCGCCCCAGCCGTCCGTCACGGTCTGCGAGCCAGGGCCGCCGTAGACAAAGAAGAGCACCGGATACCGTGCGGTGGAATCGAAGTTCGGCGGGCGGATGAACCAGGCGTTGAGTTGGACGCCGTCGCCGATATCGACTTTCCGGAACTGGGTCGAGCCCAATTTGAGCCCAGCGACCTTCGCCTTGAGCGCCGCGTTGTCGACGAGCGTGCGCAGGGTCCGATTGTCCAAGAGACTGACGAGCGTCACGGTCGGCGGCACGCCGAAACGCGAATAGAAGTGCACGGCGTAGCGACCACTCGGCGCGATGTCGTAGGCATGGACGCCTGGCTCGTTGGTCGACGTCAAGCGCTGCACCGGCATGCGCTTCGCGAAATTGACCCGATATAGGTAGCGCTGCGTCGCGTTATCGGGAGATGCTGTGTAATAGACCCATCCACTCGCCAGATCGACGTGGTGCACGCTGAGGACGTCGAAGTCACCGGGCGTCAGCTCGCGGGGAGTGCCGCCGCCGCGGGGAATGAGGAAGAGATGACTCCATCCGCTGCGCTCGGACATCCAGAGGATGTCCTTGCCGCCGTTCACGAATTTCAAGTCATTGAACTGCTCGACCCAGGTGCTGTCCTGCTCAGTGAACAGCGTGCGCACGGTGCCCGTCTGCGGGTCCGCCACCATCACCTGCAACGTGTCCTGGAGGCGGTTGAGATGCTGGATCACAAGCTCCTTGCTGGCACCGCCCTTCGGCTGCGGCACCCACTCCATACGCGCGATGTAGTTGTTGCGCGGTTCGCCGGGCACGTTCATCCAGCGGGTCTCCCCTCCCGCCGCGGTCACGACGCCCACGCGACTCGCCGAATTCGTCTGCCCGGCCTTCGGATACTGCACCGGCTTCGTGTACGCGTAGAGTGAGTCCGTCGTGTTGTAGAGGAGGAAGTCCCGCACACCGCTCGCGTCGAGCTGCCAATAGGCGATCGATTGGCCATCCGGATTCCAGCGCCAGCCGTCTTGCAGTCCGAGCTCCTCTTCGTACACCCAGTCGAACGTGCCGTTGATCGTGGTCCGCGACCCGTCGTGCGTGAGTTGCGTGAGCTTCCCGCTCGCGAGGTCTTCGACGTAGATGTTGTACTCGCCGTAGCGCACCCAGCCCACACGGCCGCCGTCGGGCGAGAATTTCGCGAACATGAGCGTCGATGCCAGTCCGTTGCCGCCGAGTTTCTTGAGGCTCCAGCCGGCGAGATCGAGCACCCAGTAATCGCCGCGCGTGTTCGTGCGCCAGACCTGAGCGGAATTCGTGAAGATCAGGAGCTTCCGGCCGTCGGCGGACCAGCTGTACTCCTCGATGTCGAGCGGAGTCGAGTCCCCCTGCGGGACGAAGCGCGACGCTGGGACGAGAATCGTGCGCAGCCCCGTTTCGGCATCGTAGCGCACGAGATCTCGACCGGGCTTGTTCTCGACCGGTCGCTCGAGGGCGGTGTAGGCGTCGCCCTCGGAGAGCCAGGCGAGCGGTCCGAGTGAGGCGCCGCGGAATTCCGGTGATGCGAAGATGCGATCGACGGTGAGGAGTGAGGAGTCGTTCGCCGCCCGTTGGGCTACTGCAACGGGGGGTCTGCCCAACGGGGCGACGAACGCTACAGCAAGCAGTACTCGACGCAGCATCGTTCGGAGTCCGTTTGAAGTTGGACCCCAAGGATAGCTACGGACGGGGTGGTGCGCCTCCCATCCCGCCGCGCCGCATGACCTGCGGTTTGGCGAGCGCGTCGAATTTCGTTTGTTGGTCCGCGGTCAGATTATTGCGTATGGCCGCGACCCACTGATCTGCTTCAGCCTGGAACCCCTCCATTTGGGTGCGCATGCTATCGAAGCGCGCGCGCATCTCGGGGGTCGGCTCCTGTCCCGGTTGGAAACCACTGCCCTGCATCTGCTGCCGGAACGCCTGGCGCTTCGCGGCGGCGTCTTTCAGCACACCATTTAAGGCCGTGTAGGCCGGACCGATCTTGGCGCGCTGATCTGCGGTCAGGTTGAGCGCCGCGTTCAGCGAGTCGATGGTCATCCAGTGATCGGGAGGCGGTTGGAAGCGGCGCGGGCCCTCCGGTCCAGGTGCCGATGGGGTTTGGCCCAGTGCCGGCACGGCGAGTACTAAGGAAAGTGCAGCGACGGCGTACAGACGACGCATAACGAGTGACTCCAAAAGAAAGGTCACTCGTTATACGTCTACCCACTGCCGGATGTTATTTGCCGATCAGGAGGGGGATGCCTCCACTTTTGCAGCAGACACCACCGTCGCACGTGCCCCAGGCCGCCTCATCGCGCTCATCCCAGATCCAGCGCGCGAGTGACTGCTTCCAGTAGCGTGGCCCGTGATCTTCGATCGTCAAGTCACTCTGCATCGGACGAACACCCGGTCTCGTGCTGACGAAAACGGAAACGAGGGAATCGCCCCGCCGTCCCACCCACCAATAGACCGTGTCACGGGCATGCATGTTGAACTTGTACGAGGTATCACGGCCTGCGACGCGGTATATGTAGCCGCTGTCACTTCGATTAATGATGCGAGCGATCACCTCGCCGGAAGCCAGCGTCGTGGATGTCGAGTCTGTGATGCCGGAACGGGGTTGAATCACCGCGAGCGGACCGTAGCCGCAGCGTCCTGACCAACACACCCGGAGGCGCTGCTCGTCAACGGCACCGACGGCGGCGACGAAACCCGCGTCACCCAAGGAGCGACCGTATCCACTGATGGAGCGTACGGAATCGTCCGTACTAGCTCCCCGAAGCCCAGCATTCGTCGGGCGGGCGAGTCTTTCCTGACAAGCCGCGGCAGTCGTCACCATCAGTACCACACACCCGGTGAGCACCAGCACCGTCCCTCTCATTGCTCCCCCCTTCGCGAGACCGGCAGGCTATTGAAAGAGTTCATGCATACGCGCCACGGTGGCACGCAGCGGTGCATCCGCATTGCTCCACAAGGTTGCCACGGCGCGTCCCCAGAGCGACGCCGTCGCGCGGTCGCCGGCGCGCGCGGCCAAATCGGCGCGCAGCGCCATCGCCCGGATCGCGCAGCCAACTTGTTCCGGCTGCTCGAGCAGATAGCTCCCTAAGGTCGGCAGTGCATGTAAAGAATGATCGAGCGTCGCGATCGCGGCGGCCGTGTCGTGCAGTTGCAGCCAGGCTCGTGCTTCCGCGTATGTGCCATTGATCGCGACGTCCCCGGATCGTGCCCGGGTTCGGAGGGCAGCTTGCCGCTGGAGCTCTCGGCGCACGGCGATCGTGTCGCCATGGGCGAGGTTGTATTGCATCTTGAGCACGTAGTCGCCGCCCGCGTCGCGGCGATGCACATCGCTGATCCCGATCGTCTCGAAGGCCAATCCCATCGGGACATGGAGAACGGCGAGCCGCAGCCGCTCGCGACTGGCTGCTCCGGCCCAGCCGCTCACGCGTTCATCGACGCGCTTTTTGCCCGCGCGCAGACTGTCCGCCGGCCCACCCAGAGCCGCGTACGCCAACAGCGAGAGTTCCGCCTGTTTGACGGCCATGGGGGCGTCCGGCACGGGATCGCCATCCCATGTGATGGGCGTGTCGAGCGGTGCCGACCGTTGCAGCAGTTGCGCGGCGCGGTAGACCCGGCCGGTGAGCAGCGCAAGACCGGCAAGCTGGCGCGCTGCTACGGGCCCCCCCCCTCCGAGGTCCGCCGATGCCGTCCCCAGGACCGAATCCGCCAGTTTCGCCGCCTCCGCGAAGCGCTCGAGCTTGAAGAGCAGGCGTGTCTCCGCGACGGCCGTGCGCAACGCCTGCGCGGAATCCTTCGTGAGCGCACGTGCACGGCGAATCGCCTCCAACGCCGATCCTTGGGGCGGCCCGACATCGATTTCACCGGTTGTTTCCAGGATGTACGACAACGCTTCATACGCGTCCGGACTCGCGGGGAACGCGCCGAGCCACTTGAGGATCGAGGACCGCAAGGCATCGCGGTTGCGCGCCACAGCTGCCTGCATCGTCGGCGGCCGCGATCCACCTTGCGCGCTGAAGAAATCGGCGATGGGCCACGGAATGAATGCCAAGGTGTCATGATCGAGCGATGGGAACGCGCCGAACCGCAACGTGTCCGGGGGAGGCAGTGCATAGCCGTCTCGATACCAGTAGGTCTCAGCGAAGAAGAGGTCGATCAATCGCGACACGGCGGTACGCGTCAAGGCCCGATGGGCCGATGGGACGAGCTCCAGGGCGCGTTGATACGCACTCGCCGCTGCGCGATAACTCGCCCGGAACCGCCACCCCGACGGGCTCGTCCGGTCTGGTTCGACGACCTGATCGCGGCGCAGGCACTCGCCGATGCCAAACCATGCAATGAAATTCCGCGGCTCATCGACGGCGATGCGCCGATAGCGCTGGCATGCATCCGGAAACTGCCCAGCGGCCAGGGACCACAGCGCCCTGGCCAGCGCCACGTCCCTGGCTCCCAGTTTTTGCGGACTCGCGAGAGCCCGCGCCGTGTTCGACCGCCAGTCGGCAGCGGGCTCATCACTCCACATCTGCGCATGCGCCAGCCACAGACTCGCCTGCGGATAATCCGGGTCCAGCTGCAATGCGAAGCGGAACGACCGCTCCGCCGCGGGCAGGTCCCAACGCTGCAGCGCATCGCTCCCTTCGGCGTACGCGTAGAACGCGCCGAGCACGCTGGTACCCACGACGTCGGGTCGACTGCGCTCGACGTTAGCGCCCCCCAGCAGAATGGAGTCGGCGAGCTTGCGGAATCTTGCGGCGAGATTCCTGCCGTCCTTGGGAATGCGCACCGAGTAGTCGCGCAGCTGCTTGCCGCCGTGGCGGAGATCGTACAGTGCCGCGGTGACCCGAGTCGAGTCCCCGACGTCCACGACGTCGCCCCAGACCAGCATGCCGGCCCCGAGCTTCTTGGCGAGCTCTTTAGCGCCGTCGAGCGTCATCGTCTCATTGCCGAGTTGCGCGCGGGCATCGTGCACCTGCAGCGGGTCCGCCAGACGCACATCGGTCCAACGCCCGAATGCCTCCGATAGCAGCAGCTCACATTGATCGCCGTTCACCAGCGCGGGCGCTGCTCCACCGCGATGACCGAACGGAACCACGATGTACAGCGAGGGATCGAGTGAGCTGGCCGCGAGTTTGGGCAATACGACCGCCCCGACGGTCGCCAGTGCGACGACTGCTACGGCTGACGCCGCCAGCCAACGCCGCCGTCTTCGCCGCGCCCTGCTGGCCGACGACACGGTCTGCGGCAGCCGCAACGCCGTCGCGAACTCGCCGGCCGTCGCGTACCGCTCACCGGGCTGCTCCGCGAGTGCCGTCTCGATCGCCAGCTGGATGTCGATGGGAACGTCCTGCCGCTCGCTGATCAGCGACGTCCGCGCATCTGACGGCGTTCGCCCCACGAGCATCTCGTACAGCACGCATCCCAAACTGTAGATATCACTACGGCCGTCGATTTCTTTCTGTCCGGTCGCCTGCTCCGGACTCATGTAGCCAACCGTTCCGACCACGAGGCCTGTACCGGTCTTCCGTGACTCGTCCGCCTCGCGGATCGCGCGCGCGATGCCGAAGTCGCTGATGACCGGATGTCCTGCCTCGAGCAGAATGTTTTCGGGCTTGATGTCGCGGTGCACGATGTTCTTCTCGTGCGCGTAGGAGAGCGCTTCCGCGACGTCGCAGGCAATCGACACGGCCTCCGCAACGGGAAGCCGACGCTCGCGCGTCAGGCGCTGTCGCAACGATTCGCCTTCGACATAGGGCATCGTGTAGAACAGGAGGCCATTCGCCACATCCGAGTCGAACAACGGCAGGATGTGCGGATGCGCGAGCCCAGCGGCAACCTGGATTTCGGCGAGAAAGCGGTCGGGACCGAGGACGGCGGCGATGTCCGGCCGGAAGACCTTCAGGGCGACGAAGCGACTGCGGGGGAGATCGCGGGCGAGATAGACGATTGACATCCCGCCACGACCGATCTCGCGGTCGATGCTGTAACGATCGGCCAGCGCTTTTTGCAGCCGAGGGAGAAGTTCGGACATGCGCGACTCTCCGCCGCAGGACTGAGGCTCCTCGCCCGCGGCGGGGCTAAGCATACGGCCCGCCCGTCGCTTCGGCCAGCAGATTGAAACATGCGGTCCAAGCCCTTGGCTATACGCGGTTTGCCGACTACTTTCCGTGGCCCGATGCGGGACCTGTCGTTGTCACGCAGCCAGCTGCTGCTCCTCGCGGGAACGGCCAACCGGCCCCTTGCCGAGGAGATGGCCCAGCATTTGGGGCAGCCGCTGTGCGCGGTCACGATGCGGCGGTTTGCCGACGGCGAGATCTTCGTAAAAATCGACGAGAACGTGCGCGGGCGGGACGTCTTCATCATCCAGCCCACGAATCCGCCGGCGGAAAACTACATGGAGCTGTTGCTGTTGATCGACGCGGCGCGCCGGGCAAGCGCCGCCCGCATCACCGCGGTGCTCCCGTACTTCGGCTACGCACGGCAGGACCGGAAGGATCAGCCGCGCGTGGCGATCAGCGCCAAGCTGGTGGCGAACCTGATCACCCATGCCGGTGCGGACCGGGTGCTAGGAATGGACTTTCATTCCCACCAGGTCCAGGGATTCTTTGATATTCCGGTGGACCATCTGTACGCGGCGCCGGCGTTCGTGAGCCACTACAGGACGAAGCGGCTGCATCAACCGGTGGTCGTCGCCCCGGACGTGGGATCGGCCAAGATGGCGCGCGGATTCGCGAAGCGGCTCGACGCCTCGCTCGCGATCATCGACAAGCGCCGGCCCTCGGCGAACATCGCCGAAGTGGTGAACGTCGTGGGAGAGGTGGAGGACAAGGACTGCCTCATCCCCGACGACATGATCGACACGGCGGGGACAATTTCCGAGGCGGCGGCGGCGCTGAAGCGGCTGGGTGCGCGACGGATCTTCGCGTTCGCGACACATGCCCTGTTGTCGGGACCGGCGGTCGAGCGGCTCCGCGCCGCACCGATCGAAGAAGTGACGGTGACGAATACAATCCGCATTCCCGAGGATCGGCAGTTCGAGAAACTGAAGGTGTTGTCGATCGCGAGCCTGATGGCTAAGGCCATCGGCTACGAGCATTCGAATCAGTCGGTCAGTTCTCTATTTGATTGAGTTGAGGAACGCATGGCGCAAACAGTGACGCTCGCCGCGACGGCGCGGGAGAAAACGGGCAAGGGCGCGGCGCGGCAGGCCCGCTTTCAGAAGCAGGTGCCGGCCGTCATCTACGGCCACGGCCGGACGACGCAGACCTTGATGGTGGATGCGCTCGCGCTCGAGAAAGCGCTGACCGGCATCGAGCCGGAGAGCACGCTCATCGAGCTGACGGTGGACGGCAAGAAGTCGCGCACGCTGATCCGCGAGATCCAGCGCCATCCGCTGCGCCCCGACATCATCCACGTGGACTTCTACGAGATCCAGGCCCACGAGAAGATCACGCTCAAGGTCCCCGTGCACCTCGTGGGAACGCCCGACGGTGTGCGCAACGCCGGCGGCGTGCTCGACCAGGTGACCCGCGAAGTCGAAATCGAAGTGCTGCCCGAGCACATCCCCGATCGCGTGGAGCTCGACGTCACCGCGCTGAAGATCGGCGACTCGCTGCACACCCGCGATCTTTTGATTCCGAACGCCGTCATCCTGACGGGGGCCGATCTGACGATCGCGACGGTCGTGCCGCCGCGCGCCGAGGAAGTCGCCGCGCCGGCCCCCGAAGCGGCGACCGAGGTCGCCGAGCCCGAGCTGATCCGCAAGGTTCGCGAAGGCGAAGAGGGCGAGGAAGGGGAAGCGCCGGCTGGAGGCGCGCCCGAGAGCAAAGCCGCACCGAAGGCCGAGGAGAAGCCCAAGGGCAAGAAGGAAGAGTAGTCCTTGCGCGCCGTCGTCGGCCTGGGGAACCCGGGCCAGGAGTACGCGGCGACGCGCCACAATGCCGGCTTCCTTTTGGCCGACGCCGTCGCCGAGCATTGGCAGCTGGGTCCCTTCCGTCGCGCCGAGCGTGCGCGCGCGACGGAAGGCATCGTCGCCGGGGTTCCGGTTCGCGTCCTCAAGCCCACGACATTCATGAATCGCAGCGGCGCCGCGCTCGCATCCTTGCGCGCCGATCCGGCGTTCACGCCCGCGCGCGATCTCCTCATCCTCGTCGACGACTTTCAGATTCCGCTCGGCACCTTCCGGCTGCGCAACGAAGGCTCGGCCGGCGGGCACAACGGCCTGAAGAGCATCGAGGGCGCGCTGCAGTCGCAGCAGTACGCCCGCCTGCGCATCGGTGTCGGTCCACTGCCCGAGGGCACAGGTGACTGGGCGGATTATGTGCTCGCGCCGTTCGAGCCGGAGCAGTTGGAGCAGGTTGAATCGCTCATGCCACAGATGATCGACGCGGTCGATCGCTGGTTGCGTGAAGGATGCTGAGACTTGGCATTGTCGGGCTGCCCAACGTAGGCAAGTCGACGCTCTTCAACGCCCTCACGTCTTCGAAGGCCGCGGCCGCGGAGAACTATCCCTTCTGCACGGTCGAGCCGAACGTCGGCGTCGTCGAAGTCCCAGACCCGCGCCTCGAGCAGCTCAACGAGGTCGTCAAGCCCAAGAAGAAGATTCCCGCGGTCGTCGAGTTCGTGGATATCGCCGGGCTCGTGAAAGGCGCATCGCAGGGCGAAGGGCTAGGCAATCAGTTCCTCTCCCACATTCGCGAAGTGGACGCCGTCGTCCACGTGATCCGCAGCTTCGAGGACCCCGATGTCGTGCACGTCATGGGGCCGGTCGATCCCGTCCGCGATCACGACGTCATCACCAGCGAGCTGGCGCTCGCCGATCTCGCGGTGGTCGAACGCCGTCTCGACAAGACGCGCAAGTCGGCGCGTGCCGGCGACAAGGAAGCGCAGCTCGAGCTCGTGCTGCTCGAGCGCGTCGTCGCCGAGCTCGATGCGGGCCGGGGCGCGCGCGAGGCGGGCGAAGATGAGGACGCGGTGAAGTTTCTCCGCCACCTTGGTCTGTTGACCGCCAAGCCGATTCTCTACGCCGCCAACGTCAACGAAGACGACCTGGCGAGCGGTGGTGGGAAGTGGATCGAGAAGCTGCGCGCGGCGGTGCAGAGTCATCATGAGGAAGCCGAAATCGTCCTCTTCTCCGCCAAATTCGAGGCCGAGCTTGCCGAGTTAGCCGGCGACGAGCGCCGCGAGTATCTCGCGAGCGCGGGCGTCGCCGAGCCGGGGCTCGACCGCCTCATTCACGCGGGATATCGCCTGCTGGGACTCCAGACCTTCTTCACGGTCGGCGAGAATGAAGTGCGGGCGTGGACCATGCACCGCGGGGACACCGCCTACGACGCCGCGGGCGAGATCCATTCCGATTTTCAGCGCGGCTTCATCCGCGCCGAGACGGTTGCGTTTACGGAATTCGTGAAAGCGGGCAGCTACAGAGCTGCCCGCGAGCAAGGCCTGATTCGGAGTGAAGGTCGCGACTACGTCGTGAAGGACGGCGACATTCTCCTGTTTCGCTTCAACGTCTAGCGCGTCCAGATCCCGACCGAGCCACACTCACCGCGACCCTGGATCAGGTCTTTCCCCTCAAAGCCGAACTGATTGATCATGGGCACGCCGAACGGGCTGCTGTTCGGCGGGTCGCGGTAGATCTCGACGGCGGCGACGTTGTCGATGGGAATCCGATCGAGGTCGCGCTCCCAAATCGGCAGGCCATCCAAGCTGATCGGCACGGAGCAGACGTGGCCGTGGCTGAAACGCGTGGGAAGGCAGGTGTACAGACACCAGGTAAAGATGCCCGCGCCTTTGAGCAGAACGCTGATCGCTTCCGTGTGCGACCGCTCGATGTCCTCGCGCGTGAAGAAGCGTGCAAATCCACCGTAGCGCTGGCGCCGTTCATAGAACCCCGCGAGGTCACGCCAGACGTCGACGAACCGCGCTTCGACGACGAGCGGCGCCAAATTCGTCCCCCGGACGTCGAGCATGACGGCGATCTTCGTCGTCCGACCGGCGCGGAGCGCGAACTCGAATTCCTGCTCGGTCTCACGGCCATCATACGAAACCCGCAGTTTCTGCAGACCGGCGGGAAGCCCGGAGAGCGTGAACCCACCCTCCGAATCGGTCACGGTGAATCGCTCCGCGGCGGCCACGGAAATCGTCACGCCGGCGATTGGCCGGCCGTTATACGTGGAAAGCGCATGTCCACTGATGCGCGCAGTCGTGTCGGGTTGGGTTTGCAGCGTCGGCAGCGAAATGAGAGCCAGCACGTGAGCGAGCGAGTGCATACTGTGTCCTATCAGGGGCCTTTCTCTTCAGCTCTCACCATCCAACTGCCTTGCCCTGATTCTGCCGCTCGAGCCAGGCGACGAGCGGCTGGAAGTAATCGACGATAGCTGTCGCGTCGAGCTGCCGCTCACCGGTCGCATCGGCAAGGATGTCCTGCCACGGCCGGCTTTGCCCTGCCGCCAGCATACGAGCCAACTGCTGTCCTGCGGCTTTGTTGCCATACACCGAGCAGCGGTAGAGCGGGCCGGTCCATCCCGCCGCGCGGCACCAAGAGCGATGTAACTGGAACTGCAACACGCGAGCCAAGAAATACCTGATGTAGGGCACGTTCGCCGCCACGTGATACTTGGCACCCGGATCGAAATCTTGTTCCGTGCGCGCCACCGGCTCGGCGACGCCTTGATAGCGATGCTTCACGTCCCACCATGCCGCATTATAGCGCGCCGGCGTGATCTCTCCCGCAAAGACGCCCCAACGCCAGCGGTCGAGCGCGAGGGCGAACGGCAGGAATCCGATCTTGTCGAGCGCGATCCGCAGCAGCATCGCCGTGTCAGTGGCGGCGCTCGGCAAACTGTCGAGCAAGCCGATGCGGCGCAGGTATTCCGGCGTCACGGACAGCGCGATCGCGTCGCCGATCGCTTCGTGGAAGCCGTCGTTCGCACCGTTCTGAAAGAAATAGGGCTGATTTTGATAGGCGCGCTGGTAGAAATTGTGACCCAGCTCGTGATGCACGGTGACAAAGTCCTCGCCCGTCACCTGCAAACACGCCTTGATGCGGACGTCGTTCTTGCTGTCGATGTCCCACGCACTCGCGTGACAGACGACCTCCCGATCGCGTGGCTTGATGAACTGCGACCGATCCCAGAACGTCGACGGCAGCGAATCGAATCCGAGTGAGGTGTAGAAGCGCTCGGCGTAGCGCACCATCCCGCGCTCATCGACCCCGTGCGCCCTCAGCAACGCGGTGACGTCGACGCTGGGAGTTGCCGCCGCGGGCGCGACCACGTCGTAAATATTTCCCCACTCCTGCGCCCAGAGGTTGCCGAGGAGATGCGCGGGAATCATCCCGTTCGCGGTCACGAGATTCGGGTAGCGCCCGGCGAGCCGCGCGCGCACGTAGGCGTGAAGCTGCAGATACAACGGCTTGAGCTCCGTCCACAGCCGATCGATCTCGACCGCGAAGGAATCGGCGGGCATGTCGTAACCGGAGCGCCACAGCACGCCGACATCGCTGAAGCCGAAGCCGCGCGCGCCGGCATTCGCGAGTGTGACGAACCGCGCGTAGCGATCGCGCATCCCGACGGAAATGCGATGCCATCCCTGCCAGGCGTCGAGCAGCTCCGCCGGATCACGACTGGTCGCCAGAATGCGCTCGATGTCCGTGATTTGCAGACAGTGGTCAGGCGTCTTGCAGTACGTCCCGCGTCCGTAATCAGCCTGGAGACCGGTCGTGATGCGGCTGAGCTCGGTCGTCTGACGCGGATCCGGGGGTGGCGGCGCGGCGAGGGACAACTTCAGCAGCAGCAACTTGCGTCGCACGTCGGCCGGCAAGCGGAGCTGCTCGTACGGGCGCGCCTGCATCGCCAAATCGCGTGTCGCCACGGCATTGGCTTCGTCCGCCTCGGCCGTCAGCTCTTCGGTGTCGAACGTGATGTACGTATTGGCGACCCACTCGGCCCGAGCGGCTTTGAGGCCCACATCATACAGGGTCGACTCGGCTCGGGCGAGAAACGCCCTCGCGTCGGCGACGGTGGGGGGGGGGCTCTGTACGCACAAGAGGACCAGGACCGCCAGCACGCCCTACAATACAACTCATTCCCGCGCCTTTCCACGCCTATACACGCGGTTTAGCTTTCTCGCTCACATATCCCCTACTCGGCGCCCCATCCACCGCGCCGGGTCACCCATGTCCAAAGGGAGGTGGCATGAGTCGTCGGTACGAGACGGTTTACATCTTTGATAGTGCGCTGGACGAGCCGGCAATCACCGAAAAGCTGAATCGCTTTCACAGCCTTCTGACAAAGGACGGCAAAGGCACGCTTTCGAACGTGTCGCATTGGGGCAAGCGGACGATGGCGTTCAAGATCAAGAAGAAGGATACGGGCTATTACGTCGTGGCCGAGTACGAGGCGGCGGGGGACTTGCTGCCCGAGTACGAGCGGGCGGTGAAGCTCGATGAGGGCGTGCTGCGCTACCTCATCGTCGAAGCCGCGCGCGAGCAGCCGAAACCCGTGGTAGCGGCGGCCGTCGTCCCCGAAGAAGAAGAGCTGGAAGAGGAGGAAGTGTGAGACGTCCCGCCAAGACCTGTCCCGTGTGCGAATCCGGCGCGCGCGTGCTCGACTACAAGGACGACCGGACGCTGGGCCGCTTCCTGACCGAGCGCGGCAAGATTCTGCCGAGCCGGCTGTCGGGAATGTGCGCGCGCCATCAGCGGCAGCTGGCGACGGCCATCAAGCGCGCGCGGCAACTCGCGTTGATCCCGTACATCAAGGGCCACACCGCGTAACGTGACGAAGCAGTCGTGGTGGCGGCCGCTCTTGGCCCTGATCGCGTTTGTGCTCTGGGCGCCTCCCAGTCTGGTGGGCCTGCCGCTGGCGGCGTTGCTGATCGTGGCTCCCGCGCCACCCGAGCGTGCCCGTTGGGCCGTTCCACTCGCGGGCGTGATCGGAGCGATGAGCCTCGCGCTCCTGCTTGTCGGCGACGGAACTGGGGGGGGCGGCAGGCTCGCGGCGGTGACGAGCGCGTTCATCGTGGTGACCACGGCCGCTTTCGTGGCCGTGATGCTGCTTCGGCCCGGTCCGATGCTGCGTCAGGCTTTGCGCGCGACGGCGGCCGGCTTCCTCGTCACGGCGGTAATGATCGAGGTGTTGTGGGGCACGGAAGCGTGGAGGGCAATGGCCTGGGAAGCGACCCGGCAAGCGAGCCTGACGATGCGCTTCGTCGTAGAGCGCGCGCCCGAGGCGTTCATGCTGTACGAGCCGATCGTGCGCTTCGCGAGCGTCACGTGGCCAGGCGTGCTCGCCTTGCAGACCCTGGCCGGCCTCGCGTTGGCGTGGAACCTACACGTGCGGATCACGACGTCGGCGCTCGGCTCGCCGCTCGGTCGCTTCCGGGATTTCTGCATCGGCGACGCCTGGGTATGGGGCATCGTGGCCTGGCTCGGTGTGCTGATCCTGCCGGTATCGAGCGCGCTGCATGTGGCGGGCACCAACGTCGGCATCGTGGCCGGCGCGCTGTACGTGCTGCGCGGGGCAGCGATCGTGATCACCTTCGCCGATGCGTTCGGCATCTCCGCAACGGCGCTGGCGATCGTCGCGGCGACGGCGGCTGCCCTTGCCGTTCCACTGCTCTTTGTCCTCCCCGGCCTCTGCACGCTGGGGATCACCGATACGTGGTACCACTACCGGCGGCGACTCGCGGCAGCCCGAGGGGGGCGGGGGGGGCAGCGCGACTCGCAGTCCAATCAACCTTGAAGGATTGACACGATGGAAATCATTCTGCGGGAAGACGTCCAGCATCTTGGCAAAGTCGGGGAGATCGTAAAGGTGAAGGACGGGTACGCCCGCAATTACCTCCTTCCCAAAGGGCTCGCTTATCCGGCGACCGCGGCCAACAAGAAGAAGATCGCCTACGAAGGCGAGCGCATCGCCAAGCAGCGCGCTTCCGAGAAGTCGACCGCCGAAACCGAAGCGACTCGCCTTGCCGGCGTGCAGCTCACCTTCGCCGTGAAAGTCGGCGAGGAAGACAAGCTGTACGGCTCGGTCACGGCTGGCGACATCCAGCGGAAGCTCGAAGAGCTCGGTCTTCACGTCGACAAGCGCAAGATCGATCTGCACGAGCCGATCCGCGAGCTCGGGGAATTCAGCGTCGGGATCAAGATCCATCCTGAGGTGCGGCCAGAGGTTCGGATCACGGTGGTGAAGGAGTAACAGGCGCCGCGTGGCGTGAAGCTTGCGACTGGTTTACTAATGAAAGGGAGGATGGAAACCGCTCCGGTGCTCTCACAGGTTGTTGACGCGTTGGTCGACCGCAAAGCGGTCGATCCGGTGGTATTAGACCTGCGTGGCTTGTGCGCCGCCACGGACTACTTCGTGATCGTTTCTGGAACGTCGAACGCCCACGTGCGGGGCATGGCCGAGCATCTCGTGACGGCGCTCGCGCCGGCCGGTCTCGAGCCGCATCATGTTGAGGGATTGGCCCAGGGACGCTGGGTGTTGCTCGACTACGTGGATTTCGTCGTCCACGTGTTTCATCCCGAGCTCCGTGATTTTTACCAGCTCGAGCGCCTGTGGGGCGATGCGCCCGTGGTGGCGGCTGGCGATGCGGGCGGCACAGGCGCGAAAGGATAGCAGTATGCCAGGACGCACGAGAACTCAGTTCGCGGTGTTGGCGGCGTTCCTCCTCGCCGCACCTCCCCTGGCTGCCCAGTACTTCGGCCAAAACAAGGTGCAGTACCGCAACTTCAACTTCCAATCGATTCAGACCGAGCACTTCGACATCTACTACTATCCCGACGAGCGCGTCGGCGCCCTCGACGCCGCGCGCATGGCCGAGCGTGCCTACGCCCGGCTGTCGCGGATCCTGCATCACCAGTTCCAGAGCCGGAAGCCGATCATTCTCTACGCGTCGCAGTCGGACTTCCAGCAGACGAACGTCGTCGACGCCACGGGTGAGGGGTTGGGCGGCGTCACGGAGTTCTTCAAGCATCGCGCCGTGTTGCCGTTCACCGGCTCCTACGCCGAGTTCGAGCACGTCCTCCAGCACGAGATGGTGCACCAGTTCCAGTACGACGTGTACAGCCGCGGCCGCCCCGGCGCCGGCGTGCAGACGTTGATGAGCGTGAATCCGCCGCTCTGGTTCATGGAGGGCATGGCGGAATACCTGTCGCGTGGCCCGATCGATCCGGAAACGGCGATGTGGCTGCGGGACGCCGCGCTCGAGGGACACCTTCCCTCGATCGAAGACATGACGACGGATCCCGGAATCTTCCCGTACCGGTATGGCCACGCGCTGTGGGCCTACATCGGCGAGAAGTGGGGCGACGAGGTGATCGGTGAGATCCTGCAGAGCTCCGCCAACACCGGGCTCGAGGCCGCCTTCAAGCGCGCCTTGGGCCGTTCGCTCGAAGATCTCTCGAACGATTGGCGCGACGCCATTCAGACGACGTTCCTGCCGCAGCTCGGTGATCATTACCGGGCGCGCCGGATCGCGCAACCACTGTTGACCCGGCGCCGCTCGAGCGGCCGCATCTTCCTCGCGCCGGCGCTGACGCCGGACGGGAAGACCATCGCGTTCTTCGGCGATCAGGGCGGGTTCTTCATCGACCTGTGGCTGGCCGACGCGGAAACGGGACGCGTGTCACGGCGGCTCGTCCGGTCGACGATGAACAACAACTACGAGAGCCTGCGGTTCATCAACTCCGCCGGCTCGTTCTCCCCCGACGGCCGCTACTTCGCCATCGCCGCCAAGCGGAAAGACCGCGACGACCTGGTGATCCTCGACGTCAAGCGCGGCGGCGAAGACCGCCGGATCGAGGTCGGCCTGAGCGGTCTCCAGACGCCGCGCTGGTCGCCCGACGGCAAACAGCTCGTGTTTACGGGATTCAACGGCGGTTTCACCGATCTGTACATCATCAATCGCGATGGCACCGGGTTGCGCCGCCTCACGAACGACAAGTACGCCGATCTCCATCCTTCGTGGTCACCCGATGGGAAGACGATCGCGTTCGTCACCGACCGTGGCGCCGAAACCGACTTCGAGACGTTGCGCTTCGGGAACCTCCGCATCGCGCTCTACCATCTCGACGCCGGCACGATCGAGATGCTCGGCAACATGCGGATCGGGAAAAACATCGATCCCGTGTGGTCGCCGGATGGACGATCGCTGGCCTTCGTCTCCGATCGGAGCGGCATCGCGAACGTGTTCCTCTACGACTTCGTCGACGGGCAGATTTACCAGCTGACGAACATGTTCACCGGTGTGCAGGGGATCACACCGCTCTCACCGGTGCTGTCGTGGGCGCCGCAGGCTGACCGCCTGGCGTTCGTCTATTACGAGGACGGGCAATACAGCGTCTACTCGGTCGAGAATCCGCGCTCGCTGCGACGCGGACCGTATCACGGACCTGCGGCACCGCCGGTCACGCTCCTGCTCGCGGAGCAGCGCGACACGATCGTCACTGGTGCGCCGATCCCCGCTCCTCCGGTCGAGCCCGCGGGTCTCGGGGGAACGTCCGCCGGCACCGCGGGCAGCGCGAGCGGTCCCACTGCGCGCGCACCGCAAGGGACGTCCATCTACCGTTCGTCAGGCGGCTTCCGGCCATCCGCGCTTCCGCAGCCAGCCGAATCCTCTGCCGCGCCGCCGCCGGTGACGGTGCGTGCGCTGCTCGACTCCGCGACGCTCGCGCTGCCCGATACCAATGAATTCTCGTTCAAGCCGTACAAGGTGCGTTTCACCGCCGATTACATCGTGCGTCCCACCGTCGGCTACTCGCGGGACAACTTTGGTCGAGGCGTCTTCGGCGGGACGGCGATCGCACTATCCGATATTCTCGGCAATCACTCCGTGGTGATTGCGGGATCGATCAACGGCCGCATCAGCGAAGCGCAATTCCTCGGCCTCTACGTCAACCAGACGCACCGGCTGAATTGGGCGTCGGGATTTTCGCAGGATCCGCTGTACTTCTACGGCGGCAGCGATTGGACGACTGTCCCCAATAGCCAGGGCACGGCGGACAGCCTCCGCGTATACACGTCGCGGATTCGTCGCTTTGTCATTCGCGACGGGTTCATGGAATCGTCGTACCCATTCAGCCGGTTCAACCGCATCGAAATGGGACTGCACGCCGTCAACATCAGCGAAGCCACGCTCGCGCTGCAGACTCTGTTCAAGGCGGACAGCGCCCACGCCTTTGTCGACGAGAGACTCGTCAGCAGCGGCGGCCCGTCGGCGACGTTCGTCCAGCCCTCGATCGCGCACGTCCACGACAACACGCTGTTCGGCTATGTCGGGCCATTTGCGGGCTCGCGGTCGCGCCTGTCGATCGCGCCGGCGTTCGGCACCTGGCAGTTCACCGCCGGTCTCGTCGATTATCGACGTTACCTCTTCTTCCGGCCGTTCACGCTCGCGTTCCGGGGAATGCTGTTCGGACGCTTCGGCCGCGACGCCGATCGCTTCCCGGTGTTCGTCGGCAACACGGAGCTGCTGCGCGGCTACACCGCCGGGTCGTTCCGCAATAACGAGTGCATCGCCAATCCCGGCACATCGTCGCAGACCGGGTGCGCCGAGCTGGATCAGCTCATCGGCTCGAAGATCGCGGTCGCGAACGCCGAGCTGCGCTTCCCGCTCACGCGCAGCCTGGTGCTGGGGTTCCTGCCGGTCGGATTTCCTCCCATCGAGGGGGCGATCTTCTTTGACGCGGGAATGGCGTGGGATGACGTCAGTACCGTGAAGTGGCATCGCAGCCCCACGGACAGTCCGGTATTGGTCCGCGTCCCGTTGCGCAGCTGGGGTGGTTCGATTCGCGCCAACGTCTTCGGACTGATGATCGTGCGCTTCGATTACACGAAGCCGATAGACCGCCCGCTCAAGCACTCCTATTGGACCGTTAGTTTAGGGCCGACGTTCTAACTCCGCTTCACTAAAACAGTTGCAATGGCCTCGCCGGTTGTCTATTTTGTCCGGCGAGGCCATTTGCCTATCTCCCGTTTCCTCCTCTTTGCCAGCTTGGCGCTTGGGGCTTGTCGATCCCCGGCGCCGGTCCTGACGTCAACACAACAACAATCACCACAACGTGTTAGCCAAGCTCAGATCATCGCTCGCATTCCTGGCGTGGCGATCCGGCTGCCCGTAAAGGGAGGGACGCCGCAGCTCTATCGCCTGCCCCGGCTGACACCGGTGGATGGGGTGCTCCGCGGGAGGTTGCCCCCGGTAGAGCGCGTCGTCGGGCTCGACCCCGAATCCGAATTCCTCTTTGTCACCACCGCAAAGCACCAACTGCTCGGGTTGGATCTCGGCAGCGGTCGCGTCGACACGGTGGCCACGAGCGTCGCGCACGCGGCCCTCGGCCCCGATGGTACGCTCTACGCCGTCGATGACCAACGGCGCGTCGTCTCGCTGTCGCGACGGACGCGCTTCGCGTGGCCGCAGGCACTCACCGCGATGCCGCGCGATCTCTTCGGCTCGACCGATCAGCGATTGGTCGGCGTGATTCCTCAGGATCGATTGCTGGTCGCGGCCCCCGACCAGCCTTCCACGGTGCGTCCGATTGCGGCGGGTGGCGACGTGGCGGCGACGCGGTGGGGCGATCTCGTTGCCGTCGCCAGCGACTCGGGCGTGACCTTCTACGATCCCGTGGCCCGTCGCGATCCCGCTTTTGTGCGCCTCGCCGACCCGCCACGAGCGCTCGCGTTCTCACCTTCCGGTCATCGTATCTATGTGGCGCGTCGCAACGCGCCCGGGTTGGCGGTGATCGATCGCTACGATCGTCGCGAGCTGGATGGCGTCGCGCTGCCGGGGCCCGTTGCCGCATTGCGCGTCGATCCACTCGGCAGGTGGCTGCTCGCGCGACCGACGGTCGGCGACTCCGCGTGGATCGTCGACATGCCGATCAAACAACACACCGGCATCGTGCCGACACAGTGGCAAGCCGATCTGCCGGCAATCTCGCCCGATGGCATGCTGATTTTCCGGCGCGGCGCGGACGTGGTGTCGATGCGCCCCGATTCGCTGACGGAGGTCGGGCGGGTCCAACGCGGCGCGGGGGATCTCTGGGTGCTCTCATCCTGGCTGCCTCGTGGCGTCCCGGCGGCTCCTACAGCCGCCGCAGTGGCGGCGGCGGAAAGCACGGGAACCAGCGCCGAAGGGCCGCTCTACGTGCAGGTATCGACGTCGCAGAATCCGGAGTGGTCCGGCCACCTCGCTGACGACCTCACGCGCGCCGGCCTGGCCGCGCGCGTGCTACCGCCACAGCACCCGGATGAGGGTTATCGCGTGGTGCTCGGTCCCTACTCCACCCGGGAACAGGCCGAAGCGATCGGTCGCAGGCTGGGGCGGCCGTTCTGGATCTACCAGCCCGGACAATGACCACGTACCGGCAGTTGCCACTCTCGCGGCTCGGTCACCTGATCCCACCGCTCGTGGACGGGCAGGCGCTCGTTGCGTTGCTCACGACAACCGCGGACCTCCCCTGGGCCGCGAAAGCGGCGTGGGACATCGCGCGCATCGCGGCGCGCGAGGGACGTCGCGTCGCCCTGGTCGATCTGCATCTCGAGCAGCCCGCGCTGCACGAAATCGTCGGCCTTCAGGCGACGGAGGGCATCGTCGACGCGTTTGAGTACGGCGTCTCGCTGAACAAGGCGGCACACGAAGTCACCGGCGTGTTCTTCATTCCCGCGGGTTCGGACACCGCGCAGGCAAGCGAGCTGTTCGCGCATGACCGCTGGCGGAAACTGCAGGCCGGATTCCGCTCAGAAGGGGCGCTGCTCCTCGCGTTCTTGTCGGAGGCGGGCCTGGCGCAACTCGCGGCCGTGCCGGATGGACTGATCGTGCTCGCGCCCGAGGGATTGAGCGAGACGTTTGTGAATGCGCGCGACATTCCCCTGCTCGGTGTGGTGCGCGATCGTTGGCTACCCTCGAGTGGGAGCCCCCCCCCTTCGGCGCAGCCGGCGTCGCCACCGCGACGCCGCGGCGTTCGTGCGGCGCTCGTGGCGCTCCTCATCGCGGCCTTGGCGGTCGGTGGTTGGGCGCTGCTCGCTGGGGCACGAGAATCGTTCATCGCACCGCCGGCGCCGCCCCCCCCGCTTCGTCCGCTCGCCGCGCCTCCTCGAGTCGCGCCGGAGAAACCGGTTCGACCACCGGCGCAACCGCGTGCGGACACGCTCGGATGGACGGTGCAGCTTGCGGCATACGCGACGCTCGACAAGGCGCTCGCGCACGCAGATCGACTCGCCGCCGACGATGGGCTTGCAGCCCTCGTGACGCCGGTGCCGCAAAGCAACGGCGGTAAGAGTCCTGTTTGGTATCGCGTTTTGGCGGGCTCGTATGCGACGCGCCCGGCAGCCGCCGCCGCGCGCGCCAAGATGTGGCGCCGCGGCATCGTTGCCGAAGGCATCGGCGACCTGCTGCTCGCGCCGTATTCCTATCACGTCCCCACCGGCTCGTCGCTCGATTCGTTGCGCCGGCGCGGGTTGCCGGCGGTGCGCTGGTCCAATGGCAACATCCTGCTCGGTGCATTCGAGGCACCCGAACAAGCGGCATTCACCCAGGCCGCTCTCACACGCGCGCACGTGCGCGCGAACCTTCTCCCCCGTATGGGGCGGGGGACCCCATGAGACTGAGCAGGCTCGAGCTATCGGGCTTCAAATCGTTCGCGGGCTCCGTCGAGTTGCCCTTCGACGAGGGCGTGACGGCGATCGTGGGCCCGAATGGCTGCGGAAAATCCAACATCTCCGATGCGGTGCGCTGGGTGCTCGGCGAGCAGTCGCCGCGACTGCTCCGCGGCGGCAAGATGGAAGACGTGATTTTCCAGGGATCGACCGGCCGCCGGCCGGTGAACGTCGCTGAAGTCTCACTTGTCTTCGACAACTCCGACGGCAGCCTGCCGGTCGCCTATCAGGAAGTCGTGGTCACGCGCCGGTTGTCTCGGTCCGGCCAAAGCGACTATCTGCTGAATCGCTCGCCCGTGCGACTGCGCGACATCCAGGATATGCTGCGCGGCACCGGCCTCGGTGCCGATGCCGCCGTCGTTATGGAAGCGAAGATGATCGAAGCGCTGCTTTCGGAGAAAGCCGAGGAGCGGCGCGCGCTCTTTGAGGAAGCCGCCGGCATCGGGCTGTATCGCGATCGCAAGAAAAGCACCGAGCGTCGCCTCGAAGAAACGGCCGCCGATCTCGCGCGGCTCGAGGATCTGATCGCCGAGGTGCAAACGCAGGTGCGCAGCCTGGCACGGCAGCGCGGCCGCGCCGAGCGCTACGGCAAAATGGTGGAGGAGCGTTTCGGCATCGCGATGACGATCGTGCGGCGCGAGCTCGAAGACTTCGATCTCGCGCTCGGCTCTCTCGGGGTCCGCGCCCGTGAGCTGGGCGAGGCGTTGCCCGCCGCCCGCGCCCGGTTGAGCGATGCCGAGCACCAGCGCGAAGCGCGCGTCCAGGCCCGGCATACCGCCGAAGCGCGCCGGACCGAAGTGGAGCGGCGGCTCGGTGATGCCAAGCTCGAGGTCGGCAGGCTTGAGAGTGATCTCGCCCTCGCGGCAGAGCGGCTCGGAAACGCGGCGCAGCGGCGGCAGACCGCCGCGGAAGAACGCTCGCAAGCCGAACAGCGGGCGACGCGTGCGCTACGCGAGCATGACGCCGCCGAAGTCGAGCGCGCGGCTGCGCAGCGCGACCTCGCGGCCGTGCACGGGGAGCTGACCGCGCGCACGGGCGACGAAAACGACGTGCGCGGCCGGCTCACCGCCGAGCGCGCGGCCGTGCGCGAGCTGGAAGAGGCGCTGCAACGGCGGGCGGACAGCTCCCGTGCCCTCGAGCTCGAGGGAGCCGCGCTCGATCGCGAGCGGAGTGAGCTGCGCGAACAGCTGGCATTGGCGACCGCAGAGCGGCAGGACCGCGAAGCCGCCGCACATGAATCGGCACGGCAGGCTGAAGCAGCCACGCAGCACGTCGCGCGGGACGCGCATGCCGCCGTTCGGGCGGTCGAAGCATTGCAGCACGCGCGCCGGCACGTCGCGGCGTTGCAGGAGCAAGAGATGAGTGCCCGGTCCGCCCGCCGGCAGGCGGAGGCCGCGCTGGCGCAGCTCGAGGCACGTCGCGACGCGCTGACCGAGCTCGATCGCGAACACGTCGGTCTCGCGCCCGGCGCACAGGCGCTGCTCAAGGCTCGCCTGGACGGGGAGGGGGGGGGGGTCCTCGGCCCGCTCGCCGACTTCGTCCGGACAAGTCGTCGTGACGCCGAGTTGGCCGAGCGGCTGCTCGGGGAATGGCTCCATGCCGTGCTGGTGCGCGATGCGTCAGTCATCGAAGCGATTCGCGCCTGGCACGCAGAAACCCAGCCTGGTCCGCTTGTCCTGCTCCCCTGCGTCCCTGGCCCGCGGCTTGCCGCCGACGGTCATCCGCTGAAGGACGAGCTGCGCGTCGATGGACCCGCGGCCGCGTGGGTGCGTGCGCTCCTCGCCGGACACGAAGTGCTTGGCGCGGGCGCGCTGCGTCGCGCGAATGGCGCCGTCTTCCTCGACAGCGGGGCCACGGCAACGGGCGGACCGCTGCAGCGGCGTGCCGAGCTCGAAGCGCTCGAGAAGGAAGTACGCGACGCTGAGGCGAATCGCGATCGGGCCCGCGCGACGGAAGAATCGACGATCAAGGAGCTAGCCGCGGCCGAAGCGACGTTAGCAAACGCAGGCCACGCGGCGGAACAGGCGCGTCGCACCGAGCTCGAAGCGGGAGCCGAAAAGGGCGAAGCGGATCGCGGGCTGATTCACGCGCGCCGCCAAGCCGAGGAGGCGGTGGCTCACGTCGATCGTCTCACGCGCCGGCTCAGCGAAGTCGAGACCAGACTGAGAGCGCTCCAGGCGGAGCTACAGGAACGAGAAATCGAACGCGTCCGATCTGCCGAGCAGCTCGGCGCGGAGCGCGCGGGGCTCGCTGACCTCGAGGCGCAGCAGGAGGCGGCTCGGGAGCAGCGGGTGCGCTGGCAAGTAGAAGCGGCACAGGTGGAGGCGAGACTCGCCGCGGCGTCTGAACGGGCAAGCCGGGCCAATGCGGATGCGACGGCCTCGCGCGAGCAAGCCACGGCGCGGGCCGAGGAAATCGCGCGCATCGACGGGGAGAGCACGTCGCTCACGACGCAGCGCGCCCAATGGGAAGACACGTTACAGGAGCGCCGCCTTTCCGTGACGGAGCTCGAAACGGCGTCGAAAGACGCCGAAGCCAACGTCGGCATGACCGAGGACGATCTCGGCCAGGCGGAAGGAGCGCTCGATCAGGCGCGAAAGGCGCTGGCCGCGCTGGGCGAAGAAGAACATCGCCTCCAGCTCGAGCGGACCGAGGTCGAAGGGCGCAAGCGCGGGCTCGTCGAGCGCGTTGAAACCGAATGGCGCAAGCCGCTCGACACGCTCCTCGCCGACGCGCCCGAGGTGCCGGGCGATCTCGAATGGCTGCGCGAGGAGAACGAGCGGTTGCGTGGCGCCATCGACGCCGTCGGCCCCGTGAACGCGCTGGCCGTCGAGGAACACGCCGAGGAGACCAAGCGCCTCGACTTTCTCATGACGCAGCGCGACGACCTCGTTGCCGCCCGCAATTCGCTGCAGCAAGCGGCCCGGGAGATCGACCAAACGGCCAAGACGATGTTCCTCGAGTCCTTCGGCAAGGTCCGCGACCACTTCCGCTCCGTCTTCCAGACGCTGTTCGGCGGCGGCGAATGCGACGTCCGGCTGGCCAACGAGGACGAGCCGCTCGAGAGCGAAATCGAGATCCACGCCGCACCGCGCGGCAAACGGACGCAGCGGATTCATCTGCTTTCGTCCGGCGAGCGGACGCTCGTGGCGGTGTCGCTTCTCTTTGCCATCTTCCTCGCCAAGCCAAGCCCGTTCTGCCTGCTCGACGAGGTGGACGCGCCGCTCGACGACGCGAACGTCGGCCGCTATGTGCGCCTGCTGGCGGAATTCAAAGAACAGACGCAATTCATCGTCATCACACACAACCCGCGAACCATGCAAGCGGCCGACGCCGTATACGGCGTCACGATGCAAGAGCCGGGCGTATCGACCATCGTCGGGGTGCGCCTCGGCCAGATGGAACCCGTCTAGCGTTCGTTCCCCTTTCCATGCGGCGGCTGCTATGGCTCGCGTTCCTGCCCGCTGGACTCGCGGCGCAGGGGCCCCCCCCGTCTGTCGCGCCGGTGTTCGCGCGCGTCTGGCAACGCGCACAGGACACAACCGTCTCCGTCTGGTTGTTCGCGCGACCGGGCGTGTCGCTTGAGACAGTCAGTGACCGAGCGAGCGCACTCGGCGCGCGCGTCCGTGTAAAGAGTCGGTGGCTCCACGCCATCAGCGCGGATGCCCCGACGTCGGCGCTGCGCGTGCTCGCACAAGATCGCGACCTGCGCCGCATACAGCCGCTGGGCCGGTTTCGACTCCGCGCACCAACGCCAGGACGCCCAAGCCCTCCCATCGAGCTGGCGCCACCCATCGTCTTGGCGGCGGCCGCGCCGGGCGACACGTGCGGTGTCTCGCCGGGCGACGATCCGGTCCTTGGCCCTTCCGAGATGCCGTATCGTCAACTGCATCTCCGGCCACTCACCGATCGCGGCGTCGATGCGACCGGCGTGCGGATCCTGATCCTCGACACCGGCTTCAACACATTGAATCCCGCGTTCACCGGCGTCACCATCACGGCGCAACACGATTTCGTGTTCGGCGACTCCATCGTGCGGGACGAACCCGGCAAGGACGTGGCCGGTGCCCAGTTCCACGGCACCGCCACGTGGTCGTTGTTCGCCGGCAACGTCCCCGGCCGGCTTGGTGGCATTGCGCGTGGCGCGCGGTTCCTGCTCGCGAAGACGGAGGATGTCCGCAGCGAAACACGGGTCGAGGAGGACAATTACGTCGCGGCGCTGCAATGGGCGGACTCGATCGGCGTGGACATCGCATCGTCGAGCCTCGCGTATCTCGTCTTCGACAATGGGTTCAGCTACACCCCGTCGCAGCTGAACGGCGACGTGGCGGTGACGAGCGTCGCCGCGGAACAGGCGGCGCAGCGTGGCATCCTCCTGGTCACGGCCGTGGGCAACGAGGGCCCTGGCTTCCGATCGGAGTGGACTCCCGCTGATGCCGATTCTGTGCTTTCGATTGGCGCGGAAGACTCACTCGGCACGATCGCGTTCTTCTCGTCGCGGGGCCCGACCGCCGACGGGCGTCTCAAACCCGATTTCACTGCGCCCGGCGTCGCGGTGTGTGTCGTGACCGACACGGGTCAGGTCCGCCGGCTCAACGGCACATCGTTCTCGACCCCGCTCATCGCCGCCAGCGCCGCGCTGATGAAGCAGCTGCATCCTACGCTCGCACCGATGCAGATCCGCGATGCGTTCCGCAGCGTGGGGAACCATCGCGCAAAACCGGATTCCACGTACGGCTGGGGACGCCCCGACATCACCGCGGCAGCAGCCTTCCCCAATGGCGTGACGCCGACCGCACCGCTGCCGAACGCTGGTCCGCTCACATCGATCACGCCGACGTTTTCCTGGGATGTGGGAACGGTTGACCCTACCGTCGGACCGATCACGTATCACTTGCGCGTCGCGCGCGACAGCGGGTTCGCGACGTCGCTCGTCGATACATCGCTGACCGTCGAGAGCTATCTCCTGCGCAAACCGGTCAAGCCCGGTGCGCCGCTTTTCTGGCGGGTCGATGCGCACGCCGCCATCGGCGAGTCGGCGTCTAGCGGCAATGTCGGGCCGATCATCGTGCCCCCGTGGGCGACACTGACCTCCCTCAGCAGCCCGGCCGGCTCGGTCACCGACTCCGCGCAGCCTACGCTCACGTGGCACTCGCCACAGCTGGTATCGCCACCAGGACCGTTGACGTTCGATCTCTCCGTGCAACGGGTTTCTGCGGGCACGTTCGACTTTGCAGCTGCGGGCCTGACTGATACGGTCTTCAGGATACCCGCGCTGCTCGAACGGAACACGGCCTACCGGTGGCAAGTCGTCGTTCATGCCGGAAGCGATACCAGCCTGGTCCGCAGCCAGGGGTCTTTTCTCATCGTGGACGGCGGAATGCCGACGTCGACGTTGCTCTACCAGAACTTCCCGAACCCCTTCCCTACGGCGGGCCGTGATTCGACCTGCCTCTGGTTCGACGTCGCGACGACCAGCGTCGTGACGTTGGACATCCTGGATTTGCGCGGCAATCCGGTGCGCCGTTTCATTCCAGGTCCCGATTTTCCGGCTATCCTTCCCGCCGGGCGTTACGGCCGCGGCCCCGCGGGCGGGACCGGCATTTGTGACCCGCACCTGATGTGGGATGGTCGTGCGGACGATGGGCACCTGTTGCCGCCGGGCGTGTATCTCGCCAAGCTCAAGGCGCCTGGGTTGCTGGAATTCAAGCGAATCGTCTTTCGGGGAAAATGAGCATGGAACTCGTTACGGTCGGCACAGGAACGGTCGCACCATCCGCCCGCCGTACGGCGGCCTGTCACTGGGTGAGCCGCGGGGATCTGCGCGTGCTGCTCGACTGTGGCGCCGGGTCGCTCCACCGGCTCGCCGAGTTCGGACTGCCCTGGTATCAAGTGAGCCACGTCATCGTTTCGCACTTCCATCCGGACCACTGGGGTGAGTTACCGATGCTCGTGTATGCGCTGAAGTACACGACGCAGCCGGCGCGCCGGGAGCCGCTCGTGATTCTCGGACCGCCAGGAGTGGTGCAGCTTCTCCGCACGCTGGCCGAGGGGTACGGCGAGTGGTTGCTCGATCCTGGCTTCCCAATCGGGATTCTCGACGTGCGGGACGGCGAGCCGTTCCCGCTCAACGCCGACGTGAACCTCGAGACGTTCCCCGTGCCGCACACGACCGAGAGTGTGGCGATCTCGCTGACCGCGCCGGAGGGGCGTCTCGTCTATACCGGTGATACCGGTCCCAGCTCGGAGCTGGGGCGCTGGGCGTCACGCTGCGACATCCTGCTCGCGGAGTGCTCGCTGCCGGAGTCGATGGCGATGGACATCCATCTGACCCCCGAGCGTGCCGGCGACCTCGCCAAAGAGGCCGAGGCAAAGCGTCTAGTCTTGACGCACTTCTATCCCCCGGTAGAAGATTCGAACCCGGCTCAACTTGCCGGAAAGCGCTTTAAGGGACCGGTCACGGCCGCGAAGGACGGCGACCGGTTCACCATTGGAGACGGGAGACCTTAGGTGTGCTGATCGTGATGCGGCACGGCGCAACGCGCGACGAAGTCGACAAAGTCGTCTCCGTCATACAGGAGATGGGCTATCAAGCGCGCCCCATGCCCGGCGTTCAGCGCATGGCGGTGGGCCTCGTCGGGAACGATGGCCGCGTCGATGCCTCGCGCCTCGAAGGATTGCCCGGCGTCCAGGAAGTCATTCATGTCACCAAACCGTACAAGCAGGTGAGCCGGGAATGGAAGAACGAACCGACCGTCGTGCGGTTGGCGGGCGGTGTTGCGGTGGGCGGCACGGAGGTCGTCGCGATCGCCGGTCCCTGCTCGGTCGAGAGCGAGCGCCAGATCGTCGAGGCGGCGCGACAGGTCAAGGAAGCCGGCGCGGTCATTCTCAGAGGCGGCGCGTGGAAGCCCCGCAGCTCTCCCTATTCGTTCCAGGGACTCGGCAAACCAGGACTCCGTCTCCTCGCCAAGGCGCGTGAGGAAACCGGCCTGCTGGTTTGCACCGAGGCGATGGACGAGAACGGACTCGGCTGGGTCGCCGAGATGGCCGACATCGTGCAGATCGGCGCGCGGAACATGCAGAATTTCTCGCTGCTCAAACTCGCGGGTCGCTGCGGGAAGCCCGTGCTGCTCAAGCGCGGCATCAGCGCGACCGTTACGGAATTATTGCTCTCCGCCGAATACCTGCTTGCCGAGGGGAATCACGAAGTCATCCTGTGCGAGCGCGGCGTGCGGAGCTTCGATACCGCGACACGCAATCTATTCGATCTCACGGTCATTCCGGTGGTGCACAAGCTCTCGCATCTGCCGATCATCGCCGATCCGTCCCATGGCACCGGCTTGCGCGATAAGGTGATCCCGATGGCCCGCGCGGCGGTCGCCGCGGGCGCGGACGGCATCATCGTGGAAGTGCACCCGAATCCCGAGGAAGCGCTCTCCGACGGCGCGCAGTCGCTGTACCCCGACCAGTTCATGCAGCTGATGCGTGAGGTCCGAATTATCGCTGAGGCGATTGGGCGTCGGGTGGCGGAACCGGCGGCGGTGAGCGCGTGAAAGCTGGAACGATGGAACGTTGGAATGTTGGAATGATCACATTGATGGCACTCATTCCATCATTCCATCATTCCCTTCCGCAAGATCCCACACCGATCCTGGACCGCGCATCGGCAACATTCGATACCGTCCGCACGCTCCAAGCCGATTTCGTCCAGGTCGTCGACAATCCCATGATCGGAGATCCGGATACGACGCGCGGCCGGCTGTATCAGCGGCGCCCCGGCTACTTCGCCATGCGATTCACGGAGCCGAAGGACGACCGGATCGTGGCCGACGGCCGGCATCTCTGGCTGTACACGCCGAGCACAACGCCTGGTCAGGTGATTCGTTCAGCGATTCCGGGAACGGGAACGACGGGGCCCAATCTCATCGGACAATTCGTCGAGCATCCGCGCGAACGCTACGACTCCCGCTACGTCCGCGCCGACTCGATCTTCGACGGCTTCGTCGATGTCATCACGCTGACACCGCGTTCTAAAGACTTGGGGTATTCGGAAGCCACGGTGTGGATTGCCAGGAAGGACGGACTGGTGCGGCGCATCGATATCGTGGAGACGTCGGGTCAACGCCGCACGATCATCCTGCGCAATCTCGCGATCAACCAGGACGTGCCCGCCCGCGAGTTCCGGTTTTCACCGCCGGCCGGATCACGGGTGGTAGATCAGTAGCCAGCGCCGCAGCGACTTTTTCCGCCAGCTGCTCACTCATTCCCTGTTTCTGCGCCAGCTCGAGCGCCGCACGTCCGAGCGCACGGTAGAGCTTGGCGTCATCGACGGCCAGGGATTCGATGTGCCGAACGATCGTGGCCGTATCGCCGCGCACCACGGGTCCTGTCAACGCCTCGCGCGGCTCGTGCCGGCTGAGATTCTCGAGTGTCCCTTCGACCAGCGGACGGAGCGCGGCCCACGCGTCGGCGTCGGACAGCCCGGCGTGCCGCAGCAGCCGCTGGGCCACCGCCTCCACGACGACCAAATAGTTTGACGCGAACACCGCGCCGGCGTGGTAAATCGCTTTTGCTTTGGTGGCGATCCGGAACGGCCGCATGCCGAGGTCGCGCGCGATCTGCTCGCCGGCTTCCACCGCGCGCGGCATTCCCTCGACGGCCGCCCACGCGCCTTTGAGGCGATCGGGCGCGAGCTCCGGCTCTACGATCGTTTGCAGCGGATGCAGGGAACCGAGACCTGCGCGGCTCGAGACAAGCGGGCCGAGTGCTTCCTGACCCTGGACGCCCGAGAGATGAAGGACGACCTGGCGCTCGGTGATGACGTGCGCTTTGGCGAGTGACGTCGCAAGCGGAGTGATCGCGTCATCGCGGACCGCGAGAATGACGACGTCGGTTTCCGCGATCCATGGCGGCATCTCGCCGTTCGCACCCCCAACGGTCAACGTCAGTGCCGCGGGTAGGTTTTTCTTCTTTCGCCCATGGAGGCTGACGGCGTAGCCGGCTTGGGCAAGCGCGAGCGCCAGTCCGACGCCCGCACGACCGGGCCCGATGAGCCCGATCGCGCGGGAGGACTGTGCGGTTACCGATTGTGAACGGTCGATGGAGTCGCCGGGCTTACGAGGGCCAACAAATCCTGCGGCGATTTCGCCCGATCGGCAAGCGACAGGGCGCGCTTCACCTGCTCGTCGTCGGCTATGCGACGCCGGAATTCGACCGACCGGCCGAACACGTACCGTGCCGCCTCGTAGCCGAGCTCCTGACTGATCAGCGTGCGGGCACCGGCGATAAGGGAATCAGGTAACGCCGCACCTTTCGCCCGCACCCGCCTGACGACTTCGTCCACCATCCCGGTCGTCACCGCGAAATTCGGCGAGGGCAGCCGGTTGCCTTCTTTCAGCTCGAGCGCGTAGGCGGCGAGCGCGTCGCGATACAACGGAATCTTGTCTCCGAGCGCCTTTACGAAGGCGCGCTCGGCCGTCGTGAAGGTATCGGCGAGCACATAGACGTCCGGCCGAATGCCGCCGCCGCCGTAGACCGGGCGGCCCGCGTCGGTGTGGAACAGCAGGGTTGAATCAGGCTTCGCGTCCTGACCACGCTGCGCCGCGATGACCTGCGCCTCTTGCTCGGCCTCGCTCTTGGTCACCCGCTGAATCGTGCGGCCGCTGGGCGTGTACCAGCGCGCGGTCGTCAGCTTGAGCCCGGTCTCGGGCGTCAGCCGCCAAAACGACTGCACGAGACCCTTGCCGAACGTCGGTGTCCCGACGACCAGCGCGCGGTCGTGATCCTGCAGCGCGCCGGAGATGATTTCGGCGGCGCTCGCCGTTCCACCATTCACGATGACGACAATGGGCAGATGGGGCCACTGCTGCGGATTCTTGTCACGGAACTCGTGCGACGAACCGGGCGCCCGCCCGCGCGTCTCGACGATTTCCTTGTCAGGATCGAGAAAGAGATCAGAGACGGCGACACCCTGATCGAGCAGGCCGCCGGGATTGCCACGCAAATCGAAGATCAGCGACTTCATGCCCTGCTTCAGCAACGTATCGATCGCCTGGCTCACTTCGCGCGCGGAGCTCTCGCTCACGGGCGACAGCGCGATGTAGCCGACGCGGTTGTCCAGCATCATCGTGATGCGGGGATCGACCGACCGGATATGAATCGTGGCGCGCGTCACCTTGAATTTGATCGGCTGATCGACGCCCGCACGGCGGATCGTCAGCTCCGCCGTCGTCGACACCGGCCCGCGCAGCTCCTTGACCGCTTGATCCTGTTTCCACCCTTCCGTCGAACGCCCGTCCAGCATGATGATGCGATCGCCCGTGTGAATTCCGGCGCGCTCGGCCGGCGTATCGGGCAGCGGCGCGACGACGGTGATCCATCCGTCCCGCACGTCGATCTGGATGCCCAGCCCGGAGTAGTTGCCGGTCGTGGCCTCCGAGAGCTGCCGGAAATCATCCGGCTTGAGGAAGACGGAATAGGGATCGCCCAACTTGTCCAGCATGCCGTCGATCGCCATCTGATAGAGCTGCTTCTCGTCGAGCGAATCGACGTAGTAGTCCGCGACGTGTGCCAGCACGTCGTCGAACAAGCGTGCCTGCTGGTAGACCGATCCCACCGGTTCCGTTTCGTGCTGCAAGAACCAGCCACCGCTGACCAACGCAGCAAGAAAGACGGCGGCAACCACGAACCCTTTATGACGAATCATCATACGCCTCTCATTGATAGAGCCCCGCCCGTCGTCGCGGCGACTGCGCGCCAGGCGGTGTCCTGGACGGCCTTCTTTGACTGACTTGCATCAATATGGATAATCCCGGGTCCAGATGCGCTACGATACGCCTCACGGACCCGTGTGTGGAACGCGTCATCCTCACGCTCGATGCGGTCCTTGACCTTGCCCGCCGCCTGCTGGCGCTCGCGCCCTACGGCTACAGGGATGTCGAGCACGATCGTCAGGTCGGGCGTCAGGCCACCCGTCGCGATTCGTAGCGCCGCTTCCACATCCGCCTGCGGCAACCCGCGTCCGGCGACCTGATAGGCAATCGTGGAGAGCCCGAAGCGGTCCGCGATGACGATCTCACCGCCGGCCAGGGCCGGTCTGATCACGCGTTCCACGAGATCGGCGCGCGCCGCGAGGAAGAGAAACAGCTCGGCGGCGAACGCCCGATCATGCCGCGATTTCAATGCCAGTTTGCGGGCCGCTTCTGCAATCGGGGTACCGCCGGGCTCCCGGACCGTCAAGACGTCGCGCCCTTCGGCTCGCAACGTCGTACCGAGCCACCGCACCAGCGTCGATTTGCCGGCGCCTTCCGGCCCCTCCACCACGACAAACGTCATCCGAGCGTGATGATCGGGCTCGCGGCGCCCTTCTTGATGCCCTCGTAGATGCGGGCATTGATCTTGGCCATCAGCTTCTCGAAGTTCGCTTGCGCCGCGACCATCTGCTGATACACCGGATTTATCTGCACACTTTGGAGCGCGGTGTCGTACTGCTCCACCTGTTCCTTCGCCGGTTCCTTGCCCTGCTGAGCGACCTGTTCGATCTCCTGCGCCAGTCGTTCGGCCTCGGCGAGCACCTTTTGGACCGCCTGATCCTCTCGCAACGCTTCCGTCGCGCGGCGCAACGCCTTGTACTCGTCCGTCTGGCCGAGCACCCGACCGAGGTCTTCCGCCTTCTCTTCGAGCACTAACCCTCCCTGGCCAGCGCGTAGCGCGGGCAACCGAACAGGTCGGCGTGGATTTCCACCAGCCATCCATACTCACGAGCGAGGGTGCGTATGGCGTCGGCACGCCCTTCGTCGATTTCGAGCGCCAATAGTCCACCTGGCTCGAGCAGAGATTTCGCCCCAGCGAACAGCGCCCGCGTTGCGTCGAGCCCATCCGCCCCACTCACCAGCGCGTCGCGCGGCTCGAAGTCGCGCACCGACGGGTCGAGCGCCTCGTGCTCGGCTGCCGTGAGATACGGTGGATTCGAGACGATGACACGATAACGCTGACCTTCGTCCACCAAGGGGTCCAGCAGATTCCCGATGCGGATTTCAACGGGCGTCGCCGGCGCAACTCGCAGCACGTTCTCGCGCGCGAGTGCCGCGGCCGCCGGCGATTGTTCGACGGCGACGACCTTGTCAAAGCGTCCCTCCACCGCCAGAGACAGCGCAATACAGCCGGAGCCGGTTCCAATGTCGGCAACGCGTCCACCAGTGCTGCACTTCGCCAACACGAGCTCAACGAGCCCCTCAGTCTCGGGACGAGGGATCAACGCTCGCGCATCGATCGCGAGATCGAGCGTGCGGAACGGAACGCGTCCGACGGCATAGGCGAACGGAGCACCCTTCGCCAGTCGCTCTGCGGCAGCGTGGAATCTTGCGACCGCCTCCGGCGACTTGGCCTCATGGCGCCGCAGCCACGCGTCTCCAACCGTCGTGCCGAGGGTCGCCGCCCAGAGCGCCGTCTCGTTAGGCACTCATCCGCTCCTTCTCCTGCGCTTGCTTCAATGCCGAGATCAAGTCGTCAAGCTTGCCGTCCATCACTTCGTCGATGTTGTGGGTCGTGAAGTGAATGCGGTGATCGGTGACGCGATTTTGCGGGAAGTTGTACGTGCGCACCTTCTGCGAGCGGTCACCGGTCCCGACCTGCGCCCGCCGTTCCCGCGCGCGCGCGGCCTCCTGCTCGGCGACCATGCGGTCGAGCAGCCGCGAACGCAGGATCTCGAGTGCCTTGACCTTGTTCTGCAGCTGCGACTTTTGATCCTGACACTTCACCTCGAGTCCGGTCGGAAGATGCGTCACCCGCACCGCGCTGTCCGTGGTGTTGACGCTCTGGCCGCCTGGACCGCCCGACCGGAAGACGTCGATGCGCAGATCTTTGTCTTCGATCTTCACGTCGACTTCTTCCGCCTCAGGAAGGACGGCGACCGTCGCCGCCGAGGTGTGGATGCGGCCCTGCTGCTCGGTGACGGGTACGCGTTGCACGCGATGCACACCGGATTCGTAGCGCAGAATGCCATACGCTTTGGGACCGCGCGCCGCGAAGACGGCTTCCTTGAGCCCACCGAGCGTGCCTGGGGAGAGCGAGAGAATCTCGACCTTCCAGCCGCGGCGCTCGCAGAAGCGCGTGTACATCCGGAAGAGATCTGCCGCAAACAGCGCCGCTTCATCGCCGCCGGTCCCCGCGCGGATTTCCACGATCGCATCGCGATCGTCGAACGGATCGGCGGGAGTGAGCAGCTCGGCAAGCGCCGCTTCCAGCCGCTGCAGCTCCGGACGGAGACGCTCGACGTCGGCGCGAGCGAGCTGGGAGAGTTCGGGGTCTTTGTCGGCGAGGACCTCACGCGCCTGCTCGAGCTCCGATTCGAGACGCTCCATGCGCTGATGTGTCTGGCGAATGGCGTCGAGCTGGGCGTGTTCGCGACCGAGCTGTTTCAGTCTGGCCGGGTTCCGCGCGGTCTCGGGGTCGGCCAGTTGCCGGGCGACCTCCTCCGCCCGCGCGAGCGCTTGGCGGAGTCGGGTCTCCACGGGATCAGCTCGCTTTGGTTCCGTACTTCTGGCGGAACCGCTCCACGCGGCCGGCCGTGTCGAGCAGCTTCTGTTTGCCCGTGAAAAAGGGGTGACAGCTGGCGCAGATTTCGACGTGGATCACGGGCGTGGTCGAGCGGGTGACGAAGGAATTGCCGCATGCGCACTGGACTGTCGCGCGCTGATATTTCGGATGAATCCCGGGTTTCACTGCACACATCCTTGCTTGATTGTCGATGGCAACGAAGTGCGGAAATATAGCTGGCACAGTAACTTGGAAGCAAGGTTCGCCCTTTTTATTCAATTGACACCGCGCGGGACACATCGTAAGCTCTTCCGCGTGTCAGCCACAGACGTGCTTCAGAAAGTCCCACTCTTCAGTCAACTTTCCCCCCCTGACCTCCAGCGGGTCGTGGACGTCGCTCGCGACCGCGCGTACCCCAAGAACTCCGTCATCCTGTTCGAAGACGATCCGGGCGATGCCCTCTACGTCGTCGCCAAGGGTCAGGTAAAGGTCGTCCTGATCGGCGAGGATGGACGCGAAGTCATTCTCTCCGTGCTCGGCGAGGGCGAATTCTTCGGCGAGATGGCGTTGATCGACGATGAGCCGCGCTCCGCGCACGTCATCGCCATGGAGGACTCGACGCTGTACGTGCTGCGCCGTGAGGATTTCCAGGGCATCCTCGAGCATTCACCCGGGATCGGACTCGCGCTCCTGCGTGAGCTGTCGCGGCGGCTGCGTCGCGTCGATGAAAAAGTCGGCAGCCTCGTGCTGCTCGACGTGCACGGCCGAGTCGCGCAGCTGCTCCTCGATCTCGCCGACGAAACCGACGGCCAGCGCATCACGCGCCGGCTGACCCATCATACCATCGCTCAAATGATTGGCTCATCGCGCGAAACCGTGTCGCGCACGATGCGCGAGCTCGTCGACAAAGGAATGATCGACGTGAGCCGCAAGGACATCGTGATTCGCGATCGCGGCGGGCTGGAGCAGGCGGCAGGACGCGGCGGCTCGTGAGGCCCGTCACCGCGTGCGGGTGAGCGCGCGACTTGTTGTACGTTTCTAACTACCAGTAACTTAGCCCGAGTCTCGGTGTGCCGACACGCATGGCTTACACGGTGACCTTCTGGGGAACCCGGGGGAGCATTCCGACTCCCGGGCCGGCGACGTCGCGCTACGGCGGCAACACGCCATGTGTCGCCGTGGAGGGCAGCGGGGGTCAGTTAGTCGTCCTCGACGCCGGCACCGGCATTCGCGCGCTGGGACTCGAGCTGGTGGCAAAGCAGAACGGCGCCGCGAAGGTCGAAATCCTCCTCTCGCACGCGCACTGGGATCACATTCAGGGACTGCCGCACTTCAAACCATTCTTCTCGCCCGGCAACAGCGTGCGCATCTGGGGATCGCGGCAGGGCACCACGTCCCTGGAGGCAATCCTGCGTCAGCAGATGGACCCGGCCGTTTTCCCGGTTCCGCTGGATGCGCTGTCGGCACAGCTGACCGTCCAGCAAGTCGACATGGAGGAATTTTCGATCGGGGAGTTCCGGGTGAGGACGACGAAGCTGCGACACCCGGGGACGACTTTTGGATTCCGGCTCACACCGGCCAAGGGTGGGCCCGCGATGGCCTATGTAACCGACAACGAGTTGGGCGGCGGCGGACATTACGAAGTGTCCGCGAGCTGGCGCCGCGACTTCGTGACGTTCTTGAAGGGCGTCGATCTGCTGATTCACGACGCCATGTATACGCCGAAAGAGCTGGAACAGCATCGCGGCTGGGGTCACTCGACCTATGAAGAGGCGGTCACCCTGGCACTGGATGCCGGTGCAAAGCAGCTGGTGCTGTTTCATCACGAGCCTGAGCACGGCGATGAGGCGATGGACGGACTGCTGGCGGCCGCGCGCAAATACGCCAAGGCGCGCGGTGGATCGCTCGAAGTCGACGCCGCGAAAGAAGGCATGAAGGTGACCCTGTGACCCAAGGAGCAGTTATGCGTGCGCGTGCAGTCGCGGCTGTGTTGAGCCTTGTACCGATACTCGTGGGGGCGCAGCAGCGCAGCCAGGACACTCGACCCGGAATTGCGGTGCTGCCCTTTAGCAATGGTGGCTCCTACGGGCAGGCGAAAGAGGACTATGACGCCCTGCAGCGTGGGATCGCGGGAATGATGATCTCGGAACTGGCGCGTAATCCGGCCGCGCGCGTCGTCGAGCGCGAGCAGATCCAGCAGCTGATCGGAGAGCAAAATCTCGGGGCGCAGGGTCGCGTGGACTCCGCGACGGTGGCTCGCATCGGCAAGATCACCGGTGCTCGCTACATGGTCATGGGGACCTTCGTCGATTTCTATGGCGACTTCCGGATCGACGTGCGTCTCGTCAATACCGAAACGAGTGAGATCGTCAAGACCGAGTCGGACAAGGTGCAGCGCGATCATTTGTTCGATCTGATCCGCACCATCTCCGAACGCCTGATGAAGGACGTCAACCTGCCCCAATTGGAGCGGCGCGCATCCGATCAACGCATGGATCGCAGAATTCCGACGGAAGCGCTGACCTACTACTCACGCGCCTTACTGTATCAGGATCGCGGACAGAAAGACAAAGCGGTCGAGATGTACACGCACGCGCTGGCGATCTTTCCCGAATACGCTGAGGCGAAGGAAGGCCTGCAGCGGGTGAAACCGTCCTAACGGATCCGTTCACTCAAATCGGCAGGTCTGCGGCGCGCCAGTGCAGTCCACGCTGCGCGACGACACGCCCGACGTCGAGCGGACGCTGAGTGGCGTCGCCGCCACGATGGGCCGGCTGGATTCGGTCGTGAACCGCCTCGCGCGGCGCGGACTCGCCGATTCGGTGTCCGTGGCGGTCGCCAACACCAATCGCCTGCTCTTGCGCCTCGATAGTCTCGCCCGGGAAGCGCACTCGCTGACGGCGGAGAATCGCAGCGATCTGCGCGCCACCGTCACGAACCTGACGGAAGCGTCCCGACAGCTCAACAACTTCGTCGATCAGATGTCGCGTCGCCCGTTCCGCGCGCTGACTGGTGTCAAGCCGCTCCCACCAGTCGCTCGCGACTCGAGTCGCGCGGACACTGCACGCCCGATCGGGGCGAAGCCATGAGATACGTCCTGCTGCATCCGCCGGTGTGGCGCCCGGATGCCGTCGCGCCGGCGCTCGAGACGTCGCAGGTCGAGGCGCGCCCGGTCCGCCAGCCCAAAGAGCTGGCCGTGGTCGACGACCTCCCGACCGTGTTCCTGCTGGATGGGGAGAGCCGATCGGCCTTCCCGGTCGATGTCATGCGGTCGTTTGTGGATGCGGGCGGCGCCATCGTGGCGCTCGGGCGCAACGGCGAGACGGACGTGCCCGATGGATTGCCCACGGAGTTTCTGTCCGGCTTCCTCACGCACCCGGCAAGCCCGCGACGCCTGCTCGTCGCGATCCGCGCGGGGTTCCGAGAGGCGGCCGCCCGGGCGGAAACCGCCCGCGCCCGCGGTGAAGCGGCGAACCGGGCCCGCGAGATCGGAGAGTTGACACGGATCGGCGTAGCACTGGGCACCGAGCGGGATCTCAAGACGTTGCTCGAGCTGATCCTCACGCAATCGCGACGCATCACACAGTCGGACGCCGGCAGCCTCTACCTCGTCGAACACAATGAGGAAGGGACCAAGCGCCTGCGCTTCCGGCTCGCCCAGACGTACTCGAAGCCGGAAGCCCCGTTCGTCGAGTTCACGATCCCGGTGGACCGCACCAGCCTGGCGGGCTACTGCGCCGTCACGGGGGAGCCCCTGGTGCTCGACGACGCCTACTTCCTGCCGCCCGACGTCGAGTACACCATCAACCGCTCCTTCGACGAGCGCTATGGCTACCGCACAAAGTCGATGCTCGTGATCCCCATGAAGGATCACAAGGACGAGATCATCGGCGTCCTGCAGCTCATCAATCGCAAACGCAACTTCGACGCGGTGCTCTCCACGCCGGCCGACGTCGAGAAGCAGGTCGTGCCGTACTCCAAGCGGACGGTCGAGCTGGTGACCGCGCTCGCCGGGCAGGCGGCCGTCGCCATCGAGAACAGCCGGTTATACGAGGACATCGAGAAGCTGTTCGAGGGGTTTGTGCTGGCAGCCGTGCACGCGATCGAGCAGCGCGATCCGACCACGTACGGTCACAGCGGCCGCGTGGCCGGCATGACGGTGGCACTCGCGGAGATCGTGGACCGCGCCGGCGATGGTCCATATCGCGGCGTGAAGTTTTCACGGGAACAGGTCAAGGAAATCCGGTACGCGGCGCTGCTGCACGATTTCGGCAAGGTCGGCGTGCGCGAGCAGGTCCTCATCAAGGCGAAGAAGCTCTACCCGTCGGACCTGGGACTCGTGCGCCATCGCCACGCGTTCATTCGCCGCACGGCGGAGCGTGAGTTCTGGCGGAAGCGCGCGGAGTTCCTCGAGTCGAACGGGAAGCAGGGATATGATGGATTCGTGAAGGACCTCGAGGCCGCGCATCGCCAGGAGCTGAAGGAGCTGGATCGGTTCCTCGAGATCGTGCTGCAAGCCAATGAGCCGAGCATTCTGCCCGACGGGAGCTTCGAGGAGCTGAAAGCGTGGCAGAAGCGAACGTACCTGGCGTTCGACGGCGCGACGGAGCCGTTCCTGTCACCCGACGAGATGCGCTACCTCACGATTCGCAAAGGCAGCCTCGACGACGCGGAGCGGCACGAGATCGAGAGCCATGTGACGCACACGTTTCAATTCCTACAGCGCATCCCCTGGACGCGCGAGCTCCAGCAGATCCCGCTCATCGCCTACGGGCACCATGAGAAGCTCGACGGCCGGGGCTATCCGCGCCGGATCGCGGCGGAAGGGATCCCGATCCAGACGCGCATGATGACGATCAGTGACATTTACGACGCCCTGACGGCGCAGGACCGCCCCTATAAGCGCGCCGTCACCACCGACCGGGCAATCGACATTCTCGGCCACGAGGTGAAGGAAGGGCAGCTCGACCCCGATCTCTTCAAACTGTTCATCGACGGCAAGGTCTATCAACAACCGGTCGTGGAAAGCGACTGACACTCACGAGAGCAGCAGTTTGACGGAGACGAGCAGCAAGAACCCGCCGAACATCTTTCGCAACGTCAGGTCCGAGATCGATCCCGCGAGTCGTGCTCCGAAGTAAGCGCCGATCAGCAGCCCGACCGCGACAACTGCCCCGTACGCCCAGTTGACCTGCTGTCGCTTCGAGTACTCGAGCACACCCAGCAACCCGACCGGCAGCAGCAGCGCGGCGAGCGAGGTCCCGTGCGCGGTGTGTTGCGGCATCTTGGTGATGAAGACGAGGCCGGGAATGATCACCACCGCGCCGCCTACGCCGAAGAGACCCGAGATCACGCCGGCCAGCAGACCCAGCAACGACACGAGCGCCCAAGTCATCTCTCTTCTCCTTTTCCCCAGCCGCCACCGCCGGGGGTTTCGATGCGAAGGACGTCACCTGACGCGAGCCGCAACGAGGTTTTCGACGGAAGGTGAGCACCGTTGAGGAGGTTGGATCCCGGGGCTCCATCCAGTCCTCCGGCGGCCCCGGCAGGCCCGTGCCTCCGCCGCTCCGTCAGCAGCGTAGCTTCCATGGGGGCGAGCGCCTCGAATTCCCTGACGACGCCTTCGCCTCCCGCCCATCGCCCCTTTCCTCCACTGCCCTGGCGCAGCGCGTACGTTCGCACTCTCAACGGATGCTCCATCTCGAGGACTTCGATCGGCGTGTTGCGGGTGTTAGACATACCAACGTGGACGCCTGAAGGGCCAGCGGCACCGTGCGAAGCTCCTTGTCCACCGCCGATGGTCTCGTAGTAGGTCCACGTTTCCCGTATCCCGTTTCTCGTATCGCGCATCCCGCCGAACGTGATGTTATTCATCGTCCCCTGCCCTTGCGCCGGTACCTGACAGCCGCCGGACGCGAGCGCGCGAAAGACCGTATCGGCGATGCGCTGCGACGTTTCGACATTTCCTGCAGCGACGGCGCTGGGCGGACGCGCCGCGACGAGACAGCCGGCAGGGGCCGTCACGGCTATGGCGCGGGACACGCCACCATTCATGGGCACATCGTCGGGAAGCAGCGTGCGCACGACGAAGAGCACCGCAGAGCGCGTGACCGCGATGGGGCAATTCACGTTCCCTGGTGCCGCGCCGCTCGTGCCCGTGAAGTCCGCGTAGAAGACGCCATCCTGGATGCGGATCGTCACGCGGATCTCGAGGTCGTCCTCGATGACGCCATCGCCTTCTAGCCAGTCCATTGCAGATGCCTCGGAGAGCTCAAGCTTCCGGAGGATCGCTTTGGTGCGGCGCTCGGCGTAGTCGAGCAACTCGCGCGCGGCGTCACCCAACGCGTTCCAACCGTGCCGCCGTGCCAGCGTCCGCAGTCCGTCCGCCCCGCGCTCGACGGCGGCCCGCTGGGCCGCGAGATCGCCGCGCCGCATGGCCGGAGTGCGCACGTTGGCGAGGAGCAGTCGCTCGAGATCGGGTGTGAACCGCGTAGGCGGAATCACGAGGCCTTCCTGGAACAGCTCCCGCGCGCCGGCCGGCATGCTGCCCGCCGTCATTCCGCCGATATCCGAGTGGTGGGCTCGCACGACACTGTATCCGCCGATCTGGCCGTCGATGTCGATCGCGCCGATCAGCGTGAGATCGGGCAGATGGCTGCCGCCGGCGTACGGATCGTTCAGCAGAAATAGCTCGCCGGGTTCGGGGGCAGGATCGAGATGGCGCACGGCAGCGACGGCGTCCGCCAGGGCGCCGAGATGCACGGGAATGTGCGCAGCCTGCGCGATCATCTCACCATCCGCGCCGAACAACGCCGCCGACGCATCGCGCCGCTCACGGATGTTCGGTGAGAGCGCACTGTGCACCAACACGAGTCCCATCTCCTCCGCCACCGACGCAAAGGCGTGGGCCATCACCTCGAGTCCGACGGCGTCGAGTCTCACAGCCGCTCCAGAATCACAGCCCCGGACGGATGCACGGCGCCGCGCCACCCCGGCTCGATCAATCCCGTGGCATCCGCACCGGCAAGCACCGCAGGCCCATTGAGATGACGTCCGTTGGTCGACGCCATTTCACCAAGCGGCCACACGTCCGCCCGGACACGCTTCCCGTCCCGCGTCACGATCGCGCGTCGTCCGGGATTCGTCGCCGCCGTCCTGGTCGCACGCCCTGGTGGCATTGCTCTCACCGGCCGTTGCGCCACCACCCGCAAGTTGACGAGCTCAACGGGTTGCTCTGGATCGGCATGCCCATGCCGCGCCTGATGCGCGGAACGAAACGCGGCCGCGAGCAACGCGGGATCGTCGCGCAGAACAGGCACCGTGACTTCGTAGCCTTGCCCCACGAAGCGGCAATCCGCAAAACGCGTCAGGACCGCGTCGGCGAGTGCCGTCCGCGCCGCCTGAACCAGCGGCTCGAACGCCTGACTGACCGCCGTGGCGTCGAGCTCGGCGAGCCACCGGTGCATCGATCCGAGGACATCAACACGCTCCGGCGCCGACGCCAGGCCCAGCGCGCTCAAGACGCCGGGATGTGGCGGAATAATCACGCGCGACATCCCCAACGAGTCGGCAAGTGCGCAGCCAAAGAGCGGTCCCGCGCCGCCGAACGGCACCAGCGCCATGCTGCGTGGATCGATGCCTCGCGCCACACTCACGCGCTTCAGTGCGCGCGCCATCACCGCGGTGGCGACCTGCACGATCCCAGTCGCGACGTCGCAGATGTCCCGTGAGTGTCGATTCCCCGTCGCGCGCGCGAGCGACGCCAGCGCCCGTTCGGCGGCGGCACGATCGAGTCGCATTGTATCGGCGAGTGGATAGTCCGGATCGAGCCAACCCAGCGCGAGGCAGGCATCGGTGACGGTCGGCTCCGTCCCGCCGCGTCCGTAGCAGGCGGGCCCGGGCTCGGCGCCGGCGCTGCGCGGGCCCACCCGGAGCGCACCCCCCTCATCGACCGCGGCGATACTGCCACCACCCGCGCTCACGGTCTCAATCAGGATCGCCGGAAGCGCGAGCGGCACACCTCCGACCGCGTCGGCTCCTTCGGTGAGTGCGACGCCGCCCGAGACGAGGCTGGCGTCGGCGCTGGTGCCGCCCATATCGAGCGTCAGCAGGTCGCGCGCGTCCACAGCCTCACCGACCAGGCGCGCGCCGACGACGCCGCCAGCCGGACCCGAGAGCGCCAGGCTCGCCGCGTGCCGCGCTGCCTGCTCCGGACCGAGCGTTCCGCCGCTCGAGGTCATGATACGAAGCGAATCGATACGCTCACTCAGTGTGGCGATCTTCGCGATGTACTCACCCACAAGCGGTCGCAAGTACGCCTCGGCGGTCGTCGTGCTGGTCCGTTCGTATTCCCGGAAGACCGGCACCACTTCGTGGCTCGCGGCGACGGGAACGTCGCCGAGGGCTGCGCGGAGGGCTGCGGCGAGCGACCGCTCATGTGCAGGATGCCGAAACGCGAACAGCAACGAAATCGCGACGGCTTCGGGGGGGCGCGCCAGCGCGCGCACCGCGGCGATAACGCGAGTGACTTCGCTCCTCGACAGCGGCAACACCGCACCCTGCGGACCCATGCGCTCGCGCACACCGATCACGTCGCCACGCGCAACGAGAGGTGGAGGATGATCACGCGCCAGATCGTAGAGGGCCGGACGATCTTGGCGTCGCAGCCACAGCAGATCCTCAAAGCCGGCGGTCGTCAGGAGAGCGACCCGGGCACCCCGCCGTTCGAGGAGCGCGTTCGTCGCGACGGTCGTGCCGTGCACGAGCACATCGATGGGTTGCGAGCCTGAAGCTTCCAACGCCCGGAACAATCCGAGCGACGGGTCCTGCGGTGTGCTGGCGACTTTACGAAGTTCGATTGTGCCGTCGGTCCTGACCGCGACGAGATCGGTGAACGTCCCGCCGACGTCGACCCCGACGCGCATCATGGCTGGAAGCGACGCTTCACGAGCAACCCAATGCCGCCGAGCGTGAGAACGACGACGAGCTTGCCCACCCAGTCGCCCAAACGCACGTACAGTGGAATGACGTCGCTCGTGCGCAACACGCCGGCGACAGACGCGGCCTCATTGAGTTTGGTTGCGGCATACGAGCGACCGAGCGGATCGACGAATTCCGAGATGCCGGAATTGGCCGCGCGGGCGACGCCCATGCGCGTCTCGATCGTGCGGAGCACGAGGTGCGAGGCGTGCTGGGCCGGCGCGCTGGTGTTGCCGAACCACGCGTCGTTGGTCACGTTGACGAAGAAGTCCGCTCCATGCGCGCGATATTCGCGCGCCGCGTCTTCGAACGCAGACTCATAACAGATGACCACGCCGAATTTGCCGATGGGTGACGCATAGATCGGCAGTTCTCTTCCCGGCCGAAATCCGCCCGACCAACGCGCCAATCCAGGAATCGCTCGGAACAGACTCACCGGAACGAACGGTACGCGTTCGGTCACTGGCACGAGATAGTGCTTGGCGTAGATCGGATAGCGGCTCCGATCGCCAGTTGAATCGTAGAAGAAACTCGCATTGTAGATGCGGTAGCCACCAGCGGTCTCGGGTTCAGCATTGAGGCCGCCGGTCAAGAGAGGGACGTGGTTTTCGCGGACTAACGCTGCGATTTGCGCATCCCATTGCGGGTGATCGACGAAGAATCCGGGTATTGCCGCTTCTGGCCAAATCAGCAGCTGCGGCCGTGGAGGGCGAGCCATCAATCCACGCGACAACGAAAAGAGCGCGTTCATCGCACTGTCGGCGTGCGCGGGATTCCATTTCTCACTGAACGCCTCGTTCGGCTGCACCATCGCTACCACGCCGACGTCGCGGACGGGCAACGTTTTCACTCGCCACGCGCCGTAGCCCAGCGCCACCAGAATCGACGCCAGAAGAGGCGCACCGAACCGAAGCAGCGGTCCACGTATCCCGTTTCCCGTTGCTCGTATCCCGAGAAACGCCTCTACGATCGCCACATTGCACCACGCGAGCCACAGCGTCACCCCGCGCGCGCCCGCGATGTCCGCCCACTGCACCAATATCGGCGCATCAGCCAACGATGTGCCGAGGCCGAGCCACGGAAACCGGACGTCGCCGAGATGGCCGACCAACCACTCGAGCGCCGTCCAGGCGACCGGGAGGGCGACCCACAGCGGCACCCGTGGCGCCGCCAGCCGCACCCGCACCACGAACCAAAACATGACCGCTGTGAGCAACCCCAGCACAGCGATCGTCGCGAAGTAGCCGAGGGCGGACAGCGGCGTGAAGTGCCATAACGCGACCAGAATCCAGTAGAGCACCAACGCATTGGTGACCAATCCATACCACCAGCCCCAGCGGAACGCCTGGCGGGCGTCGTTATCGAACACTGCCTGTCGAATCAGCAGGACGGCGGGTGTGATCGCGAAGAAACTGAGAGGAGGAAGCGGAAAGGGCGGATAACTGGCGGTGAGGGCGATGGCTCCCACCAGGACGAGCAGGACCACACGACGGCGGCTCACAACAAGACGTCGCGCCCTTCGTCCGCCGAGCGGTAGATCGCATCGAACACGCGCTGGAGCGCGAGCTGATCGCGCGGAGGAGGCGCGTTCACGTCACCCTTGATGACCGCCAAGAAATACATCCATTCGGCGCGGTAGGATTGGATGAATTGGGTTTCGCGACCGGTCGCGCCGGTCGGGGTGACGTCGACGGCAGCTCCATGTTGCTCTTTGAAAATGCGCAATGGTTGGATCATCGCCGATCCCTTGACGCCGACGATGTCGAACCAGAAACGCTCTCCCTCGCCGAGATGACGCCAGCTGACGTCGATGGTAAGTGATACGCCGTTCTCCAGAACGAGCAGGGCCGAGCCCATGTCTTCGACGCCAACCTTCCCACTGCGGCTCAGATGCGCCGAGATCCGCTTGGGCGCGGGCCAGCCGGCGAGCCACATGCCCAGATCGATCAGCGGCAGGCCGAGGTCGAGCATCGCTCCGCCACCCGCTTCTTCCCGCCGCAGTCTCCAACCCAACATCTGTCTGCTCGGTTGGAAGGTGTACCAACCGCCGCGCACGGCCTGCAAGGCGCCCAGGTCTCCTCCCGCGAGGAACCCGCGCACCGCCTGCACGTCGGATCGAAACCGGTGATTCATTCCGACCATCACGCGCTTCCCGTAGCGCTCGCTCGCCGCGAGGACACGCTCGACGCCTGCCAGATTCAGCGCGAGCGGCCGTTCGCACAGGACGTGGGCGCCGGCGGCGAGAGCGGACGTCGCGTGAATCTCGTGCAGATGGTTCGGCGTGCAGATCACGACGACGTCGACGTGGCCGTAGCGCAGCACTTCCTCGATGTCGTCGTAGGTGTCTTTCACCTCGAAACGCGCCGCGAGCGCCTGCGCCTTCCCCACGTCATTGTCGCAGATGGCGGCCACTGCCACACCGGGCAGCCGTCGCAACACCGGCAGGTGTGCCACCTGCGCGATCGCGCCCGCGCCAATCACGCCCACGCGGATGGGATCGTTCACTGCTTGCCTGCTCCCTGCTCCCTGCTCCCTCGTAACCTGTACATCAACCCGGTCCGGAGACTGACGGTGTTCAGTCCGCTCGACAGCGTGCCGCGACCATCCACCGTCAACCGCCACGCCGGCGAGAGCCGAACCTCGGCGCCCATGCTGCCGTTCAGGCCCGCGGTAATGACGTCGAGTGCGTCTTCGACGAACGTTCCTTTGATCGCGGCACCGCTCCCATGGCGCACGTGAATACCCACGCCGGCGCCGAGGTAGACGGTCGCGCTGTGTCCCTGCGGGAAGACGAACTGGAAGTCGACGTCGCCGATCACGTCGCTGAGCGATATCCGTCCCACGCGAATGGTGTCGTCGGCGGTGGGATCGATGACGATGCTCTTGAGGCGTTGCTCGAAGCGGGCGCGAGCCTGGTCACTGAACTGCGAGCGGAAATAAGAGAGTCCAAAAAGGACTCGCACTTTCGGCGCGATCATCCCGTAATCCACCCGCACGCCGCCCGCGAGCGCGCCGGTCAGGTTCGTCGCGCCCAAGAGCCCGACGTCCGCCTGAATCCCGGAGAAGCGGAGATTCTCGTAGGAGAATTGGTTCAGGACGCCTTGGGCGGAAAGGTGGAACGATGGAATGATGGAAAGAAAAAGAACGAGGACACTTTCCATCATTCCAACGTTCCATCGTTCCATGCTAGTAAAGTTTCTCAATCTTCGTTCCGGGAAAATAGGTAGTTAAGATCTCCCGATAGTCCTGGCCCGCGCGCGCACGACCGATGGCGCCCCATTGGCACATGCCGACTCCGTGGCCGGAGCCCGCGCCCGCCGCGACGAGCCGCGCCACCTGACCATCCGCTTTCGTCACCGTCAATTGAAATGCGGCGCTGGAGAGAACGCGATCGACGTCGGCACGCAGCACCGCCCGCACCTCGGACCCTGGGATGCGTACGTCGCCGCGCTCGAACACGATTCGCAGTTCCCCCACTCGTCCAGACTTGGTCGTGCGGCTCACGGTCACGTCGGTAATGCGTTGCAGCCCGTCACCGGAGATCGGCGTGTACGTGGACAACGTTCGCGACAATATAGTGCGCAGCTTCGAGCCATCCCATTCTTCGCGCCAACGAAATCGCGGTGAGATATCACAGTAGTAGTGTCCCCCCCCATCGCCGCGGTCATCGGAGACGGGGCGCAGATACGGCCGCGTGCGCGCGGTGGCAAACGCCTCTTCCACTCCGGCCGTGCTGAAGCCACACGTCGAGTGGAAGTACGCGTCGATCACTTCGCCGTCGTATTTCAGGACCTGCCCGGTCGTCTTGCGAACCGCGTCCCAAACCTGGGGACTCTCGACCGCGACACCGAGGTAGACCTGGTCGCGCGTGTCGGCATAGGCGTCGAAGCCGAGCGACTCCCAGCGGCCCCGATTCTTCAACGCAAAGCTGCGAGACACCACCGCCTGCGCGAGAACCGCCGCTGCTTCATTCGAGCCACGTGGGCCGATTTCGGGACCGACGACACCGGCGAGGTAACTCTCGACGCCGATCCGATTCACGACCGTGAGACCGCTGCGTCCTCCTCCTGCAGTCACGTTGATGCGGCCGCGGTAGCGCCGGCCGTTGGCGACCACGAACCGGTTCTCGGTGACGTTCACGACCGCGATCCCGCGCAACCCGGCACTGCGGGTCGAGTCGGGTTTCATCACACGGAAGCGCGACGGGTCCGCTGAATCGGGCATGATCACCCAGCGAACGCCGGGTGGAATCGACCCGATCGGCGTGCCGGTCGTCATGTCGCTCACGAACAACTCGCCGCTCTCTGCTCCACCGATCGACGCAGTGGGCGCGTCGATGGCCAGCCCGATGCGCAGCTCAGGCTCGCTGGGGGCACTGGGCTGCGGCCGGCTCGGCGGCGCGGGGCAACCGCTGGCCGCGAGGATCGCGGCGCTAGTGAGCGCGCGCTTCGCCCAACGCCGCATCCAGCTCCTGGATCGTGAAATCGATATCGCCCTCCGAGTGCGCGCTCGAGACGAAGCCGGCTTCGAAGGCGGATGGCGCGAGAAACACGCCGCGCGTGAGCGCGGCTTTGTGCCACCGCGCGAACAGGGCGGTATCGGATCGCTTCGCGTCGGCGTAATTCCGAACGGGGCCCTCCACGAAGTACGTGCCCCACATCGAGCCCGCATGGCCGGCGGTTATCGGAACGCCGTGCCGGCGCGCGGCTTCCCGCAATCCGTCCAGGAGACGCGCGGTGCGTCGCTCGAGTTGATCGTAAAAGCCGGGAGCCTCGGTCTCCCGCAACGTCGCTAACCCGGCGGCCATCGCGATCGGATTCCCCGACAGTGTGCCCGCCTGGTAGACGGGCCCCTCGGGCGCGACCCGACGCATCAAGTCGGCGCGCCCGCCGTACACGCCGACGGGAAAGCCACCGCCGACGATCTTGCCCAACGTCGTCAAGTCCGGAACGATGCCGAGCCGCTCCTGCGCACCACCCGCGGCGACACGGAAACCGGTCATCACTTCGTCGAAGATCAGGAGCGCGCCGTGGTCATCGCACAAAGCACGGAGTGCCGGGTGAAAGTCCGCGCTCGGCGCAATGAACCCGGCGTTGCCGACGTACGGCTCCACAATCACCGCGGCGATGCGCTTGGCATGTTTGCGAAACAGATCGGCGACAGCCGGCGCGTCGTTGAACGGCGCCGTCAACGTGAGACTGGCCAACGCGGACGGCACGCCGGGACTGTCCGGCAACCCCAGCGTCGCAACACCGGAGCCCGCTTTTACGAGGAATCCGTCGGCATGACCGTGGTAACATCCGTCGAACTTGACGATCAGATCGCGACCGGTCGCAGCGCGCGCGAGCCGCACCGCCGACATGGTGGCTTCCGTGCCGCTGTTCACGAATCGCATGACCTCGAGCGACGGCATCCGCCGCCGGACTTCCTCCGCCAGCTCGACTTCCGCCGGGCAAGGCGCCCCATACGTCCAACCGTTCTCGGCGGCAGCGTGGATCGCCGCCAGCACGGCGGGGTGCGCGTGCCCGAGGATCAGGGCGCCCCAGGAGCAGACGTAATCGACGAACTCCCGGCCGTCGACATCGACGAGGCTGGAACCGTGCCCTCGCGCGACAAAAAAGGGCGTCCCGCCGACTGCCCGGAACGCCCGTACGGGTGAATTCACGCCACCGGGCAACACCCGTTTCGCCCGGTCGAAGAGCTCGCTCGAGCGTCCCCCCTTCACGTCAGCGCGGCCGCCTGGAAATCGTAGTCCTCGCTCGCCGTGATCCGGGCGCGCACAAATCCCCCCGGGGACTCCCAGCCTCCCTGCGAGAGGTACGTCACGCCGTCCACGTCGTCCGCCTGCCACTGCACCCGTCCCACGTGCGTCGCGCCATTCTCATCGGGATCGCTGACACAGTCGACGAGGACATCCACCTCGCGCCCGACAAAGCGGGCCAGCTGCTCGCCGGAGATCACCCGTTGGATTTCAATGATTTCTTCGAGCCGCTCCCGTTTGACCGCATCGGGCACGTCGTCCTCGTAGGTCGCCGCTCTCGTGCCCTCTTGTGGAGAGTAGGCGAACGCGCCCATGCGATCGAATTGCGCCTCCTCGAGAAATGCGAGCAGCGTGCGGAAATCTTCGTCGGTTTCGCCGGGAAATCCGACGAGGCAGGTCGTCCGAATGGCAAGGTCTGGAATCGCGCCGCGCAGCCAGGCGAGCTTCTCGCGCAACGTGCGCATGCGTTCCGGACGCCGCATCCGCTCCAGCATGCGGTCGCTGGCGTGCTGGATCGGCATGTCGATGTAGGGGACGATGCGCGATTCGCGCGCCATCAGCTCCACCAGGCGCTCGCTGATTCCCGCCGAGTAGACGTAGAGAAGCCGGAACCACGGCACCGAGGTCTCGCGCAGCAGCGTCTCGAGAAGGTCCGGCAGTTTCGGACTGCCGAGCCCGAGATCGCGGCCCCAATGGCCCAGGTCCTGGGCGACGAGGTTGATCTCCTTCGCGCCCTGCGCCTCGAGTTGTTGCGCTTCGCGCACGAGACCGGCGAGCGACTCGGAGCGGTGCTTGCCACGCATCAACGGAATGGCGCAAAAGGCGCAGGTGTGGTCGCAGCCTTCCGAGATCTTCAAATAGCGCACGTGCGACTGCGTGCCGAGGAACTGCCGCACACCAGGATGCGCGGCGACCGGATCGGCGATCAGGCCGCGCTGCGCGAGCTCAGGGATGAGATGGTGCAGCTCGGAGAATCCGAGGAACAAGTCGACTTCGGGAATCTCCTTCGTGAGCTCCTGCTTGTACCGCTGGACCAGACATCCGACGGCGACGACCGCCTTGACGCCGCTCTCTTTCAGTTTCGCCGCGGCCAGGATGGCGTCGATCGACTCCTGCTTGGCGGCGTCGATGAAGCCGCACGTGTTCACCAGGATGACGTCGGCTTCCGGCAGCACGGACGTCACCACGGCGCCGTGGCCGACCAGATCGCCCACGAGCCGTTCGGAGTCCACGGTCGCCTTGTCGCAGCCGAGCGAGATGACGCCGAGCTTCATCCGCGATAGTTCCCGAATTTGAGCTCGATGCCGAAATCTTGAGCGCGCAAGAACGCGATGACCTCTTGCAGCTCGTCTTTGGAAGGCGCCTGTACGCGAATCTCTTCGCCCTGAATCGACGCTTGGGCTTTCTTGAATTTCTTATCCTTGATCGCCTTGACGATGGCTTTGGCTTTCTCCTGCGGGATGCCCTGCGTCAGCTTGATCTCGCGGCGCACGGTGTCGTTCGCCGCCGGCGTGATCGCACCGAGCTCCATGTTTTTTACGGGGACGCCGCGCTTGATCATCTTCGACTGCAGCACATCGAACAGTGCTTTCATCTTGAAGTCATCGTCGGCGACCAGCGTGAGCGTCGCCTTGGGACGATCGAACGCGATCGACGCCTTCGAACCTTTGAAGTCGTAGCGCTGAATGATTTCTTTCTGAGCCTGATTGACGGCGTTGTCGACTTCTTGCAGGTCGGCGCCGGTCGAGATGTCGAAGGAAGCTTGGCTGGCCATAGGGCGGGTAATCTACCCGCCCCAAGGCTAGGACAGGAAGCTTTCGAGCGCCCGGGCTCGGGAGACGTGGCGCAGTCTCGCCAGGGCCTTCTCCTTGAGTTGCCGCACCCGCTCGCGTGTGATGCCGAGCTGCGAGCCGATCTCCTCGAGCGTCATCGGCTCCTGGCCTTCGAGGCCGAAATACAGCCGCAGGATGCGCGCTTCACGTTCTTTCAGCGTCGCGAGGACCGACTCGATCGACTCGGTGAGCGCGTGCTCGAAGATCTCGTCGTCCGGACCGGGATTCTGCGTGTCGGGGAGATAATCGAGGAGCTTGTTGTCTTCACCCGGCGTGAGCGGCGCGTCGAGCGACAGATGCGCCTGAGAGATCGACAGCGTCTTGGCGACTTCCTCTTCGGAGATGTCCATCCCCTCCGCGATCTCTTCGACCGTCGGCTCGCGTCCCAGCTCCTGGAGCAACGACGCCGAGCGCTTCCCGATGCGGTGCAAGGTGCCCGCGCGATTCAGCGGCACGCGCACGATCCGCGACTGCTCGGCCAGCGCCTGGAGGATCGCCTGACGGATCCACCAGACGGCGTAGGAGATGAACTTGATGCCTTTGGTTTCGTCGAACTTGTGGGCCGCGCGGATCAGGCCGAGGTTGCCTTCGTTGATCAGGTCGGAGAGCGAGACGCCTTGATTCTGGTATTTCTTGGCGACCGACACGACGAACCGCAGGTTGGAGCGCACCAACTTGTCCAGCGCCTCCGGATCCTGTTGCTTGATCCGCTGCGCGAGTGTGACCTCTTCCTCTCGCGTGATCAGCGGATATTGGCTGATTTCCCGTAAATACTGATCCAGAGATCCCTCGTCAAATGATGCGCGCTTCGCCGTATTCAGTTGCATGGAATGGCCACTCCTCGAGGGGGTTGCACCACCCTAGCGAATCAGCGAACCGAGCCGACTCCAGCGAATGTCCGTCAACCACGGTAGCGCATCGCGCGTGCCTCGGTCATAACTGAAATAGACGACGAGCGGTCGACCCTTCACCGCGCTCTGGTCGACAAAACCCCAATAGCGTGAATCGGACGAGTTGTCCCGATTGTCGCCCAGGACGAAGTACTTGCCCATTGGGACTCGCAGCGGACCCCAGGTGTCACGCGTCGGGTGATAACGCCGCCGCTGCTCCTGAGTCCCCATGAGATACTCGCGCTGCCAATTGAATTCGGAATCGAAGCCGTCGTGCAGCGGGTCGATGCGCTGCACGTACGACTCCTCCAGCGCGCGACCGTTCGCGTACACCTGGCCCTGGCGCATCTCGACGACGTCTCCCGGCTCGCCGATGACGCGCTTCACGTAGCTCAGCGTCGGATCCTTCGGGTACGCAAAGACCATCACGTCACCGCGGTGCGGCGTGTGAAAGGCCGGCAGCCGCGCGTTGGTACCGGGAATCTGCGCCCCGTACACCGCTTTATTGACGAACAAAAAATCCCCCGCGAGCAGGGTGCGTTCCATACTGCCGGAGGGGATTTGAAATGCTTCGAGAAGGAAAGTGCGAATGATGAGGAAGAGTACGACCGCCATACCGAGCGATCGCATCCAGCTGTCGAACCAGCGGCCTAGTACCGAACGGCGTGTTGGACGAGGCGACGGGAGCCGTAGGGATGGTTCTGCGCCGTTGCCAGCGAGCGGGGCTCCCAAGTCAAGCATGTGACTTATCTTAGCAATGCGGCCCGCACGGCGCAACAGTTACGCCCCATCCTCGGGGCCCAACCCATTGCCGGACTCTGACTCGGAATTCGGTCACCGGGTCTTGGTGACGCACGCGGGCGGCCAGACACGCCACTCGACCTTCCCGCTCGATGCGAGACCATGTGACGGTCGTCGCCGGTAACGCGTCGAGCGCGTCACGTTCGAGGCTCGCGCCACCCGTCGCGAGAATGACGACCACCGACTCGTACTCCACAACTCGACGATGGCAGGTCGGACGTGAGCACCATCACCATTTCGCCGCCGCGTGGATCGAATTACAACGACCTCAATACCGCGGCAGTGTCGGATCCACCTCTTCGCGCCAGCGCAGGATTCCGCCGGTCAGATTCGTCACACGCGGGAATCCCGCGTCGGCGAGATGCGTTGCGGCCGCCCGGCTGCGACTTCCGCCCTTGCAGTAGACGACGACCTCGCGATCGCGATCGAGCGTCTCGACGACGTCGGGTAGCGTCGCCAGCGGCACGAGCCGCGCGCCGGGAATACGGGCGATGTCCCATTCGAACTGTTCCCGCACGTCGATCAGTTGCAGCGCTTCTCCGCGCGACAGCCGGCTCTGCAACTCGCGCGGCGTGACCTCCACGAACCCGCCGACGGCTCGCGGCTCCGCCTCCGCAGCGCGCACCCCGCAGAACTGCTCGTAATCGATGAGCGCCCGAATTTCGTGCGTGCCACAGGCGGGACACGTGGGGTCTTTTCGAATGTTGACCGTGCGGAACTGCATCCCGAGCGTGTCGATGAGCAGGAGCCGGCCCGCGAGCGGCTCGCCGACGCCGACGATCAGCTTGATCGCTTCGGTCGCCTGAATCGTGCCAACGAGACCCGGCAGCACGCCCAGCACACCGCCCTCGGCACAACTTGGCACGAGTCCGGGCGGCGGCGGTTCCGGGAAGAGGCAGCGATAGCAGGGTCCGTCGGGCAAAGCGAAGACCGATGCCTGTCCCTCAAAGCGGAAGATGCTGCCATACACGTTGGGTTTGCCCAGCAACACGCACGCATCATTGACGAGGTAGCGCGTCGCGAAGTTATCGGTGCCGTCCACCACGATGTCGTAGCCACTGAGGATGTCGAGCGCATTCTTCGAGGTGAGCGCGGTCTCATAGGTCTCGAGCCGCACGTGCGGATTCACATCGGCGATCCGCTCCCGCGCCGACACGAGCTTGGGCCGGCCGACGTCCTTGGTGCCGTGGAGAATCTGGCGCTGCAGATTCGTGACGTCGACGTTATCGAAGTCCACGAGACCGAGCGTGCCGACGCCGGCCGCGGCGAGGTAGAGCGCCGCGGGCGATCCCAACCCACCCGCGCCTATCAGCAGCACCCGAGCGGCCTTCAGTTTTTCTTGACCCGGCACGCCGACGTCGGGAAGGATCAAGTGCCGGCTGTACCGCAGCAGCTCGGCTTGGGCTAGAGTCGTCACCGCTCAACCTCCTGCGATCGCCGGGACGACGATGATCTCATCGCCGTCGCGTACGCTTGCCGCAAACCCACCCTGGAGTCTGGCGTCGTCGTCGTTCACGTAGAACGTCACGAAGGGATACGGCTTGCCGGCGGTGTCGCGCAGGCGCGGTGCCAATCCGGGGAAGCGCGCCGCAACGTCGGCGACGACATCGCCCAACGTCGATCCGTGGACTTCGAGAGAACGCCGGCCGTCGGCGAGTTTTGCGAGGACGGCGGGCAGTTGCAGGGTGACGCTCATGATAACTCCGAGGAAACGGGTTGAATCACTTGAGGAATGCGAGTCACGGTGGCGCCGGGAACGGGATGAGCGCTCCGGATCAGCTCAGCCTCTACTCCTGCCGTGCGCCACGCCGCGATCATGGCGGCACCGACCGCGGTGGACCGCTCGCGCGGCGCGATCGCGACGATGGCGGAACCGGCGCCCGACAATGTTGCCCCGAACGCACCAGCGTTTTGCGCCGCCGCAACGACGGCATCGTAGCCGGGAATCCGTCCGCGCCGGAACGGCACGTGCAGCACGTCGTCGAGCGCGGCGCTAAGCAGCGCGCCATCGCCCGTCGATAGTCCCTGCACCAGCGCCGCCGCTCGGCTCGCTGCCAGCACTGCGTCGCTGTGAGGCAGTGTCTTGGGCAGTACGGCGCGCGCGGCTTTCGTGTCGGAAGGAAATGGCGGCACGGCAAGCAGCAGCTCGAGACCGCTTGCGACACTGAGGGGCGTCGCGACTAATCCCGAGGATGTCCGCACGCTCAACACGGCGCCGCCGTAAACCGCCGGCGCGACATTGTCGGGATGTCCTTCGATAGCCGCGGCGACCTCCACGATCTGTTGGCGACTCAGGTTCAAGTCGAACGCGGCATCGGCCAGCAATACGCCGGCGACGATTGCAGCGGCCGAGGAGCCGAGTCCGCAACCGACCTGGATGTCCGACGTCGCATCGATTGCCGCTCCGGTCGTCGGCGCACGCGCGACAGCGCACGCTGCACGGAAGCCGCGAGCCAGCAAGTCTTCGTCGAATGCAACCGAGACGGCGGTCAGCCGTCCACCGCGCCGGATCGAGATGCCCGTTCCTGCTGCCGGCGTGACCGACGCGACGAGCCACCGGTCCACGGCCACGCCGACGCAGTCGAAGCCCGCACCTAGGTTGCTCGAGCTCGCGGGCACACGAACGCGCGCTGTCATGCTCGTTCGCCCTCCACCAATGCGCGCACCTCTGCGACGCGGGGCGCGATGAGGGGCGCCTGGCGCAACACTGGCGCCACCGCGTCGATCGTCTTCAACCCATTCCCCGTGATGCACAACACGACTTCGTCATCGGGTGAAAACCGGCCTTCGGCTGCCAGCGCCAACGCCGCTGCGACCGTGACGCCGCCCGCCGTTTCGGTGAAGATTCCCACTTCCTCCGCGAGCAGCTGGATCGCCGCGACCAGCTCGGCATCCGACACAGCGGCCGCCCAGCCGCCGGATTCGAGAATCGTGCGCTTGGCGAACAAGCCATCGGCGGGATTTCCGATCGCAATCGACCGGGCAATCGTCTGTGGAACGAGCGGCGTCAGGACGTCTGCGTTCTCACGCACCAGTCGCACGATCGGCGCGCACCCTGCCGCCTGGGCGCCGAAGATGCGGGGCGCGCCTCCACTCACGAGCCCCGCAGCGCTGAACTCCCGGAACCCTTTGCGCAGCTTCGTCACGAGCGAGCCGCCGGCCATCGGCGCGACAACCGCCGTGGGCAAGCGCCACCCCAGCTGTTCCGCGATCTCAAACGCGAGCGTTTTGGACCCCTCGCCATAATAGCCGCGCAGGTTGACGTTCACGATGCCCCACCCAAACAGATCTGCTATCTGCGCGCACAGTCGATTGACGTTGTCGTAGTGACCGCGCACGCGCACCAGCCGCGCGCCATAGACCGCGGTCCCGACGATCTTGGCGACCTCGAGATCTTCTGGAATGAAAATCCACGATTTGAGACCGGCGCGCGCCGCCTGCGCGGCGACGGCGTTGGCGAGATTGCCGGTGGAGGCGCAGCCGATCGTGTCAAGTCCGAACGCCGCGGCGGCGTTGATGGCCGTCGCCACCACGCGGTCCTTGAAGGACAGGGAGGGATGAGAGACCGCGTCATTCTTCACCCACGCGCGCGCGACACCGAGCCGCGCGGCGAGTCGCGGCGCCTCGACGAGCGGCGTGCCGCCGGTATCGAGCGACAGCACAGGGTCACCGTCGAACGGGAGCCACTCGCGGTAGCGCCACAACGACCAGGGACGCGCGGCGATCGCGTCCCGCGTGGGCAGCACGCGCGCGGCGTCGAAGACGGGATCGAGCGGGCCGAGACACTGCTCGCAGACCGCAATGGGAGCCGGGTCGTGCAATGCGCCGCAGGCGCGGCAGACCTGTGGCCACGGCCGCAAGGCCGCCGGCAGCGCAGTAGTGGTCGTCACGGCGCGGCCTCGACTGCCGGCGCCGGTCGCGACGGCAGTCGCCGTGCAGGCCGGGTTTTGCGGGCTGACCGTATCAGCGCCTCGTCGGCGGGATCGAGCGGATAGCAGTGTTCGGGCCCCGGAAACACGCCGGCACGCACATCGCGCGCGTAGTCGCGGAAGGCACCCTCGACGGCGCTGCCGACTTCGGCATATCGCTTCACGAACCGCGGTGCGATCTCGCCGACGAAGTTGCCGAGCATGTCGTGCGAGATAACGAGCTGCCCATCCACGTGGGGACCGGCGCCAATCCCGTAGACGAGCACGCTGGTCCGCTCGCGCACGAACGCGGCCGTCTCTGCGGGCACAGCCTCGAGCAGAATCGAGAACACGCCCGCCCGCTCCAGCGCCTCGGCGTCACGCAGCAAGCGCTCCGCCGCCGCCAGCGATTTCCCCTGCACGCGGTAGCCGCCGAGTTGGCCGAGGCTCTGCGGCGTGAGACCCAGATGACCCATGACGGCAATGCCCGCATCCACCATCGCGCGCACGCGTCGCGCGACGCGCGCGCCGCCTTCGCACTTCACCGCGTCACATCCCGCCGCGACGAATGCCCCGGCGCTGCGGATCGCGGTCTCGTCAGAGGGTTGGTAAGACAGGAACGGCAGATCTCCGATCACGAATGCCCGCTTCGCCGCGCGCGTCACCGCCCCAATGAACACCAGCATTTCGTTCAGTCCGATCTGGAGCGTGGTCGGGAGTCCGAGCATCGTCATGGCCGCGGAGTCACCCACGAGAATCATGTCGACACCGGCGCGATCGGCGAATGTCGCCGTGGGATAATCATAGGCGGTGACGAACACCGCTTTTTCGCTGCGGTCCTTCAACCCCGCCAGCGTAGCGACTGTGACTTTGCGATTGGGCATAGACCCCCCCACCCCCCCGACCCCCGAACTCCCTGGAGACAAAAACGACCGCTCAGCTGAGCGGCCGCGGGAAGCGACTCCCTGAAACAATGATCGCCCGGACCAATAAAGCCGCGGGCGAGTCGCTTTTTAGCACCTTGTTTAACGTGGCGGCAATACGCGGCAAATCACCACGAGTCGTCAGTTGTAAGGGTAGTCTACCCCTCCGGTTCTCATGCCGTCAAGGGCTGAATTCCGTGTCGATTTGCGCCCGCTGGAGAGTGCCCGAGTAGTCCACGTAAATCGTCTTTGTCTCGGAGTAGAAGTCGTAGACTTCCCACCCGCCTTCCCGATGCCCGTTGCCGGTTTGCTTCACGCCGCCGAATGGCAGGTGCGCTTCGGCGCCGATCGTCGGCGCGTTCACGTAGGTGATGCCCGTATCGAGATCCGTCATGGCGCGAAACGCGCCATTTATATCCCGCGTGTAGAGCGAGCTCGACAGTCCGTACTTCACGTCGTTATTCACGCGGATGGCCTCGGCGAGGTCCTTCGCCTTGATCACCGCCAGCACCGGTCCGAAGATCTCCTCCTGCTCGACGCGCATCCCCGGCTTCACGCCGGCGATCACCGTCGGCTCGTAGAACCAACCGCACTCGAGGCGTTTGTCGCCCTGCGGGATCCGGCCGCCGAGGACCACCGTCGCCCCTTCGCGCTTGGCGATGTCGACGTACTCGGCGACTTTTTGGCGCGCCTCCTCGTGAATCAGCGGGCCAACTTCAGTCTTCGCGTCGAGCCCGGGACCGAGCCGCAACTTGCCGGCGCGCGTGGTCAGCATCTGCAAAAACTTGTCGTGGATCTTTTCGTGGAGGATGAGCCGGCTGGTCGCGGTGCAGCGCTGGCCCGTCGTGCCGAACGCTCCCCAGAGCACGCCGTCGAGCGCGAGGTCGAGATCGGCGTCGTCCATCACCATCATCGCGTTCTTGCCGCCCATCTCGAGCGAGAGCCGCTTGTGCATCTTCCCGCAGGTTGCGCCGATCGACGACCCCGTCTCCGTCGATCCGGTGAAGGAGATCACCGGGACATCGGGATGCTCCACGAGCGCGCGACCGACGACGGAGCCCTGGCCGTGGACGAGCTGCACGACCTCGGGCGGGAGTCCTGCCTCGAGCAACACCTCGACGAGGAGATGCGCCGTGTGCGGGACGTCTTCGGCGGGTTTGAAGATCACCGCGTTTCCACACAGCAACGCCGGAAACATCTTCCACGTGGGAATGGCGAGCGGAAAATTGAACGGCGTGATGAGACCGGCGATGCCGATCGGGCGCCGATAACTCATCGCCCATTTGTTACGGAGCTCCGAGGGCACGACGCGACCGAACAGTCGCCTGCCTTCGGTCGCCGCATAGAACGCGGTGTCGATCCCCTCCTGCACGTCGCCGCCCGTCTCGGCGAGAACCTTCCCCATCTCGCGCGTCATCGCGCGTGCGATGACGTCCTTCCGCTCGACGAGCAGCTGCCCCACGCGCAGCAGCACTTGACCGCGGATCGGCGCCGGCGTTTTGGACCATTCGGCAAACCCGCGCTTGGCCGAGGCAACCGCGCGTCGCAGATCGTCAGGCCCCGAGCGCGGGAATCGACCGATCACGTCGTTCCAGTCTGCCGGGTTGCGATCCTCGAAGTAGTCACCGGTTGACGGGGCGACCCAGTCGCCCGCGATGAAATTCTTGAACGTTTCAGTCATCAGTGTGTCGACCGAGGCTCAGGACAAAACCACGTGCCACTCTGACCGGCATAGCCGACGCGCGGCAAGACGATGCCCGTCACCAATACCAGCCCCCAAATGATGAGCAGGATCGAGAGGAGATGCGCAAAGCCCTGCCGGTGCCGCCACGACGCGAGGGCGCTCCATCCGCCGGCGACGGTGAGCGTGACCGCCCCGAGGCCGTAGAAGAGCAGCTTGGCCCCGCAAATGTGCGAGTAGGGCCAGACCAACATGCCGACGCCGAGCGCTAATCCAAGACCCAGTCTCAGCCAGGCTGCCGCGACGCTGCGGGTGCCACCCGGGGACGCTGGTGTCATGCGTACGGTAGCGACGCTCCCCCCGCCCCCCGCGCTCTGCGGATTCCGTGCTGTAGCGGGTCCGCGTCCCAGCGTGGGATCGGCGTCGGGAAGCTTGGCGAGCAGCTTGTCCACTTCCCGCATCTCACGATCCCAGTCGCGATCCTTCTCGTTCCCAGGCACTAGACGCCTCCTCCTTCTCCCATCCGCGACAGCCCGTAGCGCTCGATCTTCTTGTAGAGATTGCTGCGCGGCATTTGCAATGTGCGCGCCGTCTCCGACACGTTCCAGTCGTGCTCCTGCAGCTTGCCGATCAGAAACGCTCGCTCGGCCGTCTGCTTGAATTCCTCAAACGTGGCCGCGCGCAGCCAGGTTGCATCGCCACCTAACGCTGCGGCCGCCCCCTTCCCCCTTCCCGCCTCCCCCTTACCCGCCAGTTTTTCGACGTCTTGCGCGGTCACCACCGGGCCAGCTGCCAGGATCAAGAGTCGTTCGACGGCGTTCTTGAGCTCGCGAATGTTGCCGGGCCAGTCGTGAGCGGTCAGTCGTTCGATCGCGCCCGTCTCGAATTCCTTGTGGGGCAAGCCGCTCTTGGCCAGCTCGGCGGAGAAATGGGCGATGAGCTGGGGGATGTCGCCGCGGCGCTCGCGCAGCGCCGGTATGTGGATCGGTACCACGTTGAGCCGGTAGAGCAAATCTTCGCGGAATCGTCCGATCTCGATTTCCTGCGCAAGATTCTTGTTCGTAGCCGCGATGACGCGCACGTCGACGGCGACCGCTTTTCCCGACCCGACGCGCGAGATCACACCTTCCTGCAGCGCGCGCAACACTTTGGCCTGGGCCGAGGGGCTCATATCGCCGACCTCGTCGAGAAAGAGCGTGCCGCCGTCGGCAAGCTCGAACTTGCCGGCGCGGTCGGCAAAGGCGCCGGTGAAGCTGCCTTTCATATGTCCGAAGAGCTCGCTCTCGATCAGCTCCGTCGGAATGGCGGCGCAGTTGACCTCGACGAACGGACCGGTGGCGCGCGGGCTGAGCGAATGAATCGCGCGCGCGACGAGCTCTTTGCCGGTGCCGTTGTCACCGGTGATCAACACTCGCGCGGGCGTCGGTCCCACCTTCTCGAGCAGGCCGATTACGTGACGGATCGCCTTGCTCGAGCCGACAATCTCGTACTGCTCCCGGACTTCCTGCTTGAGGCGGACATTTTCATTGACGAGCACGATGTGTTGCAGGGCATTCCGCAGCGTCAGCAGGATGCGATCGGTGTCGAGCGGCTTTTCGAGAAAGTCGTAGGCGCCCAGCTGCGTCGCCTCCACCGCGGTCTGAATCGTGCCATGACCCGAGATCATCACGACCTGGGCCTGCGGATCGAGCTCGCGGAGACGTTTCAGCGTCTCGAGGCCGTCCATGCCTTCCATTTTGACGTCGAGAAAGACGAGATGAGGCTTGAATTCGGGGTACACTCGGGTGGCTTCATGGCCGGAAGCGCAGGCCTGGACTTGGATCTCCTCGAACTCGAGGACCTGCTTCAGGGCCTCACGAATGCCCTTCTCATCGTCGACGATCAGCACGCGGCGGGGACTCAACGCGTCGCTCTCCGCCGGCGATACAAGACGACGCCCGTGGGATGAATCGCGACGTCCGAAATGGAAGGATCCACTTTCAAGGGAATGGCACCGTTTGGCGCGCCCGCCATCTGGCTCGCTATGGCGTGCACCATCGGACCCGGGATTTCGATGCCTCGCAGGCTGATTTCCTTGATGGAATAACGCGCGAGCCCCGGCCGCTCCACGGCCAGGCTGCCGGCCATTCGGAGCGGCTCGCGCGGGCCGAACATGCCGGCGAAGGGGCCCAGCGTGCCGGGTGGGAGGGCCCGCGTGTCGAGGCGGGCGTGCAGGACGAGCGTGCCCTCTTGTAGTTCGACGCGCAGCGAGTCGTACATCTTGCGGACGCTCCAATCGATTCCGGAGCCGATCAGCGAGGCGACCTCGTTCGGCGTCAAGATGACCGAATCGGGCCCGGCGTTTGTCTCCAGCCGGCCGACTTTTTCTTTTCCCGATGCGGTTGCCCGCGGCGTGGGAGCACCGACGCCCGTGTCGGCGACTGACGGGAGCGCCGTGGGGCGCCCGAACCAGTGTGCGAACGTCTGCATGATCGGCGCGCGGAACCACCACACCAGCGCGAGCGCGCAGATGAGCACAGCGGCGCAGCCGAGCCGGACGATTCCTTTAAGACAGCCGTTCATGGTATTTCACCTGATACACCGGCCCCTCTGGTTGGAGCGTGCTTTCCATCAGTTCGACTTCCGCAACCGTGACGGTCTCCGAAAAAGCAGTCGCGTCCAGCAGCTGCTCGAGCCCGGCGAAATCGCGCGGTCGCGCGTCGCGCTTCGCTCGACCCAGGGTCACATGCGGCCGAAAGGCGCGCGCCTCGGCCGGAAAACCGAGTGGGGCGAACGCCTGCTCCACGCCATGTTGCAACAGCTCGAGCGCGGGATCCGGGACGATGCCGGCCCATACGACGTGGGGCCGGCGATAATCGGGAAAGACGCCGAAGCCTTCGATATGCAACGTGAGTGGACGAGGCTCCGTGCCGCTGTCTCCGCTCGCGGCCTGCCGCAAGGCGGCGTGCAGCTCCGGCTCGCGACTCTCGTCGACGTCGCCAAGAAACTTGAGACTCACGTGAATGTTCTCGGGACGGACCCATTTGACGGGAAGGGTTGCGTTGCGCTCCCGCAGCGGCGCGAGCGCATCCCAGAGCTGGCGGCGGATGGCGTCAGGAAGATTCAGGGCGACGAAGGCTCTAACAGGCTCCCCCGGCGGTAACCCCGCGGATCGATCTCGACCTGCGTGAATCCGAACGAGAGAAGCTGCGCCGTGATCGTCGCGCGGTGCGCATCGATCCAGGCAAGCCACTGCGGCTCGACTTCCAGACGCGCGAGATCGCCAAGGTGACGCACGCGCAAATCACCGGTGACGCCCAGCCCGCGCAAAAAGGCCTCGCTCGCCTCGACCTGCTTCAGGCGGGACGGGGTGATCGACAGACCGTAGCGCACGCGGCTCGAGAGGCAGGGCGCCGCGGGAGCGTCCCACGTCGGCAAGCCGAGCTCGCGGGATGCGGCGCGGATTTCAGTCTTCGTCAGTCCGACTTCGGCGAGTGGAGACCGGACGCCTGCGTGGACGCCCGCCGCCTTGCCCGGCCGATGTTCTCGTAAGTCGTCGGCATTCGTGCCGTCACACACAACGGCGAGTCCTCGTTCCTGTGCGAGCGGCACGAGACGCGACCACAGCTCGGTCTTGCAGAAGAAGCAGCGGTTAGTGGGGTTCGCGAGATAGTTGGCATCCTCGAGCTCGTGAGTGGCGACCTCGAGAACCGGGACGTCGAACCGCGCGGCCACGTCGCGGGCCGCGTGCCATTGCGCCTCCGGGTATGACGGGCTCCGCCCGATCACGGCGAGCATACGTTCGCGGCCCAGCTCCTGACGCAGAACAACCGCCAGAAATGCCGAATCGACGCCACCGGAATAACCAAGCAAGACTGAGGGAAGCTCTCGAACGAGGGCGCGGAGCGACTGCATGGCGGAATAGTACTCCGGCGTGTTGTCCCAATCAAAGGACAATTCGCGGGCTGAAACCGGATATTCCGTCGG
>WNFD01000139.1_pt1 | contig 64802 bp, 64 predicted proteins | sample 5400491 | NCBI WGS metagenome assembly WNFD01 (sample SAMN13153343, study PRJNA577476) | soil metagenome | isolation source: 120 cm saprolite under Douglas fir tree site 2 hole 2 replicate 2 | place: USA:California | collected 2015-04-18 | reverse complement strand
TCCCCATTCGGAAATCCTCGGATCAAAGCCTGCTTGCGGCTCCCCGAGGCTTATCGCAGCTTGCCACGTCCTTCTTCGCCTTCTGGCGCCAAGGCATCCACCGTACGCCCTTAGTAGCTTAATCATAAAACTTACTCAACCCGTCTCTCGTTTGAACCAAATCGCTTTGGCTTGAAAATTGAGACGTCCCGAATCTTGCAGCTCCATACCTCCTCGCATCAGCACTCCGCTCTCCCGGGCAGGGATCACGGAACGTCCGGTGACTCGGTTTTTCGAATCACTAAGAATTCTGACGCAGGCTTTCGATTCTACAATCCTCGGATGACCATGCTTGGCAATCCGCTCCCGGCTTCTCTCACGAGTCACCAGTCACGAGTCACCAATCACAGCCTTTGAATAAGCCGCCTTTTCTTCCACAGTTTTGCTCGACTCGAGCAAACTTGTATGTAATCCACACCATGGCACCCCGCCCGACCGTAATCGGGACACAGGGTTATCGGCGTGGACTTGCCAGCCTTTCTGTTGTCAAAGAACGTGTTCTTCCGAGTCCATCGGAATGCCCCGGTCAGCTGTTTTACAGCCGCCCTTTCGAACTTGACCGCCTCGCGGTCACGCCAAATCAATTGGCTCGGGACTTGTCTGGTGGGTCTTATCCGACCGCATTGCGCGATCTCGCCTTCCAGCTCGGTTTCCCCAGCTTGCGCTGGGATTTTGCCTCGTGCCTTAGTTGCCTTGCGACTTGCTTCGGAAATCCCTTGCGGAACTTCTTCTCGCCCGCCACTCGCCACTAAATCACTGCCGCAAAATAAAAAACCCGGCGTCGAGCGCCGGGTACAGCCACCCACACTTAGGTGGCTCCACGCGATGCTCGACTTCTTTCTAGCCCGTGTTCGTAAAGAACCTCACTTAGGATCGGTGCTGACGTTCAAATCCGACTGTGATGCCCCTGTTAGCCCGCGGTTCCAGAGAACCCCTCGGGCCATTTGCAACTATACCAGCTTTCCGAATTCCGTCAAGTCCCTGCAATAATTATTTTGCCTCATTATCCTCAGCCCTGTGGACCCTGTGCAAAAGCCGCCGAACGGTTCCTTCACCTTACTCGTAGCCACCGATCATTTTCTCTATACGATCAGCACCGACGGGACAATCAAGGAACAACCTTGGAAGCACACTTCAGGGACCGACGGTTTGCGGCTGAGCACATGGAACACATCCGTGTCCTCAGGTACATTCGACAAAACGTGAACATGAAACCCGCCTTCAATGGTCGTCTTTGCGTCTTTCGGCGGAGCTTTGTACTCGAGGATGGTCTTGTGAAGTCGCCGATTCTCAATGATCGACCCACCGTCCGCGGACATTAGAACTCGTGCGTCCCCACCGAGAGGATACACGCCTGATACCGTCGGCGCGGGGACAATGTAAACGTACATTTGATTCGAGCTGGCCGGCAAAACGGCTACGTTATACGGTCGCTTCTCCGCCTGAAAAGCCGCCAGCGCGATTTCAATTGACTTCGCCGAGAACAGAAAAAATGCCGTATCTTCCTTCGGAGGTTCAAGCCTTTCAGCGTGATATTCCAAAGAATTTGCACCCTGTTTAGCTTCGCACGCAATAAGGAACTTGTCCTTCGAATCGTTGAGCTGGCCGAAAACAACCACCCAGCCCGCATCCATTTTCCTTGCAATATATCGTCCAAGGTTTTTCGTGTCGGGTTTCAACGCCATAAAGGCATCACTCGCATGCCAGGCCGCCTCATCGTATTCTGCCAACATCCGTCCTCTGTTGGTAATGTCCTTCAACTCCGAATCGCTCAAGCCCTTGCTCTGCTGCGCATTGGTCACCGTAGCCGAAAACAAGAAAGCTACCGCAAGGAGAGTCGCGCGGCGGAGTCTGCAAGGCCTCTGAGAGTCATCCATCACCATCACCTCGCACAAGTTGCCGACATTCCACATAGTTTGCTTATTTTGCCCTATCGCAAGTAGAGCTGCCCGATCCTCTTCAGCCTTTCTAGCCTGCTCTAGCAGGGTCTTTCAGGTGACCCACCACTGCCGCTAGTGGCAACCGTTAAAGCGCACAGAACATGAGCTACAATCTCTCCCATGCCCGCCTATGCCTACGCCATTCTCGTCGCCGGATGGCTCCTTTGGATGACGCCTTTCGCCCTGATCAAACGCAGCCGCATTCCCGCCAAGCACATCGACCGGCGCGCCCGCTGGGGCGTGGTGATCGTCGCCATCGGCTACTCCCTCTTGTGGCAAGGCAAGTTCTGGCTGCGCCAGCCGCATTCCTGGCAAGTGGCTCTCGCCATCTTGTTTTTCGCGCTCGGGATTCTCCTTTCCTGGACCAGCACCCGCGCCCTCGGACGCCAGTGGCGCATTGATGCCGGCCTCAGCTCCGATCACGAACTCATCATGGCGGGCCCTTATCGTTTCGTGCGCCATCCGATCTACACCTCTATGCTTTGCGTCCTGCTCGCCACCGGCTTTGTGGTGACTCCCCTGCCGCTCTTCCTCCTGGCCATCGTGGTGTTTGTTTTTGGCACGGAGATTCGCGTGCGCATCGAAGACAAACTCCTCGCCTTGCAATTCGGGGAAACATTTCACCAGTATCAGCAAAATGTCCCCGCCTACATCCCGTTCCTCAAGTGATCTTGTCAGCCCCGCCGGACCCTCATCCTTGCGCCTTCCTGGCAGTACGATAGGCTTTAACAGAGTGCTCGTGAAGTAGCCTCATCTGGAAAATCGGCGCGCAGCCAGAGCAATGGACGGCCCAATCAGGATCACGTGCACCGCGAAGTCGCTAATCGTGGCAATCGAAATCGTCGTGGTTCTGAATCTCGGATTCGCTGCCAGCGGCAGTACCACGAAATGCATGAAGAAATAGATTGCGGCGCCATACAGTGGACCCCAAAGGATGGGCTTCTGCGTCAGGAACGTGAGTTTGCGGCTCAGCAGATAAAATACGGTCGCCGCTCCAATCGCTATGACGAAGTGCAGCACCACGCCTAAGATCGCCGTTGCGACGCCGCCCTCGTAAGCCTTGGGACCAAGCAGCCCGCTGGCGATCGATTGCGAAACGCGGATTGGTTTTACGCCGCGGAAACTGTAGAAAACGGTTGCGTACGTCAGATCGAAAGCTCCCGCGATCACGCCGCCCCACAGAATCGCCGCCAGCGCTCTTGGCCTTTGGACGGAATGGGTTGCAGAAGTTGCGTTCACGGTATCGCTCCTGGTTTCAGCGGGCATGATTTTACAGAATTTCGCGCCTAGCGAGCGGGAACTTTTGTAAACGGCAGCGGATGGCAAACCCTTCCCTCTCGCGACGCCAAACGCATGCCAAATTCCGTTCATCTTCTGTTTAGGAGAACGGGGGTACGCTTAACTCGATGCGGGAGCCATTTCCTGCGTCCAGGAGAGATCATGAAGACAAACCATCTATTAGCCCTTGTGGCCGGCGGCTTACTGCTTGTGGGTACCGCCTCAGCACAGGAAAAGAAAATCAAGCGGTCGGACCTTCCGCCTGCCGTCGAAAAGACGGTCGCAGCGGAGAGTGCAGGTGCAACGATTCGCGGATTTTCGACAGAAAAAGAGAAGGGCCAAACTTTCTACGAAGCAGAACTGATCGTAAACGGCCATACCAAGGATGTCTTGATAGCCGCGGATGGAACCGTGGTGGAAGTAGAGGAGCAGGTTACCCTGGATTCGCTCTCGCCTGAAGTCAAAGCGGGATTGCAGGCCAAAGCTGGCAAGGGAAAGATTGCAAAAGTCGAGTCCCTCACTAAGAAGGGAAGGCTCGTGGCCTACGAGGCCCAGGTCGAGACAAACGGGAAGAAATCCGAGGTTCAGGTAGGACCCGACGGCAAACCGCTCGCTCACGAAGAATAGGAACTGAGGGTTCAACTCGTTCTTAAAATGGTGGGCGCTTCGCGGAGGAACGCGGAGAGCGGCGTAGTTTTATTTTCCGCGCATCCCCCGCATCGGCGCTTTGCCTTCCAGGCCCGCAGCCGCCTGCACCAAATTCTTAAGGCCTTTCTGTTCCACATCATCCAGCGTGCGGAGTTTCACGTGCCGGATGTTTTTGCCTGTGCCTTCTAGAAGACCTTCCGGATCATCCAGCGACGTGCCAGAGTGAAATCCAAACGTTACGTGATTCTTGCCCACCATGAAAAAACAAAATGGATCCTTCCGCTCGAACGTCGGTATTCCCCACGCATTGACCGTTTCATTAGTGCCGGGCACGCATTTCTTCACGAAACTTCTTAACCCGCGCACGACTTTCCGGAGTTCCGGGTTTTCGTCGCGCACATACGCGCTCTTTTTGAGGTGCTTACCTTTGCCGGCTTTCACGCGCATTCCCCCCTTCATGGAAATGAGTCGCGCGACGTCCGCGTCGGGCATGGAAGCGCCCCAGACTCTCACTGCGGAAACGCCTTTGCATCAATACCGGGCACGAGCTTCAACGCATTCTTGTAGTAGATCTTCTTCAGCACTTCATCCGGCAGCTGAAAACCGTAAATCCGCCAGAACGCGTGGCGCTTGCGGTAGTACTCAAAATATTCGTCCCGCGTTTCGAGAGCGCGGAAATACCACTTGTATTCGTTCACCTCGTAAATGTCTTTTCCCATCAGCACGCGGTCCTGATACTTGACGAGGAAATCGTGCGCCGAATACGGCTGCCGCCCCAGCTCCGCCAGCACTGCGGCAATGTCCACGTATACATTCGGATTAGCGTCAAACAGTTTTCCGAGCCGTTCCAGGTCGTTCCCGTGAAATCCGAGATGCGCGGCGATGAAATTCGTCTTCGGATGCTTTGCAAATAAGTGATTGCGTTCTGTCATCAGTGTTTCGAACGGCGGATACTTCGCCGGTGGACGCGCGCGGCCCGGAAATTCCTTCAGCTCCTGCCAGCGCTCGTTGTGGTAATCCCACGGATCAAAAAACGCCGACGGCTCCGCCACATGAATCAGCACGGGAATCTTCAGCTCCGCGCACTTCTCGAACACGGCGTCAAACTCCGGATCGTCCACGTGCACGCGCTGCCCGTTCGCGTACTTCAGCTCCATCCCGAAATCCTTGAAGATTTTCAGTCCCTGCGCTCCGTTTTTGACGTCCTGCTCCAGCCGCTCGGCCACGCGCTTCCCGAACCCCGGCGTGTTTAGATCGTCGTAACTCATGTTCGCGAATACCACGAACCGATCCGGATAGCGCCCCTTCATCGCCGCAACGGTTCGCTGCAGACGCTCCCCGGTGCCGCCGCTCAGGTTCACCATCACGCGCAGATTGATGGTGTCCATCTCCTTGACCAGCCGGTCCACTTCTTCCGGCGTCGGATTCCAGTGATGGCTGTGAATATCTATGAACGGGAATTTCGCCCGCTCGATCTTGTGCTCCTTCGTAACCAGTGTGGACTTTGGCTGATACTCCTCGATCGTCGGCATCTGTTGCTTTTTTTGTGCGGGCTGGTCTTGCAGTGTCGCCGCCACGCGCGGCCAGCCGAGAAGGGCTACAAATAAGGCAACGAAAATGATTGAGAAAAACGTGATGGTTCGCCGGGAAGTCAGAGTGCTCTTTTGATTTTTGGACATCCGGATTATCTTCCCACAGGAAGGTGAACGAGCGGAATCCTCTGTTAGAATTCCCCGCTATGCCACAGCGCGGGCTGTTTCGTTTCCTTTTGCTCGCAGGACTAAGCCTGGCCGCGGGCTTTCTCGCCCTGGCGGTTGCCGTGCCCATCGAGCCGCAAGTACCAGCTCCCCTGATTGCTCTTTTCTCGCCCGGCCTCAAGCTCGCCGAACTCATCATGCCGGAAACTCATAAATCGATGGCCTGGACCTTCGGCTGGTTCCTGCGCATCGCCATCGCGGCTAATGCTGCCTTCTACTTTGCGATATTTTCCGTCCTTGTTTACGTGAGAGATCGTTCCCGCTCGAAGTAGGCTGCATCCAGCTCGTAAATTCGGCGAGAGGGCACAGGTGTGAGCAGGGGTTTTGGGAACCGAAGGAGAGTACCTACGGGAGCTGACGAAAGGGGAGCACAACTCTCCCAAGAGTGCCCCCCACCCGTCAACCAGTCCAAAGAAACGCGGCACGCTTCCTGTTGTCACGCAGACCAGGTCGCTCGTTTCCCTCGGACTTGGGCTTACCATCCAAATAGTGCCGTCCCTGGCCGATTCGTTTCAAAACGCGAGGGCCGTTTCTTGTCTATGGCTTCCGGACCGCCGCGTCGGCTTCCTCGCAATCGAACGAATCTCCGGGCGGCAGTGGCGCAACACTTCGTCGGTATTGCGCGTGGATTGGCCGTTCCACGAATCGTCGTCCTCGGGCAGGCGCCCAATGATGTGCCCGAATTCGTGGAGCAACGCGGTGACCTGCGCGGGGGCACTGTTCCCCCGAAAAGATGCTACCCGCAACACATGCATGCCGCCTGGCTGCAAAGGCCCTTCCCTGCGGTCCTGCGCAAGCACTTCGGAGGTTTGCTCGAAAAACGCGCCGTTCGCGTTCAGACGAATCGTGGCATTGCGGCCCGCGTTCTGCCAGGAACTGGCGACGGGGGGATGCTTGAAAAGCTCATCCTGCCCGACTTCCTTTTTGGCAAAGACGTAGCTCGGCCCGTTTTCTTGCAGCACGAAATTCACCGATCGAAACGTGCCGGCAGGGTCCGGATCGGCTTCCTGGAACCAGGCGGCGCAGCCATTTTCGGTCTGGAGTATTTTCAGAACCTGATCTCGGGCTCTAGAAATTGTTTCTCCCTGCTTGCCCAGGGCAAGCAAAGCCCTCTGAATTCGCTCGTCCTCGCTGCTGAATCCCGCAACCGGCGTGCCGACGTTTCCGCATGGATCACTCTGCGAATCGCTCGATCCGCGCTCGGGATAGGGCGCTCCCACGAAGTTGAGCCGTTGACGCGCCGGTTCGATTTTCATTTCCGTGCCGCAATTGCCGGGGCCTCGCTCCGTGCCAGTTTCATTCTTAGACACCCGGAGTATCCCCGCCGGGTTGGCGCTTTGCGAATGCGCAGCGTCCCCAAAGTACAAGGCAAGAAAAAAAGCGGCCGCCATGCCCACGGCATATCTCGCCGCGACAACCATGGTGCTCTCCTGCCCGGACTGCACACTCACCACAGCCGTTTGAAGGAGAGCTTTCGCGTCACCACCAACCCGATGCCGCCTGACAAACGGATGACCCGTAATTCGGGCTCAATAGTGATACGCAAAATGCCATGCGAAAATTTCTCAGAATTTTATCAATTGACGTTTGAGACCGACCTCAATGGCTGGCTGAAAATGTGCTCTTCTTTGACATCGAATTTAATTCGGCTCTGCAATAGCGCAGGACCTCGTGCGTATTTTGAACCGACCTGCCTTCGACGTCATCCTCATCGTGCGGGAGAAGATCGATCACGTGGCCGAATTCATGCAGGAGGGTCACGGCCTGCGCAGGAAGCGTGTCGCCGCCATAGGGGCCAACGTGCAACAGCCGCGTTCCCCGCATGCTGGCGGGGCCGCCTTCTTTGTTCACTTCGAGGACTTGGCTTGCGGCGGAGAAAAAGGCTCCCTTTGTATTGATCGTGATCGTGCCGTAGGCTCCGTCGTTCTGCATGACCTTTGCCACGTACGGGTTCCGGAATAGCTTCACAGCGCCCATCTCTCTGCTTTCGCGGATGAACTCCTCTCCGTGGAGATCCAGCTCGAAGCGCAGCGTTCGAAACAGGGCCATGGGATTCGCATCCTTCTCCCGAAACCAGGCGCTGCACGCGTTTTCCGTTCCCAGGATTTCGAGAACTTTTTCACGCGCCCGCGAAATCTTTTGCCCGGCCTTCCCCATCGCTTCCAGCTTTGCTTGCACCGGGTCCTTGGCGCCATCGCACCCCGTCCCGGTACGGTTTGCTGCGTCGCAAGGTCTCAGTGTCGGCGTCGCCGAGGGGAGCCCGCCACACGAAGATGGTACGTCGCCGGCTAAGTCGGCATCTGCGCGCGGAACGGCGGAGCTATCCGCACTCCTGGCGCAACGTTCGGGCGCGGACGGCAGATGGGCAAGTAGGAAGGAAGCACTGGTGCCTCCCCTGGTAGAAGCGGTTTGTGGTGAGGCTATTCCGCAGGAAAATATCCAAACAATCAGAATCGTGGTGGCAACCCGAATAAGCGGCTGAGCGAAGTACATCTCGTCTTCTCCCGCCCGGACCTGCAACTCACCACAGGCCGTTCTTGAAGGGAGACTCTCCGGCGGCCACCAGCTGGGAGCGGTTCAACAAACGGTCGATCCATGACCCGGGACTAAAGGAAGAGACGAAAATCAACGCGCATAACTGCGTCAAACTTTTCTAGAAAAACTATAAAGAGAAAATGAAGCGCTTGCTGTTGCCAGCAGAAGTGACAGCGAGTTCTTACCCTGTGGAACTTCGACGAGTAACATTGCTACATTTAGGAAATTCGTTTGCTTTTGATGGACGCCGCTTGACAGCGGTGAGGAGTCGGCCTAGGCTCGGCGCACTTTCAAGTTCAAGATCAAAGCACAGCGCGGAGGCATAGCAATGCAAATGAGAATGCGAAGCGGCAAAAATTGCGCGTGGCGTTTTGGACTGCTCTCGGTGGCCATGGTGTGGATGGCGTTCATCCTGCCTTTGGCAGTGGCGGCAGTGGAGCATTACGACGTCGCAGTGGAGCGGAATGTGGCGACGAAGATGCGCGATGGCGTCACTCTGCGAGCCGACATTTACCGGCCGAAAACCGAAGGCAAATTTCCGGTGTTGCTGGTGCGCACTCCCTACGACAAGACGGGGAGCATGGGATTCGGGTTGAGGGGAGCGGCGCGCGGGTATGTGGTGATTTCGCAGGACGTGCGCGGGCGCTTTGAATCGGAGGGCGAGTGGTATCCCTTCAAGCATGAGTCGCAAGACGGTTACGACACCATCGAGTGGGCCGCCGCCCTGCCTTATTCCAATGGAAAAGTGGGCATGTTTGGCGGGTCGTATGTGGGTGCGACGCAATTCCTTGCGGCAATCGCCAAGCCACCGCATCTGGCGGGCATCTGCCCGAACGTGACGGCGTCGAATTATCACGACGGCTGGACGTACCAAGGCGGTGCGTTCGAGCAATGGTTCAACGAATCGTGGGCCACGGGTTTGGCGAAGAACACCATGCGGCGCCGTGTGGATGCGGGCGGCAACGCCATCGGCTGGACCAAAATTTTGCCCTTGCGGGGGTATCCCGTGCTGGAAGGGCCGGAATCGGAGGGCCTGGCGCCGTATTTCACGGATTGGCTGGCGCATCCAAATTACGACGACTATTGGAAGCAGTGGTCCATCGAGGATCATTACGCGCAGATCCAGGTGCCGGTGCTGAGTTTTGCGGCGTGGTATGACATTTTTCTTGGCGGCTCGCTGAAAAATTTCGTGCGATTGAAAACGGAAGGGGGAACGGAAGCCGCGAAGCGCGGGCAGCGGCTGGCGGTTACGGTCGGCGGGCACGCAGGCGGCTCGGACAATCCAAAAGTTGGCGCCGTAAACTTCGGAGGAAAACTGCCAATCGATGAGGACGAGTTGACGCTGCGCTGGTACGACTGGCTGTTGAAGGGAGAGGCCAACGGCGTGGAGAAAGAAAAGCCGGTGAAGATTTTTGTGATGGGGAAAAATGAGTGGCGCGACGAAGACGATTGGCCGCTGGCGCGCGCGAAAAACACGCGGTATTTCTTGCACTCTTCGGGCGCGGCGAATGGTCTGGCCGGAAGTGGTTCGCTAAGCACGGTTGCTCCTGCGGACGAGAAGCCGGATCAATATGTGTACGATCCGAACGACGCCGTGCCGACGATTGGCGGGCCGCTGTGCTGCGGCGCGTTGCCAACGGGAATCGGGCCGGAGGATCAGCGGCCGGCGGAAGCGCGCAGTGACGTGCTGGTGTACACCACGCCGGCGTTTGCGAAGGACACCGAAGTGACCGGGCCGGTTTCGCTCGATTTGTACGTGAGCAGCTCGGCGGTGGACACGGACTTCACCGGGATGCTCGTGGACGTTTGGCCGAATGGATTCGCGCAAAATCTGACCAGCGGAATTCTGCGGCTGCGCTACCGGAATTCGCAGGAAAAGCCGGAGCTGGCGAATCCGGGCGAGACGTATCACATCACCGTGGACTTGTGGTCCACGAGCAATGTGTTCCTCGCGGGCCACAAGCTGCGGCTGGAAGTTTCCAGCAGCAATTTTCCGCGCTTCGACCGCAACCTGAATACGGGCGAAGAGCAAGCCCGTGCCACGCGCATGATCAAAGCGACGAATGTCATTTTTCATGACAAGGCGCATCCTTCGGCGCTGGTAGTGCCAGTGGTGCCGTAATTGGTGACTCGTGACTGGTGACTGGTGAGTTCCAGAATGGGAATTGTTGGTATGCACCCGGCAGTTTTCGTATGAGTGGCAAATACAGGACTTACAGGATACGGAGCTTGGAAGAGTGTGTAAGCTGCTGAAAGGAAAGGACGAAAAAAGTGGCCTTTCGGCGTTGTGTCCTGCAAACAATTCCCAGATTGGGAATTGTAGGGTGACACCCCGGCAGTTTTGAGAAAGAGTGCAGAAGCGGTTGATTGCAAAAGAGTTGTGAAACACTCTTTGTGCAAAGAGTGAAAAGAGCGAGAGGAAGTAGGGATTAACCGGGAAAAAGAATCAAGAGATCGGCGAGGATGGCGCTTGGCACTTCCCGACAAGATCGTGAGCGAGGGTCGAGGATTTTGAGTGGCAAACACACGAGAGGATAGCACACAAGTATACTGCGTGTCAATTACTTTCTTGTTAGCATTCGAACGGAATCGTAAGACGTTGAAATTGCTGGAGGTTAAGATTCAAAGTCAAAAGCCCCGCCAGCCGCCCATCATGCAAAAAGAAGAGAGTTTCTGGTAGGCTCTCGCATTCGCCGAATACTCGTAGACTAGGAGCGCGAAGCGCCTCGAAGGGAGCCACACGATGTCACGCGAACGACTGACACGGGCATTTCTCTGGCTTTCGGTGATCGGCTGGGGTATCGGCATGGGCGCCAAATTATTCGACCTTTTAGTCTTGGCAGGAGCGTGGAGCGCAGCGCCGCCTGCCTCGTTTGCTCTCTTGCCTTATGGCCCCCCGGTGGCCGATGGACCCCGGGGATTTTTTCCAGCCCTTGAGCGCGCTGATGGTGGTGGGGATGCTGGGAGCACTCATCAGTGGATGGAAGACCCGGTTTGAGTATCGTGTTTGGTTGTGGCTGCCAGCAATAGTATTTCTCGTGCTCGGGATCTTTACCCCCACTGTGTTTTGGCCGATGATCCGTGAACTCTATGGCGTGGCCTCGGGTAAGCTCATAAGAAGCGACGCCGAGCTGATACATCTCGTACGAAGGTGGATCATTGGGGATTGGATGCGAGTGGCGGGGATCGCCGTGGGATTCGTTTCATCAATTCGGGAGATCAGTATGCCTTATCCGCAAGACGCTGAAATTGCTGGCGGTTAAAATCCAAGTCAAAAATCCCGCCCTCTGGAAACCGAGGACGGGGCTCCCGCCGTCTCATGGCAGTAAGCGGGGCCCGCGAAAATGATTCTGAGGCGAATCTCGATCTGCCTTCTCTTTCTACTCGTCTGCCCACTTTCCGTCCGAGCTCAGCAGGCGACCATCAACCGCAATGTCATTCTTCGTCGTGACCCCTCCACCGCCAGTCCAGCGCTGGAGCACCTCCCCAAGGGCGCCAGGGTAACCCTCGTCGACCAAAATCCCGACAGTGGCTTCTATCACGTCAGGACGGAGGACGACCAGGTTGGCTGGGTCTTCTCAAGAGCCCTCACCATTTCGCAGGCTCCGCCGACACCGGCGCCGCCCACGCCAACCCCCACTCCGCCGGTAGACACAAACTGCGACGCCACCTTGCAGAGTCACGTCTACCACCCCGCCCGCCTCATCGTGAAACAGCAGTGCATCGCCGTAACCGGAACCTTTGTGGATGCCACTGCTGGCAAGAAGCCCGATGGAGTCCGCCACGAGAAGGACGGCGACACTCACGGATGGCTTAAGCTCGACTCTGAATTTCAGGATCTCGTAAACGCCGGAAACATAAGCGCTGAGGGCGGTAATTTGGTCTTCGAAATTGTGTGCAAATACCCGGTTACCCAGACGGATGCCAAAGCAGCGTGCCAGGGCTTCACGGACCACGTCACGCTCCCTCCGGTAGGCTCTCATGTTCGCATCGTGGGCACCTACGTCCAGGACACCTTCCACGCCCAGTGGATGGAGATTCACCCCGTCACCAGCATCACCGTCATTCCCTAACCCTAAGCGGAGGGGCAGGATTCCTCGCTCGTATTGCGGGCTCGATAATTATCCTATTCTGTTTAAAGTGACCCACGCGCCGGCTAGGGATGGAGGTTGCCGATGGTTTCCGAGGGCTGATGCCGTCAGCTTAGCAGTCCGTTGTATCTCCGCAAATTGGACCACGTGACGGGGTGATCTTGAAACTTCACTCCAATGCCATAGCGGTCGTCCGGCAGCTTCTGACAATAAACCACTTTCCCACAGGCCGCATCTTCATTCAGTGGAGTAAGCCGTACCAGGTCGCCAAGTGGCCAAGCATGCTTAGAGAATACGCGAGCGCCGTGTGCACTGATGTTATCGGTGAACGTCTTCTCCTCTCCATCGGCACCCGCACTCTCTGGCTTTGCGAGGCGCAATACGACGATGATCGGCAGCCGCCTTTCCATTCTGCCACTGGGCCCGTCGTCCATAGGGTTCTCACTCAGACCTTGACTGGGTGAACCTGAGGTGTGGCGGTCTTCGGTGGGAGGCATCTTAAATTTGGCGCGGCGGCGGTTCTTCTGCGTGGTCAGGTGCCGGGTCACTTGATCCGTTGCTTGGAACCCCGTCAGCCACCTCACGTCTCCATGAGGTAGCATTTATTTTCGCCGGAAACAATCAAGTAAAGACCTTAGTACTATCCCCTGGTTTACAGTAGTACCAAATATAGATTCGACCGTCTGTGGAATTCCGTTGCAGGTCAATCTTTCGCCGCGGACAATCGTTTCAGCGCCCCTCTGAGCAAAATGACGATGGGTTTTCCAGTGGGGGCACGGAGGGAAAGCTCCAAATCGCCGGAGTTTTCAATCTCACCGCGAAACTCACCAAACTGATTTGTGATCGTGGTGATAACACTTTCGCGGCCGTCCGAGAGCGTGACCCGCACGTCGCGGCCAACCATCTCCGGATGGCTAAGGTCCACCAACTGTCCAGAGACGATCAAGCGATTTTGTTCCTGCTGCAATTCGATGTGCAGATCGATCTGATAAGGCTCAGCCCGGTAGAGCATCTGCCTGATTCTCATGCCAGCCGAGCGTATTCCTGCCGGGGCCGGGTGCGAAAAGCTGTCGTATAGCAGCTGGATCAGTCCACCGGTTTCCTGCCGCCTGGCAGCGAAGCCAGCGGTTGCGAACGCCGCCTTGACCGCTTGAACTGTTTCCGAGGAAGGTTGGTAATTAGCCTCGAAGGCCGCCGCCTTGGCTAATTTCTGCCATGGCGCGACTGCCTCCACATAACGTTTACGAAGTGTCCCCCTGTGCTGCCCTAGCGCCCTTCGCCGTATATCAGAAGCCGCGTGGTTCACAAGATCACTGCATTCCAGAACTTTAAAGTGCTTCATCTTCGTTTCCCCCATTAACGTTTCTATCGTTCATTCCGCTGCACAGAGGATGGGTCCATTCAGCGTTACTCGTGGAAGAAGGAGAGTGCCGGTGAAGAAAAATATAGATCTTACAGAGATGACCCTAGCGCTTTATCAGGTGAATACTGTAATTAGCAAATGGAATGGCTAGGAAAGTTGGAGAGTTGCGCAAATTAGGATGGTGCTCGGCCAGCAAGGATTGCAGACCGGAGGCTGCGGGAATGTCAAAATGGTTGGAGCGACGGGATCAGAGAAAGTCATGAGTAAGAGCTGACCCACCCTTTGCCAAAAACAGAATCGCAAAGGGTAGGCCACCGGCCTTTATCCAGAATGGGTGCATAATCGGGACAATGGAGGGGCCAGGTCATGCACGGAATTGTTTTTGCTGAGCTACAAAAGTTTGTGGTGACCAAGCACGGGTATCCGGGTTGGACGAAGGTGGCGGAAAAGGCTGGGCTGGCCCACAAAGTGTATCTCGCCACGGGACAATATCCGGATGCAGAAATCGTTTCACTGGTGACGGCCGCGTCGGCGATTACTGGACAGGAAGCGTTCCAGATCGTGGAAGCGTTCGGGGAATTCATCGTGCCGTCGCTGCTAAAGATGTACGGCCACCTGCTCAGGCCGAATTGGAGATCTTTGGACGTTATCGAACACACAGAGGGAACGGTGCACACGGTGGTTCGGGCGAGCGACAAGGATGCGCTGCCGCCAAAGTTGCGCACGCGCCGAACAGCGCCGGACACGGTTATTCTCGCGTACGATTCGCCGCGAAAGATGTGCGCGCTGGCCATGGGAATCGGGAAAGGCCTCGCGCGTCACTTTAGGGAAACGCTCTTCATCAACCAGACCCAGTGCATGCATAAGGGTGCGGCGTTCTGCGAGATTGTTTACAAGAAAAAATGATGGAACTCTGCGACAAGGTGTTCTCACGGACCACCCGCCCACTCGGAAATACATACACCACATTCTTAGGAAATGGTGTATGCTTATAGCATGGGCAGAACAAACATCGTGATTGATGACGACTTGGTGCGCAAGGCGCGCAAGCTGACGCGGCTTAAGACGAAGCGAGAGATCGTGGACAAGGCGCTGGAGTTGCTGGTGCGCTCGGAGAGCCGGAAGGGCCTCCTTCGCCACTATGGAACGGGTATCTGGAAGGGTGACTTGAGAGCGATGCGGAGGAAGCGCGGTTGATCCTGGTGGATAGCTCGGTGTGGATCGATTTTTTCAGTTCCGCGCCAGGGCGCGCCGGAGATGAGTTGCGGCGGATGATCAGCGACGCGGAGCCCTTTGTACTGACGGGAGTGGTGGTCGCCGAGATCCTGCAGGGCCTGACGCGGGATGCCAGCCGGATCGAGCACTATCTTTCCCAGTGGGAGATGATCGAGCCGCGTGGCTTCCGGACCTACCGGGAAGCGGCGGCGATTTTCCGGCTGGGGCGCGCCAAGGGTGTGAGCCTGACAACGATTGATGCACTGATCGCAGCAATTGCACTGGAGCATCGCGCCAGCGTGTTCACTCTGGACAAGGATTTTTCTCGAATCGCGCGCTTGACGGGGCTGCCGCTGCATCCGCTGTCAGGACCCTGAGTGATCCACCCGGCTTCTTAGGCCGCTTTCTGATTCTCGCGGCTGACTGAGGCCACGTTCATGACCGGCCGGCGGAAATCTGTAAGGCGCGCCACGGTCAGGTCCCAGCAATGCCGAAGCATGTAGAGGCTCGCGACCACGAAGGCAATCGTTGCAAAGCCCAGCGCAAAGAGGGCGAACGCTGCGAGCAGTTCCCGAACGACGTAAAGTTGCGACATCACGATAACTGCCAGAAACCCCCACAGCCACATGCGACCGTTGTCCTTGAGCTTGGTTTGCACAGCAGCCTCCTGATTCGTGCGGCCCTGGCGGTTTGTCGCCAATTTCTATTGCAACAGACTGTACTGTCCAACAACGGCGTGCACTTTCTCGCGTTCAGGGCGCAGGAACAATGCACCGAGGATGAACTGTGGGTGGACTGGAGGTGAACCGAAAGGGAGACCATCCCGCCTATCTTCAACGCAGGTCAAAACAACTTGTCGGTACGCGCGTTCTACCAGGACCTGACTCCGTCGTGGTTAAAAATGCCCAAGCGGATTATGGTATCGTTCGCCGTCCTCAGAAACTTGCAACAGCCGCAGTTTCGGTCGGACACGTTTCGAATATTGGCAGCAGCCGGGCAATTTCCAACGCTTGCCTCAAGTTCGGGCCGAGATTACAAAGCTTGAGGCCTCCGCCTTTGGCCTTTGTCTTTCGATGCATTTCGATAAGTGCGCCGAGGCCCGCGCTGTCAACATAATTGACCTGCTCTAGATTAATGACAATCCGTGTGGCGCCGGATGCGAGGAGATTGTCGATCATTGTAAGCAATCCGCTGCTCTCTTGTCCGAGCACAAGACGCCCTTTGAGCGCCAGAAGGTAGATTCCATTCATCTCACGCTGCGTTATTTCCAAAGGCATCGTTTGCCTCCCCAAGGACCATTACGCGGATTCGCGAATGGCATCCATAATAGCCTCCGGATTCTCGATACCAAAGCTCGTCAATGATCCCCGTTCCTGAGATGGGTCGCTCGCGGTGGGGTGAAGGCTTGGCCGCTGACGACACGAAGAAATGCGTATGGGTCATCCGTCGTCCAAGTATGATCACCAATATGTTAGGTCTACAATCGTCGGGTGGACCACCATACCGTCGCGATCGTCAGCATTACGGGTACCTGTCTTGATGTGGTGGGTAGTCTCTATCTGGCTTACGACCTATTGGGTGGACAACACGGTCCGTTGCGCCTGCTTACCCGAGCGGTCACGTACTCGGTTGTCTTCGGAATCGGCTACGGCCTAGGCCTTGGTCTCTTCTTTGGCCTGGCTTCCGGCATCGCCAGCGGTATCACTCTGTCGATTGAGTTCAGTCGAGCATCTCGTGGGCTGGATCATTACTCCTTACCCTGGGAAGGACTGTTTTCCGCCATCCGGGGGTTTGCTTTCGGAGCCGGACTGTACAGGATTGTGGGCTTCGGATTCGCCATCGCATTTGCCCTTCTCGTCACCGCCGGACAAATCCTCGCCTACTCTCGCGGAATGCATCCTTCGATCGACTATGAAGCGTCTCGCCGTCCACGGCTTACGCGTCGCCAGTTTTGGGGAACGGTGCTCCGTACCATCGGCTACACGGTGGCAGCCCTAATCTGTAGCGCGTTCATCCATCACGTGGACCACGCCTGGCTTTTTGCCATTCGCGTGGGGCTGGTGACAGGCATTGTCACCGGCGTGGGAATTACGGTGAATCCTTACATCGAATATTACGCCGACAATCTCCCGGAGCGGCGGCTCGGCGTATTCGGCATTGGACTCATTCTTTGCGGTTTTACCCTGCAATCTTTTCAGTATTGGCTGTCACTATTTGATGTGCGTCTGACTTAGACGATTTCTAGGAGTCTGGAACGTAATCCACACTGCCGACCCGCTCCCTCATCTTATCGGCTTCCGATAGCGGATAACGGAATGCCAGAAATCCAGCTTCCTTCTGGGGGTCAGTCATCATTTCGGGCGGGTCAAAGCCGCCGTAAAACACGTACACCTCCGGCTCTGGGCCAAGCTTCTCAATTTTCTCGCAAGTAATGCTCAGCACATGCCTGGTGTTCGCATGCGGGCTGGCGAAGAGACACGCGTTTCTTTGAACACCATCACTACCCACCGTGAGAAGCATGGGACCGGTCGTCGGCGTGGGATTGTTGAAACGCAATTTGTTTACGTCAAACCACAGGCCAACGAATTTAATGGCCTCAGATGGTTCTACCTGAAAGTCCACTACGGTTCGTTTCGGAGACATGCCGCGAGCTTTCACTGGGTCGGCAACATCCAGCGCATGTGCTCCTTGAATGAGCAGCGAAAAAATATGTCCGTGTTGCTTATCGAGGGCGATGGATTGACGTTTGACTGCTGTGACTATTTTTCCGGTCTGAGAAAAATGGGCGGTCCCATCGGTGTGGTGTGAATACTTGACGAGATGCGATGTTACCTTGCCGCCCTTTTCAAGATTCACTTGTGATTGTCGCGTTCCGGTTGCGGAAATCACCGCCGAGGATAGGAGTCCGACTCGGTGCTTGAAATACGGAAACGTAATAAATAAGCTGCCATCCCTTCCAAAAACTATTTGAAACGCCTTTGCGCGTAGGTCACCGGCCTTGACAACGCACACGGCGCGCTCGCATCGAATGGCATCGATATTACCGACCTGAAAGCCGTTCATGCGAACCATTGTATAGGAACACCCGGTGGGAACAGCCTTCCTCACGGGCTGAAGCCCAGATAGTTTTTCAGGGATTGGGCCCAGCGGCTGTGCCTAGGGTTTGGCCGCGGCTTTGGCGGTTTGGATTTGGGGCAGGAGGATGTCGCGGACGTAGTGCCAGTAGGGGACCAGGGCGAGCGCGGAATGCGCATACTGGTCGGCGGCGTTCACGTCCGGGGTGGCGCGATTCAGGGTGGACCACGCGAGACTCATGAGCAGCTCCGGCTCACCCCAAGAGGGCTCGAGGGGATCGGTGGCGGTACCTTTGAGCTTGCGCGCCGATTCCAGGCCCTTGAGGTAGGACTCGATGGCTTTGTCCTGGCCGCCGCCGCGCTCCGCAGGAGTGTTCCAAAGAATGGGGCCGAGGACCCAGACGAAACGCGGATTATCCGGATGGGAGGCTCGGACTTCCTTCACGAGCGGGATGGACTGAGCGAGCAGCTCCTGGACGCGATCGGCGTGGCCCCGAGCGAGATACATGAGATTGCCGAGGCAGGAAATGGTGCCGACTGTGGCGTCCACGAAGGCGGGGTCCTTGGCGGAGGACTCCTTGAACTCGGCGATGGCTTGCGTGAGATCGTGCTCGAGATCTTTGGGGTCGGCGGAATCGTTGAAGCCGTTGATGGCGCGGCGCCAGAGGGCGAAGCCGCGCCAGTAGCGTACGCGGGAGGCGAGTTTTTCGTCGGCGTTGAAGGGCTGGAGGCCGGCGTACAGGCTCTGGAGGGCGACGCGGTTGCCTTCGTAATCGGCCCTTTGGATTTGCGTGACGAGCTTGAGTACGGTTTCGCGGGGGCGCTCGGCGGGAGCCGCGAGTGCGGCAGCCGCGGAGACGAACAACATGGTCATCAGCCCCAGCACGCTCCCCGCAGTGCGAGTTGCGAGGTTCGAATATCGCTGCGCTGGTTTCCGCGACTTCGATGGTGGAACAGCTGCCGTCTGGTTTGGCCGCATGTCGTATCTCCTGTGCAAGCTGAATCTTCTGGTTGCGGGGAACCTATATGGGTAGAGACGCAATGGGGGCCAACATATTTCAGAGAATTGTTGTTTGGACCGGCGCTCTCTGCCTTCCGTCCGCGTTCCCCATGCTCACACCCTCCGATGGCTGAAGCATGGGCGCGCAGAAACTTGACAGTGACGATGAGTCGGCCTACACTACGGAGTTTTTAGATGGCGAGAAAAGCACGCTGAGAGGCGGGGCTTCGAGAAACGAGAGATACTGATGTCGGGGACAAGGACCAAGGCAGTCATGGACAAGAAAAGGCTCGAGTATTACAAGAAGAAGCTGCTGGCGCGGCGCGAGGAGCTGATGAAGACCATCGCGCGCACGCAGGAAGAAGGCCGCACGGCGGACGAAGATCCCACAGTGGACCTGGCGGACAAGGCGGCAAACTCCTACACCAAAGAATTCCTCTTTGGCATGACGAATACGGACCGCAAGATCCTGAACATGATTGATGCAGCGCTGAAGCGCATCCAGGTGGAGGAATACGGCGTCTGCGCGAATTGCCAGGAAGAGATGCAACAGAAGCGGCTGGAAGCGGTGCCGTGGGCGAAGCATTGCATCAGTTGCCAGGAAAAAATGGAACAGGGATTGTTGCAGTAGTTAGAACCCGCGGGAAAAGATTTAACACAGAAAGCACAGAGGGCGGAGCACCGAGGACGCAGAGAAGAGAAGCAAGTTCACGGGTCTAAAGACCCGCCACTACAGAAGATTACCTCGACGTACATTTCTACTTTAATTAAAACAGGAAGAGGAGTAGATTTCTGCCTTCGTGGCGGAAGGGACTCCATCGCGGGGTGGGCGGGCGGCGGAACGGCCTCGTGTGCGTGGCGCGGCTCCGGCGGGACGGGGTTGGCTAGCGGGCATCAGCGATGCGCTGGTGAGCGTGTTTTTCCCGGCGGGATGCCGCATCTGCGAAGAATTGCTGACGAGCGCGAGCCGGGTGTCGATCTGCGAAGCGTGCCCTGGGCTCGTTTGTTCGCGTGCCGCAACCTGCTTGCGACGTTTGCGGGCGGCCCCTGCCGGGGCTGACGCCGGAGCCGGGGCGGGCGCTGCTCTGCCCGGCCTGCCGGGAGAAGACGTATGCGTTCGAACGGGCGCGAGGCTTTGCGGTGTACGAAGGCGCACTGGTGCAGGCGATTCTCCTCCTAAAATACGAGCGGATCGAGCCGCTGGGGGCGTGGTTCGCGGAGCGGCTGGCGGAAGTCGTGAAGGAGCAAGGCAGCGCGCTGGCGGCGGACGTGGTGGTGCCGGTACCGCTGCACCGCCAGCGGGAGCGCGGGTACAACCAGGCAGCGCTGCTCTCCCAGCCGCGGCTGCGATTGCCGCACAAAGCCGTCCTGTTGATGAGGACGCGGGCCCGGCCGGAGAAGCAAATCCTCACTTTGGAGGAGAGATGGGAGTCCGTGCGTGGCGCTTTTGCCACACATCCCGGCAGCCAGGTTGACAACCTCCGCGTCTTACTGTTAGATGATGTATTGACCACTGGAGCGACACTCGATGCCTGTGCCCGAGCGTTGCTGGAGGCGGGCGCCAAATCGGTAGTGGGGCTGACGGTAGCCCGGGCCGCGAGGAACCCCCTGCCAAGCTCCAGTGAGTGGTAACCCGAGAAACGCGCGATGGGCGCAAACCGGCAAAAGTCGGTGGATTTCCGGGGGCGCTACACCCCCGAAGCGGCCGGCGCGGCTGTGTCCGGAGCCGAAGATCCCGCAGGCAGTAGATCCCACAACTTGCTTTTGAGGCGCCGTGCATCGCTGATGCAGGAGCCGGTACTGGTGCTGAACGCGACGTACGAGCCGATTAACGTCACGGCAGTGCGGCGCGCCATGGTGCTGATGCTGAAGGGCGTGGCCCAGGCGGAAGAATTGCACAATTCGGAGGTGCATTCGGCGTCGCATGCGCATCGAGTGCCGTCGGTGATTCGCCTGCTGGCCTACCGGCACATTCCGCAGCAGAGCCGGGCGCTTTCGCGGAAAAATATTTTGCTGCGCGACCGGAATACTTGCCAGTTCTGCGGGGGCGTGTTTCCCAGCTCAGAATTGACGCTGGACCACGTCGTGCCGCGGTCGCGGGGCGGGCGTTCTTCTTGGGAGAATTTGGTGGCTTGCTGCTACCGCTGCAATAACGGGAAGGGCGACCGGACACCCGAAGAGGCCGGCCTGAAACTGGCGCGGAGGCCCCGGCCATTTACCTTGCATACCTCCCGGCAGCTCATGCGCTTGATCGGACACCGGGACGAACGGTGGCGTAAGTATTTGTTTTACTAGGATTTCCGCAGCTAAATCGATTTTTTAAGAAAAGTTTAGGTAGCAGGAAACCTTTTTTGTTTCCGTACATCTAAGTTAGTAATACCACTTCGAGGACACACCCCGGGAGGCGGTTAGAGCGAAGGCTCTAACCGCTTCTCTCCTTTTCAAGGCAAATTTTCACATCTAATGGTTTTCTATTACCGCTTCGGGCGATTTTCCGGAAAGCTTTGCAACGCCGCTTCCTCATCAGGAAATTCAGGGAAAACCTGATCGAGTTGCGTGATCTTGAGAACTTCTTCGATTTTGGACGACAAGCCGATTACTTTCATCTGTCCGCTTTGTTTGACTACGGAAACGTAAACGCGCGCGAGCTCGCCGATTCCCGAGCTATCCAGATACTGCAAAGCGGTCAAGTTCAGGATGATGTCCTTGTGACCCTGCTTAACCCTGCTTCAAAAGTCCGGAGATGGAATCGCGAAGCGCTCCGGTTTCGAACGAGGTCAACCGGCCCGAGACGTCCACGAGCGAGACAATACCTGCCTGACGAATCCGGATTGAGAAATTTGCAGTCGTCACGGTTCATGCCCTATCTGCCGGGGACACCATTCTACTTGCCACCTGCGGAATAAGGGAAGCGGGCGGAAATATTCCGAGAAAGAGAATGTTTGTGGAAAAGTGCGTTGGTTCAGCCACGACGATTGCCGCGCGGCAAATTTCTACTGACGCATCACGATGCGGAGTCCGCGCCGCCAGCTTTCCGCGAGGCCGACGCGAACGATTTCAAGATCGGATGAGAGATATTTCAGGAGCTCATCGGTGGTGGGATGAAATCGCAACGCGGGCGCAACCAGGTAAACAAGCGGAGGGGCTTGCCGCAATTCGACGCCGGGGAAATAGCCGTAACGAGCGATCTCTCCGCTATGCAAATGGCGCCGAATGCGCAGCCAATAGTCGGCGGCCTGCAAGGGCAAATGGATGTGCTCGCTGGCTTTCAATTCGATGATGGCGAGCCTTCCCCAACGCGTGACGGTGAGGAGATCGAGAATCCCGTGTTCCCCGCCGGCGTTGGCGAAAACTTGCACGTAGACGAAGCGCGGATCGAGCGCGGCATCCACGCGGGTGACATCCTCACGAACGATGGATTCCAGCCAGCGTTCGGCTTGCGCGCGGTAAAGGGGATGGCGGGTGTCGCCGGCGAGCGGATGGCGATGCAATTCAAGATCGTGCAGGAGACGGTTCAGAGCGGGGCGTGAGGCCGCGTTGAGATCCTGGCGAACGTCGCCGATGCCGAAAGACACGCGCCCGTCAGCCCAGCGGGCAAACGGAAGGCCCCGAAAACGGAGCCAGACTTCACGGGATGGCATGACCGGATGCATCGTCGCGGCGCGCGGGGCCAGGGCGAGAATCTCCGCGAGCGTGGGCCGCGCCCGATCCAGGAGCGCCTTGGATTCGCGACACGGCACGAGCCAGGCATCCAGATTTGCCGCGCGCCGCGGATCGATCTTTTCCAGGGTTTCGAGCGCTGGATCGCGCTCATACAGCTCGACGGGGCAGTGGGGCTCGAGTGCGGCGAGACGGCGCGCCCTGGTGCAGCCGGCGCCCTTGGGAAGAATCAGGCGCAAAGCTGCAATCGTTCCTCGCTGATTTGCCTGGCGCGCTCGCGTCAACCAGAGCAACGCAAACGTCAGGCTGTTGTCGGCCGTGTCGGCGGACTCGCCGTCCGGCACTGCCAGCACAGCGACCAAAGCAGACCCGCGCCGGAGAAGTCCCCGGGTGTAGTTCCCGGAGAGAGAATGCTCCAGATCCGGAGAAACGGTCAGCGATTCGAGGGTTTCATCCGGGAATTGCTCGGCAAGGAGACACGCCAGCCGGTCGCGAAATTCTCCCCGCGACAATTCGCTGGCGCTGCGCTCGAAATCCCTGCGGATGAATTCCAGACGATCCGGTTTGGACCGGCCAAACGGTTCCACCGCGAGCGCCAGCCGGCGCTCGGAATGATCGGTGATGGCGAGGACTCGGCGCGTGAGATTGAATTGCTCGGACCACAAATGAAGCAGCGGCTTCTCACCGGCGCCGCGCACTTCCCAGGACATGCCCAAGAAGGGAGCGAGGTGGCCACCGTTCTCGCGCACTTCGACGATTCCGGAGGTGGTGAATTCCTGAAGGCTGGCCTGCAATTCCGCGGCAAATTCCACGCGCAGAATTATAAGGGATAGACGTATCTCATCAACTATATATTTTATGAATTTCTAACGTGAGAATAAGAAATTGAAGACTAGCGGCCGAGCATCAGCCGCTGGACCAGGGGTTCCGGAAGGCGAGCCTGGCGCATGCGTTCCTGGACGGAAGAGATGTCGTAGGGCACGCGCCAGAATTCGACGATTTGGTGGTCGAGGTCCGCGATGGCAAAGGCGGCTCGCGGATCGCCGTCGCGCGGCTGGCCGATCGAGCCGGGATTCAGGAGATAGCGGCGCGGCGCTTCAATTCGCAGTGCCGCAAAGGATTCGGTTGGACGCGGATGAATTTGGAGAACTTCAAGCCGCGAGTCTTGATAAGAAAAGCCGCCCTGGTGATGCGTGTGACCAAAGAAGGTGACTTCGGCGGTGGAATCCAGGAGCCCGTCGAGCGCCTGCGCGGGCGTGAAGACATATTCATCCTCATCCTGAAACGCGCCATGCACGAGTACGATGCCGTCGGTGGCGAGCGGACCCGGCGGAAGCGCCGCGAGCCAGGACAAGTGCTCCGGTGTAAGTTGAGCCCGCGTCCAGTCCACCGCCGCCTTCGCGACCGGATTGAAGTCGTCCGTGGGCATAACGCCGGCCACTGCTTTGTCGTGATTACCGCGAATGGTCTGCGTACCGAGCTTGCGCAGGCGTGCGGTGACCTCATTGGGATCCGGGCCGTAGCCGACCACATCACCGAGACACACGGACTGTTCCCAGCGGCCCTGGGCTGCCTCGAGTACCGCGTCTAGTGCTGTAACGTTGGCGTGAAGGTCGCTGAGAACGAGAATCCGCATCCGGGGTATCCATAAATTGACGTTGAGTATCGGTGACAGAGTATAGATGAACAAGCGAGGCGATGCACGGTGCATTACAAAAAGGCTGCCCTACCTCCGACGCGCCGCGAGGGAATTGGTCATCTGGGAAAACAATTATTTTAGGAGATATTTAGAGACAGAAGAGGGTACAGCGGCTGTCGAGAGATGTCCGGATGGCGGCGACTTACGTTTGTGAGGCGGGGCAAAAAATTTGAGGCCGAAGCGACGAAACATTCGCGAGGCGCCACTCGTCTATAGAGGTGCAGTCCGTTACGCGGCTGCTCTGGGTAAGATTCAGAAAAAACCCCGCGGTGGCAGCCGCGGGGCTATGACACGCAGTCTTTCCGGCCGTTAGTCCAGGAAGAAGAGGTGTCTTCCGGGCGAGAGTACTCGCCCGCAGCGCGCGTGTCAACTCCATCTAGCCTACGGCAGCCTGCTGTGCGGCTGACTCGATCCTGACCGAAAGGAAGTTGACACGCATGAAAACCAAATTGTTTTTCCGCAGTATCGCTTTACTGGCCGCCATTGCTTTGACGGTACCGGCATTCGCGAAGCCTTTTGCCAAGACGATCAACATCTCCCAAAACGCAAAGCTCGGCAAGTCCGAACTGAAAGCCGGTGAATACCGTTTGCAGATCGAAGGTAACAAGGCTACCGTCCAGAAGGGCAAGGACATCGTTGCCGAATCCGAAGGCCGCTGGGAAGACCGCAGCACCAAGTCCTCCTACGACTCCTTGCTGATCAGCGACAACGGGCAAGTGAAAGAAGTTCGCTTCGCGGGCAAGACCCGTGTTTTTGTCTTCAGCGAATAGCCGGGGAGATTCCGTGACTCCTTTCCTTGGGACGAGAGGGAGGCTGCTTTCTTCTGCGGCCTCCCTGCTTGTCGCCTCGCGGTAAACCAAGAAACATCCCTTTCCACGCGCGAATTAGCGAATCAACATGCAGTCGCCGTAACTGTAAAAGCGGTAGCCCGCCTCCACGGCATGACGGTAGGCGGCAAGAACCTGGTCGCGTCCCGCGAAGGCAGCAACGAGAGCAAGTAATGTCGAACGCGGCAAATGAAAGTTTGTGAGCAGGCCTTCTACTACGCGGAACGGAAAACCCGGGACAATGAACAATTGTGCGTCGGCCTTTCCGGCGACTACAAGACTTGACGAGCCCGCATCGGCAGCGCGACGCGCGGAGTCTTCCAGCGCGCGGACCACGGTGGTGCCGACAGCGAAGATGGGCCTGCCGGCAGCGCGCGCGGACAGGATGCGAGCTGCAGTGTCCGGCGGAATTTCATACGCTTCGGCATGCATCACGTGGCCCTCCAGAGTTTCGCTATGAATGGGTTGAAACGTGCCAAGACCCACGTCCAGCGTCAGCTCGCAAGTCTCCACACCGCGCGCGCGAATTTTCTCTAACATTTGTTTTGAAAAATGCAAACCGGCCGTGGGTGCGGCAATAGCGCCAGGATTCTTGGCAAACACGGTCTGGTAGCGCTCGCGGTCCGACGTCTCGTCGGGGCGATCGATATACGGCGGGAGCGGCACGTGGCCGAGGCGTTCGAAATGTTCGCCGATGCTGTACTCATTATGAGAAACGAATCGCAGCGTGCGCAACCCAAGTTCCCCGCGTGCCAGCACCTCGCACTCAAGTTCGCCATCACCAAATAAAACGCGCTCACCGGTATGCATCTTTCTTCCCGGCCGAACTAGCGCTTCCCAAGTGTCGGGAGAGAGCTGGCGGGTAAGAAGGATTTCAACTTTCCCGCTGAGATGCTCGGAGCGTGTAGCACGGGACGGAGCTTGCGAATGAATACCGACGCGCCGGCCGAACAGCCGAGCTGGTATGACACGCGCATTGTTGAGGACGAGCAGTTCGTTACCCCGAAGAAGATCGAATACTTCAAGAAACAAATGATCTTCGAACCGGCCGGTGGCCCGATCCAACAAGAGAAGTCGCGACGCTTCGCGCCGGTCTAGAGGCCGCTGAGCGATCTGCTCCTTCGGTAGGTGATATTCGAGTTCATCCAGTTGCATGGAGCGTGGAGTCTAGCAGCAATCCCCATAACAACAAGAAAGGAAAGGAGAAAGCTCCAGTTTTGCCGATTGGGGGAGCGGATTGCCAAGAAATAACGAGAACGCGTGCGCAAACGCTTCCGCCATAAGCTACACAAAATTAAGAATTTAACTGTAGCAGAAGGAGTTCGAAAAGATACTTGACAATATTGCGCGCATATTTTATTATACAGACGCAATAATATTTTTGGGGGAACAAAATGAGAACACTTACAAGATGGGAACCCTTTCGTGGGGCAACCAGCCTACAGGATCAAATCAATCGCGTATTCAAAGACGTTTTGGATCGGACGGGGGAGGAATCCAGCCTAACCGCATGGGCCCCTGCCGTCGACATATACGAGACGGAGCATGAATTGGTGGTGAAGGCCGATCTTCCGGACATTGATCCCAAGGATCTGGACATCCGCGTGGAGAACAACGTCCTGACGATCCGCGGGGAGCGCAAGTTCGAGAAAGACGTGAACGAGGACAACTACCTGCGTGTCGAGCGTTCCTATGGTACGTTCTCCCGCAGCTTCACGCTGGCGAACACCGTGAACGCCGAGGCGATCAAGGCGGACTACCAGAACGGCGTGCTAACGCTGACTATCCCGAAGCGTGAGGAAGCCAAGCCCAAGCAGATCAAGATCAACGTGGGAACTCAAGCGATGGCCGCTGCCGCAGCGAAGTAATTCGCGAGAAACTGTGGTAAGAGAAAGGGGCTGGCCATCGCGCCAGCCCTTTTTCTGTGGTGGGCGCTGGCAATGAGGTTGCTATGTTGCGATTTGAAAAAATGACGGTCAAGGCGCAGGAAGCCGTACAGGCTGCGCAGGAAGTCGCTGCCGGGCACGAAAACCAGCAAGTTGAGCCGGTGCACTTGCTCGCGGCGCTGGCCGCGCAAGCCGATGGCGTGGTGCCGCCGCTTTTGGCGCGCCTGGGAATTCGCGGCGAACTCCTGACGCAGGAAATTGAGAGGGAGATCGCCAAGCTGCCAAGAGTGCAAGGCTTCGCGCAGCAGCACATGGGCAAGGCGTTGAACGAGGTTCTCGAGCGGGCCTTCAAAGAGGCGGCCAATTTCAAGGATGAATACGTTTCGACCGAGCATCTCTTCCTGGCCATTGCAAAGCAGGAGCGCGATCCTGCAGGTCAACTTTTGAAACGGCAGGGCGCTTCGCACGAAGCGATTCTGCAGGCGCTGACGAGCGTGCGCGGAACACAGCGCGTGACTTCGCAGAATCCCGAAGCCACGTACGCATCGCTGGAGAAATACACGCGCGACCTGACGGAGCTGGCGCGGCGCCAGAAGCTGGATCCGGTCATCGGACGCGATGAGGAAATCCGGCGCGTGATGCAGATTCTGGCGCGGCGCACCAAGAACAATCCCGTGCTGATCGGCGAGCCCGGCGTGGGGAAAACGGCCATTGTGGAAGGCCTGGCGCAGCGCATCATCGCGGGCGACGTCCCCGACGTTTTGAAAACCAAGCGGCTCGTGGCACTGGACCTGGCGGCGCTGGTGGCCGGCGCAAAGTACCGCGGCGAATTTGAAGACCGGCTGAAGGCCGTACTGAAAGAGATTACCGAAGCCGAGGGACAGATCATTCTGTTCATCGACGAACTGCACACGCTCGTGGGTGCGGGCGCGGCGGAAGGCGCGATGGACGCCTCCAACATGCTGAAGCCGGCGCTTGCACGGGGCGAGCTGCGCGCCATCGGCGCCACCACGCTCAATGAATACAAGAAACACATCGAAAAAGATCCCGCGCTGGAGCGCCGCTTCCAGCCGGTGCTCGTCGAGGAGCCCACCGTCGAGGATACCATCGCGATTCTGCGCGGATTGAAAGACCGCTACGAGGTACATCATGGCGTGCGGATCAAGGACGCTGCCATCATCGCGGCGGCTACGCTTTCGCACCGCTACATCTCGGACCGGTTCCTGCCGGACAAGGCCATCGATCTCATCGACGAAGCCGCAGCCAGCCTGCGCATGCAGATTGATTCCCTCCCCGTGGAGATCGATGAAATCGAGCGGCGCATCATGCAGTTGGAAATTGAGCGCCAGTCGCTGCTGAAGGAGAAGGATGCGCATTCGAAAGAGCGCCGAGCTCAGATTGAAAAAGAACTGGCGGCGCTCAAGGAAGATTCGAGCCGCAGAAAGGCGCGCTGGCAGGCGGAGAAAGAAGCGATCGGCAAGATTCGCAAGTTGAAAGAGCAAATCGATCAACTGAAATCGGAAGAACTGAAGTACGAGCGCGCCGGCGAATTAGCCAAGGTGGCGGAAATCCGCTACGGCAAAATGGCCGCGGCGGAGCGTGAATTGAAACAGGCGGAGGAACGATTCGCATCGGTGCAAAAGGGCGCTCCGATGCTGAAGGAAGAGGTCGACGAAGAAGATATCGCGAAACTCGTGAGCAAGTGGACGGGAATCCCCACCGGGCGCTTGCTGGAAGGCGAAGTGCAGAAGCTCGTGCACATGGAAGAGCGTCTGCGGCAGCGCGTGGTGGGGCAGGACGATGCGCTGGCGCGCGTTTCAAACGCCGTGCGGCGCAGCCGCGCGGGACTCTCCGACACCAAGCGGCCCATCGGCTCGTTTATTTTCCTCGGCCCGACCGGCGTGGGGAAAACCGAGCTGGCGCGGGCGCTGGCGGAATTTCTCTTCGACGACGAAAAGCTGATGATCCGCATTGACATGAGCGAATACATGGAGAAGCACAGCGTGTCGCGGCTTATCGGTGCGCCTCCAGGCTACGTTGGCTATGAAGAAGGCGGCCAGCTGACGGAACAAGTGCGGCGTCATCCCTATTCGGTCCTCCTGTTCGACGAAATCGAAAAGGCACATCCGGATGTGTTCAATGTGCTGTTGCAAATTCTCGAAGACGGCCGCTTGACGGATGGCAAGGGCCGCACCGTGGATTTTCGTAACACCGTGCTGGTGATGACCAGCAACGTGGGCTCGACGGCCATCTTCGAATTGTCCAGCAAAGATCCGGAGCTCGCGCGGAAGGAAGCGATGGAGGCATTGCGCGCTTCTTTCCGGCCGGAGTTTATCAACCGGATTGACGAGATCGTGATCTTCAATCCGCTCGGGAAGGAGCAGTTGAAGAGCATCGTCGGCATGTTGCTGAAGAGTGTGGAGAAGCTGCTTGCGGAGCGGAAGATCACACTGGAGCTGACGCCCGCGGCGCAAGAGTTGTTGCTTAGTGAAGGCTACGATCCGGCCTACGGCGCGCGGCCTCTGCGCAGGACCATTCAGCGGTTGATTCAGGATCCTCTGGCGCTGCAGATTCTGGAAGGCAAGATTCTGCCGGGCGATCACGTGCGCGTGGACCGCGACGGGCAAAAAGACGCCATGCGGTTCGAACGCGTGCCGGCGAAACAACCCGCGGCGGCGGCGCGAATCTAATGGATATAGGAGTAGCGGCGTTGGGGCACTCCCCGTTTTAACGAAAGAGGTAAGATTTAGGGTTGTTCGGACGTAGCAGGAGACAAAGGGCACAATGAGAGTTATTCGCACTACTTTTCTGCTGGGAGCGCTCACGCTCTTCCTGATGCTGGTGGGCCAGTACGTCGGCGGGCGAAACGGAATGACTCTCGGCCTGGGAATTGCGATCTGCACGAACGCGTTCGCATATTTTTTCTCGGACAAAATTGCCTTGCTCTCCAGCGGCGCGAGCCCTGTTTCGCGGGAAGAGTTGCCTCGGCTCTACGCAGTGATGGAGCGCCTCGCGGCAAAAGCGAACTTGCCGGTTCCGAAGCTGTACGTAATTCCGGAAGCCGCGCCGAACGCCTTCGCAACTGGCAGGAACCCGCGTCATGCTTCCGTTGCCGTGACCGAAGGTTTGTTGCAACTCATGAATGATGACGAGCTCGAAGGTGTCATCGCTCACGAACTTTCGCACGTTCGAAACTACGATATTTTGATCAGTTCCATCGCGGCGACACTTGCGGGAGCCATCACCTGGATTGCGCACTGGGGTGCGTGGTTTGGGGGCGGGAGCCGCGACGATCGAGATCGTGGTGGCGGCTCCGGCATCCTCGGTCTGCTGCTGTTTTTTCTGGCGCCTTTCGCCGCATTGCTGCTGCAACTCGGTCTTTCGCGCCAACGAGAGTTCTCTGCAGACGAAACGGGGGCCCGGATGGTGGGCCAGCCTTATGGCTTGATGAGTGCGCTCCAAAAGCTGGGGGCTTACAACCAGCGCATTCCAACGACTTCGCTTTCCCCGTCAACCTCGGCGCTCTGCATCGTCAAACCCTTCTTTAGTGGTGGCATGCTGTCCTCGCTCTTCAGCACCCACCCGCCGCTGGAGGACCGCATTGCCGCACTTCGAGAGATGACCGTAACACCTCTGCGATAACGATTATTTGCGGAGATTCTGCACACTTCCGCCCCGGGAGTGCAGTACTTTTCGAGAAATTACACACTGCCAAGTCCGTCCCCTCCTTGTCACTCTGCATAAACATTTGATTTAACAGCAGTTAATCCACCAGACCGGTTGGACGAGATTGGCGCAAGAAGTGCACGTCCAACGACAGGTCATTTGTCGTTGCTGGGGACCTGAGGGATGGGGGCTATGAGCTGTAGGGATACTATCCATCTGATTTGTTGGTACTTAGAGGGCCGTCTCTCGCAGTCTGTGGAGACTGAGATTCAGCGTCACTTGGAAACTTGCTCGGACTGTCATCTCGTCCTGGACGCAGCGGTGAACACTCTGGATCGCTATTTTACTACCGAACGACCCTCAGAAGTCGCACCGGCGATTCAAGCTGCTTAGTCAGCGCTGTATCTAAATCATTGATGTATAAGAGTTTGCTTCTTCCTTATCTTCTGCTCCAAGACCCTCTCGTTTTGATCCAGCTTGGCAAGTTAGTTGGCCCAACCCCAATAGTCGCTCGCCAATTGCAAAATTTACGTTTGCGGATGAGACCGCGTAATCTTTACTGGTACTGGTACGTATATATCCTGCCTTTCTGGCGTCTCCTGCCTCGCGTAAACATAAGATTCTGCATGCTTTAGTGCGTATTCCTATGGCTTTTGGCCTTTGGTGGCGTGGGTGCACAATACCAGGGTATAGGGCGAAAGCCAAAAGGAGATACGAAGTATATGAGCGACTTTCACGATTCGACCATCGCGCACACGACCGGCACCCCTCGTTGGGTCGGGCTGGCAGTGGCAGTGTTGGGCGGTATCTCGCTACTCAGCCTGGGCATAGGCTGGAGCGCACTCAATCAAGCCCGGGGCATCGAACAAAACACTCAAGCCTCTATAAAACAGTCCAATGAGGCATTGACTCAGCGGCTGGCGAAGGAAGACGAAATCAACCAGCAACTGCAGAGCGACGTAAAGGTGGTCACGGATAAGCTAAACGTTACGCACGCGGATCTAGTCACGGCGCGCAAGCAGAACAAGAAGGCGACCGTCGCGGTCGATCAGAAGGTCACCAGCCTGGCGACTTCCGTAAAGGCTGAGCTCGCCACCAAGGCGAACAGCGAAGACGTCAATCGTCTGAACGGCGATGTCACAGGCGTGAAGAGCGATTTGGACGCAACCAAGAACAGCATTCAGATGGCGCGCAGCGAAATGGGCACGCTCATCGCGCGCAATCACGATGAAATCGATCAGCTCCGCCGCATGGGGCAGCGCGATTACTTCGAATTCACCGTGCAGCGCAAGGGCGGCGCCACGAAGGTCGGCACCATCCAGATCCAACTGAAGGACACCAACACGAAGAAAAACCGCTACACCATCAACGTGCTGGCGGATGACAACAGCTTCGAAAAGAAGGATCGCTCCGTCAACGAGCCGATCTTCTTCTACACCGGCGGGAGCCGCGCGGCGCTCGAACTGGTGGTCAACAAGGTCACCAAGACGACGGCTTCGGGCTACCTGAGCGTGCCAAAGGCTGCGGGAGCCGCCTCGGCAAGCACAGCAACTTCCGGACAATAAGCAAGTTTCACTCGAGTTGGTGATCAACTCGTGCAGAGCACAGCAATCAAGGGGAGGATTCCAGAGAATCCTCCCTTTTCTGTTGCAGTTCATCCGGGAATAAGAATTCGCCGTATTAGGTCTTATGAGGAAGAGTCTGGACACTGGACCGCCGCTGTGCCAAGCTACTGGGCGGCCCAGTGAATCAAACAACCGCAGTGCATTTCTGGAGGGGGAACTCATGAAAGTACGATTTGCAGTGGCAATGGCAGCGACGCTATTCGCGGGGGCACTCGCGATGGCGGCGGATGGCTCATGGACCGGCTATATTTCGGACAGCCAGTGTGGAGTAAAGGGCGCGAAAGAAGGCCAAGGCGAGTGCACCACCAAGTGCGTCAAGGAGCACGGCGCCAAGTACGTGTTCGTGAACGACGCGGACAAGAAGGTGTACGTGGTCGACGCGCAGGACAAAGTGGCAGCGCATTCCGGACACCACGTGACCGTAAAGGGCAGCGTGGACGGCGAAACGCTGAAGCTGACCAGCATCGACATGGCACCGGCAGCCAAGTAATTTTCCAAGAAATTCTCCACGTCGGGCGTCCCGATTCCCTCGGGGCGCCCGTTTTGTTTTGTGTCGCGAAGCATTTCCGCTACGATGTTCACCTGCCATGTCGACCATCCTGATCCACGCCGGCCGCGCGTTCACACCTATAACCGAAATCAGCGATGCAGGCATCCTGATTCGCGAGGACGTGATCGAAGCGATCGGCCCCCGCGCGGGAATGAGCCTGCCTGCAGGAGCGCAGGAAATCCGCGCTACCGAAAAAACCGCCGTCCCCGGCTTCATTGATGTTCACATTCACGGCGCCGGAGGCCACGACGTCATGGAGGGCAGCGCGGAAGCATTGCGAGCGGTCACCCGCAAAGTCTCTCAATTCGGCACCACCTCCTTCGTGGCCACCACCGTCACTGCCAGCACCGATCAAACCCTTCGTGCGGTTGAAGGCATCGCCGCCTACATCGCACGCCAGAGTGAATCCCAGGAATCCCGCGCCGAAATCCTGGGAATTCATTTTGAGGGACCGTTCATCAGCAAGGAGCGCCGCGGCGTTCATCCAGCCGAGTGGATTCAACCGCCATCGTCGGCAACGTTTGACAAGTTTCTGAAAGCGGCCGCCGGCAACGCCAGGATGATCACCATCGCGCCCGAAGTGCTGGGCGCCGCCCCGTGCATTGACGCCGCACGGGCAGCGGGCCTGGTCGTTTCGATCGGCCACACGGACGCTAACTACGAACAAGCCCGCGCGGCCATGGCGCGAGGAGCGCAGAGCGCCACGCACGTCTACAACGCGATGCGTCCGTTTTCCCACCGCGATCCCGGGGTCATCGGCGCCGTGCTCACTTCGCCGGAGATCAATGCGGAGCTCATAGCCGACGGCGTGCACGTCGAGGAAGCCGCCATGAAACTGCTTCTGCTGGCCAAGGGAGCGGCGCACGTCACGCTGGTGAGCGACGGCCTCTCCGCGACGGGCATGCCGGACGGAAAGTACATGCTGGGCGGGTTCGAAGTAACCGTGAGCGGCGGCGTATGCAGAAATGCCGAAGGAGTCCTGGCGGGCAGCACGCTGACGCTCGACCGCGCACTGCGAAATATCGTGGCCCTGGGTACATCGTTGCAAGATGCCGTGCGGATGTTGACGCTGAATCCGGCAACGCTGCTCGGGATCGAATTCAAGAAAGGTTCGCTGAGGGTGGGCGCGGATGCGGATATTCTACTGTTCGATGAAAGCTTGCATTTAACGGACGTCTGGGCGCGAGGAGTGGCGCTGAATTAGGTAGGACACGCATTCTTGCCTGTTATCGAGACCAAGATGAACAGACAGGAATGTCTGTCCTACAACTGCGGGAGGGATTCCTCAACTGCAATTCAAAATAAGGCTGGGTCCTGCAAAAAGGAATTCTTGAGAGTATCAAGGATTCAGAGGAATGTTGAGTTCGGTGGCGAGTTGCTCCGCATCGAAAGGACTGCAGGCAAAATAGCGGCCACCTACATCGAACGTCGGAACTACGCTCTTGCCGTCGTTCACTTTGACCACGATCGCTTCCGCAGACTCGTCTTGCTCAATGTTCACTTCGCGGAAGCTCACGCCGCGGTCTTTCAAGAAATTCTTCGCGCGCCAGCAATCCGGACACCACTTGGTGGTGTACATGGTGATGGATTCCATACTCTTGTCCTGAAACATTAGATGAGCCCAAGCATGCTCCGGTCGCACAGACTTACGGCGGGTGTCGTAGACGGTATCAGTTCGCACTGACGTGCGCGCCGCGATATTTTCGAGCCACCTGGATGCGAATCAGAGCGCGCTGGAGAGCGACGATTGCGCGGTCCCAATCGATGTTGCTATCTCCGGAGGCAAGGCGTTTTTGAGCGCGGGCCAAGGCGGCCTCCGCCCGGGCGAGATCGATCTCCGCGGCAAACTCAGCCGTCTCCGCCAGAACGGTCACCCGGTCCCCCAGGACCTCCGCAAATCCGCGGATGATGGCGAGATGCGCCGATTCCTTTCCGCTCATGTCGTGATAGCTCAGCTCGCCGATTCCCAATTCGGTGATCAGCGGCGCGTGCCCTGGCAAGATACCGAGATAGCCATCGGCGCCGGGAAGTTGTACCTCCTTGGCGCTTTGGCGAAGCTGCTGCTTCCCCGGTGTAACTACCACGAGTTCGATGGATTCAGAGAGCATTTTTGCTTTAGGCGCCCGCCTTCATCTTCTCGGCCTTGGCAAGCGCCTCGTCAATCGTGCCGACCATGTAAAACGCCTGCTCCGGAATATCGTCATACTTGCCCTCGACGATTTCCTTGAAGCTGCGTACCGTGTCCGCGATCTTTACGTATTTGCCCTCAAGCCCGGTGAATTGCGCGGCGACGAACATGGGTTGCGACAGAAACTTCTCAATCTTGCGGGCGCGTGCCACGGTGCGCTTGTCCTCGTCGGAAAGTTCTTCGATGCCGAGAATGGCGATGATGTCCTGCAGATCCTTGTAGCGCTGCAAAATCAATTTCACGCCGCGTGCCACGGCATAGTGCTCCGCGCCGACGATGCGCGGATCGAGGATGCGCGAGGAGCTGGCCAGCGGATCGACGGCCGGATAGATGCCGCGCTCGACGATTTGGCGGCTCAGGTTCGTCGAGGCATCAAGATGCGTAAAGGTCGCGGCCGGCGCGGGGTCCGTATAATCGTCAGCGGGAACGTAAATCGCCTGCACCGAAGTAATCGATCCGCTCTTTGTCGAAGTGATGCGCTCCTGCAATTCGCCGATTTCGGTGTTGAGGTTTGGCTGGTAGCCGACGGCCGAAGGCATGCGCCCGAGAAGCGCCGATACTTCGGAACCCGCCTGCACGAAACGGAAAATGTTGTCGATGAAGAGAAGCACGTCCAGATGCTCCTGATCGCGAAAATATTCCGCGACCGTGAGGCCGGTGAGACCAACACGCAGACGCGCCCCGGGCGGCTCCGTCATCTGACCGTAAATCAAAGCGGCGCGGGACTTTTCCGAATTGCCCGGAACCACCACGCCCGCTTCCTGGAACTCGATCCATAGGTCATTTCCTTCGCGGGTGCGCTCGCCCACGCCCGCGAAAACCGAAACGCCTCCGTGCTTCATGGCCACGTTGTTAATCAATTCTTGAATGAGCACCGTCTTGCCCACGCCGGCGCCCCCGAAGAGCCCGATCTTTCCGCCCTTCAAGAAGGGCTGGATCAGGTCAATGACCTTAATCCCGGTTTCAAACATTTCGAGGTTCGTAGACTGATCCACCAGCAACGGCGCGGGACGGTGAATCTGGTAGTTGGTATCGCTGGTGAGAGGCCCTAACTGATCGACGGGTTTTCCCAGAACGTTCATCACTCGGCCAAGCGTCGAGCGCCCGACCGGGACGGTGATACCCGCGCCGGTGTCGAAGGCTTTCATGCCGCGGACCAAGCCTTCGGTGGGTTCCATCGCGACGGTGCGGACGCGGCCTTCTCCGAGGTGCTGCTGCACTTCAACCGTCACGTCGATCGGTTCAGGTACCTTGAACCCTTCGCTGGTGATGCGCACGGCGTTATAAATCGCCGGGAGGTGCCCCGCCTCAAATTGAACGTCGAGTACCGGTCCGATAATCTGGACGACGTGTCCGACGGCTGCGTATTTCTCTGCCATGCTGTCTCCTAAGCGGTGGAAGATGCGCCGCTCACAATTTCAATAATTTCCTTGGTGATGGCCGCCTGCCGCACTTTGTTCATATGTAGCGTCAAAGCTTCAATCACATCGCCGGCATTTTTCGTTGCCGATTCCATGGCGGTCATACGCGCGGCATATTCCGCTGCCGAAGATTCGAGCATGGCGCGCAGCACTTGTGTCTCGACATACCGCGGAAGGAGCTTGTCGAGAAGCTGCTCTTTGGGTTGTTCGTAGAGATAATCGACCTGCGTCTCGCCTTTCGCTGTTGCGCCTTCTTCGGTTTCCTGAATCGATTCGACGGGAAGAAGCTTATCGACGACCAGATTCGCCGTCATCACTGTCTTGAACTCGCTGAACACGATATAAACCGCGTCAACCTCTTCCTTGGCGTAGAGTGCGGTGATCAGATTGGCGATCTCACGGGCGGTACCAAAGTCCACGCGTGTCAAGACATTGATGTACTCTCCGGCAAAAGTGAATCCGGCCTTTTTCAGCGCGTCGCGGCCCTTCTTACCGACCGGGATGGTGACAATCTTCTTGTCCTTGTTGCTCCGGAAGAATTCATTCGCTTTCTTCAAAATGTTGGTGTTGAAGGCTCCCGCGAGGCCGCGCTCTCCGGACAACACAAGAACTAGGACATTTTGCTCCGTGCGCCTGGCGAGGAGCGGGTGTTGCGGCTCTTCGATGCGCGCCATGATGGAACGCAACATCCGGGCGAGCTCCCTGGCGTACGGGCGTGCCGCGAGGGCCGCCTCCTGTGCGCGACGCAGCCGCGCCGCGGCGACGAACTTCATCGCCCGGGTAATTTGCTGGGAGTTCTTCACCGAGCGGATGCGGCGCCGAAAATCGAGAAGTGTAGGCATCGTTAGTCGCCAGGCGAAGCCCCTAATTCGCGGCCGCGGCAACTGCAGCCGTGAATCGTTCCTTGAAAGCATCGACGGCAGCCTTGACTTCAGCCTTAATAGCGTCGTCAAGCGCTTTCTTTGCAGCGATGTTTTTCAGGATCGCAGGATTGTTGGTTTCCACAAATTGCAGAAACTCCTTTTCGAAACGGCGCACTTCTGCAACCGGGATGTTGTCGATGGCCCCGCTGGTTGCCACAAGGATGCTGAGCACCTGCTTTTCGATCGAGAGCGGTACGTACTGATCCTGCTTAAGGATTTCCGTAAGGCGCTGTCCGCGCGCCAGCTGCCCCTGTGTAACCTTGTCCAACTGGTCGGTGCCGAACTGCGCGAACGCTGCCAGGTCGCGGTACTGCGCCATGTCCAGCCGCAGCGTGCCGGCTATCTGGCGCATGGCTTTGATTTGCGCGTTGCCGCCAACGCGGCTGACGCTGATGCCCACGTTAATCGCCGGGCGGATCCCGGCGTTGAAGAGGTCCGCTTCCAGGTAGATTTGCCCATCAGTGATGGAAATCACGTTCGTCGGAATGTACGCGGAGACGTCGCCCGCCTGCGTTTCGATCACCGGCAGCGCCGTCAGCGAACCGCCGCCCAGCTTATCGTTCAACTTCGCCGCGCGTTCCAGCAAGCGCGAGTGCAGATAGAACACATCGCCGGGAAACGCTTCGCGTCCCGGAGGGCGGCGCAGCAACAAGGAAATTTCGCGGTAGGCCTGCGCGTGTTTCGAAAGATCGTCGTAAAAAGCCACCGCGTGTCGTTTGCTATCGCGAAAGTACTCGCCCATCGCGCACGCGGCATAGGGCGCGATGTATTGCAGCGAAGCCGGCTCCGCAGCCGAGGAAGCCACCACGATGGTGTAGTCCATCGCGCCGGCGTCGGTCAGCGTTTTCACCACTTGCGCGATCGTCGAGCGCTTCTGCCCGACGCCGCAGTAAATGCAGATAGCGTCACCACCCTTTTGATTGATGATGGTGTCGAGAATGACGGCGGTTTTTCCTGTTTGTCGGTCCCCGATGATCAGCTCGCGCTGACCGCGGCCGATCGGAATCATGCTGTCGATTGCCTTGATCCCCGTCTGGAGCGGCTCGCGGACCGGTTGCCGGTCCAGCACGCCGGGCGCGATGCGCTCGAGCGCGTTGCGCTGTTTTGAAACCACCGGGCCTTTGCCGTCGAGCGGTTCACCGAGGGGATTGACCACGCGGCCGACCAGCGCCTCGCCCACGGGCACGGACATGATTGTGTTCGTGCGTTTGACGACATCGCCTTCCTTCAGTTCCTGGGATTCACCGAGCAGCACCACGCCCACTTCTTCCTCTTCCAGGTTGAGCGCGATACCGAAGACGTTGTGCGGGAAAGCAAGCATCTCGCCGGCCATGACTTTTTCAAGCCCATGAACGCGCGCAATTCCGTCGCCCACGCTGATGATCGCGCCGACTTCGTCGACTGAAACGGTCTGCTCGTAGTTCTCAATCTGCTCGCGCAGGATCTTGCTGATTTCGTCTGCCTTGATATTCGCCATGCCTGCTCCGTCGCTTCCGTTTCAGTCTGTGTAGCGGCCGGGTTTCAGCCCAGCAGCTCACCAATCTTTGTCTACTCCGCCGCCAGCCGCGCGCGCATTTCGTTCAAGCGGTGGCGCAACGAGCCATCGTAAATCGTGTCCCCAATGCGCACGACCGCGCCGCCAATCAACGCCGGATCGAGCGAATATTTTGTTTCAATTTTCTTGCCCGTCACCCGCGCCAACGTCTTTGCGAATTCCGTTTTTTGCGCCGCGCCCAATTCCACCGCGGAAGAAATCTCCGCTTCGGCAATGCCCTGCCGCTGCCGGAGCACTTGCTGAAATGTGGCGATGATTTCCGGAAGAAGCTGCGTGCGATGACTGTCCGCAATGATGAACAGAAAATTGCGAAGGATTCTGCTGGCGCCCAGTCGCGCGATAATCTTTTCGATCACCGCATGCTTCGCCTCGATCGTGACTGCCGGGCTCGCAAGAAATGTGCGCAGCTCGGCGGACTGCGCATAGGCTGTCCCAAAATCGCTGAGCTGCTTCGCGGTCGGCTCCGCCGCGCCTTGCGCGAGGGCGATATCCGCCAAAGCGTTCGCGTATTGGAGGCTCGCGGACTTCAATTCGGCCTCCCTTCCAGGCTTTTTACGAAGCTACTGATGAGCGCTTCCTGCGCCTGCGGATTGAGCTGCTTGGCCAGCAGCGATTCCGCGCCATCCACGGCCAGATTCGCGGCCAGCGCCTTCAACGCCAGGCGCGCCGCGCGTTCCGCGGCTTCGATTTCCGCTTTTGCCGCCGCTGCGATTTTCTGCGCATCGCTCTGTGTGGCGGCGCGGAGGCGCGCACCTTCCGCGGCCGATTCGCGCTCGGCAAAGGCGCGGAGTTCCGCCACTTCCTTCTGCAGATTCGCGAGCTTCGTTTCGGCTTCGCGGAGCTGCGCGTCGGCCGCGGCCTTCGCGGTGGTTGCGCTGTTGATCGCCGAGCTGATGGCGGACGCACGCCGGCTAAAAAAAGCGGGTGCTTTCTTCAAACACAGCCAAAGAACCAGACCGGCGACGATCGCGAAGTTGATCCACTTGAAAATTTCGGCGGCCTTTTCCGACGCGGCGCTTCCGCCTTCTTCCGCGGCGTGCGCCCCGGCTGCGGCGAAAAGCAAAACAAATAGAAAACATGCAAAAAAAAGACGGTGACGATTGCGGATCATCGAGCCTCTCTCGCGGGAGTGCCGGGACGCGGTGCCTGCAAAATGCGGCGCGCAATTTCAGCGGAAAGCTGGGATACGGTGGCCTCGACCTCGCGGCGCGCCGCGGCCAGTTCGCCGGCAATGCGTTCCTTGGCCGCGCTCACCTCGGCAGAGGCTTTCGCGCGCGCTTCCTTGAGCTGCGCGGCGCGCTCATCCAAAAGCTTTTTGCGCGCGGCTTCCTGCTCCGCGTAAACCTGTCCGCGCGCCTGCTTCAGCGCCTCCTGGTACTGTTTCACCTTCTCGGCGGCGGCGGCCTGCGCGGCTTCGGCGGCCTTTTGCGCGCCGGCGGTGCGTGCGTCGCGCTCCGCCATCACCGCCAGCAGCGGTTTGAAGAAAAGCGCCCGTAAAATGAAGTAAAAAAGCAGGATGATCAGGACTGTAGGCACAGCCTGAAGGAACAGTTCGCCTAATTGGTGACCGATGACTTGCATCTAGAATTGTTTCGCCAAACCCCGTCACGTGTGGCCAGCAAACGGCCAACCGGTTGGCAGCCACCCCGCGCCCCTACCCAGGGCTCTGACCGCTTCGCGGTCGCACATAACGGGGACTACGGTGGGCTTAAAGCTGCCGACTTGAAATAATATTGTATAGCATCCGTCGCGGCTTCCGTCAACGCAGCCAAAGTTGCACCGAGCAGGCTTACGGGCGAGTCCCGCTAGCGGGTCTGTGCTGGAAGATCGTAAACGTAGCGGACAACGAGTGGGGTGTTGTTGCGGCCGGTGGTCATGTGGAGTGTTTCATAGAGCTGCCGGCCATCTTCAGAAAGCTCAAATGTGCGGCTCATCTTGTCCCCGCGAGGACTCTTTTCCTCGGTGACGAGGCGCTTGCCGTCAAACTTGGCGGCAATCTCTTGATAATTGGCATCTTTGGATTTTTGCAATTTCCTTCCGTCGGTCATGAACGCTCGCTTGCGGTCCCGATCGTCCACCAGATCGACTTCCGCACCCGTCATCGAAAGCGTCATCGTGGCGGGCGGCGAGAATAATTCGCGCATCTTCTGCCGCTCTTCGTCGCTTTCCCCGCCACGCCTCCCATATCCCCCGTGTCCGCCGCCCATTCCTCCGCGTCTGCCGCCGTAACCTCCGCCATTCGAACCCCCGGAATCTTGCCTCCTCTTGCGCGGGCCATCGCTTTCATCGCGGTTGAGCTTCCAGGTGCCAAGGATCGTCGTGCGTGGCGGCGGCAGCGGCGCCTGTTCTTGCGGCCTGCCCGCGGAAGCAGGCTGGGGCGGCGCTCCCTTCACCGGCCCTGCCGGCGCCTGCGCGCGAATCGCGGCAGAAACAGGAAATGTAAATACAGCAAGAGCTATTGGAACTGCGAGTTTGGCGAAGCGCATGGCTTTCATTTTCGAACTTAGAATCCCCTGGAACGGCCATTCATAAATTCCTGATTGCCCCGGAAAAAGTTCCTGCCGGTTTACTTCAGCCATCGATTTAGTTCTGTGGCGCGCGGGAGGAGTGCGCGCGCGCCGAGTTCGCGAAATCGCGCAGCGCGCTGGCGATAGCGGTGTTCGCCCGGCGCGATGATGGCCAGGAAGGGCACGCCGGCATCCCGCGCGGCCAGCGCATCGTCAATGTTGTCGCCGAGGTACAGCGCCGTGCCGGGATCTCGGCCGCCAAGAATTTTCTGCAGTCCTTCGGGGTGCGGTTTTCGTTTCGCGTCGTCCATGGTAATGACGGTGCGAAAATATTTCGCCGCCGGCCAGCGTTCGAACGTAAACGAAAACTCCTGCCGCGTGCGTCCGGTGAAAAGATTCAGTTCAAACCGTTGCGCCCACCGTTCAATCTGTTTTGGGGTTACCACCAGTTTTTCGTTTCGAACGTTGCCCGGCTTCCCGTCGCTCCCCCAATAAAACCGCTCGAACGCTATGCGCGCTTCCTCATAGTTGGTGGGATGTCCGAGCGAACTTACCCAAGCGGATACCATGGCCCAATCATCGTTGAAGCCGGGCTTGCTCTTCCATTGATGCAGCTCGGCATACGTGACGCGCTTGCCGGTGAGGTAGCGCACCGTCTCCAGCGCCGAGCGCCAGTACGTTCCGCGCACGTCAACGAGAACGCCATCCACATCGAAGATTAGGATTTTCGTTGGAGGGCGCTTTTTCGCAGCAGGCACTAAAATATTGGAGCAGAAACAGGAGAATGTGGCAACCCGGGGTCAGGCCCAGGCATTCGTTTCTGTCGATTTGAGCGGCGTCCTGGAGCGCTAGACCTGTGCCACCCGCAGCGCTAGTGGCTAGGGGCCTAAGAACGGAAGGCCCGGCTCCGGCCAGTTGCGGCGTGCAGATTCAAGGTGTGCGGTCCGCGTTTATTGTGAAGGCGGCTGTGCCGCGGCGCTATTGCTGTTCGCGGCAGCCTTCTTCTGCAGCTCCTTTTTCTGCTGCACAAGAGTTTCCATTTCGCCGCGCGTATCGGCAAGGATTTGTATGCGCTCCTGAAGAATCTTTTTCAGACGTTCTTTGTCTTCCTGGGGCGCTTCTTCGATCTGCTTTTTCAAGCGTTCCACATATTCAGTTTGGGCGTCGACGTCCCGCTTTTCCCAGGCAATCATCTTGTCCGCATCGTCTACCGATTTAGGGTTCGACAATGCGGGAGACGCAGTATGCGGTTTCGGCTTCGGAGCCGCCGCTTCCTTCGAGTCGGCCGCTGCATCAGCCTGGCTATACTTCGCGTCCAGGTAGGCATTCGCCGGCGAGCGCAGAGATCCAATTTCGTCGTCGGTCCAGACTTTGTGCGGCTTCGGTGCCGCTTTGGCTTGCTTGGCCGGCGGCGTCTTTTTTTGTGAATTGCTCTGAGCGAAGCCGGGAGCAGACAGCCCCAGAGTCGCGGCCGACGCCAGAATTGCGCTAGAGAGAAAACTGTTTTTCATTTTCATTTTCGTTTTCATTTTCGTTTTCTCATCCTGAATTTCTAGAACAACTCACGGAACGAAAGAACCTGGTACGACAGCGTTGGCTGCGACCTGTTGATCCAGCAGCTGTTGTAGTAAACGCCGTTTCCGCCGCCTCCGGAGATGTTGAAACCGACGCTCCCCAATTGGGACAAAAGATTGCCGGCAGTGTCTTTGATGGAAGCCACAAAAATCGCACCGTCGAATTCTTGGTTACCGCCGCCGAGTCCGGTGAACGTAGTCGTACCGTCTCCGACGACTAAAATAACTCCCTTCCAACCGGTGTTACCGTTGTACAAGAAGTTCCCCGTGACCACGAGCAGCCCATACCCTACGGTGGAGCTCAAGTCGAGGTTACCGTTGACCACGACAGTCGCGGGATTATTGACATCCATCGCCGGCAAATCCGAAGCCGAAGCTGTACCTGACGGTGGGGTGATAACCGTCGCTACTTTCGAGATATCCTGAACGAGTTGATTGAGGCTCTGCGGTGTCTGCAGCGCCGAGGTGAGGGTGATCGTATCGCTCACGCTCGGCGTGGCGAGACCTCCGCCAGTAAAGTGGTCCGGCCGCGGAATGCCGGCGATCACGCTAGCCTTGTTCGTAGTACCACCTTGAGGTTCCGTCACCCCGATGGCCGGCAGAGAGGTAGCGGGGTTCGGAACGCAACCAGGAACTGCGGGAGGATTGCCGCTTCCGTCTGTTCCATCCGCAAAGTACACATTCGAATTGGGGCCGGAGAAAGCAACGTTTTTCCCAGACAAGGTCAAGGCCGAAGGAAAACTGAGATTGAATGTCTTCGCCGCCACCACATATTGCACGGTTTTTTGGGCGCCATTTGGCAGGATTGCCAGAGCTGTGATTTCGTACGCCTGCTTTGCCGTGGGTGGCGGGTTTGGAGCGAGCCCGAGCAGGGGGGGAACGATGAGGCTTGGCTGAGGCAGGTGTGCTCCATCGTAGTATAAGGGAGTGAGATTATCTAGCCCTCCGCCATTAACGTCCGTCTGGATGGAATTCTCCGTGGCGGGCGTAATGCGAACCCACTTGAACAGCGGCCCATAGTACGTTGTGCCCCCGGAATTAACGGTGGACACGGAGGGGATGGTCTGCACATTGCCGGCGATGGGAGGCGCGCCAAACTCGTTCGCATACTCGGTGTCCGGGTATTTCACCAGCAAGGCCGCTCCCGCAGGTTCGCCCGCAGCAGGATTCACGATGTAACGGACCTGGCCCAGTAGGAGTGGCCCCGCGGGTATGAAGTTGGCTATGGTGGTATTGAAATAGTCTGAATTACTGGACAGCAATCGTCCGCGGGCCTCTTCCAATCCGGCTGCGCCGGCGAGATAGGCGCTGGTCGAGGAGCGGTAGTTGCCTGCCAGGGCGCTTTCCCCTCCGGAGGCAACAATCAGCGAGATTGCGATCACGCTGACGAGCATCAGGACGAAAATCGCGATGAGCAGTGCGACTCCCGATTCCGAATGCTTGCGGCGGTTGATGAGATTGGATTTCATGGGGTTCTCCATTTTCTTACTGGTTCGGATTGATGCGGTGCCCGCGTCCGTTCAATTGCACCAGGCGCAACTTGGCTGTCTGAGCGTCCCGCTGCGTGGTCTGAACGATGAGAACGATTTCGATATCGCGAACGTTCGCAGGGGCATTGCTGGCGCCGGCATTCTGGCAAAGCACGGTGCCGCCGGCAGTGTCACAGGTGAATTGGAAGATGGGCTGAGCAACTCCACCAGGGAACATCCCTGGATAGGCGGCCTGAAATTGTGCGATCTGCGCGGCCCCGGGATTGTTCACTACGTTCGTCACGTAAGGAAGCAGCACGCCTGACGCGGCATTGGTGGCCGCATCGGGGTCGCCGCCCACTGTCTTATTCGCCACTCCGCGGAAAAGCGTCGTGCCCGTTAATTGATAACGGGTCCACTTCACGCCGGAGCCGTCGACGTCCCCTTCAAAAATAACGTCAAAGTCGCCCGGGGTTGTGCATGTCCCTCCGCCCGCCGTGCCAATGAGGCAGGGAGCTGGCGTTAGATAACCGGGCTCCCAGGCAAGCGGCCCGGCGGTATAGTTATTCGCGGCGGGAGCTACGTCGAAATGATTCCGTGGTGGATAGCCGGAAGCATTGGCATCACGAACGATCTGATCCAATCCGAGCCGGGCTTCTTGAAAAGAGCTAAGAAGCTGCGACTCGGTCTGAAATGATTTCTGTGATTGCCCCAGCAAGCCGAAGATGGCCCCGCTGATGGCGATAAAAATAGCGACCGAAATCATCAATTCAATCAGCGTAAAACCCGTTTGCTGTGCCTGCTTGTGCGTGAGCTTCATTTTTCCACCATGGTGTCCAGAGTCACGGGCAAAAAGGGTGCATTGCCGCCGCGCCGGCGTACGCCAACGATGAAACGCTTCCCGGTTGCATTTCCAGCGTTGGCGTATGTGATGACCGCCCAGCGAACATCGTAGGACAGTCCGAAAGGATCGTTGGGATCCGCATAGTTGAAGCTATAGTTCGCAACAGCCGCCGCCGTGAAGTCGATCATCGGCACACTGTTGTTGAGCATCACCACCGGGCTGCCGACAGGCACTTTCGGCGTAGCGGCATTCCCAAGGTTGCAGAGGGTAGCTGGAGGGCAGAGAACCCCTTGAGGGTCGCTAAAAGTCGTTGCGGTGATGGGCTGATCGGCCATCTCATCCAATTCACGCTGGGCGAACACCAGAGCGGTGGAGTCGTTGCGATTGGCTCCATTCAAACGGATCGAAAGCGGCACGAGTTGCGCCACCGCCACGAGACCCACCACGAACACAACCGTGGCGATCAGCATCTCGATCATCGTGAAGCCGCTCTGTTTGCAGCGTGTCTTGCTAGGTTTCGGTTGCATACGTATCCTTTTCGTCTCCGCTAGTTGATCTGCTGCCAATTGCCGCTCGCACTTGTCCATACCTGTACCGACCCCGATGGAAGCAGGACCACGGCCCGATAGCCCAGATCCGGAAATGCAACGTTTCCAATGTAAAGCACGTACACCGCTGGTGGTGGTGTGACCGCCCCCCGGTGGTCGAAAGAAATTAAGCCACCCGTGACCGGCACGGTCGTCAAGCCTGCAACACCTACCGCAGCAGCCAGGCCCCCGGGGGGAAGACCGGCGGCAACCAAATTGACATTCCCGGAGAAGAGGACTTGTTTTTCCGTATTTTGCACCGAGTTGCTATTGTTGGAATCTGTGTAGACGTACGTGCCAGCCGCCGCCACAAGAGTCCTGGCTCTCTGTGGGTTCACGGCAGGAACGTTTAGCCGGATAGCTTCGTAACGGGTGAATTTCAGCACGCCTGCGACCTGCGTAGCAGCATCATTCAGCCGGTAAATGCGAACGGCCTGCAAGAAAGAGGGCATGCTCACGGCAGTGACGACCATGATCACGGCCACCACGACAACGAGCTCCAGCATGGTGAATCCGCGCATCCGGCTCTTTTGCTTCGGAGAATTCTTGGAATCAGTAAACAAGGCTCTTTCCCCCGCAGGTGTCTTTCTGGCGCCCTGCGAAACGCACTTCAGTTTCGTTGCACTTCAGGAAGGTGCACTTGGGAGACCAACCTTCGAAGTTCCGTAAACTATTGAACCTATGACCTTTAAAGACATACACAGGAGAGTCGTAGTTGAGACTTCGGGCCCGGTGGGTAAAAACGTAACAAGTCGAGTGGTGCACAGCGGAATCCGCAACTATGGAAAATCGCTATTGCACTCATCCGCGGAGCACGTTTCCAGTCGCGGGCACAGTTTGTTGCTGCCCCTTTCGCGGGCTTGCTACAATCGCCGTGTCAGAATTGCGGCCGAACGGGACGCACTCTGGGAACGGCGCCCGCAGCAGATCATTTTCCGGCGAACCCATTACGAGTGGCCGAAGGCAAAGCGCGCCATTATTTCTGCGCGCGTCGGCCGCTTTGCGGCCGCCAGAAACGAGGAGAGAAGTATGGCGGGATACGGCGGCGTCGATTTTATCGATTTTGATTCGCAGTTGAACGACGAAGAAAAACTGGTGCGGCAGACGGCGCGGCAATTCGTCGAAAACGAAATTATTCCCATCATCGAAAAGCACAGCCGCGAAGCGACTTTTCCGAAACATTTGGTTCCGCAACTTGGCGAGCTGGGATTTTTTGGCGCGAACCTGCACGGCTACGGCTGCGCGGGAATGTCCAACGTCGCGTACGGATTGATGACGCAGGAACTGGAGCGCGGCGATTCCGGATTGCGAAGTTTTGTTTCGGTGCAGGGCGCGCTGGTGATGTATCCGATTCTTTCGTATGGGAGCGACGCGCAGAAAAATAGATGGCTGCCGATCTTGCAGCAAGGAAAAGCGATCGGCTGTTTTGGTTTGACGGAGCCGCAGTTTGGATCGAATCCGGGCGGGATGCTGACGCGCGCGGTGAAGAAGGGCAACAAATATATTCTGAACGGCGAGAAGATGTGGATCACCAGCGGATCGATCGCGGACGTCGCGGTCGTGTGGGCCAAGGGCGAGGACGACAGGGTCCGCGGATTTCTCGTCGAAAAAGGCGCGCCGGGATTCAAGACCTGGGACGTTCACGGAAAATGGTCGCTGCGCGCTTCGGTGACGTCGGGACTCGCGTTCACCGATTGCGAAATTCCGGAAGAAAATCTTTTGCCGGGCGTCGTCGGATTGAAGGGGCCGCTGAGTTGTTTGAATCAGGCGCGGTACGGCATCGGCTGGGGCGCGCTGGGGGCGGCGATGGCGTGTTACGACACGGCGCTGCAATATGCGAAAACGCGCAAGCAGTTTGCCAACAAGCCCATCGCTTCGCATCAACTGGTGCAGGAAAAACTGGCGTGGATGATCACGGAGATTGTGAAGGGACAATTGCTCGCGCTGCACGTGGGCCGATTGAAGGATAACGGCAAGGTGGATCCGTCGCACATTTCGATGTTGAAAATGAACAACGTGGCGATTGCGCTGGATACCGCGCGCAAGGCGCGCGACATTCTCGGCGCGAACGGCATCGTGGACGATTACTGCATCATGCGGCACATGAACAATCTCGAGAGCGTGTTCACCTACGAAGGCACGAACGACATTCACAAGCTGGTGATCGGCGAGCGGATTACCGGCATCGCCGCGTTTGTGTAGAAGTACGACGTGACTCGACTGGTGACTGGTGAAAATCACTGGCGAAACACTAAAGCAGCTAGTCTCCAAATTTGAAATCCAACCACGCAGGGATTTAGGCGAATCTTGTATGCTAAAGGGCGCAGCATGCTGCGCCCCTACAAGGAGCATCGGCCCATGCGTCCACTTGCCTTCATATTAATTCGATCTCTCCGTTATTTGCTCGCGACAATGCTCACGATTTCGGCTTGCAACTGCGGAATTGTTTGCGCGCAGCAAAAGACCGCAGCTCCGCCGGACAAGCCGAAGATACGGGCGATTACGGCGTTTATCAATCTGGACCGGGCGCAGTACAAGGAGCAGGTGGCGGACGCGTTGAAGATGCTGAAGCGCGCGCAGACGGTTTTTGAATCGCGCGGGTACCAGGTGCAGACGATCCGGATCGCGACACAGCCGTTCCCGGAGTACACGAAAGGATTGACGACGCAACAGGCCGTGGCGTTCTTCAAGGAATACGACGCGCTGGCGGTGAAGGAAAAATTCGCCGCGTCGATCGGACCGGCGATGCTGAATCCGGGCGACAGCGAAGCGCAAGCGGACCTGCTTGCGGAAATCTTGAGCAATACAAAATCGTTGAACGCGAGCCTCGCCGTTGCGGGCGAGGATGGCGTGAACTGGAAAGCCGTGGGCGCGGCGGCGCGCGTGATGAAAAAGCTGGAGGAATCGACGCTGCACAGCCAGGGCAATTTCCATTTCGCGGCGATTGCGATGGTGCCGCCGCTGACGCCATTTTTTCCGGCGGCGTACCACACCGGATTCGGACATCAATTCGCGATCGCGCTGGAATCGGCGAACGTGGTGGCGGCGGCATTCAAGGATGCGCCGGACCTGGCGACGGCCAAGCAGCGGCTGACGGATTCGCTGGCGAACAGCGCGTTCGACATCGAACGGCACGCGGGGCGAGTCGATATGGATACCGGCTGGACGTACATGGGCATCGATCTTTCGCCCGCGCCGTCGGGAGACATTTCGATCGGCGCGGCCATCGAGAATTTGACGACAAAGCCCGTGGGCCTGAACGGCACGCTGACGGCGGCCGCGACGATTACGGCGGCGATCCAAAACGTCAAGGTCAAACAAACGGGCTACACGGGCTTGATGCTGCCGATCCTGGAAGATACGCGGCTGGCGCAACGGTGGACCGAAGGGCGCATTTCCATCGATGCGTTGCTGAGTTATTCCGCGGTGTGCGGCACGGGACTCGACACGGTTCCTCTGCCAGGCGATATCAGCGCGCAGCAGCTTTCGCTCATCATCGGCGACATGGCCAGCCTGGCGGTGAAGTGGCACAAGCCGCTCTCGGCGCGGCTGCTGCCGGCGCTGGGCAAAGGGTGGGGCGAGATGACGGAATTTGATGACCCGTTTCTGGTGAATGCGAAGCTGCAGCCGCTGGAAACAAAGTGATTGGTGACTCGTGACTGGTGACTCGTGGCAGAGCCGGAGACAACCTTGGTCAGATTTGCTAGAAGCTGCCTGCAAACTCTTGTCTATCTAAAGGTTCGCGGCGTACTTCAAGTAAGACTTTAGAAACGGTATGCCCGACACCCCCCACCCCCGGCATAGATGGATGAATATCAAACTAAAGAACGTAGAAATGTGGCAATTTTGTAATCGAATGATTCTAAAGGACGGAGATCCTGCTTTCTAGACGCTCGCATTGAAGCGCTGCGAGCCGGAAGAGCCCCCTCCCTCCTGTTTTTTGTAAGTGTTGATTCTAAATAGTTTAGCTTTCTAGTAAGCTTATTAGAATCAACACTTTTGGACGCTTACGCAAGTGTTGATTCTAAAGGGACTTACATTGCACCAAAATTGTGCAAGTGTTTTGTCTGTTTTGCAGTGGGGATGGACGCTGGACCTGGCTACAGGATTAGCGACAAAGGTATCTAATCCATAGAGTATCAGAGAAGCGGCAGTCTGTCAAGAGAAAGGAACAGCGGGGACAAGTCAAAACCGGCAGCCTCCGCAAATACATCCGGAGCGCAAAAAACGCGCTTTAAAGCGAAGGCTGCGGCACCCGGCGGCTGTGCTAAGGGTGTTCCACCCGCCTAGGGAAGTTGTGGGGAAGTGCCGGCCAGGTTGGCTGGCAGGGTCAGGCGCGAAGGCGCTGGCACGAAGCGCAGGTACACCTCGACGGCGAGGGCGTTGGGGATCCAGCAGAGCCACGCGATGGCGGGGTAAGCGATCGAAAAAGGCCAATGGAACACGAAAATAAGAGGCAGGTACATTCGCAAAGTGATGGCGGCGGCGGTGAGGGCGAAGCTGCGAATCATCCAGCGCCGGTGCCTGATCGCATCGCCTCGCAAAATGAACCTCACAGCGAGCCCGGTGGCTACAATCCAAGCCGCGCCGAGCGCGAGAAATCCCGCGGAAGCGATCCAACCGGTCTGCGCATGCGGCGCGATCCACAGTGAAGCGCACCAGCCAAACAAGACGGCGCCGCAGTAAATCCATCCCAAGAGGCGATGCCGATTCCAGTTGCTTTCCCGGAAGCGAGGGACAAACTGCAACGGACCCGCCAGTAGGGCGATCGCGCCACCCAAGGCGTGCAGTGAAAGCGCGATGCGCCGATGGGTGAAGTTGTCCATTTCCACGGGAAAGGGCACGTGCGGCAGCAGGTAACGAAGAGCCCCTAGCGCGTTCTCAAGAGCGAAGAGCGCGAGCAGGAACCACAGAAGTTTAGGCAGGAGTTTCACGCCGGATTATTTTGTCACGGTTCCTCGCGCTGTACAGCAGCGAATGGATTGAGGGTGCTTTCACCCGCCGAATCGTCGCGCTCTTCCGTAACAGGTCATTTCCGGATACGCAGTGACTCGGGACAATCGCCAAGGTGACAAGGCCGATCACATCTCGGGACTAGAACTCTTCAGACATGACGGATAATCTCCACGCAAACAGACTGCGAGGCTGTTTACAAGTGAACAGACAGGCTTCTTGGCGGTGCCTAGGATTGACTTGCAGAAAAAGGACTGTGGTGTTGGCCAGTTCATCCTCTTCAGCTGGATATCCATGGCCCGCGCAAGTGTTAAGGACAGCGAACAAAACGTTACTCGCGCAAGGCATGTCTGGATAGATAGCCTCTCCTGAGGATCAGTTCTCATCCAACAAGAACGGTCGAAAGTACTCGACCTGAAGGGTAGTGGAATGGCGAGCAGCTTGCAGCCCTCCTCGTCACACCAAAAACAACTGTACTCTGGAGGTCGTTATGGCCATCCGACGCAGAACCGGTCTGATCGTTGTTGGAATTGCCGGTTTGCTCTTGCTCGCGCTTATTTTCGTTGGACCAGCACTTGTTAAAGTAGATCGCTACAGGCCCCAGGTGATCTCCTTTCTCCAGGAGAAAACTGGAAAGCAGGTTGAAATCGGTCGACTGGCACTCACCTTTTTCCCGCTATCCATTCACATTGATGATTTCGGCGTGAAGAACCCTCCCATATTTCCGCGCGGTTATGTCGTCCAGGTGGCGCGGATTGATGCTGAACTTAGCGTTGGTGCGCTCCTGCACCGTCAGGTGGTCATCAGGTCGCTCGTCCTTGTGGACCCGGTCCTGAATATGACTTCGGATCCCGACGGCCCGTGGAATTTCGAGAATCCACAAGCGCAGGCTTCGCAGAATACTTTTCCTCTCGGAGTGATTTCGAGGGTACAAATTAAGCGAGGGCAATTGATCGCGTCGAATCTATTGCCATCCGACGCAGCAGGCCCCATCTTTTTCGAAGCCCACCAGATTTCCTGCGAGCTGGAACAGGTGAACCTGATGGGAATTATCAATCCAGCGTCGGCTTCGACGGATGGCCAGGGTACAGTGAAGGCGGGTCTTCTGCGCTTCGGCTCGGTCGAGGCAAGAAATCTGGAATCCAAATTGCGGCTAGAGGCGAGGCACGTTTTTTTCACGGAGGTTAAAGCGGAACTCTATGGCGGGAGTGCTGCGGGTGACCTCACCTTTGACTTGTTGGGGAAAAACGTGAAGTTCAAGACCAATGCGCGACTGAACGGAATCAATGTGGCCCAGCTCCTGGCGGCCTTTCCAAACGGCGGTGGAAAGATGACCGGGAAGATGGAAGGGGACGTAAAATTAGCGGGAGAAATCATGCACTCGCTCCGCCCGCTGGCGGGAATACATGGAGCCGGACACGTGACGGTGCGCAACGGCCAGGTGCCGAGTCTCAAGCTCAACGCCAATTTGATGAAACTGGCGCACTTCAATGATCTCGGCCCGGCGAAGAATGACCCTTCCGCGTTTAACTTGATAACCACCGACCTGGAACTGGACAATCAGCGAATTTCGAGTCGCGTTATAGACATCGACGGCTACGGCGTCGATGTGGATGGCTCGGGCAGCGTCAGCGTCTCAGGTTCTGACCAGTTGAACTATCGCGGGTTAGCGGAGATTACAACCAAGGAGAGCTTCTTCACCAACACCGTCGCGCGGCTGTCTGGAGCCACGTTAAAGGACGGCAAGTTGCAGTTTCCGTTTCGGATCGTCGGAACGATCGATAACCCGGTATTTTCCAAAGGCAATGCCTATAAGGACGTAGACGCCGTCCAAAAACATCGGTGAGGGAAGATGACCGACAGTTCCGGACGAGTGGTCGGCAATCCGGAAGTTGGAAGGCTCCGTCGTTAACTTCCGGGTAGCCCGTCATCCGCTCGAGAACGTGCCTGCGATAATAGATCTGCAATCGCCTATCCCTGAACCACGAAGCCGGGTGGATGGGCTTGGCGGTCTCAATGCCTTTCTCGCGCATGATGATTTTCGGGTCCAGTGATGTCATAGGTCCTTCTCAGTCTTCCAGCGTAGGCTCAAGGGAGAAGATTCGCCCTGAATTGACTGCCAGGAATGCGGCGACCGCAATTGCAACGAGCAAGGCCATTGAAAACACGGAGCGCCAAATGAACCACTGAGAAAAATCCAGAGTGATGGGCCAACGCCGGAGGACAAAATAGAAGAACAGAATGACGGCGACGGACAACAGCCCGAAGCGGAACAAAATGAAGTAGACGATTGCTGAGCAAACCATCGCGGCGGGCACGGCGATCAGGAAATTGTCAGCGGGGAGCACCACCATGCCGAGGCAGGCGCCCGCCACACCGGCCGCCGGCCAATCTCTGCGCAGAATGACGCGCGCGATGAGCAAGAAAGAGATCACGGCCAGGGCCCACTGCACGGCCTGACTGGAATGCCATCCGAGAGCCGCGAGCATGCCGGCGGAACCATGCAAGACAAGCGAACTCGGAACAACCGGAGAGACATTGGGGATGGAGAACCATGTGGGCAGAGCATTGACGCCGTTTAGAACCAAGGCCATGGCCACGCCGCCGACCGAGCCCATTAAAACGTCACGGGCGACCCTGGAGTCGCGAAAGCTGCCCGAGAGAATGCGCATCCAGGAGATAAGCATTTCCGGCCAGAGGCGGCGCACGTAGGGTTCCACCGCCAGGTAGAGAATCCACATGAATCCGGCCACGTACATGGCGTTACCGACACCGCCGATGAAACCTACGTATTCGTCGGCTGGGGCTGGGACAAAGTGCGCCGACGGCACCCAGGCAAGGATCTGGGCGAGAAAAATGAAGCCTGCAACCCGGAACGCGCCCCGACGGTCCCCGCGGTCGCGCCGGAGGTTCCTTCGGGCAAGAAAGCAGCCGCCCGTCCCGCAAACAAAGACTGCGAGCACGAACATGATTCCGGAGAATCCTTCCGCGGACCGCTTTTGGGCTCGCTGTTTTGAAGTCAAAGGAGCGGCCTTGAAGAATACGGCTTTGCCTTTGTAAGAAGCAGCGGTGATGGCAAAAGTCTGGCCTTCGTCCGAGCCTTGCCAGTCCTGACGAATATCGAAGGGAGAAGTTGGAAGGACGTCAGGGTCCGGCGCCACTGTTTGCGCCGAAGGAAAACCTGCTTCGACCAGGAGCCCTGACCAGTCTGGAGGCGGTGAACGTTGCTCGTGGGCCGGATCAGGCACGGCACGGAATTCCCGGAGACGCCCACGAGCATCGAGTGCCACACGAAGCATTCCCGGCAGGTCGCCGGACGGATCGGTGCTGTTGATCTCCGAAAGCATATCGCGGGGGATCATCAGTTGCGGGCTGCGGCGGTAAACAAAACGGATGCCTTCGGGTGACCCGCGAGGAAGCTTCGCGAGGTTCTCGTAATTTCCCTCTAACCAGGACGCGCTGTCGGCGACGTTTTCGCCGCTGTACCCGGCACGAGCAATCACTTGTTGCGCGCGCTCCGCCAGAGCTTCCGGAACCTTTCCGCCCCGTATGGCGCTAAGGACATTGGAGTAACGGGCCAAGAACGCCGCTGCGCCGATGCCGAGAAGAATGGCAGCAAGCAGAGCAGAAGAGGCGGCGAGCGACATAGAGACAGACTCTCCGGCGGCAGCGACGATTTCCGGTGAGGGCGTCTCGCCCAAGGCAACGGCGGCGCGTAAGGGGTCGTGGCCGGGGAGGGCGGCAGCGACCTCCATAATCGAGGCTGGACGAGAGGCAGGATTCTGTTCGAGACAGCGGGCGATGATGCGCTCTACTTCCGGGTCAAGGCCTTTGACAAGCTTTGAAAGCCTCACGGGGGGCGTAGTGAGGCGCCGCTCGAGATCAGAGGACGTCGAGGAAGGAAAAGCTGGCTTGCCGCTGAGTAATTCGTAGATCACAAGCCCCGCACAGAAGATGTCGGCGCGGTGCGTGACCTGCTTGCCCGTAATTTGCTCCGGCGCCATGTAAGCAGGGGTCCCGGCACCCATCTCGTTCTTGCGAAGTCCAAGAACCAGCGCCGCAAGACCAAAGTCCGTGATTCTGATGCGGCCGCGGCCATCGAGCATGATATTGGCGGGCTTGAGATCGCGGTGGACGATGCCGAGTTCGTGAGCAGCGGCCAAACCGGCGCATATCTGATTGGCGAATTGCAGGCCTTTGTCCACCGGCAACCGCCCGATGCGCGTCAAGAGCGATTTCAGGTCTTCGCCATCGATGAATTCCATGGCGATGAAAGGTCCGTCGGGACTCTCCTCAATGTCAAAGACGCGACAGACGTTCGGATGAGAAATTTGCCGGGCAATGCGGACCTCGCCGTGAATCTGCTCCCAAGCGGAAGCGTCTTGAGAGTTGCGCTTCGGCAAGAATTTCAGAGCGACGGTCTGGCCGAGCCGCAGGTCTTCTGCGCGATAAACCTCACCCATGCCCCCGTGTCCCACTGGGGCAACGATGCGATAGCGGTCCGCAAGCAACATGCCAGGCACGAATCGCGCCTGCAGAATAGGGACCGGGAGCGAAGTGAAGGTCTGTAGCTCGTCGGTGGTAGGCGACGAGAAAGGGCTGGAAGGTGTCCTGCGGACTAATTCTCTTCCGCAGGAAGGGCAATAGCGATTACTCCCCGAAATCTCGAACGCGCAGGATGGGCACTTCATCACACTTCGTTCTCCGCCTAAGTGGCGTGATTATAACTGGAAACCTTCGTCCGGCATTTCGGTTTCATGTACGTGTAACAGACTACAGGTCGAGGTGGCTGATACGCGTCAAGGCCGCGCGGGCAGCAGGCCCATAAGGTGAACACTGATCGTAGTCATCAGTTCCTTCCTCGTCGAGCTTGCGACCGTCATCCTTTGAGTTCGCTGAGCATTTTCATCAGGTCACTGACCTGGATATCTTCGAGCGAACGCACGGCATCCTTGACCTTTTGGCACGATTTTGCGGTGGCGTGGCCAGCCGCCAGCTTACTCTCCTGACGTTCAAATAGCGGCAAATGCTTATATCACCACTCACTCAAGGCTGTTGTGAAAACCCTTCTTCCGTACCCTAACCGCCGATTAATCTGAACACACCAGGCTGCGCCCAATCAACACTCCTCACCCGGCTCTTCAATGTGCCACATGTGGTAGTGGCATCATCGGCCCGGTACGCTCCGAGTGTATCGTCGGCAAGCCGGAAGTAATGGTGCGGTCGGGTTTACTGGCATAACTTCCGCATAGCCCGTTATCCAGGCCATACGTGCTAGCATGCGCGATTGCAGTTCCCAAGCGGTTGTCCCCCGAGCCTATGTGAGGGCTCGGAGCAACCATAACTTCAGCGCCTGACGGGGCACAAGGGAGGATTTAAACATGCCAAAGTATCTGAGACGCTTTGCGGTGCCAACGCTGGTGGTGGTCAGCGCTTTTGCAGCGTGGGTCAAGTGCAGCGAACGCTGGCAAATCGTCTCGGCCCAAGACACAGCCCACGGCATGACGGCACCAAAAGGTTCTCCGGCGCAAGCCGACTCGAAAGTGATTTTCTTCTCAGCCAAGCAGCTAGACTCTGAAATCCACAAAGTCCCCGAGGTTGGCCCCAGCACATTCCGCGTTGACCTGAACGAGTACAGCGCCGCTAAGGGAGGTGCGAGCGTCATGCGCCGGACAAAACCATATCGCGCAGAAGTTCACAAGCAACTCGTCGACATGTGGTACGTAATCCGAGGAGAAGGAACGCTTGTCACGGGAGGATCACTCTCGCAGTCCACTGAAACAGAAACCGACGAATTTCGTGGGCCCAGCATTACAGGCGGAGAAGAGAGGCACATTGCCCCAGGTGACTTTGTGCGCATTCCGGCAGGCGTTCCTCACTGGATCAGCAAAATAGATGGGAACGAAATCCTCTATCTGGTCGTAAAGGCACCCCAATAGCGCTGTAACCTGAAGTCGGTGCGCTTCGACCATTCCTGTGTTGCAAGAGCGGAACAAGTAAGTTGCGGGCGAGTAGTCGGCAAGCCGGAAGTAATGGTGCAATCGAGTTTATTGGAATAACTTCCGCATCTCCCGTGATACGTTCGTGAACTCGACTGGAGAGTTGCCTCGTAAGGGTTTCCAAGCGGTATAATCGCGCCCAATCATGCCTCTCGTTTCAGGTACAAGATTGGGGCCATATGAGATTGTGGGGCCGCTGGGCGCTGGCGGGATGGGAGAAGTGTACCGCGCCCACGACACCCGCCTGGGGCGAGATGTGGCGCTGAAGATTCTTCCGGAATCTTTCGCCCTTGACCACGAGCGCCTGCACCGCTTCGAGCAGGAATCGCGGGCCGTCGCGGCATTCAATCATCCCAACATTCTTGCCATTCACGATGTGGGCCAGCACAATGGTTCGCCTTATTTGGTTTCGGAACTGCTCGAAGGGGAGAGCCTGCGCGCCGTGCTGGACCGTGGCGCACTCCCGCAGCGTAAAGCGATCGATTACGGCGTGCAGATCGCGCAAGGCCTCGCAATCGCTCATGCCAAAGAGATCGTTCATCGTGACCTCAAGCCCGAGAATCTTTTCCTGACCAGGGACGGACGCGTAAAGATTCTCGACTTCGGGCTGGCGAAGGCGATGCAGAAGACTGGCGCCTTGGGTCCTGATTCGGACGGAGCTACGCTCACTGGCGCGCGAACCGCTGCCGGTGTGGTGATGGGAACGGCCAGCTATATGGCTCCCGAACAGGTTCGCGGGGAGTCCGTCGACTCGCGGACAGACATCTTCGCCTTCGGCGCAGTTTTGTACGAAATGCTGTCCGGGCATCGTGCCTTTCGTCGTGATACGTCCGCCGAAACGATGACTGCTGTGCTGAAGGATGACCCGCCCGAGTTGACAGACGCACAGCATCCAATCTCTCCCGCGTTGGAGCGAATAGTGCGTCGTTGTCTGGAGAAATCGCCCGAGCAGCGTTTCCAGTCGGCCAAGGACTTAGCATTCGCCCTGGAGGCGCTGAGCGGAACCTCGCATACATCCGCGCCGCAAGTGAAGCTCGTCGCCTCGCGCCACAAGCCATTAACCGCTGCACTGGCCACACTTTGTGGAATCGCAGCCCTCGCCGGAGCCTATTTTGCGGGAACGCGCAATGGCAGCAACAAGCAGCCCAAGTTTGAGCGACTAACCTTCCAGCGTGGCATCATCCGGGGCGCGCGTTTCGCCCTTGATGGGCAAAACGTTATTTACAGCGCCGCCTGGGAGGGACGACCGTACGAGGTCTTCAGCTCTCGCATCGGCGATCACAATGCGAGGTCACTCGGTCTGAAGAACGCTATGGTGGTCGGCGTTTCATCTGCAGGCGATATCGCGTTGCTAACGAACGTCCGGCGAAGCCCCGAGTCGAACTGGATGCAGTCTGGGACGCTGGCGCGCGTTTCGGAGAGTGGTGGCGCGCCACGCGAAATTTTGGAAGACGTCTGGGATGCAGACATCAGCCGCGACGGCAAGCAATTTGCCGTTGTACGCAGCGCGGGTGGACCGCAGCAACTCGAATATCCCATTGGCAAGGTTCTGTTCAAAACGAATGGCTATATCAGCCATCCACGGATTTCCCCGGACGGAAAACGGGTAGCCTTTCTCGAACATCCCCTTTACGGAGACGACCGGGGCTATCTTGACCTTGTGGATGCGGGCGCGAACGTGAAACGCCTGACGGTTGAGTCGCAAGGCGAAGAAGGCGTGACTTGGTCACCGGACGCACGAGAGGTCTGGTACGCGGCGGCTCCCCCGGAATCGGTCGGGGAAAGAGCGGTGTTCGCGGTGACTCTGGCGGGGAAGTCGCGAGTTGTGTCTCATTTCCCCGGGTACGATGTTGTTTGGGATATCGCCGCCGATGGCCGTCTGCTGATGTCAGACGAAAGCATCGACGCCGCGCAAATAGTCGCTTCACCCGCGAACGCTCCGGAGCGCGACGTTTCGGCGCTGGGTTATGCGACCTATGGAGCACTGTCTGCCGACGGAAAGAGCATCGTTTTTGGAGAGTCAGGCAAGGCCGCAGGCCGTGATTACCTCGTCTTCTTCCGGCGCCTGGATGGATCAGCAGCTGTGGAGATCGGTGAAGGCCAGGCAATAGGCGTCACTCCGGATGGTAAGTACGCCATCGCCTTTCTGCCCAGCCAGCCCACCAAGCTGCGCGTTCTCGCGACAAGAGCCGGGGAGTCGGGAACTTTGGACGTGGCACCGGTCAGCGTTGACCGCGCTTTGATCTCGTGGATGCCGGGAGGGAAGGAGTTCGTTTTCCTTGGACATGAGGGCGAAGCGCCACCGCGTGGGTACCGAGTATCTTTTGGCGGCGGCCCGGCGCGCCCGCTGACGAATCTGTCGGGCGCTCATCTTTGGAACCGCGTCTCTCCGGATGGCAAATTTGTCCTGGAGACTTCGGCCGTAGCGAACGAGCCAGAGCAAGACATCATCGTCGAGCTGGCTACCGGCAAAGCTCGCGCAGCACCTCTGCAACACGGTGATGAGCCTGTGGAATGGGATCGAGACGGGGTGCATGCCTTTGTCGTTCAGAAGAGCGACGTGGAAGCTACCATCTTCCGGGTTGACCTGAATACTGGAAAGCGCGAAGTTTGGAAGCAGATTCGCCCCGCCGATCCCGCAGGCATTCTTTCCCTCAGAAGTTTCTTCTTGACACCAACCGGCAGTGCCTACACTTACTCAGCAGCACGCGGTCTTTCTGCGCTCTATGTGTACTCACAGCAGTAACCGTGTTCACTTGTCGCCGCATAACGGCAGGTTTTAGCCCGTCCCCTCATTCTGACTTCTGTGCCTCCAGAATAGCCACATGTGTTGACAGGACTGCTGGCGGTTGAACTGACTGATGCTCTCGTATCCGACTTCGAACGTGGTTTTGGCGGCGTCGCGTCCTTCAAACGCCCTTGTGGCCGACAGCCGAGTCAGTTCCCGGTTTGTCGGCAAACAAGAAGTAATTCGGTTGCTTCCTGTTTGCCCGTTCACTTGGGCGCTATGCTCCTCACGTCATGCCGCAAGGTAGCGCTTTTAACTGCGATTTTCGCTTTCCTCTGATTTTCTTAAGCCGAGCAAAATCAATAGGCTGCAAACGAAAAAAGATTCAATTCCCATAGCCGTTAGGCCGGGTCCAGCCATTAGCCCGCATCCACCGCAACCGCCAGCGGCCACCTTCAAACGGATTAATCAGGAAATAATCCGAGATTGGCTTCGAGCCGAGGCGGTTCCGAGTGGGAGGCTTGAGGGTTGGGCCAATCCGGCCCTGCCGGCACTAGGGAGGGCAACCGAGACGAACAACCGCGCCCGACCGGTCCGAAAGAGGCAACGGGGTGTATACTCCTCTCCGCCGCGGGGTTCAAAATGGAAATCCCGGTCCAATACAGTACGAAGTTTCCTGGACTGCCTACATCAAAGCTGCTTCCTCAAAGTAGGTTTAGGGAACTGTTGGAGCAAGCAGTTCCCGTGTTTTCGACTCCGAGGATGTCGGTACTTTCCACAAGGGAGATGGAATCATGAAGTCAGTAGGTCGCAACCATGTTTGGTTGGCATTGTGTATCACGGCATTAATAACGTTGCCCGTCTCTGCGCAGCAGTGGAAAGCGCCCACCAGCATGAAGAAGTTGGCCAATGGGCTCACGGTCGTCGTTTCCGAGGATCATTCTGCTCCCACGTTCGGAGTGTGTGTCAGCTATGGGATCGGTTTCCGGCTGGAAGCGGAGGGCCGCACCGGCTTTGCGCACCTTTTCGAGCACATGATGTTTGAAGGCACGCCCAACGCGCCCAAGGGCGTGCTCGACCGTGTGATTGAGGGCGGCGGAGGATCGAACAACGGTGACACTCGTTACGACTTCACCGAATACATTGAAACGGCGCCAATTTCAGCGCTCGACCCGGTTCTCTGGATCGAAGCCGACCGGATGAAGACTCTTGATTTCTCTCCCAAAAACCTCGAGAACCAGCGGAAAGTGGTCGAAGAAGAAGTTCGAGTGAATGTTCTGAACCGGCCTTACGGGCTTTTCTTCGCCATCGATCTTCCTGGCAAAGCTTTCGACACCTATCCTAATGCGCATAATTTTTACGGCGATTTCAAGGACCTCGATGCAGCCAAGATCGAAGATGTTCAGAAGTTCTATGAACAGTACTATTCGCCTAACAACGCGGTCCTGGCCGTGGTCGGAGACGTCAATCCCGACGCCACCTTCGCCCGGGTAGAAAAGTATTTTGGCGCGATTCCCGCGCAATCCACTCCGCCACGCCCCAACGTGGACGAGTCGCCTCAGAAGGCAGAACGACGCTCATCTCAGACTGACAAGCTGGCAAAAGTTCCCGCACTTGCCATCGGCTATCGTATGCCGCCACGGCATTCGCCGGAGGCGCTGGTCGCGGCTATCACAGGGGAGCTGCTTCACAACGGACAGGCATCGCGCCTCTATCAGGCGCTGGTTAAGGAGAAGCAGGTTGCACTCTCCGTGGATGGAGGCGTGAACTGGCCCCTCGGCGCACCTTTTGAATACAACGGGCCTACTCTGATGACGTCCTTTATTGTGTATCCACCGAACATCACCCAAGACCATTTGCTCGCTGCTTACGATGCCACCATAAAGGAGCTCATCGACAAAGCGCCGAGCCAGCAGGACCTCGATCGCATTGTCGCGAAGATTTGCTCGGATTGGTACGGTCAGCTTGAACTTCCGATTAGCCGCGCCTCCGCACTCTCACACGCCGTCCTTTTTGACGGCGCCTTCGATGCCGTCTATCAAATTCCCGAAGATCTAGCTAAGGTCTCACCTGCCCAGATTCGCGCATTCGCCGCAAAGTATCTTGTGAATTCCAACCGTACTATCATCAATCGGGTTCCAACGACAACCGAAAAGGGCGCGGGAAAGAACCCAGGAGTGGGCCTATGAAAAGGCTGACAGTTTTTGCCCTCGTCATCTCTGTTGCCCTCGTGGGTGCTGCGCAAAAAGAAGTTCCTCTGCCCAAGGACCTCCCTCCTTACGCTGCTGAGCAGCCGCTCCGGGCTCCCGCCGTCCGGTCCTCGAAACTCGACAATGGGCTTACGGTGTGGCTGGTTTCCCAGCCCGGCCTTCCCAAAGTCGCATTCGCCGTGGCCGTGCGTGGCGGTTTCGCGGCGGATCCCGCGGACCGTCCAGGCATCACTGAGTTGCTATCCAAGACGATCGATCAAGGAACGAAATCGCGCACCGCCAAACAGATTTCCCAGGAACTTCAGGCAGCTGGCGGCGACCTCAGCGCCGAATCCAGCAAAGACTTCATCCAGGTCTCAACTGCCGTTCTCTCCTCGAAAGTAGATGTAGGCCTGACGATTCTTTCCGACATTCTGCAAAATGCCACGTTCCCCGACGCCGAGGTTGCGCTCGCGAAACGCAACCTCGCTGACTCGCTCCGGGAGCGTGAATCACAGCCTTCCTTCCTGGCGGCGCGAGCCATGGCCAAAGCATTGTTTGGAGATCATCCCTACCATGTAACCGCCCCCACGCAGGAGTCCATCGCTGCGTCCACCGCTGCCGATCTTCGCAACACTTATGCGCTGCGCGTCCGTCCCGACCAAGCCGTGCTTGTCGCCGTGGGCGATTTTGACAATGACAAAATGCTGGGTCTGGCGAAGGCCCAATTCGGTGGATGGAAGGCGCCCGGCGGGGCCGCTTTGGCATCAACACCTCGCCCCACAGCGCCGTCACAGCACGCCGTGTTTGTAGTGGGCCGTCCAGACTCAGTTCAAACTACGCTGCTACTGGGGACGTTTGGCCCGATGCGCAGCGATCCTGATTTCGAAGCCGCTGAAGTCGCGAACGCCATTTACGGAGGCACTTTCAGCTCGCGGCTGGTCTCGAATATTCGCGAGGACAAGGGTTACACTTACTCGCCTGGCGCGGCTTTGCGAACCTATCGCCAGACAGGCGTGCTGATCACGCGTGCCGATGTACGCAACGAAGTGACTGCGCCGAGCCTGAATGAAATCACCTATGAACTTAACCGGTTGGCAACCACGACTCCCAGCGATGAAGAGCTCAACAAGGCGAAGCGGTTTCTTGTTGGCACCAAAGCGATCTCTCTGCAAGCTCGTTCTGCCGTTGCCGCAGAATTGGCCAAGATATGGGTCGACGGACTGCCTCCGGACGAGATCGGAATCTATAGTCAGAGAATCGCCGCCACTGGTACAGCGGAAGTCGACGCGGCTGCCAGAAAATATTTTCCAGCCTCGCGATCTGCAATCGTAGCCGTGGGAGAAGAGAAAGTCATCCGCGACGCACTGGCTCCCTTCGGCCTTCTGATTCAGACCTCGCCTTAGCAAAATCCAGTGGGATCGGTTTCACAGCGCAATTCGCCGTTCATCGGTGCGCAGCGGATCCGAGGATTCTGGGCGAATTGTCGGCAAGCCGGAAGTAATGGGAGGTCGAGTATTAGAATAACTTCCGCATAGCCCGTCATCCGCCCCCAATCTGTCCCCGGCATCACTCACCGACAACTTCCCACAAGCGGGCCGTTTTTTCACTGAACTCCATACTTCTGAGGATTGCCCGTAATCCGGCAATGCGACCACCTTGATTGTTGCTGAAATAAGACTGACCCACCTACCCGTTCCGCCACAGTCGCCGTCTAAAGCTTGGGGCATGTGAGAGAGCGAAATTCGATGAACAGAGCCATTTTAGGCCCAATACTTATCCTTGCGCTGTTCTATTCGCTTTTCCAAGGTGGCTTCGCGCAACTCGAAAGTCGATCCGCGCCTGCGGATGAGGCGAAACAGACAAATTGCAGCAGTACTACAATCAGTTCGATGGTGCTTGTACGCGGCGGGACCGTGCAGATAGGGATCGACGCTACGCAAATCCCCAGCTTTCAGAAGATTTTCGACATCGACAGCCCGCAGCTGTTTCAGGACGAGGTTCCGAAACACTGGGTCACGCTCGATGAGTTTCATATTGACGAGTGCCCGGTGACCAACGCGCAGTTCAAGAGCTTTACCGATGCCAATCCCGAGTGGCAGCCGGACCGTATTCCTCGTGAACTTGACAATGGCAATTACCTCAAACACTGGAAGAAACCGGGCGCGCTCACTACTCAGGCAGACCATCCGGCAGTGAACGTGAACTGGTATGCGGCGGTGGCCTATTGCCGCTGGGCTGGAAAACGGCTGCCCACGGAGACAGAGTGGGAACACGCTGCCCGTGGTGGCCGCAACGGGCTCTTCCCTTGGGGCAATCAGCCGGCGGATGGCAGCCGCGCGAATTTTTCCGGCAGCGGTCTTAGCACTACCTCTCCCGTCGGCAAATATCCTGCAAACGGATATGGGCTGTTCGACATGGCCGGCAATGTGTGGCAACTCCTCGCGGACGAATGGAAACCCTACTCCTCCACCCCGCAGAAAAACCCGGTTGCCGGTGGAAACCTGTTCCTGGATGGGACGGCATTTCTCAATGTGAAGACTAGGCGAGTCATCCGAGGAGGCAGTTTTGGCGGAGTGCCAGTAAACTTGTGGGTTGAATATCGCGACAGTCATCCCCCGGACGGCTCCCGTGATTTTGTCGGCTTCCGCTGCGCGAAGTAAGTGACGTCCCGAACATGTGCCTCACCGACTGCGGATCCACAGACGGGTGTTGAGGAAAGCGAAAGATGTTGTGAGCGGGTGGTCGGCCACCCGGAAGCTATCCGGCTCCCACGGCGGGATTAGTCCTGTGAAGTCGGCATCTCGTCAGGAAATCAAGCACTGACGAGATGCGCGTTTGTCGGTACTGATTCGACGGAAGAACCGATAACCTGTGGAGTCGAGGTGTGGCGCGGTGGTTTAGGTGGAACCTATCGGTTGCCGGCTCTTTCGTCTGCCGGTGCCTCACTAGCCCCACCATGCTTCCGGTTCCACACCCCGCTCATCGAACCGGACGTGCGGATTTGCCGCA
>WNFD01000403.1_pt1 | contig 65294 bp, 61 predicted proteins | sample 5400491 | NCBI WGS metagenome assembly WNFD01 (sample SAMN13153343, study PRJNA577476) | soil metagenome | isolation source: 120 cm saprolite under Douglas fir tree site 2 hole 2 replicate 2 | place: USA:California | collected 2015-04-18 | reverse complement strand
CTGTCGGAGAAGGCCAGGAAGCTCCGTCCCGGCATCCACGTCCTCTTCATGTCCGGGTTCGTGGTGGTGCCGGCTCACTATGGCCTGTCGAGCGAGGAGCGTGGCCTCGAGGCGGGCGCGTCGATCCTGGCCAAGCCCTCACGCTCACGGCCGGCGGCGCCGCCGCCCAGGCGCCGCCCCCGCCGCCCGCCTACGGGACTCCGATCACGCTCGAGCAGGCCAAGAAGGTGATGGCCGGCGCGGAGGCCGAGGCCAAGAAGAACAGCTGGGGCATGGTGATCACCATCCTCGACTCGGGCGGCAACGTCGTCATGATGCAGCGCATGGACGGCACGCAGCTCGGGAGCGTCGACGTCGCCCGGGACAAGGCCTGGTCGGCCGTCGCGTTCCGTCGGCCCACCAAGGTCTTCGAGGATGCGATCGCCCAGGGGGGCGCCAACCTCCGCTTGCTGCGCTTGACCGGAGCGAGCCCGATCGAGGGTGGGATCCCGCTCATGGCGGACGGCAAGATCATCGGCGCCATCGGAGTCTCCGGGGGCACCGCGCCGCAGGATGGTCAGGTGGCGAAGGCGGGCGTCGACGGTCTGAAGTAGCCTCTCACCCCTGTAGCGCCTCGCCCTACCCCCTCTCCCCCTCGTGGGAAAGGGGGGTCAGAATTCGACGAGGAGGGCCTTCAGGCCGCGGAGCGTCGAGGACTCCCGCCAGGTGAGCGCCTCCTCGGCCAGCCGCAGCCGCGGCATCCGTCGCAGCAGCGTCCCCAGCGCGAGCTGGCCCTCCACGCGCGCGAGCGGGGCGCCCAGGCAGAAGTGAATGCCGAAGCCGAAGGCGATGTGGCGATTGTCGGCGCGGGCGACGTCCAGTCGATCCGGATCCGGGAAGTGCGCGGGATCGCGGTTGGCCGCCCCGATCGCGGTGACCACGAAGGCGCCCTTCGGGATCGTCTTGCCTCCCAGCTCCACGTCGGCGTTCGTGATCCGGGCCGTCCGCTGCACCGGGCTGTCGTAGCGCAGCAGCTCCTCCACCGCGCTGCCCACGAGGGCCGGCTCGCGGCGCAGGCGCTCGGCCTCCGCCGGGTGCTGGAGCAGGGCGAGCAGGCCGTTGCCGATCAGGTTCACGGTGGTCTCGTGACCCGCGATGAAGAGCAGCACGCAGGTGGCGAGCAGCTCGCCCTCGGTGAGGCGGTCGCCCTGCTCCTCGACCGCGATGAGCGAGGAGAGCAGGTCCGCGCGCGGGTGGCGGCGGCGCTCGGGGAGCAGCGCGCGGAAGTAGTCCGCGATCCCGCGTCGGCCGATTCGCCCGCGCTCCACGATCGACGCGTCGGACGGCATGCCGATGGCGTCCAGGCTCCGGATGATGTCGGACGACCACTCCTTGATCTGCTCGTGGTCGCCGGCCGGCACTCCCAGCATGTCGCAGATGACGGTCACCGGGAGCGGGTAGGCGAGGTCGCCGATGACGTCCATCCTCCCGTGCCGCTCCACCCGATCGAGCAGCAGGTCCACCACCCCCTGGATCTGCCCGCGCATGCCCTCGATGACCCGCGGGGTGAACGCCCGGTTCACGAGCGCCCGCAGGCGGGTATGGTCCGGGGGGTCGCGGAAGAGCATGGAGCGCGGGAGGCGGCCCGTCTCGGACTCCTCGCCGTACTGGGCCGAGAGGATGGCCTCGAAGCCGTCGCGTCCGAAGCGCGGGTCGCGCAGGGACGTGACGCAGTCCTCGTAGCGGGTCAGGATCCAGAGGCCGAGCGCGCTCAGGTGGACGGGATCGGTCTCGCGCAGGTGCCGGTAGAACGGGTAGGGGTCGGCGTGGAAGGCGGGCGAGAGCGGGTTGAAGAGGTCGGTCTCCGCCATGCGACTCAGCTCACCATCGCGTAGGTGCGCTCGATGTTGGCGAGGAGCCCCGCGCGCCACGGGCGGTAGTGCTCGTAGGTCGCGAAGGCCTTCTCGTAGGTCGGGGCCAGGCGCGCGGGCACCCGCTGCTTGACCTCGTCCAGGCTCGCGCCGGTGCCGACCTCCTTGCGCACCGCCTCCACCATATCGTGGATGTAGCCCCGGAACGTGCGCAGCCAGTCCCGGCCGGCCGGGTTGCCATGGCCCATGACGATCGTGTCGAAGTCGAGCTCGGCCAGCCGGTCGATGGTGGTGACCCAGTCCTCCGGATAGCCGTCGCCCATGTAGGGCGTCCAGCCGATGACCGCGTCGCCGGTGATGACGGTGCGCTCCTTCGGCAGGTAGACGAAGACGTCGCCCTCGGTGTGGGCGCGGCCCAGGTAGAGCAGGTGGATCTCGCGGTCGCGGCGGTAGAGCTTCATGGTGCGCTCGAAGGCCATGGTGGGCAGGGCGGGCTTGAGCGCCCGCACCTCGGCCAGGTAGGACTCGGCGAGCCGGAGATCCGCCTGCAGCTTCGCCCGCTGCTCGGTGGTGGTGGCCGCGGCCAGCTCGCTCCGGAGCCGGGTCACCTCGGCGGGGACCTGCCGCGCGTGGTCCTGGATGCGCTTGAGGCCCTTCTTGACCATCGCCTCGCGTGTGAGCTGGTTGGTGATGATCTCGGCGCCGGGGTAGGCGGCCGGGTAGACCTCGTTGCCGTGCCAGTGGTCCCAGTGAAAGTGGGTGTTGACCACGAATCGGACCGGCTTGGCGGTGAGCTCCCGCACGCGATCCACGATCACGCGAGCGGCGGAGGGCTTGGAATGGGTGTCGACGATGACGACCCCGTCGTCGCTCTCGATGATCGCGGTGTTGGAGTTGACCTTGTAGGCGGGGGCGGCCACCGCGACGTGGACGCCGTCGGCCACCCGCTGGAGGTCGAAGCGCGCGTCGCCCGCGGCCGGGCCTTCGTGAGCGCAGCAGTCCATTTGTATGCTCTCCCTGCGCCCGATACTATGCGATGGCGAGGACGCGCTCAAGCAACCCCCGCGCTCAAGCAACCCCGAGGAGGAATCCATGACCACGACCCGGACCGAGAGGGACACGATGGGGACGATCGAGGTGCCCGCCGACCGCTACTGGGGTGCCCAGACCCAGCGGTCGCTCGAGCACTTCCGCATCGGCGACGATCGGTTCCCGCGCGAGATCATCCGGGCCCTCGGCATCCTCAAGAAGGCCTGCGCGCTCGTGAACCGCGAGCTCGGCCTGCTGCCGGAGGACAAGGCGCGGGCCATCGTGGCGGCCGCCGACGAGGTGATCGAGGGGCGCCTGGACGCGCACTTCCCCCTGTCGGTCTGGCAGACCGGCAGCGGTACCCAGACCAACATGAACGCCAACGAGGTGATCGCCAACCGGGCCATCGAGATCCTGGGCGGGCGGCTCGGCTCGCAGCAGCCGGTGCACCCCAACGACGACGTCAACCGCAGCCAGTCCTCCAACGACACGTTTCCGACCGCGATGCACATCGCGGCGGTGGAGCAGATCGAGGGGCGGCTCGTCCCCGCGGTGACGAGCCTGCGCGACACGCTGCGGGCCAAGTCACGGGCCTTCGCCGACATCGTCAAGATCGGCCGCACCCACCTCCAGGACGCGGTGCCGCTGACCCTCGGGCAGGAGATCTCCGGCTGGGCGAGCCAGCTCGACCGCGCCCTCGGCCAGATCCGGGCCGCGATGCCGGGGCTTCACGAGCTGGCGCTGGGGGGCACCGCGGTGGGCACCGGGCTCAACGCCCCACGCGGCTTCGGCGAGCGGGCGGCGCGCGCGATCGCGGACCTGACCGGGCGGCCGTTCGTGTCGGCGCCCAACAAGTTCGAGGCGCTGGCGGCCCATGACGCGCTCGTGGGCGCGCACGGCGCGCTGCGGACCCTGGCCGGCGCCCTCACCAAGATCGCCAACGACGTGCGCTGGCTCGCCTCGGGGCCCCGCTGCGGGATCGGCGAGCTGCGAATCCCCGAGAACGAGCCGGGAAGCTCGATCATGCCCGGCAAGGTCAACCCGACCCAGTGCGAGGCGCTCACGATGGTCTGCGCCCAGGTTCTGGGCAACGACGTCGCGGTCGGCTTCGGCGGCGCGTCCGGCCACTTCGAGCTGAACGTCTACAAGCCGCTCATCATCCACAACGTGCTGAACTCGGTGCGGCTGCTGGCCGACGCCTGCGCCTCGTTCGATACCCACTGCGCGCAGGGCATCGAGCCCGATCGCGAGCGGATCCGGGCGCTGGTCGAGCGCTCCCTCATGCTCGTCACCGCGCTCGCTCCCCGGCTCGGCTACGATCGGGCCGCCGGAATCGCCAAGAAGGCGCACGCCGAGGGACTCACCCTCAAGGAAGCCGCGGTGAAACTCGGCTACCTGACCGCGGAGGAGTTCGACCGGGAGGTCCGGCCCGAATCGATGGTGGGCTAGGCGAGCCCGGGGGGCAGGGGGCCTGCTCAGCGGGCGGCCGCGGCCGCCGCCGCGGCCCGCGGGTCCGTCATCTTGACCAGGACCTCGCGGAGGGTGCCGAGCCGGATCGGCTTCTTCACGACCAGGTCCACGCCGTCCGGCTTCTCGCCCGCCGCGTTCATCAGGTCGCCGAATCCGGTGAGGAGGACGACCGGGGTGGTGGGAGACGCCTCCTTGATCATGGCCGCGAGCTGGTCGCCGCCGACCTCCGGCATCGCCCGATCGGTGATGACCACCGCGAAGCGGCCCGCCTTGAACTTCTCGAAGCCGTCCCGCCCGTTGACCGCGGTCTGCACGGTGTGGCCGTCGCCGGTCAGGTACTCGGTGAGCACGTCCCGGGCGATCGGCTCGTCGTCGACCACCAGCACGTGGAGCGGGCCGCTCGGCGCCTGGGTGCGCTGCTGCACCTCGCGGGTCTGGACCGCGTCGGCGGGCAGATGGAGGATGAAGGTGGTGCCCTTCCCGACCGCGCTCTCGACGTCGAGCGTGCCCCGGTGGCGCTTGACGATGCCGAACACCATTGGCAGCCCCAGGCCGGTTCCGCGCTCGCCCTTGGTCGAGAAGAACGGCTCGAGGCAGCGCCGCCGGACCTCCTCGGTCATTCCGGTACCGGTATCGCTCACCTCGAGGAACACCTGGGGCACCGGCGGGGTCGTGCGCGGCTCCTCGCCGGCCGGCGCCTCGCGCATGCCGGTCCGGATCCGGATGTTGCCGCCGTCCGGCATCGCGTCGACCGCGTTGAAGATGAGGTTGGTCAGCAGCTCACGCAGCTCGGACTCGCTGCCCAGGATCTTGGGAATCGGCCGCATGTCCGCCTCGACCAGGATCGTGCGGCCGCTGCCGAGGGCCTCGTCGCGCCACCGGGGCCGGGTGAGGGCCACCGCCTGCTCGACCATCTGGTTGAGGGAGAGCGGGCGATAGGTCTCGCCCTCCTCGCGCTTGCGGTAGAACTCCCGCAGGCGGCTCACCACGCTGGCCGCGTCCTCCACGCCGGTCATGATCAGCTGCAGGTACTTGGTGGCCTTGGCCGGCTCCTGGAGGATCTCCTGGTGCTCGAGCAGCATCTCCGCGTAACCGGAGATCGGTACCAGCGCGTTGTTGAAGTCGTGGGCGAGGCCGCTCGCCATCTTGCCGACCGCGTTCAGGCGCTCCTGCTCGATGATGTGCCGCTGGGTGCGGTGCAGCTCGATGGCCACCGCGGCCTGCTTGGCGATGCCGTCGGCCAGGCGCATGTCGTCCATCGTGAAGGCGTGGGCCTCGCGGACCCAGGCGATGGCGAAGATGCCGAGCAGCTCGTCGCTGACCTGGACCGGCTGGACCAGGAGCGAGGTGTGGGGCATCAGGTTCAGGGCCGGCTGGTTGAAGCGCGGATCCGTCTTGCTGTTGCTCGACTGCAGCGCGGTGCGGAGCCGCTTGACCAGGTCGATGAGCGGATCGTCGGGGGCCAGGGGCAGGCCAGAGAGCGGCTCGCGTAGCTCCCGCGGCACGTGGTAGCCGGCGAGCGGGATGAAGCGGTCCCCGCCGCGAGTCACGCACCACGCGACGCCCGCGTCGGCGCCCAGGATGCGCACCATCTCGCGGGTCGTCCGGCGAATGGCCTCGGTGAGGTCCGGAGCCGAGCCGATCGCCTGGCTGACCGCGAGCAGCGTCTCGGTCTGCTGCAGGCGCTGCTGGATCTCGTCGTAGAGGCGCGCCTTCTCGAGCGCGACCGCGGCCTGGGCGGCCAGGGTATTGGCGAGCCGGATCTCTTCCTCGGTGAAGACGTGCAGCGTCTTCAGGTGGTCCAGGATGAGGACGCCGGCGGTGCGGCCCTGGTGGATGAGCGGCACCACCAGCGCGGACTTGGCCTGGAAGAGACCGACCCAGCCCTCGGGCACCCGCGGGTCGCTTCCGGGATCGGAGATGACCACCGGCTCCTGGCGGCGCACCGCCTCCAGCAGGAAGGGCGGCATCTCCTCGAGCGCCAGGGCGCGCAGGGACTCGGCGCCGTCGCCGCTCGTCTCCGCGGTGGACTGGTCGGCGAGCTGCGAGCTCACCGGCACCATGAGCTGGCCCGACTTGTCGCGCAGGAAGATCGAGCAGCGGTCGACACGGCAGGCGCGCGCGGCTCCGTGGGCGATGACCTCGAAGAGCTGCTTCTGCTCGAGCGCGGAGCCGATGGCCTCCGTCACCTCCAGCATCCGGTCGGTCTCCTCCGCGCGCTGCTTGACCGCCTTCAGGGCCTCCCGGAGCTGCTCGGTCGTGCGCTGCAGCTCCTGGGTGCGGTGGGCCGAGCGCTGGGCCGTCGAGCTGGCCTCCGCGCGCATCCGGCGGTGGCTCCGCCACGCCGCGGGCAGCAGGATCAGGCAGAGGCCGCCGCCGGTGGCCAGCGCGATGATCCAGGCGACCTGGCTCCACCGCTCGAGCGCCGCGTCCATGCGCAAGGGCACCTGGGACAGCTCCACCACCCCGACCACGCGGGCCGCGCCCGGGCTGTAGACCGGCACGTACAGGTCGGCCACATTGGGCGCGACGAAGTTCTCGGCGGCGGCGTTGGGCGGCGCCAGCGCGGTGAACCGCACCGCCACCCGGCCCGCGAGGGCGTCGCGCATCTCCTGGCCCTCGGAGTGCTGCCCGATCGCCCCAGACTGCACCGCCCACACCACGTTGCCCTGCGGATCCCACACCTTGATCTGCACGATGCCCGGCAGCTCGCGCACGAAGCGGGCGCTCTCGTCGGCCCAGCGCTTGGGGCTGCGTGCACTCTGGCCGGCCAGCAGCTCCGGCAGGCCGCTGCGATCCACCGCCCGCTGGGCGATCGCCGCGGTCTCGGTCCACTCCGGCTCGGAGACCACCACGTCGAGGAGCCAGCCCAACCCGAGGCCGAGGGCGCCGGTGAAGACCGCGATCCCGGCCAGGCGGATGAGAATGGTGCGCAGCAAGGCCCGGAGCGCTACCCAAGACATGAGGGACTCCCGTGCCGATCGTCGGCGTCGAGGCTGGAGAGCAGCTCGGGCAGCCGGTCGGCGGAGACCGGCCGGGCGAAGTAGTATCCCTGGCCCTGCTCGCAGCCGAGGGCGCGCAGCTGGAAGAGCTGCTCGGCGGTCTCCACGCCTTCCGCGGTCACCACGATGCCGAGGCTGCGGGCGAGGGTCACCACCGCGCGGACGATCGCGGTGTCCTCGGTGTCGCTACCCACGCCCTTGACGAGCGAGCGGTCGATCTTCAGGCAGTCCACCGGCAGTCGCTTGAGGTAGGAGAGCGAGGCGTATCCGGTGCCGAAGTCGTCGATGGCGAGCCGCACCCCGATGCCCTTGAGGGCCTCCAGGCGGTGGAGCATGCGCGGGTCGTCGCGCATCAGGACCGCCTCGCTGACCTCCAGCTGCAGCCGGGTCGGCTGGAGGCCGGTCTCGCGCAGGATGGTGGCGATCTCCTCCGGCAGCGCGTCGCGCTCGAACTGGCTCGCCGAGAGGTTGACGCCCACCACCAGCGGTGGCGTCGCCGAGCCGTCACCCTGCCAGGCCCGGGTCTGGCGACAGGCCTCGCGCAGGACCCACTGGCCCATCGGCACCATCAACCCGGTCTCCTCGGATAGCGCGATGAAGTCGGCAGGGAGCAGGGCCCCGCGACGCCGGTGATCCCACCGGATGAGAGCCTCGACCTCGACGGGTCGGAGGGTCGCGAGGGTCACCACCGGCTGATAGCGCAGGGTCAGCTCCTGGCGGGCGCCCGCGGTGCGGAGGTCCGATTGCAGATCCAGGCGCTCGCGGGTGGACACGCTGAGCCCCGGCTGGTACAGCTCGTAGCGCCCGCGTCCCTCGGCCTTCGCCTGGTACATCGCGAGATCCGCGTTGTGGAGTACATCGTCGGGCTGCATGGAGCCGCCCGCGGTCAGGGCGATGCCCATGCTGGCCGAGATCAGGACGTCGCGGCCCTCGACCACGAAGGGACGCTGGATCTCGGTGGAGACCCGCTCCGCCACCGCGGTGGCGCCGGCCAGGTCGGCGGTGTCCTCGAGGAGCAGGCCGAACTCGTCGCCGCCCAGGCGGGCCACGGTGTCCTCGGGTCGCAGGCACGCGGCGATGCGATGCCCGACCTCTACCAGCAGGCGGTCGCCGACCTCGTGGCCGAGGGTCTCGTTCAGGATCTTGAAGCGATCAAGGTCGAGGAAGAGCACGGCCAGGTTCGTCCCCGCCCGCTCGGCGCGCGTGAGGGCGTGAGAGAGACGGTCCATGAAGAGCGCCCGGTTAGGAAGGCTGGTCAGGGAGTCGCGGAAGGCCTCGCGGATCAGCTGGTCGAGCCGGCGGGGGAACTCGTTGATCTCCTGCGACTGCTGCTCGATGGTCGCGAGCATGCGCGCGAAGGAGCTCATGAGGGTGCCGATCTCGTCCTTGCGGCCGGGCTCGGCGGGCAGCTCCGGGTTCTCCTCGTTGCTGATCTGCGCCGCGCGCGACAGCGCGGTCGCGATGTCCCACACCACGAAGGCGCCGCCCGCCATCAGGATCGCGGTGAAGACCAGGAGCGCCGGGATGCTGATCAGGTCGGCCAGCCCGGCGAGCGGGCCCAGCAGCTCGCGGACCGGCGTGCTGAAGGCATAGGTGAGGAGCAGCAGCGGGAGGACCGAGCAGAGGGTGAGGGCGAAGATCACCTTGCGCCGGACCTGCTGGCCGGCGAACGCCACCTCACGATTGATCGGTCCCTGGGGCATGAAGGTGCTCCAAAGGGTGACGGATCGAGCAAGAGGAATGCCACGGAGCGGAGGGTCTAACCGGCTGATAACACGGGTCCGAGCGCGCCCCTGCGCTTGCAAATTGTCTAGAAAAGCGACGATTTTCGTCTACGGGGCCTTCCACACCGCGTTGCCGTCGCGGTCCGAGAGCAGCAGGCTGGGGGCAAGCGTGGGGCTGGTGGCGAGCGAGACCTGCGGCTTGCCCGATTCGTTGCCGAGCCCGAGGCTCGACCCACTCGGGGCCGCGACCAGCCATCCGCGCTGGCCGCGCGTGCCGACCGAGAGCTGACCGTTGTCGCCGGTGGCGGCGAGCTGCGCCTGGGCTCCCGCGCGGGCGAGGGAGAGCGCGGCGGACTGCCCGGGGACCACGGTGAGATCGGCGGTGGTGCCGTTGTCGCGATCGGTGAGCGAGAGGCGCGTGCGGTCGCTATCGTCCACCGTGAAGACGGCGCGCGCGCGCCCGTCGCCGTCGGTGATCACCAGCCGGCGCGTCTTCACCTCGTCCGGGCTGGTGCTGACGGTGGCCGCCACCGCGCCGAGCAGTCCCACGCAGGCCAGCGCCGCGATGCCCGCGCGGCGCCACCACGTGACCTCGCGCTCCAGGCGCTCCAGGCGTCCGTGCAGCCCATCGAGAGTCGGGTCCGTCATCGTGCTCTCCTCCGTGGTGGGGCGAGTGTGGGCCGCGGCAGCGGCGGCGACCCCAGCCTGCCCCGGGCCGGGGCCGAAGTCCAGGGGCTCCCCGCCTTGACCCTCCAGGAGCCCGCGTGTTACACAGAGGCGGCTCCCGATGACGCGACCTGACCCCGCTCCGCGCGCGCTTCGATCTCGAGGAGAACTGACCATGCACCGTCGCCTGGCGCTCGGGCTGGCTCTTTCCTCGATCGCGGTCGTGGGCTCGGCCTCCGTCGCGCCGGCCCAGCCCGCGCCTCAGTACGTGTGGAAGGCCGGCACGGTGACCGCGGGTGGCAACCCGGTGAACGACACCATGGAGCAATTCGCCAAGCAGCTCGCCGAGAAGAGCCGGGGCCGGATCAAGGTCGACGTCCACATCGCCAACGCGCTGGCCAAGGGAGAAGGCGCGCATCTCGAGGGCGTGCAGCTCGGCACCATCGACGTGGTCGCGATCGGCAGCGCGCCGGTGGGCGGCATGTTCGAGCCGCTCTACCAGGCCCTCGACCTGCCCTTCCTCTGGTCGACCCGCGAGCAGGTGTGGAAGGTCATGGACGGGCCCCTCGGGCAGGAGCTGCTCAAGAAGATGGAGAGCAAGAACCTGAAGGCCTTCTGCTTCGGCGGCGGGTGGGGCTTTCGCAACATGATGTCCAACAAGCGCCCGGTGGTCACTCCCGACGACATGAAGGGGCAGACCATCCGCGTCCAGGAGTCGCCGACCTACGTGGCCATGATGAAGGCGATGGGCGCGAACCCGGTGCCGATGGCCTACGTGGAGGTGTACCTCGCGATGAAGCAGGGGACGATCGACGGGATGGAGCTGCCGTCGTTCACGTTCACCTCGGACAAGTTCCAGGAAGTGACCAAGTACTACTCGCTGACCCGGCACTCGTACCCGCCGATCGCGTGGTTCATGAACCTCAAGAAGTACCAGGCCCTTCCCGCCGACGTCCAGAAAGTGGTGGACGACTCGATGAAGGACGCCTGCCAGCTCCACCGTCGTCTCGAGGTCGAGAAGGAGAAGAGCGACTTCGAGGTGATGAAGAAGGCGGGGGTACAGATCAACGACGTGAAGGACATCCGGGCGTTCCAGGCCCTCATGAAGCCGGCCTACGACTACGTCGAAGGCCAGGTGGGCAAGGAGTTCATGACCCGGCTCCGGTCGGCGGTCCAGGCGGCGTCGAAGTAGTCCGTGGTGGCCCGGGCGCTCTCGCAGGTCGTCGAGGGCCTGCTGCTGGTGATGATGGTGGTGCTGTGCGCGGACGTATTTCTCGGGGTCTTCTCCCGCTACGTGATGGCCCGCACGTTCACCTGGTACGACGAGATCGCCCGCCTCCTCTTCGTGTGGATCGTGTTCCTGGGCGCGGCGGTGGGGGTGCGGCGCAGCGCCCACTTCCGCCTGCACCTCCTGGTCGACCGCTTCCCGCCCGGCCTTCGGCGGGTCGCCCACGTGGTCGGGGTGCTGGTGGTGATGGGGTTCGGCCTGCTCCTGATCCAGCAGGGCTGGAAGCTGGTGGAGCTGGGCCAGTTCCAGCGCACGCCGGTGATGGGCCTCTCCAAGCAGTACGTCTACCTGTCGGTGCCGGCGGGGGGCGTCCTGATCATCCTCTACAGCCTGCCGCACCTCTGGCGCGCCCTCCGCGGGGTGCCGGGCCCGGCCGCGGCATGATCCCGATCATCGCGGTCTCCTTCGTGGTCCTTCTCCTGCTGGGAATCCCGGTGGCCTTCGTCATCGGGGTGGCCGGCTTCATCGGCCTCTGGTGGAGCGGGGAGTACCCGCTCACCGTGATCGTCAAGCAGATCTTCGAGGGGGTGGACTCGTTCGTGCTGCTCGCGATCCCGCTCTTCATCCTGGCCGGCGCCTTCATGGAGACCGGCGGCATCGCGGTGCGCCTCGTCCGCCTGGCCCAGGTGCTGGTGGGCTGGATCCGGGGCGGGCTCTCGATGGCGGTGGTGGTCGCGGAGTACATCTTCTCCGGGATCTCCGGCTCCACGGTGGCCGACGTGTCCGCCATCGGCTCCACCATGATCCCGCCGATGCTGCGCGCGGGCTACCGGCCCGAGCAGGCGGTGGCGGTGGTGTCGGCCGCCTCCGCGATGGGCATCCTGGTCCCGCCTTGCATCCTGATGATCGTGATCGGCTCGGTCGCCAACGTCTCGGTGGCCGCCCTCTTCGCGGCCGGGTTCCTGCCCGCGGTGGTGCTGGCCCTCGCGATCATGGCCTACATCTGGTACGACGCGGGCCGGAGCGGCATCGAGGCGCGGGCGCGCGCGTCCTGGGGCGACATCCGGCGCGCCTTCGCCGACGCGGTCATCCCGCTCGGCCTGCCCGCCATCATCTTCGGCGGCATCCTGGGCGGGGTCGTGACCCCGACCGAGGCCGCGGTGCTCGCGGTGATCTACGCCTTCATCGTCGGCGTCTTCGTGTACCGCGAGATCGCCTGGGCCGACCTGCCGCGCATCCTCGTGCACAGCGCGGTGGTGACCGCCGCGGTCTGCTTCCTCCTCGGCACCGCCGCGGTGGTGGCGTGGGTGCTCGCGGTGCAGCAGATCCCCCAGCTCCTGCTGAAGGCGATGCTCGCGGTGCCCGGCGGCAACCTCGTGTTCCTCTCCCTGACCGCGCTGCTGTTCATCGTGCTGGGCGCGGTGCTGGAAGGGCTGCCCGCGGTGGTGATCCTGCTGCCGACCTTCATGCCGGTGGTGACCCGGCTCGGCATCGACGTGATCCACTACAGCACGGTGGTGGTCGCGGCCACCGGCATCGGGCTGTTCCTGCCCCCGATCGGCGTCGGCTTCTTCATCGCGTGCGGGATCGCCAACATCCCGGGCGACCGCGCGACCCGCGCGATGATGCCCTACGTCTACATGATGTGCGTGGGGCTCCTCGTCGTGATTCTGGTGCCCTGGGTCACCCTCGTGGTCCCCCGGCTCCTCGGCCTCGGGTAGCCGGCTACTGGAAGGCCGGTCGGGCCTCAGTCGACCATCAGGACCGCGGTGCCTTCCACGCGATCCCCGGCCAAGGCCTGCAGCGCGGCGTTGGCGTCGGCCAGCGCGTAGCGCGTGATCCGTGGCCGGATCGGGATGGCGGCGGCCTCGGCCAGGAGCTCGTGGCCGTCGCTCCGGGTATTCGCGGTGACGCTCAGGAGCGTCTTCTCCCAGAACAGATTCGGCTCGTAGGCCATCGCGGGCACGTCGGTCATGTGAATGCCGGCCAGGGCCACCGTCCCGCCCTTCTCGAGGTTCTGCAGCGCGACCGGGACCAAGTCGCCGGCCGGCGCGAAGACGATGGCCGACTCCACCCGCTCCGGGAGCGCCTCGCCGGGCCCTCCCGCCCAGCGGGCGCCCAGGGCGAGGGCCAGACGGCGATGAGCGGCGTCACGGGTGGAGACGTACACCGGGCAGCCCCAGTGCCGGGCGATCTGCAGCGTGATGTGGGCCGAGGAGCCGAAGCCGTAGAGGCCGAGGCGCCCGCCCCGCGCGAGCTGGCTCCGTCGCAGGGCCCGGTAGCCGATGATGCCGGCGCAGAGCAGGGGCGCGGCCTCCGCGTCGTCGAACCCGGGCGGGATGGCGTAGGCGAACGCCTCGGGCACGCAGCAGTACTCCGCGTAGCCGCCATCGTCGGTCCACCCCGTGTAGTGCGAGCGCTCGCACAGGTTCTCCCGCCCGGCCGTGCAGAAGGCACACGTACCACAGGTCGAGCGGAGCCACGCGATGCCCACCCGGTCGCCGGGGTGGAATCGTTCCGCGCCCGGGCCGAGCTCCTCGACGGTGCCGATGGCCTGGTGGCCGGGCACGATCGGCAGGCGGCGGGGCGCGAGATCTCCCTCGACGATGTGCAGGTCGGTGCGGCAGGTCGCGCAGCAGCGGACCCGCACCCGCATCTCCCCGAACCCCGGGGCCGGCGGGGTGACCTCGGCTCGCTCGAGCGGCGCGGTCGCGACGGGTGCCTGCGTCCGCAACAGCATCGCGCGCATGATGGCGCGATTCTGCCACAGGACACGAGGCTTGCACCTCCGGGCAACGCCAGAGTAGGCTTGGACGGCTCGGACGGACGGCGGGCGTCGGAGGGAGAGGGCGGTGAGTGGACTCGGGGGCGCAGTGGCGATCACGCACGACCAGCTCGTGGGCGCCGGCCGGATGCAGGTGGCCGGCGCGGACATGAGGCTGGCCCATGACTTGGGCGGCCCCGGATCGGTTTCCGCGGCCGCGGTTCTCTCCCAGCCCTGAGCGCGCGACGGGCGGGCGCGCGGCGGCCCGCTGTGAGCGACGCGAGGCGATCGACATGCCAGAGCTGACCCGGCGCTACATCGTGATGACCATGGCCACCGAGGCGCCCTTCGACCTGCAGGATCCGGAGGCGCCGTTCGTGCTCAAGCCGTGGAAGGACCCGGCCGCCCTCCGAGCGCTCGAGACCTACCGCGACCACGCCTACCCCGAGCTGGCCGCCGATCTCGCCGCGTGGATCAAGGCCATCGCGAGCGGACCCCGGATGCGGGGCGGCGTCGGGACCCGGAACGAGGCACATCTGGCCAGCCGACCGAAGGTCCGCCCGACTCCCGCCCGGCCCAAGACCAAGCCTAAAGCGGCCAAGAAGCGGCCGGCCAGGAAAGCCTCGAAAGCGAAGAAGAAGCGCCGCTCGTGATGTCGTCCGAAGTCGAGCGGCTGGCCGACTTCGTCTCGAGCGCCGGCCGCATCGTCGCGTTCACCGGCGCCGGCGTCAGCACCGAGTCGGGCATCCCCGACTTCCGCAGTCCGGGCGGGGTCTGGGACCGCTTCGATCCCAACGAGTTCACCTTCCAGAACTTCATGGGGAGCGAGGCCGGCCGGCGCCGCTACTGGGAGCTCGGCCGTACCACCTTCCCGGTCATCCGGCGGGCCGAGCCGAATCCCGGCCACCATGCCCTGGTGACCCTGTGGCGGCTCGGCAAGCTCGACTGCGTCATCACCCAGAACATCGACAACCTCCACCAGCGGGCGGGGCTTCCGGCCGATCGGGTCATCGAGCTGCACGGCAACGCCACCCGCGCGCGCTGCCTGACCTGCGAGCAGGCGTACGAGCGGGAGCGCGTGCAGGAGTGGCTCGACGCGGGCGTGGCGATCCCGATGTGCGATCCGCCCTGCGGCGGCATCATCAAGCCGCGCACGATCATGTTCGGCGAGGCGATGCCGCGGGTGGAGCTGGAGGAGGCGGAGCGCCGCGCCCGGGCCAGCGATCTGTTCCTGGTGGTGGGCTCGTCGCTGGTCGTCTACCCCGCCGCGTACATGCCGCTCCACGCCAAGGATGCGGGCGCCCTCCTCGCGATCGTGAACCTGACCGAGACCCCGCACGACGGCCAGGCGGACCTGCTGGTGCGCGGGAGCGCTGCGGGGGTCCTGGCCGCCGTCGTCGATCGACTGCAGCCGCGACCCGTGGCCCGCTGAGCCGGGCCGCTCCGTGACCGCCTCTCCCGTCGAGCACCTCCTCGCGGGTCGCCTGGGCCGCCGGCCGGCGAGCCCGCTGAGCGAATCCACGCCCGATCTCACGCTCGAGCGCGCGTATGCCCTCCAGCGAGAGCTCGAGCAGGCCTTGATCGGGCGCGGGGAGCGCGTGATCGGATGGAAGGTGGGCTTCACCACCGCCGCGCTCCAGGAGCGGCACGGGGTGACCGAGCCGGTCCTGGGCTTCCTGCTCGGCTCCGGCGTCTTCGGGAGCGGGGACGCGGTGCCCGTCGCGCGCTTCATCGCGCCGGGCGTGGAGGTCGAGGTGGCCTTCCTCCTCAAGGCGGATCTGGCCGGGCCGGGCGTGACCGCCGCCTCCGCGCTGCTCGCGGTGGAGGGGGCGATGCCGTCGTTCGAGCTGATCGACTTCCGCCTGAGCGGCACCCCGCGCGGGGTCGACGTGATCGCGGACGGTGTGTACACCAACGCCATCGTGCTGGGCCGGCCGCTCACGCCGCTCGCCGGCCTCGACCTGGCCCTCGAGGGCGTCGTGTTCGAGCAGGATGGCCAGATCGTCGCCACCCAGACCGCGGCCGAGGTACTGGGCAACCCGCTGGTGTCGCTCGCCTGGGCCGCCAACACGCTCGGCCGGATGGGCCGCGGCCTGCGCGCGGGGGACATCGTGCTGACCGGCTCCATCTCGAAGGTGCTGCGTCCCACCGCCGGCCAGTCCGCGCGCGCCTCCTTCACGCGCCTCGGCAGCGTGTCGTGCCGGTTCGTCTGACCGCGGGATGGACCTGGAGGCCCTGCGGAGACGCCTCGACGCGGCGCTGAGCCGCCGCCCGCGCGTGACCCTCGACCGGAGCGACCTGGTCTCGGCGGCGGTGCTGGTGCCGGTCACCGATCACGGCGGACCCCACCTGGTCTTCACCAAGAAGACGTCCGGGGTGCCTCACCACAAGGGGCAGTTCTCGTTCCCGGGCGGGGTGGTCGAGACCAGCGACGGCTCACGCGTCGAGACCGCGCTGCGCGAGGCGTGGGAGGAGATCCGGCTGCCCGCCGAGGCGGTGGAGGTGCTGGGCCTGCTCGACGACACCCCGACGCGGGCCACCAACTTCGTGATCACTCCCGTGGTGGGGATCGTGCGGGACCCGGTCGAGTTCAAGCCGGACGGCCGCGAGATCGAGCGCGTCATCGAGGTGCCGCTGGCCACCCTGCGCGACCCCTCCATCTTCCGCACCGAGCTGTGGGAGCGGGACGGCGAGCCCCACCCGGTCCTCTTCTACCAGGTCTCGGCCGAGGACCTGGTCTGGGGCGCCACCGCGCGCATCCTGAGCCAGTTCCTCGCGCTGCTCGAGGAGGAGCCGGAGTGAGCGAGCTAGTGCTGCTCGTGGAGGTGGCCGACCGCGGCACCACGCTCCCGGCCCTCGAGTCCACGCGGGCGGCCTTCTCCGACGACGCGTGCGAGGAAAGCGCGGCCTTCTTCGACACGCGGCCGCCGCGCTTCACCGGCCGCTAGCCATTTCCGGGCCGGCGGCGGGGGCGCGCGCGTCGACCGACGATCCCGGACTCTGCGCCGACTGCGCGCACGGCCGCCGCATCGTGTCGGGACGCGGATCCGCGTTCTGGCTCTGCGCGCTCGCGAGCCGGGACCCGGCGTTTGCGAAGTATCCACGGCTGCCCGTGCTACGCTGTGCGGGACACCAACCGAAGTCCACGGAGGTCTGAGCGTGCCCAAGATCTTGCGGGCGGCCATCCTGGGTGGGGTCGTCCTCCTCGTCGGTGCCGTCGCTCCGGGAGCGTGGGCGCAGCCGCGCGAGCTGCCCGCCCAGCTCGTCACGCTCGGCGGCGTCGCCGAGCTGCACCGGAAGGATACGCCCGCGTGGACGCCCGCCGCCCTGCGCGCCGAGGTGGGAGAAGGCGACAGCCTCCGCACCCAGCTGGGCGGGCGAGTCACCATCCGGACCGCCAGCGGTCAGGCGTTGCGGCTCGGCTCGCGCTCGCAGATCGCGGTGATGGCCTCCGACGGAGCCGCGACCACGCCGGGCCCAACCAGAATCCGGCTCGACAGCGGATGGCTCTGGGTCGCGGTGCTGCCGGGCAGCCCCGCGCCGACGCAGATCGAGGTGCGGGCCGGGCCGGCGGTGGTCACGGTCCGCGGCGCCGGGGTGGGGCTCCGACGCAGCGCGGACGGCGCCCTCCTCGTGCAGGTCCATCACGGGAGCGCGGTGTGCGCGGGGCCGGACCGGCAGTGGGAGCGGACACTGACGGGCCCGCAGCAGCTCGTCGTTCCCGCGTCGGGCGTTCCCGCGCAGCCGGTCGCGCTCGCGGTGGATCCGCTCGAGACGACCTGGGTCCGGTGGAACGCGGAGCAGGATCTCGCCGGAGGCTACGGCGGCACCAGTCCCAAGCCCTGAGGACGGGATGAGCCTCGACGCCCTCGTCGTGGGGACCGAGCTCCCGGAATACCGGGTGAGCGCCACCCCGACGCACGACGCGTGGGAGAACAAGATCCACGAGGACGGGCTCGCCCGCGAGTTCGGTTTTCGCGGCGGGCTGGTGCCCGGCGTGACGGTCTACGCGTGGATGACGCGCCCGGTGGTGGCCGCGCTCGGCGGCGCCTGGCTCGATCACGGCCGGTTCTCGGTGCGCTTCGCCAAGCCGGTCTACTTCGGCCAGCCGGTCACGGTGCGCACGAGCGTCGCCGCGCATTCCAAGGACGAGGTCACGATCCAGGCCCGGGTGGTGAACGACGAGGACGAGGTGTGCGCCACCGCGACGATGGGCCTGCCGCTGGGTCCGCTGCTGGCGCTGCCGGAGCTGGCCGCCTATCCCGCCGCGCCGCTCCCCGCCGAGCGCCCGGTGGCGACCCGGGCCCACCTCGCGGGGCACACGATCCTGGGCACGCCCGAGCTGCTGCTCGAGCGGCCGGTGATCGACGCGTTCCTCACGCGGGTGACCGACACGCTGCCGCTCTACCAGGGTGCCGACGCGCCCGCGCACCCCGGGCTCTACCTCGACCAGGCCAACCGGGCACTGGACCGCAACGTGCGGGTGAGCCCGTGGATCCACGTGGAGAGCCACGGCCAGCATCTCACCGTGCCCCGGCTCGGCGAGCGTCTGGCCACCCGCGCCAAGGTGAAGAACCTCTTCCAGGGCAAGGGGCACGAGTTCGTGGAGCTGGACCTGCTCCTGGTGGCGGAAGGGACGCGGCCGGTGGCCTCGATCCGCCACGTCGCGATCTACCAGCTCCGCGCCACGGGATGAGCCGGTGATCAAGATCCTGGTGGTCGACGACGAGGCCGAGATCCGATCACTCCTCGCGGCCGTCCTCCAGAGCAAGGGCTACGAAGTGGTTAGCGCCGCGGACGGGGCCGCCGCCCTCCAGGCGGTGCCGCGCGAGCGCCCCGCGGTGATCCTGATGGACCTGAGCATGCCGCGCATGAACGGCATGGACGCCTTGCCCGAGATCAAGCGCCTCGACGCGGAGGTCCCGGTCATCATCTGCACCGCCCACGCCGACCTGGCCACCGCGGTGCGGGCGATGAAGCTGGGAGCCTACGACTACCTGACCAAGCCCTTCGACGTGGAGCTGCTGATCCTGACCCTCGAGCGCGCGGTGGAGCGCCACCGGCTGCACTCGCGCATCGAGGAGCTGAAGCGGCAGGGGCAAGGCAGCTCGCTGGCCGAGCGCATGGGCGGCAGCCCGGCGATCGCGCAGGTGATCCAGCAGGTGGCCCAGGTGGCGGAGTCGAACTTCACGGTACTGGTCCAGGGCGAGACCGGGACCGGCAAGGAGCTGGTGGCGCGCGCGATCCACCAGCAGAGCCCGCGCCGCCAGGCGTCGTTCGTGGCGGTCGACTGCGGCGCGATCCCGGAGACCCTCGTGGAGTCGGAGCTGTTCGGGCACGAGCGGGGCGCCTTCACCGGGGCGCAGGCCCGCCGGGAGGGTCACTTCCAGCTGGCCAAGGGCGGGACCTTGTTCCTCGACGAGATCGGAAACGTGCCGCTCGCCACGCAAGCGAAGCTCCTGCGGGCTCTCGAACAGCGCGAGGTCAACCCGCTCGGCGCCGCGCGGGCGGTGGCGGTGGACGCGCGCATCATCGCGGCGACCAACTCCGAGCTGGAGGAGAGCGTGAAAGCGGGGCGGTTCCGCGCCGACCTGTACTACCGCCTCAGCGAGTTCGCGATCGCCCTCCCCCCGCTGCGGAGCCGTCGGGAGGACATCATGCACCTCTCACAGCGCTTCCTCGACGAGGTGAGCATGGAGCTGCGCCGGCCGGTGCGGCGGATCTCGGACGAGGCCATGCAGGTCCTGCTGCACCACGACTGGCCCGGCAACGTCCGCGAGCTGCGCAACGTGGTGCGCAAGGCGGCGCTGCTCGCGACCGACGTGGTGACGCCCGAGCACATCCCCGCCCTCAGCGCGTCGGCCCCCGCGCCGTCGCGCGCCGCCGCCGAGCCGGGGGGAGAGGACCTCTCGCTGCGCGAGGTCGCCGAGCTGGCCGCGGTCCAGGCCGAGCGGGAAGTCATCCGCCACGCGCTCGAGTCCACCAAGGGCAACAAGAGCCAGGCCGCGCGCCTGCTCCGGACCGACTACACCACGCTCCACTCGAAGATGAAGCGTTACGGCATCTCGGCCCGGGATTTCACGCCCCGCTAGGCCGCGTCATCCCTCGCTCGCTCCCTATGGCGCCGTCGCCATAGCTCTGGTGCCGCTCCGCTATTGCCCGCGGTCTCCACCGGCCGCGCCCCCCTCGGTCGATCACCTAAATAGCGGAGATCGTTCGAGCCCGGCGCTCGACCACGGGTCGAGCGCCATGGCACTGCACTTGCCCTGCTACCAGTGCGGTTTCGTACCACGTGACCACCACTGAAGGAGAGCAAGGCATGAACACTCTCGAGGCCGCCCCGATGTGGATGTCCGTCCCCGATCTCGTGGCTCCGTCGCAGCCCGCCGTCGAGGCTCCGCGCCCGCCGCTGGCCGATGCGCAGGCGGAGAGCCGCGCCCCGATGCGCGTCGGGCTCTTCTCGCTCCGGCAGATCGTCGAGTCGGCGGTGACCCGGGCGGAGGCGGAGGCGATCCGTCGCGCGCTGGCCAGCACGCTCGGCAACAAGAGCCACGCGGCGCGGTTGCTGCGCACGAACTACACCACGCTGCACGGAAAGATGAAGCGGTACGGGATCTCCGCGCGGGAGTTCCAGCGCTCGGTGTAGCGCGGGAGATCGAGCCCTGGCGGACCAGCGCGTGACCATGGGTGGTGGTCGAGGACCGCTGCGCGGGACGTCGACCGGTGCCGTTGCGGACCCGGCGACGCCGGGCGCATGGGCCGGTGGACTGGGCCGGGTCCTGCTCGATGCGCTCCCCGCGATGACCGTGATCGTCGACGACCGGGGCGTCATCGCGGCCGCGAACGAGGCGTGGCGGCGCTTCGGCCGGGAGAACGGCGCCGGCCCCGCGGTCGCGGAGGGAGTGGGCCTGGACTACTTCGCGATCTGCCGCGACGGGGCGATGGCGGGCTGCCCGCGGAGCCCCCGGGCGCCGGCGGGTATCGCTCGCGTGCTCCGGCGGGAGCTGACGATCTTCACCCTCGACTACGCCAGCCACGGATCGGACGACCCGCGGTGGTTCATGCTCACGGTGACTCCGCTCGAGGCGGGCGGCGCGGTCATCGCCCACTCGGACATCACCGAGCGACGCCGTACCGAGATGTCGGCCGCCGCCCTCATCGAGACGGGGCGCGAGCTGGCCGGCGGTCTCGAGCCCGCGGACGTGGCCCGCCAGATCGCGACCTCGGTGGTTCGCGTGTTCGACGCCCGCCATTCGACGCTCTATCGCCTCGAGCGCGAGACCGGGCGACTCCTCTGCATCGCGGCCGCCGGCATCGGCGACGCGGAGGCATGGCGCGGCCGGAGCGTGATGGTGGGCGAGGGCGCGGTGGGCCGCGCGGTGGCCGAGGAGCGGAGCGTCTGGACCCCCGACGTGCTCGCCGACCCGAAGATCGCCTTGCCGGACTGGGCCGCGGAGCAGGTGCGCGCGGCCGCCTTCCGCTCGGTGCTCGCGATGCCGCTCAAGGCGGGAGACCGGATCATCGGGGTGCTGGAGCTCGGCGACGCGGCGGGCCGTACCTACACCGAGGACGAGCTGGCCCTGCTCGCCGCGTTCGTGGGCCAGGGCGCGGTGGCCCTCGAGAACTCGGCTCTCTACCGCGAGATCCGGGACGCGCGGGACTTCCTCCAGTCCATCACGGACCACTCCCCGGACGCGATCATCACCACCGATGATGACGGGCGGGTGACCTACTTCAGCCGGGGAGCCGAGGCGATGTTCGGCTGCCGCGCCGACGAGATGATCGGAGAGGCGGTGGCGAACCTCTACCCGGGCGGCCTCGAGGAGGCGCGGACGGTGAGACAGCGCCTCGCCCTCGAGGGCCCGCTCCGGAGCTACGAGACCGGCTTCCTCGCGAGGGACGGCCGCCGCGTCGAGGTCAGCGCGTCGATCGCGATGCTCCGCGACCCGGCCGGCGCGGAGGTCGGCACGCTCGGCGTGCTCAAGGATATCGGGGAGCGTCGCCACCTGGAAGAGCAGCTCCGCCAGTCACAGAAGATGGACGCGATCGGGCGCCTCGCCGGGGGGATCGCCCACGACTTCAACAACCTGCTCACCGTGATCGCGGGCCGCGCGCAGCTCATCCTCTCGCGCATTCGCCCCGAGGAGCCGATCCACCGGGACGCCACCCTGGTTCGCACCACCGCGGACCGCGCCGCGGCCCTCACCCATCAGCTCCTCGCCTTCAGCCGCAAGCAGGTGCTCCAGCCCCAGGTGCTGAACCTCAACGCAGTGGTGACCGGCATGGAGCCGATGCTGGGCCGCCTCATCGGAGAGGACATCGACCTCTCGGTGATCCCCGCCGAGGGGCTCGGACGCGTCACGGCCGACCCCGGCCAGCTCGAGCAGGTCATCGTCAACCTGGTCGTCAACGCCCGGGACGCGATGCCCGAGGGGGGCCGCCTCACGATCGAGACCGCCGAGGTGGAGATCGACGCGGCCTTCGCGAGCCGGCACGTCACGGTGCCGGCCGGGCCCTACGTGATGCTCGAGGTGACCGACACCGGAGAGGGAATGGACGAGCAGACACGCTCGCGGGTGTTCGAGCCCTTCTTCACCACGAAGGGCCCCGGGAAGGGCACCGGCCTGGGCCTGGCCACCGTGTACGGCATCGTCAAGCAGAGCGGCGGCGACATCCAGCTCTCGAGCGAGCGGGGGCGCGGCACCAGCTTCAAGATCTATCTGCCGCGCGTGGCGGAGCAGGCGAGTGAGCCCGGCCCGACGAGGTCGGCGGCCGCCCCGGTGCCGCCCGGTGACGAGACGGTGCTGCTGGTGGAGGACGAGCCGGAGGTGCGGGATCTCGCGCGCGAGATCCTGGAGGCGAGCGGTTACACCGTGCTCCAGGCCTGCGATCCCCAGGACGCGGTGCTGATCGCGGAGCGCCACGCGGGGCCCATCCGCCTGCTGCTGACCGACGTGATCATGCCGCGGCAGAGCGGGCGGGCCCTCGCCGAGCGACTGCGCCCGCTCCGCCCCGAGCTGCAGGTGCTCTACATGTCCGGCTACACGAACGAGGCGATCGTGCGCCACGGGGTCCTCGAGCCGGACACCATGTTCATCCAGAAGCCCTTCACGCCCGCCGCCCTCGGACACAAGGTCCGCGACACGCTCGACCGGGAGCGGCCCCGGCCCGGGTCAGCCGAGCCGCGCGCCTAGGGCCACCAGAGGTACAGGAAGCGCGGCCCGCCGCCCCCGAGCGCGGCCGCGAACTGAGCCAGCGTGCTCTCCGCGGTGGCCGGCGCGGGGCTGCTCGAGTAGATGTTGGAGCGGTACTCCTTCGGGCGGTGATACATCACCACCCGCGCGTCGTCGAGCTTCGCGGCTTCCCGGGTCAGCTTGACCACGTCCTCGAGGTACCCGATGCGGTCGACCAGGCCGAGGCGCAGCGCCTGGTCCGCGGTGTAGACGCGGCCGTCGGCGAGGGAGCGCACCCGGTCCTCGGGCAGCTTGCGCGACTGCACGATGAGCCCCACGAACCGGCCGTACATCTCGTCGATCATGGTCTGGAACACGGCCAGCTCGGGCGCGGTGAGGGAGCGGAACGGCGAGCCCGCGTCCTTCATCGACCCCGACTTGATCGCGAGCGGCGCGACCCCGATCTTCTGCATCAGTCCCTGGGCGTTGAGGGTGACCATCACCACCCCGATGCTGCCGGTGATGGTGGTAGGGTTGACCACGATGGTGTCGGCGGCGAGGGCCGCGTAGTAGCCCCCGGAGGCGCCCACGTCCATGATCGCGGCGACGACCGGGATCTTCTTCCGCTGCTTGAAGGTGAGGATCTCGTGGTAGAGCACGTCGGACGCGGTGATGGTGCCGCCCGGGCTGTTGATGCGCACGATCAGGCCGCGCACCTGGTCGTCCTTCTCCGCCTTGGCCAGCTCTTCGCGCACGCGGGCCAGCAGCGGGACGCGCGGGGGCGGCGCCCCCAGGGAGAAGCTCGGGAGGTCCTCGGAGAGCACTCCCGAGAGGTCGAGCATCAAGATCTTGCTCGACCCCTTGCCCTCCACCGTCTCTTCCTCGAGCGCACGGATCTTGGGTTGGAAGTCGAGGGTGACCAGCGAGCAGCCGCCCGGGAACGGCAGGACGAGGGCGACGAGGAGCGCGAGAGCCAGACGTTCGAGTCGACGCATGCCTGCAGTATACGAGGCCCCGCGAGGCGGGCCTAATCGGAGCGGTGGTGATACTCCGGGCAGACGTGCTCGGCCGCGAGGGCGAGCTGCTCGAGCATGCGATCGGGCGGGCAGAGGGGCCGCAGGATGAACTTCGAGGCGCCCGCCTTCACGTACTCCTCGACCTTCTCGAGCAGGCGCCCGGCCGGTCCGAAGGCGGTGCACTGACGCATGGTGGATTCGTCCACGCGCCCGCGGGGGACGTAGGGCTGGGCCAGGGCGAGCGCGGCCGCCTCCGAGTCGGCGAGCGCGTAGTTGATCAGGGTGCCGAAGTGATCCTCCGGCACCTGGCGTCCCGCGGCGGCGGCCAGGTCGTGCACCGTCTGGATCCCGGTCCGCATCTCGTCCGGCGTGATGAAGGATGGGATCCAGCCGTCGCCGAGCCGCGCGGTCCGGCGCATGGCCGCCAGGCTCTTGCCCCCGATCCAGATCGGCGGAGGCGTCTGCCACGGCTTGGGGAAGATCGACACCCGGTCCAGCTTGAAGAAGTCGCCCTGGAAGGTCACCTCGTCTTGGGTCCAGAGCAGGCGCATCACCCGGATGGCCTCGTCGGTGCGGCGCCCGCGCTCGGCGAAGGGCACTCCGGAGGCGTCGAACTCACGCGGCAGCTCCACTCCCACCCCCACCGCGGGGAAAAGCCGTCCCTGCGAGAGCCAGTCCACCGTGGCCATCTCCTTGGCCGCCACCACCGGCGTGCGGTACGGGAGCACGACCACGCTCGGTCCGAACTTGAGCCGGGTGGTGCGCGCCGCGATCGCGGCGAGCGTGGTCATGACCTCGGGGACCGGAGCGGGGGAGGAGAGGCGATCGGAGAGCCAGATCGAGTCCACGTCGCTCCGCTCGAGCATGTCGCAGAGGGTCCACAGGAAGCCCGCGCCGTCGCGGCCGGGCGGCCACGGGCCCGGCATGATGCCGATGCGGTACTTGATGGTCATGGTGCGGCATCGTACGCGCGGGGCCGCTCGATCGCAAGAGTTGACAGGAAGGCCCCCGACGCGTCAGGGTCGAGTGATGAGCGGTCACGATCGACGGTCGTTCCCGAGGGCGGCGGCGGCGTGGCCGGCCACGGTGGAATCGAGCGACGGTCGCGTGGTATCCGGCGAGGTCGTGAACCTGAGTCTCTCCGGGATGAAGGTACGGTCGGACACCGAGGCGGCGGTGAACAGCATCGTGACGGTGCGGGTGACCCTGCCCGGCGACGCGGGACGGCTCGAGATGGTGGGCACGGTGGTGCGCCGCGACCGCGAGAGCATCGGCGTCGCCTTCCTCAAGATGTCGGACTCGCCGGCGGGCCGGGTGACCCCGTTCGTTTCGCGCAGCGACATGCGCCGCCGCTTCCCGCGAGTGCCGGTGAGCCTGCCGATCCGGGTGGAGGGCGGGTCCGCGGGGACCGCGAGCGGGCACACCGTCGACCTGAGCGCCTCCGGCGGCCGCGTGCTGACCGATCAGCCCCTGGTCGATGGCGACGTGGTGGTCATCGAGCTGCCGGCCCGGCCCGGGCTCGATCGGCTGCGGCTGCCCGCGGTGGTGTGGGAGGCGTACGAGGGCGGCGCGGTGCTCGTCTTCGCCAACCTCGACTCCCGGGACTTCACGCGGCTGCAGGAATACATCGCGAGCTGCCAGTCGCGCGGCTCGCGACCGACTTCCGTTTGACAGCCCCGGGAGCGCCGCATAGAATGAACCGCGGTTCATCTCTGCCCATGCGCGATCCAGACAAGCCCCAGCAGATCATCGAGGCCGCGGTTCGGGTCTTCGCGCGGCAGGGCTACTTCAACTCGCGAGTGTCGGACATCGCGCGCGAGGCGGGCATCGCCGCCGGCACGATCTACCTCTACTTCAAGACCAAGGAAGACATCCTCATCACGCTCTTCCGCGAGAAGATGGCCGCGTTCGAGGCGTCCCTGCGGCGGGCCATCAGCGACGAGCCGGACGCGGTCGCCAAGGTGCGCCGGCTCGTCCGGCTCCACTTCCAGATGCTCGAGCAGGATCCCGACCTCGCCGAGGTGGTGCAGGTCGAGCTGCGCCAGGGCCAGAAGTTCTTCCGGGGCGCGTCGAGCCAGGAGGTCGGGGCGTACTTCGCGCTGATCGGCTCCGTCCTCGAGGAGGGCGTCGGGCAGGGGCACTTCAAGGCCGACCTGCCCGTGAAGGTCGCCACCAAGATGCTCTTCGGCGCGATGGACCAGATGGCGACGTCGTGGGTCCTGGGCAAGCGCGGCTACCGGCTCGTGGACACCGCACCCGCGGTGGCGGACCTGTTCCTGCAGGGCGTGGCCGCCCGTCCCTAGCCTTCACGCACGGAGGAGTCACCCGATGGCCTACGAGACCCTCATCCTGACCCGCGAGGAGCGCTTCGCGATCGTCACCCTCAACCGGCCGCCCGCGAACGCGATCAGCGAGACGCTCATGCGCGAGCTGAACGCGGCGCTCTCCGAGCTCGAGTCGGACGACGTGGTGCGCGCGGTGATCATCACCGGCGCGGGCGACAAGATCTTCTGCGCGGGGGCCGACCTCGGCTCCGCCTTCCAGGGGTCGGACGTGGGCACCTTCATCCGCTTCGGCAACAGCGTGGTGAGGCGCATCGAGCGCTTTCCCAAGCCGGTGGTGGCCGCGATCAATGGCCACGCGCTGGGCGGCGGCTGCGAGATCGCGATGGGCTGCCACATCCGCATCCTGAAAGAGGGTGCGCGGATGGGGCAGACCGAGTCCAACCTCGGGATCATCCCGGGCTTCGGGGGGACCCAGCGCTACCCGCGCCTCATGGGGCGGGGGCGCGCGCTCGAGCACCTGATCCTGGGGACCCAGGTTCCCGCCGAGGAGTGCTATCGCACCGGGCTCGTCAACCGGCTGTCGAAGGAGGGCGAGACCCTCAACGACGCGCGCGCGCTCGCCCGCGAGCTGGCCAAGCGCCCGCCGATCGCCACGCGTCTCATCATCGAGGCGGTGGACGACGGCATCCACGCTCCCATCGACCAGGCCATCGAGGTCGAGGTGCGGGCTTTCTTACAAACGCTTCGAACCGAGGACGCCGGCGAGGGCATCCAGGCCTTCTTCCAGAAGCGCCCCGCCGACTTCAAGGGCCGCTAGGTGGATTCCTAAGTGGACCTTGGCCTCGCGGGCAAGACCGCGCTGGTGACCGGCGGCGCCCGGAGCCTCGGCAAGCAGGACGCCCTCACCCTCGCCGCGGAAGGTTGTCGGGTGATCGTGCTGGATCTCAACGCGGAGGGCGCGGCGGAGACCGCGAAGGAGATCGTCGACGCGGGCGGCACCGCGCGCGGCTACGCGGCCGACATCACCGACCGGGCGGTCCTGGGCGAGGTGGTCAAGCGTGCGGAGCACGAAGTCGGGCCCGTCGACATCTGCGTCAACAACGCGGGTTGGATCTACACGATGGGCCAGCTGAAAGACACCGCGGACGACGACTGGGACCTGAACCTGCGCATCAACCTGACCGGAACCTACAACGTCACGAAGCTGGTGTTCCCGGGCATGCGCGAGCGTCGCTGGGGACGCGTGATCTGCATGGCCTCGATCGCGGGGCTGATGGGTGGCTTCGGGCAGACCGCGTACTCGACGAGCAAGATGGGAGTAATCGGCTTCGCCAAGTCGGTGGCGCTCGAGGGGGCGCGGTACAATGTGACCTCGAACGTGATCGCTCCCGGCATCGTGGGGCCGAATGCGAACATGTCGCCACTGTACGAGCGCATGGTCAAGCGGGTGGCCATGCAGCGGGAAGGACAGCCCGAAGACATCGCGAGCGCGATCGCGTTCCTCTGCTCGGAGCGTGCGCGCTACATCACGGGGGCCGTGCTCACCGTCACCGGGGGCATGGACCTCTTCACGTTCTAGGACACGCTCGACACCGGAAAGGAGCAGCGGTCATGCCGACAGTGAAGGAGACCTTCGACAACATGGTATCCCGGTTCCGCGCCGACAAGGCTGCGGGGGTGAACGCCACCATCCAGTACGACATCACGGGGGATCAGGGCGGGACCTGGAACGCGGTCATCAAGGACGGCGCGTGCAACGTGACCCAGGGCGCCGCGACCAGCCCGAACCTCACCCTCACCATGTCGTCCCAGGACTGGCTCGACATGACCGGCGGCAAGCTCTCCGGGCAGATGGCCTTCATGTCGGGCAAGCTCAAGCTGAAGGGGGACATGGGGCTCGCCATGAAGGTGGGGGGCCTCTTCCAGGTGTAGCCCGCCCCATCGCCGCCTCCGCCCGGCCCCGCCTCCGCCGTGAGGCGGGGCCGGGGCCCGGCGCAGTTGACTGACGCGCAGCGTCACACGGGTGTAGGATAGGAGCCATGAAGGACGAGCTCTTCACGATGGTGGGAGAGATGCCGGCGATGTCGCCGGAGCTGCTGGCGCGGATGCGGGAGGAGGCCAGCCGCAATCTCCTCCGCATGAAGCACTGGAGCGAGATGGTGATGAACCCGAAGGAGCCCGAGGTCGGGCCCACCCCGCGGCAGCTGATCTACCGCACCAACAAGTCGCACCTCTGGCGGTACGAGTCGAAGCGGACGATGCGCACCCCCCTCCTGTTCGTGCCCAATCTCGGGATCAGCCGGCCCTACATCTTCGACCTCATGCCCAAGGGCTCGTTCATCGAGTACATGACCGGGCAGGGCTTCGACTTCTTCCTGGTGGACTGGGGCGTGTTCGGCGAGGAGGACAACGGCCTCACCGTCGAGGACGCGGTCACCAAGATCCTGCCGCGGCTCGCCCGCAAGGCGCTCGAGGCCTCGGGCGCCTCCGAGATGTCGGTGCTGGGCTACTGCATGGGCGCCCCGCTCTCCGCGAGCTTCGTGGCCACCCATCCCGAGTTCCCGCTCAAGAACTACGTCGACATGGCGGGCCCCATCGACTTCGCCCACGTGGGCCTGTTCGGCAAGTGGCTCGCCCCGCGGGTCTTCGACGTGGACAAGTACGTCGACACCCTGGGCAGCATCCCGGCCGAGATGGTCAAGATGGGCTTCAAGCTCCTCAAGCCCACCATGGACCTCAACACGAACCTGAACCTCTGGTGGAACCTCTGGAACCCCGACTACGTGGCCGGCTTCAACGCGCTCAACAAGTGGGCCAACGAGTACCTGCCGTTCCCGGGGGAGTTCTTCCGCCGCTGGGTCAAGGACTTCTACCAGCAGAACCAGCTCATCAAGGGCGAGCTGACGATGGCGGGTCGCCGCGTGGACCTGCGCGAGATCCGCTGCCCGGTGCTCGCGGTGGGGGCCAAGGAGGACAACATCGCGCCCCCCGCCTGCGTGAAGCCGCTCATCGACATCGTGAGCACGCGCGACAAGGAGTACGTGGAGTTGCCGGGAGGACACATCTCGCTGATCGCCGGACGCGGCGCCTCGGTGCATTGCTGGCCGAAGGTGGCGTCATGGCTGGCCGCGCGGTCCTAGCCGCGGGCCGGGGGAGGGACGTCATGGCCGACAATACCAGCCAGCAACTGCTCGACATGTGGAAGCGCCAGGTCGAGGACGGCACGCAGGCCTGGCTCCGGATGATGGGGCAAGGGCCGGCGGCCGGGACACCCTCGATGGATCCCCAAGCCTTCTGGCGGCCCTTCATGGACCAGGGCATGGCCGCGTGGTCGAAGGTGATGACCCAGGGGACCGCGCCGTCGCCCGATCTGATGGCCCAGTGGAAGCAGTTCCTCGACCAGTGGATCGCGGCGTGGTCGCGGGTGCTGGAGCAGGCGATGGGCACCGATACCTTCGCACAGATGATGGGCAAGCAGCTCGAGGGCTTCCTGAACGTCTCCGGCCCCGTCAAGAAGGCGGCCGAGCAGCAGATCGACGCCTCGCTCGCCGGGCTCGGCCTGCCGTCACGCGCCCAGGTCGTGGCGCTGGCCCGCCACCTGGCCCAGGTCGAGGAGAAGATCGACGCGCTCGAGGACAAGCTGGACCGCGCACTCCGCCGGCCCGCCGACGGAGCCGGGCGACCGGAGCGCGCATGATCGGCGTGACGATCGACGCCATCGCGGTGGGCGACAGTGCCCAGATCACCCGGCGCGTCACCGACGGCGACATCGCCTCGTTCGTGGACGCGGTGGGTGACTACAACCCGGTGCACTCGGACCGGGCGTATGCGGCGGCGACCGTGTTCAAGGAGCCGATCGCGCCCGGGATCTGGACCGCGGGACTCGTCTCCGCGGTGATCGGCACGCGGCTGCCCGGGCCCGGCGCCATCTACCTCTCCCAGGATCTCAAGTTCCTCAAGCCGGTGAAGGCGGGCGATTCGATCTCGGCCCGGGTCGAGGTGATCGACGTCAACCGGGAGAGAAACCGCATCCGCCTGCGCACCGTGTGCACCAACCAGCGGGCCGAGGAGGTGCTGATCGGCGAGGCGGTGGTGATGCCGTCGCGCACGCCGATCGACTACGCGCGGGCGACCCCGCCCATCGGGGCGCTCGCGCTCTGGACCCTTCAGCCGCTCGCGTGGGTGGCGCAGGGCGCGACCATCATGGGCATGCTGGGGCTGTCCGCACTCTCCGCCGCGTCCACGTGCCCGCGCTCGAAGTAGCGAGCGTCGGAGCGGCCGGCCTGCCTTGTCGGGGCTAGACCCCGGTGCTAGACTGACACCGACCATGGCGTACGTCATCAAGCGCTACTCCAATCGCAAGCTCTACGATACGCAGGAGAGCCGCTACGTCACGCTGGAGGAGCTCGAGGAGCTGATCCGGGCCGGGCGGGAGATCTCGGTCGTGGACGTCTCGACCGGGGAGGATCTCACCTCGGTCACCCTCGCGCAGATCATCCTCGAGAACGAGCGGAACCATCGCGCGACGCTGCCCACCGGGTTCCTGCACCAGCTCATCAAGCATGGCGAGGCCTGGCAGGACTTCGTGCAGAAGTCGCTCCGCTCGAGTCTCGAGGGACTCATGACGAGTCAGCGCGAAGCGGACCGCGTGCTGCGGGACTGGGCCTCACGCGCCGGGTGGCAGAGTGTCGCGTCGCCCGGCGCGGAGCCGGTCAAGCCGGAGAAGCGCGCCGACACCGCCGAGGCCGACGTCCTCCGTGAGGAGGTCTCGGTACTGCGCGAGCAGCTGCGCGCGCTGGAAGAACGGCTCGAGAAGAAGCGCGAGAAGTAGCGGCGCGGGCCGGGCCGCCCGACCCGCCCCGCGTCGGCCACGCGTTGGATAGATCAGGCGAGCGGGGTGTAGAGGGACTGCACCTTGCCGGCGAGCTGGGTGACGGTGGCCTGGATCTCCTGACCGGCGTGCTCGGCGGTGAGCTGCAGCCGCTCCGCGGACCGGGTCATGGCCTGCGCGGTGCCCTCGAGAAGCCGAAACGTCTTCTGCGCGCTCTCCGCCGAATCGAGCGCCCCCTTCTGGTAGGCCGCGAAGGGATCGCGCGGCGCGTCCTGCATCACGTCCTGGCGGCGCAGCAGGTAAGCCTGCCCTTCCTTGACTGCCTCGAGAGCGGAGGACTGGATCTCGGCGTGCAGACGTACGCCCTCCTTCGCGGTGCCGGCGGACAGATCCACCAGCTCGCGGAGAACCTTCTGGTTGGCGTCGGCCCACAGCGAAAATGCCTCGACGGTCCGTCCGGTCAGCTCGGCGATCAGCTCGTTCACCTGCAGGGGATTGGTCATCGTTTCGCTCCTTGATGTCGATTCGAACACCGCACGGTCGAGGATAACGCGGTGCGCTATGACGGTCCAGCGTTTTATCGCGTCGCGTTACGAGGCTCGTGATATACGGGTAACCTCGTGAAACTCATCACGATCTGGTGACCCAAGGTATGTCCCTCACTCGCCTCGCGGACGAGAGCCTCGACAAGTACGGCGAGTACGTCGCGCTGGCGTTCGAGGGGCGCCGGTACACCAATCTGGAGCAGGCGCAGGCGGCGTCCCGGCTGGCCCACGCCCTGCGGCGCCTGGGCGTCGGCCCCGGGGATCGCGTGGTCGTGATGCTCCCGAATTGCCCCGAGGTGATCCAGAGCTATGGCGCCATCCTCAAGTGTGGCGGTGTGATCGTCCCGGTGATCTTCCTGCTGGGCGAGCGGGAAGTCGCCCACATCGTGGCTGATTCCGAGGCAAAGGTGGTGATCACCGCGGCCGACATGCTCGGGAAGGTCGAGGCGCAGATCGGCGTCCTGCCCACGCTCCACCACGTCCTGCTGGTGGACGGAGGCGGCGACGGCCAGACGCGCTCGCTGGCCGCGGAAGCCGCGGGAGCGCCGCACACCTTCCCCACCGTGGAGCGGCGCCCCGCCGACCTCGCGGTGATTCTCTACACCTCGGGAACCACCGGCCTCCCCAAGGGCGTGGCCCTCTCCCACGACAATCTCGAGTCGAACGCGCGCTCGGCCGCCTCGCTGAACGAGCTCGGGCGGGAGGACTGGGCGGTGGCGGTCCTGCCGCTCTCGCACTCCTATGGCCTCACCGTGATGAACGCCGGCCACATCCTCGGCTCGCGGGCGGCGCTGCTCCGCTGGTTCCACCCAGAGGCGGTGCTGCAGACCATCCAGGAGTTCCGGGCGGTCTCGATGTCGGCGGTGCCCACCATGCTGGTCTACCTGCTGAACTACCCGGAGGCCGGGCGCTTCGACACCCGCTCGATGCGGGCGTGGGGCTCGGGCGCGGCCCCGCTGCCCACCGAGATCGTGGAGCCCTTCGAGCGGAAATTCGGCGGCCGGATCCTGGAGGGTTACGGCCTGACCGAGGCCTCGCCCGTCGTGTCGGCGCACCGCCTGAGCGGCCTCCGCAAGGTCGGCTCGGTCGGCCGCGCGATTCCCGGTGTCGAGGTCTCGATCCAGGACGATCTCGATCGACCGCTGCCGGCGGGGGAGGTGGGCGAGGTCTGCGTCCGCGGGCGGAGCGTCATGGCCGGCTACTACCGCAATCCGGAGGAGACGGCGAGGACGGTGCGGGCCGGATGGCTGCACACCGGGGACATGGGCCGGCTCGACGAGGACGGTTTTCTCTTCATCGTCGAGCGCAAGAAGGACCTGATCATCCGCGGCGGGTTCAACATCTACCCGCGCGAGGTCGAAGAGGTGCTCTACGCCCACCCCAAGGTGGCCGAGGCCGCGGTGGTCGGCATGAAAGACGAGCTGATGGGGGAGGGCGTGCTCGCGTTCGTCGTGCTCCGGAGCGGCGAGCGGGCGTCCGCCGAGGAGATCGGCGCGTTCTGCGAGGGCCGCCTGGCCCGCTTCAAGTGTCCGAAGGAGATTCGCTTCGTGGACTCGCTGCCCAAGAGCCCGATCGGCAAGATCCTGCGCAAGGAGCTCCGCACACAGGCGTGAGGAGGGAACCATGGCCCACGTGACGCTGGCGAGCATGTTCTGGCATCGAGTCGAAACGGACGGCGACCGGCCGGCCCAGCAGTGGAAGGAGGGCGGAGCGTGGCGCACCCGTCCCTGGCGCGAGGTCGGGGAGATCGTGCGTGAGCTGGCCACCGGCCTGCTCGCCCTCGGCCGCCGCAAGGACGAGGCGATCGGCATCCTGTCCGCGAGCCGCGCGGAGTGGGTGCAGGCCGACTTCGCGGCCTTCTCCGCGGGATGCCGCACCATTCCGATCTATCCGAGCTATCCCCCGGACCTCATCCAGTACATCGTCAACGACGCGGAGGTGAAGACCCTGTTCGTCGAGGATCCGGCCCAGCTCGCCAAGGTCCTCGAGGTGCAGGGGAAGATGGAAGGGCTCGAGCAGATCGTGGTGATGCACGGCCACCAGGGCGAGCCCTCGGCCCGGGTCATGACCTGGGACGGGCTGCGACGCCTCGGCCGGGACAACCTCGAGCGGCTCCGGAGCGAGCTGGCGAGCCGGGTGGCCGCGGTCGGGCCAGGAGACATCGCCACCATCGTGTACACCTCGGGCACCACCGGGCCGCCCAAGGGCGTGGTCCAGACTCACGGCAATCACCTGGGCACGCTCGCGTCGGCGGCCAAGATGTCGGGCATCGAGAACGGCGACACCCACCTGCTGTTCCTGCCGCTCGCCCACTCCTTCGCGCGGCTCGAGTCGTTCATCGGCGTGCACCGGGGGCTCACGACCGCCTTCGCCGAGAGCATCGATAAGCTCCGCGAGAACCTGCCCGAGGTGAAGCCGCACTTCATCTGCAGCGTGCCCCGCGTGTTCGAGAAGGTCTACGCGGGTGTCCTCGCCAAGGCGGAGGCCGGCTCACCGGTCAAGCGCAAGATCTTCAACTGGGCGGTCGGGGTGGGGCGGGAGGTGTCGAAGCTCCAGCAGGCCCGCCGCCCGGTCCCGGCCCTGCTCGGCTTCAAGCACCGCATCGCCCACGCCCTGGTGTTCGGCAAGCTGCACGAGGCCCTCGGCGGGCGCCTCCGCTTCGCGGTCTCGGGCGGCGCCCCGCTGTCCAAGGAGATCGCCGAGTTCTTTCACGCGGCGGGCATCCTCATCCTGGAAGGCTACGGCCTCACCGAGACCTGTCCCTCCCTGACCTTCAACCGGCTCGATCACTTCAAGTTCGGCTCGGTCGGCCAGGCCCAGCCGGGCATCGAGGTCAAGATCGCGCCCGACGGTGAGATCCTGGGCCGCGGGCCCAACATCGCCAGGGGCTACTTCAAGAAGCCGGAGGCGACCGCGGAGGTCTTCCTGGCCGACGGCTGGTTCGCGACCGGGGACATCGGGCGGATCGACGAGGACGGGTTTCTTTTCATCACCGACCGCAAGAAGGACCTCATCGTCACCGCGGGGGGGATGAACATCGCACCCCAGAACATCGAGAACCTCCTCAAGGGCGATCCGTTCATCAGCCAGGCGATGGTGTACGGGGACAAGCGGCCCTACCCGGTGGTCCTGCTCACCCTGAACCCGGAGGAGCTCGCCAAGTACGCCCGGGAGCAGGGCATCCTCGACACCGATCCCTCCTCGCTCGCCAAGAACCCGAAGGTGATGGCGCGCGTGTCGCGCATCGTGGAGGAGCGGAACGCGGAGCTGCAGTCCTACGCGAAGGTCAAGAAGTTCATGATCCTGCCGGGCGACTTCACGGTCGAGAACGGACTCCTGACCCCGACGCTCAAGGTCAAGCGCCGGGTCATCACCGACAAGCACCGGGAGCTGCTCGATTCCCTCTACCGATAGCGGGGCCCTCGCGGCGATGCGGCTCGACGGTCGCGTCGCCATCGTCACCGGAGCCAGCCGCGGCCTCGGGCGTGCGATGGCGGTGGCCCTCGCGGAGGCGGGCGCCGACGTGGCGCTCGCCGCGCGCTCCCAGCCGGATCTCGACGAGACCGCCCGCCTGGTCGGCGCCACCGGTCGCCGTGCCCTCGCGATCGCCACCGACGTGACCGCCTACGCGCAGGTGGAGGCGCTGGTGGCGCGCACGGTGGGCGAGCTGGGGGGCCTCCACGTCGTCGTCAACAACTCGGGGATCGCGCGAGTGGCCCCCGTCGCGCAGATGTCGCCGGAGGTCTTCCGGGCCACCCTCGACGTCAACCTGGTCGGGGTCTTCAACGGCTGCCGCGCCGCCGCCGCTCACCTGATCGCCCAGAAGTCCGGCAAGATCGTCAACATGGCCTCGGTACTGGGGCAGGTGGGGCTGCCCGGCTACGGCGCCTACGCCGCGTCCAAGAGCGGGGTGATGGGGTTCACGCGCGCGCTGGCTGCGGAGTGGGCCCGTCACTCCATCCAGGTCAACGCGATCGCGCCCGGCTGGTTCGTCACCGACATGAACGCGGAGGCCTTCGGCGACCCTCGCGTCAGCGAGCGGCTCCTCCGCGACGTGCCGGCGCGCCGCACCGGACGGCTCCAGGAGATCGGCCCCCTGGTGGTCTACCTGGCCTCCGCCGCCTCCGACTTCATGACCGGGCAGACCCTCTTCCTCGACGGCGGCCAGTCCGCCGCCTGAGCGGCGCCCCGGGCGCTAGGCCGGATGACGTCCCGCCGCCCGGTCCACCGACTCCCAGAAGGCGCGCTCCGCCTCGCGCGGGGCGCTCTCCACTCGGCATTGGCGGTCGAGGATCATGGTGCGGCGATGCGCATGGTCGTAGGCCGGCCAGTCGGGGACGCCGGGATGCCCAGGCCGCCCGCTGCGGGCGAAGGCGATCCAGGCGTCCTGGATGCGGGCGGCCAGAGTCAGCGCCTCCGGGCCCCGGCCGACGAGCGGGCGGAGCAGCCGATGCTCGAGGGTGCCGAAGACGAAGGGCAAGTCCAGCGCGTGGCAGGAGCCGAGCATGCCGCCCAGCACCGGCGAGGGCCAGGTGAAGAGGTAGGCGTAGGTCTGCGGCTGATGCGCGGCCTGCCGCGCGGCCAGGCTCATCGCGGGATGGCGCATGGTCCGGTCGGTCTCGATCGCGAACCACAGCTCTCCCGGCTCGACTCGCTCGCCGCGCGCCGCCCGCGCCGCGCGGTAGACCTCGACCGCCCGCCTCCCGGACCCCACGACGCCGACCCGTCCGGCCCCGATGGCGTCGTCGCAGCGCGCCACCAGGCCGGCCTCGTCGAGAGTCGCGGCCTCCGGATCGAGCGGCGCGAAGAGCTTCGACTCGTCGAGGTTGGTGCCGATCAGTAGCGGGACGTGGCGGGCCGCCCCCGCGTCGATGGTGACGAGCGGGTCGTCGGGGAGCACCTCGCCGTCCACCACCGGCTGGAACGGGAGGCCCTGGGTGCGCAGCCGTCGCAGCGGCGCCATCGCGTCCGCCGGCCCCGCAGTTCGACGGCGGCCCCGCCGCTTGAGGGCATCGACGAGCCCGTGGGCGAGGGGCGCGGTGAGGCGGCCGAACCGTCGTTGCGCCAGCGACAGGCCGAGGAACATCGCGCCCGCCACCCGCTGCCCGGTGGCGGAGAGGCCGCCCAGCACGTGATCCTCACCCAGGAGCAGGTCCCCGAAGAACCGACGCTGGACCTCGAGGATGCGGTTGGCGCCCAGGGCCTGCAGGGCCTCCGGCGAGGAGACTCCCAGCTCGGAGAGCACGTGGTCGGAGAGCTCGGTGGCGATCTCGCGGGACCACACGAAGTTGGCGCCGCCGGACTGGAGGATCGCGCGATGGAAGAGCCCGTGAGCGCGGGGGAGCCCGAGGAGGGTGGCGCAGCTCATGGACCCCGCGGACTCGCCGAAGATGGTGACCTGGCCCGGGTCGCCGCCGAAGGCCTCGATCTCCTCGCGCACCCAGGTGAGCGCGGCGACCTGGTCGAGGAGGCCCTCGTTGCCGGTGGCGGGTAGCCGCTGCCCGAAGCGGTCGCGCAGCCGCAGGAAGCCGAAGGCGCCGAGCCGGTAGTTGATGGTGACGACCACCACGTCTCCCCGCCGGGCCAGGGCCGCGCCGTCGTAGAGCATCTGGGAGCCCGAGCCGAGCAGGAAGGCGCCGCCGTGGATCCAGACCAGGACCGGCCGCCGCCGTCGGTCGGCCGCGGGGGTCCAGATGTTCAGGTAGAGGCAGTCCTCGCTGGTGCGACCGATGCCGAGGCTCATGATGGGCCCGATGAGCGCGCCGTTCTGCGGGGCCGACGGCCCGAACCGCGTCGCGTCGTGTGTGCCGGGCCACGCCTCGGGCGGCCCGGGTGGTCCGAAGCGCCGCGGGCCGATCGGCGGACGCGCGTAGGGGATCCCGCGGAATACCGCGAGGCCTCCCTCGGCCAGGCCGCGCACGCGGCCCCGGCGGGTCTCGACCAGGACGTCCATGGCCTCTATACTACGTCTCTCCATGAGCGCCACGCCGCCGTCCGCGCCTCGGGCCCTGCCGCGCACCGTCCAGCTCAAGGACGGCACGCCGATCGTGCTGCGCCTCATGACCCCGGCGGACGCGGTGCCGATCGCCGCGTTCGCGCGCAGCCTGCCCGAGGACGACCTGCTCTTCCTCCGCATGGACATCACCGATCCCGACGCGGTCGCGCACTGGATGCGGAACCTGGAGGCCGGGCTCACCACCACCGTGCTCGCGGAGGCGGGCGGCGAGATCGCGGGCTACGCCGCCCTGGTGCAGAACCGGGTCGCCTGGCAGCGGCACCTGGGCGAGATCCGGACCCAGGTCGCGCTGCGCTTCCGCTCCCAGGGCCTCGGCCGGGCCCTGGCCGGCGAGATCTTCGCGCTGGCCCACGGGCGCGGCCTCCGCAAGATCGTGGCCCAGATGACGCCGGATCAGAAGGGGGCGATGGTCACCTTCGAGCGGCTCGGCTTCCGGCCGGAGGCCCTGCTGCAGGACTTCGTGGTCGACCACGCGGGCCGCACCCGCGACCTGGTGGTGATGGGATACGACGTCGGCGGCCTCACCGATCACGACGACTAGCGCCGATGGCCCAGAAGAACCCGCTCGACCCGATCCCGCATCCCCCGCGCACGCTCGTGCTGGGCAACCTGCTCTCGCTCGGGATCAGCACCCCGATCCAGGACATGATGACGCTCGCGCGCCAGTACGGGCCCATCTACTGGCTCGACATGATGGGCAAGCCGATCGTGGTGGTCTCGGGCTTCTCCCTGATCGACGAGCTCTGCGACGAGACGCGCTTCGACAAGAGCGTCAAGGGCGCGTTGCGCCGCCTGCGCGCCTTCGCGGGCGACGGCCTCTTCACCGCCTACACCCAGGAGCCGAACTGGTCGCGGGCCCACAACATCCTCCTGCCCAACTTCGGGTCGCGCGCCATGCAGGGCTATCACCCGATGATGGTCGACATCGCCCAGCAGCTGGTGCTCAAGTGGGAGCGCCTCAATGTCGACGACGAGATCGACGTCACCCACGACATGACGTCGCTCACCCTCGACACCATCGGGCTCTGCGGGTTCGGCTACCGCTTCAACTCGTTCTACCGCGACACCAACCACCCGTTCGTGGGGGCGATGATCGGGGCCCTCGGGGCCTCGATGGAGACGCGGGGCCTGCCGCTCGAGAGTCTGATCAAGAAGGACCGGGAGCGTCAGCTCAAGGCCGACATCCGGTACATGAACGAGATGGTGGACCGGATCGTCCAGGAGCGTCGGCAGGAGCGGCGGGATGACGTCTCGAAGCCGGACCTGCTGAGCTGCATGCTCTCCGGCGTGGACCGGAAGAGCGGCGAGCGGCTCGAGGACCTCAACATCCGCTACCAGGTCATCACCTTCCTGATCGCGGGGCACGAGACGACGAGCGGCCTCCTGTCCTTCGCCACCTACTTCTTGCTGCAGAACCCGGAGGTGCTCGCCCGCGCCTACGCGGAGGTGGACCGGGTCCTCGGCTCCGAGCCGTCGGAGCCTCCGACCTACGCCCAGGTCAACCAGCTGACCTACATCGGCCAGGTGCTGAAGGAGTCGCTGCGCCTCTGGCCCACCGCGCCGGTCTTCGCGCTCTCGCCCTACAAGGACACCACGATCGGCGGGACGTACCGGATGAAGAAGCCGTATCAGATCGTGGTGCTGACGCCCATGCTCCACCGCGACCCCGCGGTGTGGGGCGAGCGCGCCGAGATCTTCGATCCGGACAACTTCTCCCGGGAGGCCGAGCAGGAGCGCCCGGCCAACGCCTACAAGCCCTTCGGCAACGGCCAGCGGGCCTGCATCGGCCGCCAGTTCGCTCTCGTCGAGGCGACGCTCGTGCTCGGCATGATCCTGCAGCGATTCCAGCTGGTCGACCACACCCGCTACCGGCTGGCCCTCAAGGAAACGCTCACCGTCAAGCCGGACGGCTTCCGCATCCGGGTGCGGCGACGCCCCGATCGCGACCGGAGCCACCCGCCCGGGCGTCCGGCGGTCCGCGCGACGGCCGGCGTGGCGGCTCCCGTCGCCGCCACCGCCGGTCCGCGGCACGGCACACCCCTCCTCGTCCTCTACGGGTCCAACCTGGGCACCGCCGAGGAGGTGGCCCGGCGGGTGGCGGAGTCGGGCGAGGCGGGCGGTTTCGCGGTCACGGTGGCTCCGCTCGACGACTACGCCGGTCGCCTGCCCGGCGAGGGCGCGGTGGTCATCACGTCGGCGTCCTACAACGGCACGCCCCCCGACAACGCGGTCCGCTTCTGCGAATGGCTGCGCGCGGCCGAGCCGGATACCGTCTCGCTCGCGGGCGTGCGCTACACGGTGTGGGGCTGCGGTAATCGGGACTGGGCCTCGACGTTCCAGGCGGTGCCCCGGCTCATCGACGAGCGGCTCGCCGCGCTCGGGGCCGAGCGGCTCTACCCGCGCGGCGAGGGCGACGCGCGGGAGGACTTCGACGGGCAATTCCAGGCCTGGCAGGATCCCCTGCTGGGTACCCTGGGCAAGGCGCTCGGGGTCGAGCTGGCACCCGCGGAGGCGGGGGAGGCCGCGCACCTGACGGTCGAGGGGGTCGAGGGCGGGGAGGCGAGCCCGTTCGTCGACTCGCTCGGAGCCCGCGCGATGCGGGTGGCGGTCAACCGCGAGCTGCACACGCGGACCGGCGCCGATCCCTCGCCACGCTCGACCCGTCACCTGGAGCTCGAGCTGCCGGACGGCGTGGCCTATCGCGCGGGCGATCACCTGGGCGTGATCCCGCGCAACGCCGAGGCGCTCGTCGCGCGGGTGGCCGCCCGCTTCGGTCTCGACCCCGCCGCGTCCGTCCGGCTCCGGCTGCCCGGAAGCCGGAAGACCTTTCTCCCGGTGGATCAGCCGGTCCGGGTGAGCCGCCTGCTCGGCGACTACGTCGAGCTGCAGGATCCCGCGACCCGGAAGCAGATCCAGGGGCTCGCCGCTCACACCGAGTGCCCGTGGACGGGGCCGCGGCTCTTGGCCCTGGCCGAGGACGAGGCCCGGTATCGTGAGGAGGTCCTGGCCCGGCGCAAGTCGGTGATCGACCTCCTGGACGAGTTCCCGGCTTGCCAGCTCCCGTTCAATCGCTATCTCGAGATGCTGCCGCCGCTCCGGCCGCGCTACTACTCGATCTCGTCGTCGCCCCTCCGTCACGAGCGCCGCTGCAGCATCACGGTGGCGATCGTGGAGGGCGAAGCGCGCTCCGGCCGTGGGACCTTTCACGGGGTGTGCTCCGGCTATCTCCTCCACCAGAAGGAGGGCGAGCCGGTCCACGCCTTCGCCAAGGACACCCGGTCCGCCTTCCGTCTGCCCGAGAACGCGGCGACGCCGATCGTCATGATCGGGCCCGGCACCGGGCTGGCGCCGTTTCGCGGCTTCCTGCAGGAGCGCGCCGCGCTCCGCGAGCGAGGGCAGGCGGTCGGTCCCGCGCTGCTCTTCTTCGGCTGTCGCCACCCGCGGCAGGACTTCATCTACGAGGCCGAGCTGCGGGCCTTCGCGGACCAGGGGGTGGTACGCCTCTTCGCGTGCTTCTCGCGGGCTCCGGGCGCGCAGAAGACCTACGTGCAGGATCAGATCCGCGAGCAGCGGGCGGAGGTGTGGAAGCAGCTCCAGCAGGGGGCGATCGTCTACGTCTGCGGCGACGCCACCCGCATGGCCCCCGACGTGCGGCGCGCCTTCGCGGCCATCTATCGCGAGGAGACCGGCGCCGACGAGCGGGTCGCCCTGGCCTGGCTCGACGCGCTCACCACCGAGGGACGCTACCGGGTGGACGTCTGGGCCACGGGCTGACGAGGACCGATCAGCCGAGCAGGCCCAGCAGGAGGTGGATGGCGTAGAGCCCTCCCCCCGCGAGTCCGCCCACCACGGTGCCGTTGACGCGGATGTACTGCAGGTCGTCACCCGCGTGCTCCTCGATGAGCCGCACCGCCCCCTCGGGGCCGAGGGCGTGCACGCCGCGCTCGATGAACCGCGCGATCCGATCGTGATAGCGGTCCACCGCCTCGGTGACCCGCTCCTTGAGCCAGCGGTCGAGGTCCTGCCGTAACGCCGCGTCCTCGGCGAGGGTGAGGCGTGCCCGGTCGAGCCGGGCCGTGATCCAGTCCACCACCTCGGAGGAAGGGCCCTCGAGGTCGGCCACGATCGCTCGACGCAGCCCGGTCGCGACGTCCTCCACCAGCCGCGTGAGGGCCGGGCTCGCCAGCAGCTCTTCCTTCGCGGCCTCGAGCCGGGCGGTGAGGTCCGGGTCGGCGCGGAGGCGGGCCGGCAGCGCGGCCAGCGTCTCGCTGAGCCGGACCCGCAGCGGATCGCCCGGATCGGAGGCGATCTTCTTGAGCGCGTCGTGCAGCGCCGACACGAGCCGCTCCCGGTCGATGAGGCCGAGGGTGTTGGCGAGGCCGATGAGAAAGCGCGGGTAGAGGCTCATCTGAGCTCGGTACCCGGCCAGCACCTCGTCGACGAGGTCGCCGACCGCGGTCCGGAAGTCCGGGCGCTCGAGGGCCTCGACCAGCGCCTCCGCCATCGCTTCGATCAGCCGCTGATCCCAGCCCTGCTTGCGCGCGATCTCGAGCACGGTCGCCAGCATCGGCGCGACCGGGTGCGCGCGCGCCAGACGGCCCAGCCACGCGGCCAGGTCGCTGGACGCCAACGCGCTCCGCCATCAGCTCCCAGTTGGCGGGGATGATCGCGGTGTGGGGGATGGGAAGCCCGAGGGGATGCCGGAAGAGGGCGGTCACCGCGAACCAGTCGGCGAGCCCGCCCACGATGCCGGCCTCGGCGATGGCCAGGATCCACCCACCCCACCACGTGGCGCGGAAGGGTATCGCCGCCACCGCGAGCCCCACCGCCGCCAGCAGCACGAGCAAGGCGAGGCGTCGCTGGCGGGGCCGCCTTGTTGCGGATGCACGGCCGGCATTCACGCCCGGAGCCTACTATGGGAGGCCGGACGCGGCAAAGCACCGACGCACATTCAGACCATGACGACCACAAGACGAGTAGTTGATTACAGCCACATCGGCAGCATGTTGCACCATAGTCAGTGAGACATACGATTTGGTCGGTGACGCGGGTAGCCATTCCACATAATGCATCGCAGCAAATTTGACTTGACGTCATGACGCATCGTGTTAGTCTGATCAGCGTCATGGGGCAGTCACGTAATCCTCAAACGATCGGACCAGGAAGGAGCAGCGCGATGGCGACCAACTGTCAGTTCGAGGGTATGCAGGGCAAGGTGCTGGAGGCGGTGGCGGCGTTCACCCAGGCCAACGAGCGCGTGGTGGGCCAGCTCGTCGAGCTGTCCTCGACCGCGGCGCGCGAGGGCCTGCGCGCGATGGGCGAGCTACAGACCGCGGCGATGGACGCGGCCCGTGCGATCCCGATGCCGAGCGCGCCGACCGAGACCCTGGAGGACCTGCGGCGCGATCCGTTCGCGTGGTATCGCAGGGGGTTCCAGGCGGTCGCGGAGTCGACCCAGCGGGCGGCCAAGCTGATCGAGACCAACGCGCAGATCGTGGCCCGCAACGCGGAGCGGCTGCAGGCCTCCACGGCGGCCTCCGCGAAGGAGATCGAGCAGGCGGCGAGCGGCTACGCGAGCCGGATGAAGGACATCTACACCCGCGCCTAGCGGGTCGCCGCGGCGGGGGCCGGGGATCCGGCTCCCGCCCTCTCGGCGGCGTCGGCCGCCTGGAGCAGCTCGGCGAACGACGCCTTGAGGCATTCCACGTAGAGCCACACGTCCGGCACCAGCTTCGGGTCCACCGTGACTCCGATGGTGAGCCGCTGGTCGTAGGTGAGGATGGCGTTGACGAGGCCGACCTCGTTGGCGAGCGGGATCAGGGGGCACCAGCCGACGAGGCGATGCCCCGATAGATAGAGCGGGATCTGCGGCCCCGGCACGTTGGTGGACACGGTATTCAGCAGGGTGTTGGGTAGCGTGAGCTGGCCCGCCACCGCCTGGACCGCGGGAGCCATCCGGTCCATCAGATGGGTCATCTCGTAGAGCCCGCCCGCCTGATCCTGATCCTTGAGTCGTGTCATCGCGGCCCGCTCGGCCGCGAGCCGCTCCACCGGGGCGAGCACGCCCACGTAGAGCGGTGCGAAGATCATCGACACGAGGTTCCCCAGTGCCCCGCGCTCGTCCGGGCGCCGCATGCTGACCGGGCACATCGCGCGGATCTCCACGCCCTCGGTGCGCTGGCCCAGGGCGCGCAGGTAGCGGCCCATGCCACCCGCGATCACGGTGAGGACCGCGTCGTTCACCGTTCCCCCGAGCACCGACTTCGCCCGCCGGAACTCGCCGAACGGGAACTCGGCCCACCCGAAGCGACGCTCCGGCGACAGCGGGGCGTTCCAGGGCGTACGGGGCGCCGGTTGCAGCAGATTCGGAGCGGTGGTCCCGACCGCTCCGGCGAGCTGCCGGATCCGCGCCTCGAGGTCGGTCGGCCGGAGCAGTCGGAAGACGTCGTCGGTGACCGCCTGGGCCACCTCGGTGACCCGATCGCGGACCGCATTCTGCAGCAGCGTGAGCGGGTCGGGTAGCGGCCGGGGTTGCCACGGCGTGACCGGGGGATCGGGCGGCGCCGCGTCGGGCTTGAGATCGTGGAGCACCATGGTGAGGTCGACCCCGGACACGCCGTCGATCATGGCGTGATGGACCTTCCAGATCACCGCGGTGCTGCCGTCCGCGCGGCCGTGCACCACGATCAGCTTCCACAGCGGGTGATCGCGGTCGAGCATCCCCGCGAAGGCCGCGCCGCCGATCTCGGAGAGAGCCCGATCGTCCCCCGGCGGGGGGAGGGTGACCTGGGCCACGTGGTGGCGGATGTCGAAGGCCGGATCGTCTTCCCAGGTGGGATGCGCCATCGCGAAGGGCGGGAACACCACCTTCTGGCGATAGCGCGGGAGCAGGTGGAGCCGACATTCGAGCGCGCGCACGAGGACATCCAGCGAGAGATGACCCTCGTACAGCATCGAGCCGCCCACGTGCATCGGCTGGGCTGGCTTCTCGGTGTAGAGGAACGTCGCGTCGAGCGTCGTGAGCCGATGGTTGAGCGCGGGGGCGGTCATGCTCTCGCGGGGCTCGCCCGGGTGGACTAGGGAGCGGGAGCGGCCGGAGCCGGCCTGGCCGCCCCGGCCAGGTGCTGCGCGATGGCCCGGTAGACCGCCGGGTTGGCGACCAGGCCCACGTGCGTGCCGGTCACCTCGACGTTGATCGCCGGATCGTCGCCGACGCACATGCGCCAGTCCACGATGCCATCGGTCCGCGTGTACACCGCGAGCTGGGGCACGGAGGTGGGGAACGCCTCCTCGAGGCCGGTGACCGCCTCGCAGCGGCAGTAGCCGGTGTAGCAGTCCGGCCGGTCGTCGCGGCGGAGTCTCGCGCGCACTCGCTCGGAGATCAGCAGCACGAGCGGGTGCGAGCGCACCCCACGGAACGGCGAGCCGAGCGTCACCACCGACGCGACCAGATCGGGTCGCCGGGTCGCGAGCGAGCGCGTGAGCATGCCGCCCAGGCTGTGGCCGATCAGGTGCACCGGTCGCCCGGTGGCGTCCCGAGCGCGCTCGACGGTCTCGAGCAGGCGCCCCGAGAGGAGGTCGAGGCACTCCGCGTTTTGCCCGATGCGAGAGAGATGGGACCGGTACCCGAGCCGCCCCAGCCAGCCGTGGAGCTCGAGCAGGTACCAGTCGGTGCCGAGAAAGCCCGGCACCAGCACCACGCCCGCGCCGTCGCCCCGAGGGACGCCGCAGCCGTAGAAGACGGGGGAGGTCCGGAGCGCGAGCCAGTCGAGGCCGGCCAGGCTCTCGCGCCAGATGGGCACGGAGGCCGGCCGCTGATCCGGCGCGAAGGAGGGCGACGGCGCCGTTGCCATGTGCGGCCATGCTAGCACGGCTTCCCGCTGCCTTGCTTCGACGACGCCGGGTCCGCTACGATAGCGGGCATGATCGCCGCGGTCCTCCGGGGCCCTCGCGCGCTGGCGCTCACCACCGTCCCGACACCCTCCCCGGGGCCCGCCGATGCGGTGGTGCGGGTCAAGGCCGCCGGTCTCTGCGGCACCGACTACCGGATCTGGACGGGCGAGCGGCCCGTCCAGTACCCGCGCGTCATGGGGCACGAGTTCGTGGGCACGGTCGCCGCGGTCGGGGCCGACGTGCGGCATCTCGCGGTCGGCCAGACGGTGGCGGTGGAGCCGAACTACTCCTGCGGCACCTGCCCGCTCTGCCGCGAGGGCAACCGGAACCTGTGCCTGTCGCGCGTCGCGGTGGGTATCGACGTCGATGGCGGGTTCGCCGAGCAGGCGACGGTGCCCGCGCGCTGCTGCTGGCCCGCGCCCGCCGGCCTGGCCGACGAGCGCCTCCTCCTGGCCGAGCCGCTGGCGGTGGTGGTGCGCGCGGTCGGCCGCGCCGCGCCGGAGGCAGGCGAGACCGCGGCGGTGCTCGGGCTGGGCTCGCTCGGCCTGCTCGCGGTGCAGACGCTGCGCGCGCGGGGCGTGCGGGTCCTCGCGGTGGCGCGCTCGACGCGACGCCTCGGGCTGGCCCGCGAGCTGGGGGCGGAGGCGGTGGCGCTCTCCGGCGCCGACGACGACACCGCGGCCGCGCGGGCCTTCTCGGGCCGCGAGGGCGTCGATCTCGTCATCGAGACCGCCGGGACCGCGCTCGCGGTGGAGCAGGCGACGAATCTCTGCCGTCCCGGGGGCCGGGTGGTCCTGACCGGCCTACCCCACGAGCCGACCTCGCTCAACTTCTTCTGGGTGGTGCGGCGCGAGCTGCGCATCATCGGCTCGATGATCTATCAGGACGAGTTCCCGGAGGCGATCCGGCTGCTCGCGACCGGGGCGGTGCGGGTGGAGCGGCTCCTCTCGCAGACCTTCCCGCTCGCCCGCATCGACGAAGCCTTCGAGGCGCACCGCTCGCCGGACTCGATCAAGGTGGCGGTGATTCCCTAGCCGGGTCTCCCGGTCGGGCGGCCGGCCCGCGTTTTCACCCCCTGTAAACGTTAAGATACAGGGAGACGTCTGCTCCTCAGGAGGGTGGCATGGGGCATTTGAGGCGTGTGCTGGCGATCCTGGTGACCCTCCCGGCCGCCGCCTGTTCCTCGGCGTCGCCTCCGGTGCCGGGACCGACCTCGGCGGGCCACCCGGCCCCGGTCGCCGCCCCGCTCCGCGCGGGGGGCCGCCTCGCGCTGCCGGTCTCCCCCCTCACTCCCGATCAGCAGATCCTCCACGCGCTGAACCGGCTCGGGTACGGGCCTCGACCGGGTGACGTGGAGCGGGTGCGGCGCATCGGCGTCGCCGCTTACGTGGACGAGCAGCTCAGCCCGAGCGGTCTCGCCGACCCCGCGGTCGAGCAGGCCCTGCCGGCCTACCCGGTGCTCGCCCGGAGCGCGGCGGACCTGGTGCGCGAGTATCCGCAGCCCACGCCCCAGGTGCGTCAGCAGCTGGCCTCGGGCCAGATGAGCCGTCAGGCGGCGGCCGAGATGTACCCGCCGGAGCGACGTCCCGCGGTGATCACGGCCCAGATGCAGGCGGCGCGGGTCACCCGGGCGGTGCTGAGCGAGCGTCAGCTCAAGGAAGTGCTGGTCGACTTCTGGTTCAACCACTTCAACGTGTACGCCCAGAAGGGCGCGGTGCGGTGGATGCTGCCCGCCTACGAGCGCGAGGCGATCCGTCCGCACGTCCTCGGCCGCTTCCGCGACCTGGTTCTGGCCACCGCGCGGCATCCCGCGATGCTGTTCTACCTCGACAACTGGCTCAGCACCCGCGCCGACCTGGTGGTGCCCCGCGGGCCCAACGCGGGCCGCCGCGCCGGTCTCAACGAGAACTACGCGCGCGAGCTGATGGAGCTGCACACCCTCGGGGTGGACGGCGGCTATAGCCAGCAGGACGTGGTGGAGGTGGCGCGCTGCTTCACCGGCTGGACCATCGACCGGCCGCAGCAGGGCGGGGGCTTCGTCTTCCGCACCGCGGCCCACGATCGTGGGGAGAAGCGCGTGCTCGGCCAGGTGATCCCGGCCGGGGGCGGCCGGGAGGACGGCGAGCGGGTGATCGACATCCTGGCGCGGCATCCCGCGACCGCGCGCTTCATCGCCACCAAGCTCGCGCGGCGCTTCGTGAGCGACGATCCGCCGCCGGCGCTGGTGGAGCGCGCGGCGGCCACCTTCCAGCGCACCGACGGGAGCATCCGGGCGGTGCTGGTGACGATCCTCACGTCGCCCGAGTTCTGGTCGGCCGAGGCCTACCGGGCCAAGATCAAGACCCCGCTCGAGGTGGTGGCGAGCGCGGTGCGCACGCTCGACGGTCGCCTCGTGGCCGGCGCGGCCGGCCAGGACGGCCTCGGCGATGGCGGCATGGTGCTGGCCCGCGAGGTGGCCCGGCTCGGCGAGCCCCTCTACGAGGCGCAGCCGCCCACCGGCTATCCGGACCGCGCGGAGTCGTGGGTCAACACCGGCGCGCTGCTCGGGCGGATGAACTTCGCGCTCGGGCTCGCCCACAATCGCCTGCGCGGGACGCGGGTGGACCTGGCCGGGGCCGTCGGGGGCGCCGACCGCGGCCAGCCCGCCCAGGTGCTGGACCGCCTGCTCGCCGCGGTGCTGCACGGGGAAGCTTCGCCGGCGACCCGCGCGGTGCTCGCGGCCGAGCTCGAGAGCCCCGAGATCACCCGCGTGACCGCCTACGACCGGGTGGCCAAGGACACCGACGTGGAGAAGCTGGCCGCGCTCGTCCTGGGCTCGCCCGAATTCCAGCGGAGGTAGATCATGTCCGAGTGCACGCGGCGGTCGTTCGTGAAGGGCGGGGCGCTCGCGCTGGTCGCGCTCGGCGCGGCTCCGCGGTTCCTGGTACGCACCGCGCTCGCCCAGGAGCGGGCCGGGCGTCCCAAGGTGCTCATCGCGATCTTCCAGCGCGGCGCGGTCGACGGTCTCAGCATGGTGGTGCCGCACGGTGATCCCGACTACTACGGAGTGCGCGGCAGCATCGCGATCGCGCGACCGGCCCCGGGGGTCGCCGATACCACCGTCGACCTCGACGGCTTCTTCGGCCTCCATCCCTCGCTGGCCCCGCTCAAGCCGCTGTGGGACGACCGGCGGCTCGCGGTGGTGCACGCGTGCGGCTCGACCGACACCACCCGCTCCCACTTCGACGCGCAGGACTACATGGAGTCGGGGACGCCGGGGGTGAAGAGCACGCCCGACGGCTGGCTGGCCCGCGGGATCGCCGCGATGCCGGCCCGCGAGCCGGCTTCGCCCTTCCGCGCGGTCTCGCTCGGCGCCGCGCTCCCGCGCATCCTGCGCGGCGACGTGGGCGCGGTCGCGATGAGCAGCGTGGGCGATTTCGACGTCAAGGAGGGCGCGGCCATGGCCGGGCGTCCGGGCGCGCGGCAGGGCTTCGAGTCCATGTACGAGAAGGGCGTGCGCGATCTCCTGTACGGAACCGGCCGCGAGACGTTCGAGGCGGTCAAGATGCTGAAGGCGGCCGCGCCTCAGCGCTTCGCCCCCGCCAACGGGGCGGTGTATCCGCGGGGCCGGTTCGGCGAGAGCCTCCGGCAGATCGCCCAGCTGATCCGCGCCGACGTGGGCCTCGAGGTGGCGTTCGCCGACGTGGGCGGCTGGGATACCCACGCGGGGCAGGGCAACGAGCGGGGCCAGCTCGCGGCGCGCCTGCGCGAGTTCGGCGAGGGGCTCGCCGCGCTCGACCGTGACCTGGGCGCCCGCATGAGCGACGTGGTGGTGCTCACGATGTCGGAGTTCGGCCGCACCGTGCGCGAGAACGGCAATCGCGGGACCGACCACGGGCACGCCACCGCGATGCTGGCGCTCGGGGGCGGGGTGAAGGGCGGCCGGGTGTACGGGCGCTGGCCCGGGCTCCGCCGCGAGCAGCTCTTCGAGGGCCGCGACCTGGCCGTCACCACCGACTTTCGCGCGCTCTTCACCGAGGTCGCGGTGCGCCACCTGGGCGCGCCCGCCGGGCCCCTCTTCCCCGGCTTCCAGGCTTCCGCGCTGCCCGGCCTGCTCGCCTAGCCGAGGCGCAGGCGGCGGAGGCGCGCGCCCGCGCGCCGGCCCTCGGCGGCGAGCCGGGTCGCGAAGCGGTCCGCCGCGGTGCGCCGGCGGAAGCCCGGCCGATGCACCAGCGTGACGGTGAGGGCGGGCACCGCCGCGCGCTCCCACTCGTAGTCCCGCCGTCCGGATCCGCCCTCGGCCAGGGCCAGCGCGGGGGCGAGTCCCACCCCGAGGCCCCCGGACACGTAGGTCAGCAGCAGGGACACGCTCGGCACGTCGATCGTCGAGACCGGCTGGATGTGCTCGCGGGCCAAGTAGTCCTCGAGCAGGCGCCGGCCCTGGCTGCCCGCGCCCAGCCGGAGGAGTGGCTCGCGGGCGAGCCGGTCGGCCAGCGGCGCGCGGCGCCGCGCGCGCCGCGGCCCCACCCAGACGAACGCCTGGTCGAAGAGCCGCGCCGCCTCGATGCCGCGGGGGGTTTCCTGGCCGGTGACCACCGCGCAGTCCACCTCGCCCAGCCCCACGAGCCGCACGCTCTCGCGGGAGTGGGTGGTCGCGATCTCGAAGCGAAGGCGCGGCTGCTCCTCGAGCAGCTCGTGCAGCACCGGGACCAGCAGGGCCCGGCCCAGGTAGTCGCTGACCGCCACTCTCAGGATTGCGGGCGGGCGGCCGGACAGCTCGGCGAGCTGCGCGAAGAGCGCCTCGGTCTCGGTGCCGAGCTGGAGGATGCCGGGGAGCGCCGCCTCGCCGGTCGCGGTGAGCCGCACGCCGCGGCCGGCCCGCTCGAGCAGCTTGACGTCCAGGTGGCGCTCGAGCTTGCGGATCTGCTGGCTGATCGCGGAGGAGGTACGGTGGTGCAGGCGGGCCGCCGCCCCCACCGACCCGCTGCGCGCGATGGCCAGCAGGCTCAGCAGGGCGGGGAGGAGGGCCGCGTCGATCATTCAGGTCAGCTTACGTGACCGGGAAGAAGATTTCACTATACTTAACGGTTGGACCGCGGCACACTCGGCGGCCACGGAGGATGCCAATGCCGTCATCACTGCTCGACAAGGTGTGGGACGCTCACACGGTCCGGACGCTGCCCTCGGGATCGACGCAGCTCCTGATCGGGCTCCACCTGATCCACGAGGTCACCTCGCCGCAGGCGTTCCAGGCGCTGCGCGAGCTCCAGGTGCCGGTGCGGATGCCGGCCCGGACCTTCGCGACCCTCGACCACATCATTCCCACCACCGCCCAGCAGCGGCCGTTCGCCGACCTCGTGGCGGAGGAGATGACGGTCCACCTCACGCGCAACGCCCAGCAGAGCGGGGTGCCGTTCTTCGGCCTCGACAGCGGCAAGCAGGGGATCGTGCACGTGATCGGGCCCGAGCTGGGCCTGACCCAGCCCGGCATGACCATCGCGTGCGGCGACAGCCACACCTCCACCCACGGTGCGGTGGGCGCGATCGCCTTCGGCATCGGCACCAGCCAGGTGCGTGACGTGCTGGCCACCCAATGCCTGGCCATGGCCAAGCCGAAGCTGCGCCAGGTGCGGGTGGACGGCGCCCTCGCCAATGGCGTCTACGCCAAGGACGTGATCCTCGCGATCATTCGCACCCTCGGGGTGAACGGCGGGGTGGGCTACGCCTACGAGTACGCGGGGCCGGTCGTCGACCGCATGACCATGGAGGAGCGGCTCACCCTCTGCAACATGTCGATCGAGGGTGGGGCGCGCTTCGGCTACGTCAACCCGGACCAGACCACCTTCGACTACCTGCGCGGCCGCCAGTACGCGCCGCAGGGAGCCGCGTTCGACCGGGCGGTCACCTGGTGGCGGGGCATGGCCTCCGACCCGGAGGCGCGATACGACGACGTCAAGCGGCTCGATGGCTCCGCGATCCCGCCGATGGTGACGTGGGGCATCAATCCGGGGCAATCGGTGGGAGTGGGCGAGCGCATCCCGAATCCGGAGACCGCGCCCGAGCAGGAGCGGGCGACCTACCGCGAGGGACTGGCCCACATGGGCTTCGAGGCCGGCCAGCCCATCGCGGGAGCCAAGATCGACGTGGTCTTCATCGGCTCGTGCACCAACTCGCGGATCTCCGATCTCCGGGTGGCCGCCGGGGTGGCCAAGGGCCGCCGGGTGGCCAAGGGCGTGCGGGCGATCGTGGTGCCGGGCTCGCAGCAGGTGGCCAAGGTCGCGGAGGCGGAAGGGCTGCACGAGGTGTTCCGCGAGGCGGGCTTCGAGTGGCGCAACGCGGGCTGCTCGATGTGCCTCGGCATGAACGACGACAAACTGCGGGGCCGCGAGATGAGCGCGTCCACCAGCAACCGCAACTTCATCGGGCGGCAGGGCAGCCCCACCGGGCGGACCCTGCTCATGAGCCCGGCCATGGCGGCGGCCGCCGCCCTCAACGGCGCGGTCACCGACGTGCGGGAGATGCTGCAACCGACGAGCGGGAGATGAAGCGATGAGCGAGAGCGCGCGGCGGCAGGTCGCGGGGCGGGGGATTCCCGTGCCCGGCAACGACATCGACACCGACCGGATCATCCCGGCGCGGTTCCTCAAGACGGTCACCAACGAGGGCCTGGGGCTCCACGCCTTCGAGGACGCGCGGAAGCACGACCCCGAGCACCCGTTCAACCAGAAGGCCTACGAGGGCGCCTCGGTCCTGGTGGCCGGGGTCAACTTCGGCTGCGGGTCTTCGCGCGAGCACGCTCCCGAATCGCTCAAGCAGTGGGGCATCAAGGCGATCGTGGGCGCCTCCTTCGGCGAGATCTTCTTCGGCAACTGCACCATGCTCGGCATCCCGTGCGTCGCCATCGACAACGAGGACGTGCTCTGGCTGCAGCGCGCGGTCGGGCGCGACCCGAAGCAGTCGGTGACCGTCGACGTGGAGAAGCAGGAGGTGCGCGTCGGCGACCGGGTGATCAAGGGCCGGATCCCGGACGGCGCCCGGAATCAGCTCGTGTCGGGGGCGTGGAATCCCACCGGCGTTCTGCTCGAGGCCGGGGACGCCATCGAGGCCACCGCGAAGCGCCTGCCGTACGTCAGCGGCTTCTAGCCCGGGCCGCGGCCGCTCGTGCCGACCGTCCGCACGCCGACCCTCGAGATCGGCTACGAGGAGCACGGCCCTGCGACCGGACCCCCGGTCGTTCTGCTTCACGGCTTTCCCGACGACGTCCGCGCCTGGGACGGAGTGACCGGCCCGCTGGTCGCCGAGGGCTGCCGGGTGCTGGTGCCGTACCTGCGCGGCTACGGGCCGACGCGGTTCCTCGATCCCGGCGAGCCGCGCATGGCCCAGCAGGCCGCGATCGGCCAGGACCTGCTCGACTTCATGGACGCGCTCGGGCTCGAGCGCCCGAGCCTCGCGGGCTACGACTGGGGCGGGCGCGCGGCCTGCCTCGCGGCGATCCTGGCTCCCGCGCGGGTGCGGGCGCTCGTCACCATCGGCGGCTACAACGTGCAGAACACGCTGGCGCCGCCGCGCCCGGCCCCCGCGGAGGACGAGCGGGGCTACTGGTACCAGTGGTACTTCAACACCGAGCGCGGGCGCCTGGGGCTCGAGCAGAACCGGCGCGAGATCTGCCGTCTCCTCTGGCGCGACTGGTCGCCGGGCTGGCGGTTCGACGACGCCACCTTCGAGCGCACCGCGGTCGCCTTCGACAACCCCGACTTCGTCCCGGTGGTGATCCACTCCTACCGGCACCGGCACCGCAACGCGCCGGGCGATCCGCGCTTCGACGCGATCGAGCGCCGGCTCGCGGAGCGGCCGCGCATCGAGGTGCCGACCGTGATCCTGCACGGCCGGGACGACGGGGTCGACCGTCCCCAGAAGTCGGAGCGACATCCGGACCTCTTCCCGCCCGGCACCGAGCGCCGGGTGGTGCCGGACGCCGGGCACTTCCTGCCGCGCGAGCAGCCCGGCGCGGTGGTGGAGGCGCTAGTCTCGCTGCTGGCGCGGACGCGTTGAGCGCCCCACCATGTGGCTCGTCCTCGCGCTGGTGGCGGCCCTCTGCCAGGTGCTGCGCAACACGGTGATGAAGCGCCTCGGGCACTCGCTCGACGAGTACATCAACGTGTGGGGGCGCTTCACCTTCCTGCTGCCGTTCGCGGCCGCCTTCGTGCTCTGGCACGGCGTGCCGGTCATCAAGCCCGGCTTCTATCTCGCCTGCGGGTCCTTCGCAGTCTGCCAGACCATCTCCACGATGGCGCTCTCGAAGGCGCTCAAGCTCTCCGAGATCTCGATGGTCACCGCGCTGTGGAAGGTGAGCCTGCTGGTCCTGGTGGTGCTGGGCTACTTCACCCTGAAGGAGCGGCCGACCCTGCTCGGCGTGCTTGGCATCCTGATCAGCATGTGCGGCGTGTATCTGCTCAACGTGAATCGGGCTCACATCGCGTGGTGGGCGCCCCTGGCGGTGCTGCTCACGGACCGTGGATTGCGGTACACGCTGCTGGCCGCCCTCTTCTTCGCTCCGTCGGTGGTGACGATCAAGTGGGCGATGCAGTGCTCCGATCAGTACATGGGCACCCTCGGCGGCTACCTGGCCTCGAGCCTGCTCGTCACCCCGATCGTGCTGGTGACCTCGCGGCGGCACTTCGTGGAGATCCCGCGCTACTGGAAGGCCTTCGTGAGCTTCGGGCTCTTCGCCTCGCTCACCACCGTGAGCCAGGGGACCGCCTACCTGATGACGCTGTCCTCCTACGTGGAGGCGGTCAAGCAGGTGGAGATCCTGTTCGCGATGGTGATCGGCACCGTGATGTTCCACGAGAAGCAGAAGGTGCGGGACATCGCGCCCGGTGCGCTGGTGATGCTGGCCGGGGTGGTGCTGCTGAGCCTGGCCGGCTAGATCTCCGGCCGCTTGCCGTGGGTGGCCCGCACCACCGTCTTGATGCCGCCGCGGACCGTGAAGTCGCCCACCACCTCGATGAAGCGCGGGGCCGCCGCGGCCACGAAGTCGTCCAGGATGCGGTTGGTCACGTCCTCGTGGAAGGCGCCCTCGTTGCGGTACGACCAGATGTAGAGCTTGATCGCCTTCAGCTCGAGCAGGTGCCGGTCCGGCACGTATCGCACCCGGATGGTCGCGAAGTCGGGCTGGCCGGTGCGCGGGCAGATGCAGGTGAACTCGGGGATCTCGAGGCTCACCTCGTAGTCGCGGTCGGGGTGCGGGTTGGGGACGACCTCGAGGGCCTTCGACGGCTGGCTGGGCATGAGGCGACGCTACCGCGGGGGTGACGAAGCGTCAAGCGCGTCCGCGCGCGGGGAGAGATCGTCGGCGGACGGTGAGGCCGATGCCCGCCGCGACCATCACCGACGAGAGCAGGAGCAGGGGGGTCAGCCGGTCGCCGGTCAGTGCGGCGGCGATGAGCACCCCGAAGAGCGGGGTGGTGAGCGAGCAGGTGGCGAGCGCGCTGGCCAGGTAGACCTGGAAGAGGTAGGAGCTGACCACGAAGTTGAACCCGGCGATCACCGCGCCCTGGTAGAAGAGCGAGGTGGCGAGCCCCCAGGTGTAGCGGGTGGGGGCGGCGCCCTCGAAGACGAGGCTCGCGAGCAGGAAGCACGCGCTGCCGATCGCGGACTGGAACACCAGCAGCTTGATCGGATCGAGCCGCTGCACCGCGCGCGCCATGTAGACGACGCGCTCGCCCAGGAGCACCGCGCTCGCCGCCACCACCAAGTCGCCGAGCAGGGTCGTGCTGGGGAAGGAGAAGTCGCGCGCGAAGAGGAGCACGATGCCCGCGTAGGCGACGAGGACCCCGCCCACCTTCGACGGAGTGAGGCGATCGCCCGGGATCATGAAGTGGGCGAGCACCACGGTGTGGACCGCGTAGGAGTTGAGCAGCACCGCCCCGTGGGCCGCGGTGGTGAGACCCAGCCCCACGTTCATGGTTCCGATCTGGACCGAGAAGATCACCCCGAGCGAGATCAGCACGCGCCACTCGCCCGGCCGCACGTCGAAGATGCCGCGATGCCGCGTCCACCACGCGTAGGCCAGGATGGTGAGCCCGCCCAGCACGAAGCGGAAGAAGGCGAGCCGGAGCGGTGGCGCGTCCGCGAGGCCGATCTTCACCGCGACCGGATTGCCGCCCCAGAGGGCGGCCAGGAGCAGCGCGGTCGAGGCTCCGCGCCAGTCGAGCGGACGGAGTGGCGGCACTAGGAGGCGCGCCCGCGGCGCCGGGGGACGGCCATGTCGGCGGCTATGGTAGCATGGCGTTGCATGAAGATCGGGCTGATCGGGCTTCCCAAGAGCGGCAAGACGTCGCTCTTCAATCTGCTGACCGGCGCGACGGTGGCCACCTCGTCCTTCGGCACCGCGCGCGGTGAGATGCACGCGGGAGTGGCGCGCGTGCCGGACGCGCGGGTCGACCGTCTCGTCACGCTCTTCAAGCCGAAGAAGACCACGCGGGCCACCTTCGAGGTGGTGGATCTGGCCGGCATCGCGAAGGGCGAGCGCCAGGGTCTCGAGGCGAAGGAGTTCCGCAGCGCCGACGCCCTGCTCCACGTGGTGCGCGCGTTCCCGGACGCGGGCGGCGCGGCGCCCGACCCGGCCGGCGACATCGACGACCTCGAGACCGAGCTGATCCTGGCCGACCTCGAGGTGGTGGAGCGCCGTCTCGAGCGGCTCGAGGCGCAGATCAAGAAGAAGCGCACCGACGCCGACGTGCACGAGCAGGCGGTGCTGACCGAGATGAAGCCCGATCTCGAGGCCGGTCGCCCGATCCGCGCGATGGGGCTCTCCGACGACGAGACGCGTGCGATCCGAGGGTTCACCTTCCTCTCCCAGAAGCCGATCCTGCATTGCCTGAACCTGGCCGAGAAGGAGATCGCGCGCGGCAAGACCGTGGTGGAGAGCTTCGGGCTCGGAGAGGTGGCGGGACGTCCGGGCACGCGGGCGGGCTGGGTCTCCGCGGTGATCGAGTCCGAGGTGGCGCAGCTCGAGGGGTCGGAGCAGGCCGCGTTCCTCGCCGATCTGGGGCTGACCGAGCCCGCGATCCGGCGGGTGCTGGAGGACTGCTACACCCTCCTCGGCCTCATCTCGTTTTTCACGGTGGGCGAGGACGAGGTGCGGGCCTGGTCGATCCCGCGCAACACGCGCGCGCAGGACGCGGCGAGCGCCATCCACTCCGACATCGCGCGTGGGTTCATCCGCGCCGAGGTGGTGGGCTACGACGATCTGATGGCGGTCGAGGGCTCCATGTCCGCCGCGCGCGATCGCGGCCGGCTACGCCTGGAGGGCAAGGACTATGAGGTCCAGGACGGCGAGATCTGCCACTTCCGCTTCAACGTGGCCAAGTAGCGTCGAGCGTTCCCCAGACCGCCCAGTGGCGGTCGCTGATCATCTCGACTCGTAACGCATCGAGCCCGGCCCGCGCGAGCTGCTCCCGCACTTCCGGCAAGGTGAACGCGGCGCAGAGGGAGTGGAAGAAGTCGCGCTTCAGCACCTCCGGCTCCCCGCCCGAGTAGGTCTCCACGACGTCGCGCGCCCGCTCGGCCGATTCCGGGCGATGCAGGTCGGTCACCAAGACCGGGGCCCCCCTTCCGCCGAGGCGCGCGGCCTCCGCCCACAGCACGTCCGGCCGGGGCAGATGATGGAGCAGGCTGTTGGAGACGACCGCGTCGTAGCCCGCGGGTGGGCGCTCCACTCCCGGCAGCCGGGCCCAGAGCAGCCGGATCCGCGCCGAGAGCCCGGACGCGGCCACCGCCGCCCGCCCCCGGGCCAGCATCGCCTCCGAGCCGTCCACGCCGGTCACCGTGACGCCGGGGAGCGCGCGGCAGAGGCGGATCGGGATATCGGCGGGACCGCAGCCCAGGTCCACGACGTGACCGCGGGCGAGGCCGGGAAAGAGCGCGCGGAAGCGGTCCACGAAGCCCTGGTTCACCGCCGCGAAGTCGGCGGCCGCGTAGGCCTCCGCCTGCTCGGGGTCGGTCATCAGCTCGGGCTCGAGGACGCGATTCATCGGCGAGCGTCCGCGGTGCCGCGGCGGCAGCCGAGTGGCCAGGTCAGCGCGAGCCGGTCGGTCGGATAGGCGCGCTCGGGCTCGAAGCAGCCGACGATCAGCGGGAGCGGATCCTGCGTGCCGCGGAGGTCGCCGTCGCGATGCGAGGCGCAGGCCACCGTGCACACCTCGAGGTGCACGTGGGGGATACCGGCCGAGTTCCCGGAGGTGCCGGAGAGCCCGATGGCCTGCCCGCGCGAGACGACCTGGCCGGTCACGACGAGGGCCCGCGTCAGGTGGCAGTAGGCGGTCCAGTGCCTGAACGCGGGATGGGCCAGCACGACCCCGTTCCCGCAGCCCATCTCGTAGTCGATCAGCAGCGACACGGTCCCGTCGGCGGCGGCGAGCACCGGCGTGCCCACCGGGGCCGCGATGTCGACGCCGGCGTGGGGTCGCAGGCGCGGCAGCTCGTTGGCGCCCGCGAGCGAGCGATAGGCCGACAGGATCGTCACGTCCGGCCCGTCGTCGGCTCGCGCGGTGCCGAGGGGAGCGATCAGGAGCAGCGCGCCGAGCATCACCCGGACCGGGCCCATGCGCTACTGGGGCCGGATCAAGCCGAGCTTGGGGGCCCCGCCGAGGGCCCGGATCACGCTCACCAGCGTCGCGTCGGAGACGCCGCTCGGCAGGACGCAGCCGCCGCCCACGATGAGCCCGCGTCCGCCGGTCTGCTCGATCGCGTCCCGCACCTGCGCCTGCGCGTCCTCGGGGCTGCCGTCCCGCAGCGTGGTCCACTGATCGAGGCCGCCGACCACCGCGCCGGGCACCCGCGCGACCGCCTCCCGCAGGGGCGGCCCGACGCGCCGGTCGTCCCAGTTCCAGGCGTGGGCGGGCAGGGTGGCGAGCCGGTCGAACATCAGGTGCTCGCCGTGGGCGTGCAGGATGGTGAGCTTGGATCGGAGCTGCACCGCCTCGAGGATGCGACGGTCGTACGGCTCGCCGAAGCGACGGTACTCCTCCTCGGTGTGGAAGTCGGTGCTGGCGGCCTGGATCGAGTAGAAGAAGCCCTCGGTGCCCTCGCGGAAGCAGGCCTCCGCGAAGGCGAGGATGGTCTCGGTGATCGCCTCGAGCGCGTCGGTCACCGCCTGCGGGTTCTCCTTGAGATCGTAGTTGAGGCGGTCCCCGGAGAGCTTGCGGGCGAGGGAGAGCGGGCTGAACACGGTCGGCAGCGTCGAGCAGTCCGCGCGCCGGTCCACCACGCAGCGGATGATGGTCTCCAGGTGCGAGGCCCAGGCGGTCGACTCCATCCGGACCGGTCGGATCTTCTTCCAGTCCTCGGGCGCGTTGACCGCGTGGCGGGCGCAGGGGCGGTGGCCGTCCGGGAGGACCTCGTCGCCCTCCACGCAGCCCCAGTCCTCCACCGCGTAGCCGCCGGTCGGCGTGACCTTGAGGAAGTCCGACTGGTAGCGCTCGTGGAACCGCAGCGTCGACTGGCAGAGCGCGGCCGGGTTGCGGTCCACGTCGGGGAAGTGGCGCCAGAAGGCGTAGGGCGGCCGATCGGTCGGCTGCCGCTTCAGGGCGGCCTGCACTCGCTCGAGCTTGGTCATGGGCTCCTCTCGGTGGGCTTCCGCTCGGTGGGGCCCGGTCCGTCGGCCAGCACGATCGCGCCGTCCCGCACCGCGAGGCGTCCGTCCTCGACGAGCGCCTCGAAGCGGACCATCGGGCCTTCCGGCGACGATCGGGGCCGACGGCCGCGCACGATGAGACGGGACGGCAGGTGCACCATGGCGCCGAAGCGACAGCCCAGCGCGCGCACCGGCGCGGCGGGGCCGCGGGAATCGTGTCGAAGCGTCTGCGAGATCGCCAGCGCGAGGGTGGCGGTGCCGTGCAGGATGATGTCGGGCAGGCCGGCGGCGCGCGCGACCGCGCGGTCGGTGTGGATCGGGTTCCAGATGCGAGCGCACTCGGTGTAGACGTGGGCCAGGGTGGGGGAGATCGGGATCTCGGTGGACCAGGTGTCGCCGGGCGTTGCGCCCTTCGGCTCCCCCTCACCCTTCGGCCACCCCTCATCCTTCGGCTGCCCCTCACCCTGCCCTCTCCCTTCGGGGGAGAGGGGGGGAGGGTCGCAGGCGACGCCGAGGTAGAGGGAGCCGTAGTCGGTGGTAGTGACCGCATGGCCGGACGTGTCCACCGTCTCGAGGCGCAGCACCATGTATGCGCCGGGGGATCGGCGCTCGAGCGCGGCGACGGTGGCGGTGGTGCGGAGGCGCTCGCCCGCGCGGATCGGCCGGTGCACGGTGAGACGATGCGTCGCGTGCACGCCGCGCAGCGCGATCTCGTCCGGCAGCGCCATGGCGCGCACGGCGAGGGCGAGCGGCCACTCGTAGCAGACCGGGAACAGCGGATGGGCGAGCACGCCGCCCGAGCGGGTGGTGTCGAAGTACTCGGGCGCTTCCTCGCCGAGCGCGGCCGCGTAGGCCATGAGCCAGCGGGCATCGATCGCGTGCTCGAGCGGGCCGGCGGTGATGCCGACGACGGACGCGGGGATGTGCGGGGACGTCATGCCGCCGGGGGGAGGCGGGGGAAGTTCATGCAGTCGACGAAGATGGTCTCGAAGTCGGGGTGGGCGGCGAGCGAGACGTGCTCGATGCGCCGTGCGATCACCTCCGCGCGGGCGCGCTCCGCCTCCGAGACCAGCGCGAGCTGGGCCCCGAGCGCGGCCGCGTTGCCGACATAGCGGATGCGCGCCTCGGGCAGGCCGGGCGGGATGAGCCCGATGCGGAGCGCGCTCCGCACCGAGAGGTAGTTGCCGAAGCCGCCCGCCAGCATCAATTCGTCGACTCGCTCAGTCGGCACCGCCGCCACGTGCTGGAGCATGGCCACCCCGGAGGCGATGGCGCCCTTGCAGAGCTGCACCTGCCGGACGTCGTCCTGGGTCAGCGTGATCTCCCGCTCCGCGCCGTGCTCGCCCACCCGCGCGAGCACCACGAGTCGCTCCTCCCCCCGCATCTCGACGCGCGCGCGGATGGGAGCGGGCAGCCGCTCGCGCCCGTCCACGTCGATGAGGCCGGTCCAGTCGAGCACGCCCAGGTCGAGGAGCGCGGCCACCGCGTCCAGCAGGCCGGAGCCGCAGAGCCCCTGCGCGGGCGCGTCGCCGATGGTGTGGAGATGCAGGTCGCCCGCCACGACCTCCACGCGGTCGATGGCCCCGATGGCCGCGCGCATGCCGTGGCGGATCTGCGCGCCCTCGAGCGCGGGGCCGGCGGGGGCCGAGCAGGCCCACAGCCGCTCGCGGGAGCCCAGCAGGACCTCGCCGTTGGTGCCGATGTCGACCGCGATGCGGAGGGCGGGGGACTCGTCGAGCCGGGTGGCCAGCGCCACCGCGACCGCGTCGGCGCCCACGAAGCCCGCCACCAGCGGCAGCAGGCAGACCCGCGCCTCCGGGGGCAGCTTCAGGAACAGGTCGCGGGCGGGCAGGATCAGCGGCTGCCGGACCACCGGCGCGTAGGGGGCGAGGCCCACGTAGGACGGATCGATGCCGAGGAGCAGGTGGTGCATGCAGGTGTTGCCGACGATCACGACCTTGTAGATCCACTTGGCGAGCACGCCCGACTCGCGGGTGATCTGCTCGATGTGCTGGTTGAGCAGGCCGATGATACGGGTCTGCAGCTTGCGGAGGTTGCCCGGGTCGAACTGGGCGAAGGCGATGCGCGACATCAGGTCGCCGCCGAACACCGCCTGGGGGTTGAGGCTCGACACCGCCGCGAGCTGCTCCCCCGACTCGAGCTCCATCAGGGTGGTGACCACGCTGGTGGTGCCGATGTCGATGGCGAGGCCGAACTTGTGGAGCGCGGTGTCGTCGGCCTCGATCGCGAGGACCTCCCGGCCGAAGGTGGTCACGGTGACGCGGCCGTCGCGATCGCGAAGCGTCGCGGGCAGGGTCTTGAGCAGCGAGGCCGGCACGTCCTCCACCGTCCCACCCGCGGCGGCCACCAGCGCCTCCACGTCGGAGGTCTGCTGGTGCTCGTCCTTGGCCAGGACCACCGTCACCGCGCGCTTGCGGATGCCCGCGTCGATCGAGACCGGCTGCGGCGCGCCCGCGGGGCGCTCCCCGCCCAGGATCTGGAAGGTGGTGTCGTCGAGCGGGGGGGCGATCTGGACGGTCACCGGCTCGGTCACCGGCCACTGGCACGAGAGCCGGTAGCCCTCGCGCACCAGCGCGTCGCCCAGCTGCAGCTCGTCCATGATGGTGGGCGGAGGCGCGGTGCCCGCGACCAGCTTGACCCGGCACGAGGTGCATCGGCCGCGCCCACCGCAGGTGGCGGTGATGTCGACCCCCGAGGCGTGGGCCGATTTCAGGATCGTCGTGCCGGGCTTCGTGTCGAGGACGTGGCGGCCGGGCAGGATGGTCAGCGGAATCGCCATTCCGGGCGCAGGATACCACTTCTTTCTTGACTTCCCGCGGGGGTTTGCCGATAGTTGCCTACTAACCCGTCACAGTCCTTCGGCGGGCACTGCTTCGGGGGGTGTGGTTGGTCCGCTACGTCGTCTATCGCCTCCTCTGGTTGGTTCCGACGCTGCTCGCCATGGCGCTCGTCACCTTCCTGGTGATGCACGCCACCCCGGGCAGTCCCCTGGATCCGGTCGCGGAGGGCGCCAACCCGCTCTCGCCGGAGGCCCAGAAGAACCTCGCCGAGGTCTACGGGCTCGACAAGCCGCTCTACGCCCAGTTCGGCATCTTCCTGGGCAAGGCGATGCAGGGCGACTTCGGGAAGTCCTTCGTGTACAAGACCCGCACCGTGACCGAGATCATGGTGGAGACGTTTCCGATCTCGCTGCTGCTCGGCAGCATGGCCCTGGCGCTGGCGGTGGTGGGCGGCGTCACCCTCGGCATCCTGGCCGCGGTCTACCAGAATCGCTCGTGGGACTACGTCTCGGTGAGCGTGGCCACCCTCGGGGTGAGCGTGCCGAACTTCGTGCTCGCGGTGTTCCTGATCGTGCTCTTCTCGTTCGTCCTGCCCATCTTCCCCACCGGGGGCTGGAACTCGCCGCGCGACTGGGTGCTGCCCACCGTCACCCTCGCGCTCGCCCCGATGGGCATCATCGCCCGCTTCACGCGCTCGAGCATGCTCGAGGTGATCCGCTCCGACTACATCGTGACCGCGCGGGCCAAGGGCCTGGCCGAGGGCCCGGTCATCCTGAAGCACGTGCTCAAGAACGGCTTCATCCCGGTGGTCACCCTGCTCGGCCCCATGTTCGCCGCGGTGGGGACCGGCTCGTTCTTCGTCGAGTCGATCTTCCGGGTCCCGGGCATGGGCCGCTTCTTCGTGCTCTCGATGACCGGGCGCGACTACCCGATGATCATGGCGGTGGTGCTCGTCTACGGCGTGTTCCTCGCCCTCATGAACCTGGTGGTGGATCTCCTCTATGGCACTCTCGACCCCCGCATCCGATACTAGCCTCGCGCCGGTCCTCCTCCCGCGCGAGGCGCCGCGAGGCTCGAGCCTCTACCGCGACGCGTGGCGCCGCCTGCTGCGCAACCGTCTCGCGGTGGCGGGAGGCGCGGTGGTCATCCTCCTCTGCCTCATCGCGATCTTCGCGGACCTGATCGCTCCCCAGTCCTACACCAAGGCCAACTTCGGCCACCTCTACGAGTCCCCGAACCGCGACTTCCCGCTCGGCACCGACCAGCTCGGGCGCGACGTGCTCTCGCGCCTGATCTACGGCGCGCGCGTCTCCATGCTGGTGGGCCTCGGGGCGCAGGTGATCATCGTGCTGATCGGGGTGCCCATCGGGGCGCTCTCCGGCTACATCGGGGGGCGGACCGATCTCCTGCTCACCCGGTTCGTGGATGTGATGTACGCCTTCCCGCGCCTGCTCTTCGTCATCCTGGTGATGTCGATGCTGGGAGCGGGCCTCATCAACATCTTCATCGCGCTCGGGCTCACCGGGTGGGTGGGCATCGCGCGCCAGACGCGCGCCCAGGTGCTGTCGATCAAGGAGAAGGAGTTCGTGGAGGGCGCGCGCGCCCTCGGCGCCGGCTTCTGGCGAGTCATCACGCGCCACGTGTTGCCGAGTGCCCTCACCCCCATCGTGGTCTCGATCACCTTCGGCATCCCGGAGGCGATCTTCACCGAGGCCGCCCTGTCGTTCATCGGGGTCGGCATCAACCCGCCCACCCCCTCGTGGGGCCAGATGGTCGGGGAGAACCAGCAGTTCCTCCGCTCCTACTGGCACCTCTGCGTCTTTCCCGCGATCGCCATCGCGGTGACCATGCTCTCGTTCACCTTCTTCGGCGACGGGGTCCGCGACGCGCTGGACCCCAAGCTGAAGTAACTCACAGGAGGACCTCCATGCGAATTCCGGATGAGCAGATGGATCTCTTCGCCAAGCGCCTCGAGGCCATCGGCGTCGGTCGTCGGGACTTCCTGAAGGTGGTCGGCGCGATGGCCGCGTTCGGCGGCCTCGGCTTCGCCACCACCGCGCAGGCGGCCAAGCCGAGCAAGCCCGGCCCCAACGAGAAGCTGGCCAAGGAGCAGACCTTCCGCTTCGGCGGCGGGGGCTGGTTCCAGAACGATCCGGCCAGCCACGACTTCAACAAGGACCTCTACTGCTCCGGGGTGCCGGCCCTCTTCGCGGGCCTGATGGTCTTCAACGCCGACTTCGTGTCGGTGCCGTGGATGGCGAGCAAGGTCGAGGGCAACAAGGACGGCTCGGTCTGGACGTTCACCATCCGGAAGGACACGCGCTGGTCCGACAACTCCCCGGTGTCGGCGCGCGATTTCGAGTGGTCGTGGAAGCGGCAGCTCGACCCGGCCAGCGCCGCCCCGTACGCCTCGTTCCTGTACGACATCAAGAACGGCGAGGCCTACAACAAGAAACAGATCACCGACGCGAGCCAGGTCGGGGTGCGGGCCAAGGACGACTGGACCCTCGAGGTCACCCTCGACGGGCCGCGCGGCTACTTCCCGGTGCTCGCCTCCTACCTGGCTGCGCTGCCCGCCCACCGGGGCGCGGTGGAGAAGTTCGGCGACAAGTGGACGGAGGCGGGCAATATCGTCTGCAACGGCCCCTTCACCCTCGAGGCGTGGGAGCACAACAAGCAGATCGTGCTCAAGCAGAATCCCCACTACTTCGGGGCCAAGGACGTGCACCTCACCCGGGCGGTGATCCCGATCGTCCCGGTGGCCTCCGGCGCGCTGCCCTACGAGAACAACGAGCTCGACATGACCGCGCTCCAGTCCGGCGACCTGAAGCGGCTGCAGTCGGACCCGCGCATGGGCAAGGACGTGTTCCGCTATCCGTTCCCCGGCACCTGGTACCTGCTGCCCCAGACGACCAAGCCGCCGTTCGACAACCTCAAGGTCCGCAAGGCGGTCGCCCACGCCATCGACCGGGAGAACGTGGTCAAGGTGAGCCAGGGCTTCGCGATCCCGGCGTGGTCCATGATCCCGCCCGGCTTCCCGGGGGCCATCGACGACGCGGGCATCAAGGCGATCCAGCGCTACGACAAGAAGGCCGCCCTCGACGCCCTCAAGGGCACGCCCTACGAGGGCGGCAAGAACTGGCCGAAGATCACCCTGACCATGCGCGAGGAGGGCCTCGGGTCCAAGCCCCTGGCCGAGGCGGTGCAGGCGGTGCTCCTCGACACCCTGAACATGAAGACGGACCTGGAAGTCCTCGAGCAGCGCGTGTTCCGCGAGCGGCTCTGGAAGCAGGATCTCCAGTTCGTGTGGATCCGCTGGTTCATGGACTACCCGGATCCGCACAACGAGTACTTCGACACCTTCTACGGCAAGAAGACCACCG
>WNFD01000523.1_pt1 | contig 65399 bp, 62 predicted proteins | sample 5400491 | NCBI WGS metagenome assembly WNFD01 (sample SAMN13153343, study PRJNA577476) | soil metagenome | isolation source: 120 cm saprolite under Douglas fir tree site 2 hole 2 replicate 2 | place: USA:California | collected 2015-04-18 | reverse complement strand
CCGGCCAGTTCGGCGGCCATGGTGTCGGCCACGCCACGACTCGCGTCCCTGCGGTCGCCGGCGTCACTGTCGGCTCGCGTGCGCGGGACGGCTGAATCGCCCGGGTGCTGACTGCCCGCCTGTGCGGACGGCTTCTGCTCGTTATGGACGGAATCATCCGGGGCAGCCAACCCATCCGGGCCAGCGGCCATAGCAGGGCCCTCATCCGGCGCGCCGGGGGCTGAGGACACGCCCACGCCGCCCCGCCCCGGCTCGGGCACCCCTGGCTCAGGCAGCCCCGGCTCGGGCGCCCCTCGCTTAGACACCCCTGGCTTGGACACCCCCGACTTAGACACCCCTGGCTTGGACACCCCCGACTTAGACACCCCCGACTTGGACAACCCAGCCTTGGACAGCGGAGGCTCAGACAGCCCAGCCAGCTCGGAGCGCCGCTCCCTGGCGGCCGGGTCCGCACCACGACGATTCGGGGACCGACGATCCGGCGACCCACGATCCGGCGACCCGCGATCCGGCGACCCGCGATCCGCGGAGTCGTGGCCACGGTGGTCGTGAGCCGTGCTACCCGATACGGCAGGGTCATGGGTGTCCCGGGAACTGCCCGGAACCCGGTTGCGATGGATCTGGTCTTCCGGGTGTGCGTTGGCCTGGACCGGGTCGAACCCATTGATCGGCCCGGTGACCTCGGCAGGTTCTTCGGGCTGCTCGCCGACCCTGTCACCGCCCTGCTCGCGGGCGCCGTCACCGCGCTGCCCACTGGCCGGCTCACTACGCTGCTCGCGAGTTCCATCACCACCCTGCTGGCTGGCCGGTTCACTACGCTGCTCGCGGGCCCCGTCACCACTCTGCTGGCGGGCCCCGTCACCGTCTTGCTGGCTAGGCGACTCGGCGCGCTGCTCGCTGGCCCCGTCACCGTCTTGCTGGCTAGCCGACTCGGCGCGCTGCTCGCTGGCCCCGTCACCGTCTTGCTGGCTAGCCGACTCGGCGCGCTGCTCGCTGTCCGGCTCGCTGCGCTGTTCGCTGCCCCCGTTTAGCTCAGCGGTCCGACCTTGGACCGGAATGCGCGCGCGGACCTTATCCAGGGACTGCTGCGGTGCGCGGCCCGGCTGCGGCAGTCCGGCCTGCAGGTTTTCACCCTCCGGCGCTGGCTGCCCGGCGACGGACGAGGAAGCAGCGCGTTCCAGAAGAAGCGCGGCGAGCTTCTCGGCATCGGCGGCGTCTACACCGAAAACCACCCGCGGGCGCCCCCAGGGCTCCTCGATCGAGTAACCGACATAGCTGGAGACGGGCGGCAGGGGTTCTGCCGCCAGGCCGTGTGCTGAGCGCCAGCGGTCCCATGCCCGCTCCAGCATTGTTGCGGCGCGTTGCGCGCGGGATACGAGCCTTGGATCAGGCATTCGTGCGATCCTCCCCTGAGAAGCGGTACCACGCGCGCCTCGGGCTGGCCCTGGCGTGCGCACGACGTTGTTATTCCTGCGCCCGCGGCAAGACGCGGGCCGCCCGACGTTCCCGGCACGTGCAGGAACGCGGGCCGGGCAAATATGCCATGTGACTTGTGGCACGCGATGACACGTGCCGTTGTGCCGGATTCGGATGCCCTGCTAGTCGGCACCCGTGCTAGCCGACTCCCCCGTGCTGGCCGGCACCCGTGCCAGCCGGCTCCCCTGTGCGAGCTGACACCCACGTGGCTGGCCGACATCGACGTGCTGGCCGCCACCCACTAGTACCGGACCCCCGGGTACCGCCGAAGACATGCCGACCAGTATGGCGGACCTCGGCTCTGAGCAAGTGTGGTTACGAAAAGTTAGCTGACAATTACGTTAAGTAGAGAGGTCGATCCCGTCGCCCGGAGGGCGTTCCGCTGCCCTCCGGACGACCGGATCGACCCCAGCTCACATGGAACCGAGCTCTCGCGAGCGGCCTGCGCGAATCCCGCTCACGACGCGATCCCAATGCCCCGCTGCGGCCAACCTCCTTCTGCTGTTTCTTCCTGCCGGGCGCCCGCCTAAGCGAGCACGTAGTGGCCGCCCCCACCGCGCGGAACGCGCCAGGGCACGGCAGCATGTCACTCCGAGCGCTGCTGCGGGATACCCGCGAGCAGTGCGCGGACCTCAGTCTCCCTGTACCGGCGGTGACCACCGAGCGTACGGATGGAGGTCAGTTTCCCGGCCTTGGCCCACCTCGTAACGGTCTTGGGGTCAACTCGGAACATAGTCGCGACCTCCGCCGGTGTCAGAAGCGGCTCAGCCTCGGGTGTTCGTGCAGACATGTGTACGGCCTCTCCTCCTGGACCGGTACTGCGATCCTGCGTTGTTCCTTTGCCTGGCTCCGGCTGGAGCCTGCCGTGGATGTCCTATATGGCCCACTGAGACCATATTGCCATCACCAGCGGTGACAAGTCGACCACCAGGAGCAAAGATTCTGTGACAGGTCGCCCCTGTTGCTCCACTGATATGAGTCACGCTGCGTGATTCTAGCGATACGTATCGTCGCAACGGGCCGAATCTGGAAAGTCGTCCTCTGATACTCAGTTGGCGAGTTCGAGCGCCTCCAGGGCCTGCCACCTGCTGCGCAGCCGCTGGTACATGGCTGCGGCCAGTTCCAGTTCGCCGTCGCCGAGAGCCCGGATGGCCGCCGAAACTTCGGCGACAGACTGATCGGCGCGGAGCGCGGCATCGTTGAGCAGGTGGACAAGGCCGCCGTAGTCGAGTTCAACCAGCGAATGCGGATGGAACTCCTCCAGCCAGCGCCCGATCTCGGCGAGTTCCGTGTCGGCCTGGGCCGGGCCGGGACCGGCCGGGCCGGGACCGGCCGGGCCGGGACCGGCTGGGCCTGGACCGGCCGGGCTGCCCGGATGACCCGCTAAGCCCGCGCTCTGGGCGCGGCGCACCGCCCCCAGCGCTTGGGTCACCCGGCGCCGCGCTTGCGACATCGCGGTGGCGTAAATCAGCGTCCGCGTCGCGGAAGCCGTGGCCGGACCTCTCGCCTCTGGCTCGGCCGTGCTGCCCAGCACGAGCCACCTCTCCTCCGGCGCGAACGGCGCGAACCACACGGACGGCACCGACCATGTGCAGGCCTGGACGAAGACGCGCAGCGACGAGGCCCGGCCCTGCCAGCGGGCGAAGTCCCGGGATGCGCGCCGGACCTCCTCCGGCGCGAACGCGGCCGCCAGCAGCGGCGCCGAGGTGGCCCGCAGCCGGGTTAGTGCCAGCCACGAGCGCAGCCTGGTCTGCCAGGGGCAGATGTAGGTGACGCCATCGGCCCAGCGGACGTACGCGTGCTCGCTTTCGTGCGCCGGTGCGCCGATCGGCGGCAGTGCGATCAAGCGACCGAGCGCCTCAGCCTGCTCGGCCTCGAGCGCGCGGGCGCGGCGCGGCCGGTCCGGGGAAGTAGCGTAGGCCGCCCAGCGCTCACGGTCCGCCTCGCTGAACGCGGAGAGCGGCTCGTAAACGCGGAGATAAGCCGCATACGGCAGCATGGTCGCATCGTGGCATGCCAGGAGCGCAGGGAAAATCTCCAGCCGATAACGAGATCATCACCACCCGGCGGTAACCCGCGGCAACTCCACGCTAAGTCCAGGTCTCTCGGCACGCGCCGTCGCGGGACACAACGTGCCCAAATCCAAACCGGGCTCGCCCTGATCCGCACTGGGCTCGTTGGTCGGCGTGGGTTGTGCTCGCGGCGGAGGCCATACGCTGGTCGCTGACCCCCGCGTCGCCGAGGATGCGGAATCGAACCGGGAGGTCACCACCGTGACCAAGGTGTTCACAAGTCCCCGCCGGCCAGACGACGTTCCCGGGAATCCCGGCGGAACGCCTGAGCAGGCCGTCAGCGTCAACGACCAAACCGGCCACGAGCAGGTCGTCTTCTGCCAGGACGCCCCGACGGGCCTCCGGGCGATCATCGCCATCTACTCCACCGCCCTCGGCCCCGCGCTCGGTGGTACGCGGTTCTACCCGTACCGAGGAGAGGACGATGCCCTGGCTGACGCCCTCAACCTGTCCCGCGCCATGGCCTACAAGAACGCGCTGGCGGGCCTGGACCTCGGCGGCGGCAAGGCCGTCATCATCGGTGACCCGGCACGGCAGAAGTCCGAAGCCCTGCTCCGGGCCTACGGCCGGTTCATCGAGTCGCTGAACGGCCGCTACATCACCGCGTGTGACATCGGCACGTACAGCGAGGACATGGACATCATCGCCCGGGAGTGCCGCCACGTCACGGGCCGGACCGTACCGAACGGCGGAGCGGGTGACTCCTCCGTGCTGACCGCGTTCGGGGTCTTCCAGGGGATGCTCGCGGCCGCCGAGCACAGCTGGGGCACGACCAGCCTGGACGGCCGCCAGGTCGGCGTGGAGGGCGTGGGGAAGGTCGGCCGCCGCCTGGTGAGCCACCTGCTCGAGGCGGGCGCGGAAGTCGTCATCTGCGACGTGGACCCCGGCGCGATCGACCGGGTGGTAGCCGAGCACCCCGGTGTGCGAGTCGCCGCGGGCCGTCACGAACTCATCGGGCAGCAGCTTGATGTCTACGCGCCGTGCGCGCTGGGCGGTGCGCTCGACGATGACACCGTGGCGGCGCTGTCCGCCAGGATCGTCTGCGGCGGGGCCAATAACCAGCTGGCCCACCCCGGCATCGAGAAGGTGCTGGCCGACCGGGGAATCCTCTACGCGCCCGACTATTTGGTGAACGCGGGTGGCGTGATCCAGGTGGGTGACGAACTCGGCGGCTTTGACTTCGATCGCGCCAAGGCCCGCGCGGCCCAGATCTTCGCGACAACCAGGAAGATCTTCCTGATGGCGGACGAGGAGGGAGTGCCGCCCGCCGTGGCCGCCGACCGGCTGGCCGAGCGGAGGATGTCCGAAGTGGGCAGGCTGCGCAGCATCTGGCTGGGTCCGTGACGGCATGGGTGGGGTCTGCGCCCGGGGCCGGGACGGCCCGGCGCGGTGCGCTGCCGGGTGCCCGGCCGCCCCATCCTCGGCTCCCGCAGAGGCGTAGACGCCGCAAAGCAGGTACGGTTGGGGGCGTACGCTGGCTGGAGCGCGTCGCACTTCAAGCGGTGGAGCGGCGACGGGCCTTGCGGCATGCGTCCGGGCCGCAAGTATCAGAGCAGGGAGCAGGGGCCTGACCGAGGCTCCGCACGTTCGAGGGGGTCGAGCCAATGGGGCGCGGCCGAGCCAAGGCCAAGCAGGTAAAGGTGGCACGCCAGCTGAAGTACAACAGCGGCGGCACGGACCTTGACCGGCTGCGGTCCGAGCTGGGTGTCGGCAGGGATCAGCAGGATGCACACGGCGAGCCCGTCTACGCCGACCTCGCGGACCCCTATGCCGACCATGTCGAAGCCGACGACACCGGCGAGGACGACGACGAGGACGACGAGGACTCCGGGAATGGCCTCAGGAGGAGTGCTGGCCGGTAAGCCGGGCGCCGCCCGAGCCGGGCACTACCTCACCTGCCGAACCTGGCACCACCTCACCTAGCACCCAGGCGGGAACGCCCCTGGCGGCTAGCAGGCGCAGTGCCCGGTCCGCGTCGGCGCGGGCGACCACGGCGGTCATCCCAACTCCCATGTTGAAGACGCGCTCCATCTCGCGGCGGGCCACGCTGCCGCGTGACGCGAGCAGGCCGAATACCGGCGGCGGGCACCAGGTGCCGCGATCCAGCACGGCGTCGGCACCGGGCGGCAGGACGCGGGCCAGGTTCGCGGCCAGTCCCCCGCCCGTTACATGCGCAAAGGCGTGCACCTCGCACTCCGCGGCCAGCGCGAGGCAGTCGCGCGCGTAGATGCGGGTGGGGGTGAGCAATTCCTCGCCCAGCGCGCGGCCCAGTTCGGGTACCTCGGCGGCCAGGTCCAGCCCGGCCTGGTCGATCACCTGCCTGACCAGTGAGAATCCGTTGGCGTGCAGCCCCGACGAGGCCAGTCCGATGACCACGTCGCCGACCGCCACCCGATCAGGGCCGAGCAGGCGATCCGCCTCCACCACGCCGGTGGCCGCGCCGGCCAGGTCGAAGTCGTCCGGGCCGAGATGCCCCGGATGCTCGGCCGTCTCGCCCCCAATAAGAGCACACCCAGCCTGAACGCATCCTTCCGCGACTCCCGCCACGATCGCTGACGCGCGCTCCGGCCGCAGTTCGCCGAACACGACGTAGTCGGTCATGAACAACGGCTCGGCGCCGCAGGTGACCAGGTCATCCACCACCATGGCGACCAGGTCGACGCCGATCGTGCCGTACCGGCCGAGTCGGCTGGCGATCACCACCTTGGTGCCCACCCCGTCGGTGGACGTGGCCAGTAGCGGCCGCCGGAAGGCAGTCAGCCGGGATGCGTCGAACAGGCCGGCGAAGCCGCCCACACCGCCGATGACCTCCGGCCCGGAGGTCCGCGCGATCGCGTCACGCATCAGCTCGACGGCCCGGTCCCCCGCGGCTATGTCCACACCCGCGCGGCGGTAGCTCGACCCGCCCCGTGTCACCGTCATGGTCGGGCCGCCGTCATGAGCCTGGCTGCCGGGCGCCCGCCACGGCGATCTCCAGCAGGTGCTTGCCCCGTTCCGTCTCGGCCACCGGAATCGGGTACTTCCCGTCGAAACACGCCCGGCAGAGCTGCCCGGCGGGCAGGGTGGTCGCCTCGATGAGGCCGTCCAGCGAGATATACCCGAGCGAGTCGGCCCCGATCGACTGTCGGATCTCCTCGACCGACAGGCTGCCAGCGGCCAGTTCCGCCTTGGTCGCGAAGTCGATGCCGTAGAAGCAGGGCCAGGCCACCGGCGGGCTGGAGATTCGCACGTGCACCTCCGCCGCGCCCGACTCGCGGAGCATCGCCACGATCGCCTGCTGGGTGTTTCCGCGCACGATCGTGTCGTCCACCACGACCACGCGCTTGCCCGCGATGACCTCGCGCAGCGGGTTCAGCTTCAGCCGGATGCCCCGCTGGCGGATGGTCTGGCTGGGCTGGATGAACGTCCGCCCCACATACGAGTTCTTGACCAGCCCCTGGCCGTAGGGGATACCGCTGGCCTGCGCGTAGCCGATCGCGGCCGGGGTGCCGGACTCGGGCACCGGGATGACCAGGTCAGCCTCGACCGGGTGCTCGGCGGCGAGCTTGCGGCCGAGTTCGACCCGGGTCGCCTGCACGCTCCGGCCGGCGATGGCGGTGTCCGGCCGGGCCAGGTAGACGTACTCGAACAGGCAGCCGCTGCGGTTCGGCGGGGCGAAGGTCCGGGACCGCACGCCCGCCTCGTCGATCGTGATCAGTTCTCCCGGCTCGACCTCCCGCACGAACGCGGCGCCGACGATGTCCAGCGCCGCCGTCTCGCTCGCCACCGCCCAGCCCCGCTCCAGCTTGCCGAGCACCAGCGGGCGGAAGCCCTGCGGGTCGCGGGCCGCGTACAGGGTCCGCTCGTCCATGAAGACCAGCGAGTAGGCGCCCCGGACCAGCGGCAGCGTGGCCAGCACGCTTTCCTCGACGCTGCCGGCGCGGGGGTCGGCGAACAGCGCCGTGAGCACGTCCGTGTCGGAGGTGGCACCGTTGCCCGGCATGCCGTCGCTGCCTGCGACAGCGGCCATGGCCGCGAGTTCCAGGGTGTTGATCAGGTTGCCGTTGTGGCCGAGGGCCAGGCTGGCCGTCGGGGTCGACCGGAACGTCGGCTGCGCGTTCGCCCACACCGAGGCGCCGCTGGTGGAGTAGCGGCAATGCCCGACGGCGATATGGCCCCGCAGCGTCGAGAGCACGCCCTCGTTGAACACCTGGGCCACGAGGCCCATGTCCTTGTAGACCACGATGCGGGCGCCGTCGCTGACTGCTATGCCGGCTGACTCCTGGCCCCGGTGCTGCAGCGCGTACAGCCCGAAGTACGCAAGCTTGGCGACTTCCTCGCCCGGCGACCACACCCCGAACACGCCGCACGCGTCCCGCGGAGGCCTGTCCGCCGGATCCAGATCATCCGTCAGCCGACCATCGGGGTTGACCACGTGGTCAGTCTAGTGACCTGCGCCAGTTCATGGCACCGCCCGGCAGTGGCAGGTACCCGGACAGGTCCGCGCGCGGGCCGCTGGCCCTGACCCGGCCATCCGCTATGGCCTGCGCCCATGCCAACCGGCCCTCAGCCAGCAGCACCCAGGTGACCGCGTCCATTTCCACCACGTTGGGTGGCGTGCCCCGGGTGTGTCGGGGCCCGGCGACGCACTGCACCGCGGCGTACGGGGGCACCCTGACCTCCACCGCGCGGCCTGGCACCCGCTCACTGAGCAGGCCCAGCAGGTACGTCGTGGCGGCCCGGAGGGCCTCAGGCTGCGGCTGCCCGCCGGCATCCAGCGCGGCGAGCACGGCCGCGGCACATGCCGCGCCAAGCGCACCAGCCTCGACGGGCCCGGTCCACGGGGCCGCGCCAAGCGCCGCGCGCTGCGAGTTGAGCGCGGCGAGCAATCGTCCGGGGTCCACACGGCGCGCTGGCATCGCTGCGACGGTACCCGAAAGGCGGCCCAGGCGGCTGGCGAGCCCGGCCCGGAGCGGTGGCCAGAGCAAATCAGGCGACCAGCGAGCCCGGCCCGAACGGTGCGCCAGACGATGCAGGGCGACCAGCGAGCCCGGCCCCGAACGGTGCGCCAGACGAGCCAGGCGACCAGCCGGCCCAGCCGGCCCGGAACGGTCCACGGAGAGTGGGCAGGTCGGATCGTTTGGTAATTGTTGTTTTCCCGATTTACCCTGATTGAGGATTTCACTGGCCTGGGCAGCCGAGAGCAGGTAGTGGTTCGGTATGACAGGGCCGCAGCGTCGCGTCTCGCGGCACCAGAGGAACCGGGCCTCGCGGGCCTGGGTATTCGGTACCGCGGGCCTGGCCGCCGCCGCGGCTGCGGTCGGTGTTGCGGCGGTCCTGGTGTCCAGCGGCGGCACGCCGACGGCGTGGCACCCCACCCCGCTGGCTACGAACATCATCGGCACACAGGCGGTCGGCCTGGCGAACCCGGGCCCGGCGCCGGCGGGCGGCAGTCCGGCCAGGACCGTGGTCCTGCTCTCCGAATCACAGGCGGGGCTCACCTTCACGCCCAGCGGCGGAGGCGGGAATGTCCAGCCCAGTCAGCAGTGGCAGGCGGACCAGATGGGCGGCGGAGCCTACATCCTGGTCTTCACACCTGGTGGGCAGTGCCTGGCCTCGACCGGCACCAAGCGTAGCGCCACTGCCGTGCTAGCCCGCTGCGACCTCGGGCTCAGCGAGCGCTGGTATCACCCCTACCTGGGCACCGATCCCGCCGGGCGGGGCTACTGGCAACTGCGCAGCGCGGCCAACGGGCGCTGCCTCACGGTAGGTGGCACACAAGCCGACGGGGGAACCGGCGTGGCCATCCAGCCCTGCTCGTCGTCCATGCCGTGGCAACAGCTCATCACCTTCCTCACCGCGTTCTGACCAAGTGGTCTGTAAGTGGAGTCTTCTTGGGCTGCACGTCGCCGTTCGCTCCAAGGGCCCCCCTTACAGACCACTAGCCGAACAGGGCGGGCAGGGTCGCGCGATGCACATCGGCCAGTTCGTCCAGGGGGACGACGAAGTTGGCGCTGGCCTCCGGGCTGGCACTGGCCGCCGGGCTGGCCCTGACATCAAGGCTGGCGCCACCTGTGACACCCAGAGTGGCGGCCGGGACGCCGTGAGTGTCCCGCAGCGCCGCGAAGGCCGCCTCCGAGCCGGGCCGCACTGCGACGACCGCACGCGCCGCCGACTCGCTGAACAGGAGGGTGAACGCATCGCCGGGCAGCGTCACCCGGCAGCCCCGGCCGCCGGCCAGGCAGCATTCGGCGAGCGCGATCGCGAGCCCCCCGTCGGAGAGGTCGTGCGCGGCGCTGAGCAGGCCGCCGGATGCCGCGGCGGTCAGCACCGCCGCGAGCGCCCGCTCCGCGGCCAGGTCCACCGCGGGCGGCCGCCCGCCGAGATGCCCGTGCATCACCTGCGCCCACGCTGAGCCACCCAGTTCGTCCGCGGTCCGGCCCAGCAGCAGGACGGTGTCGCCGTCCTGGGCGAAACCGATCGTGAGCCGACGCCGCACGTCCTGGTGCACCCCGAGCACGCCGACCACCGGGGTGGGGTGAATGGGCACCGCGGCGGTCTGGTTGTAGAAGCTCACATTGCCGCCGGTCACCGGCACGCCCAGGGTGGCGCACGCGTCCGCGAGCCCGCGTACCGCCTCGGTGAACTGCCACATGACCGCGGGGTCCTCCGGGGACCCGAAGTTGAGGCAGTTGGTGACGGCGAGCGGAACCGCGCCGGCGGCAGCCACGTTCCGGTAGGCCTCGGCGAGCGCGAGTTGTGCGCCCGCGTAGGGGTCGAGCCGGCTGTAGCGGCCGTTGCCGTCGGTGGCCAGCGCGACGCCCAGGTGCGTCCGCTCGTCGACCCGGATCGCCCCGGCATCCTGCGGCATGGCCAGCACGGTGTCGCCCCGCACGTGCCGGTCGTATTGCTCGGTGACCCAGGTCTTGTCGGCCAGGCCTGGGGAGGCCAGCAGGGCCAGCAGAGCGGCGCGCAGTTCGGCGCCGGCCGCCGGGCGGGGCAGCGCCGAAGGGTCGCTGGCCGCAAGCTGGTCCTGGCCTGCCGGGCGTGCCGCCGGCCGCCGGTACACCGGCCCGTCGTCGGCCGCGCTGGCGGGCAGGATGTCCACGACCTGCTCGCCGTGCCAGGTCATCTCCAGCATCCCGCCGTCGGTCACCTCGCCGATCACCGTGGCCGGCACATCCCACCGGGCGCAGATCTCCAGAAAGCGGTCGATGTCGCCGGGCTCGACGATGGCCATCATGCGTTCCTGCGACTCGCTCATCAAGATCTCGGCCGGCCCCAGGGCCGGATCGCGCAGCGGGACCGCCTCCAGCCGGATCCGCATGCCCACGCCGCCTCCCGCGGCCAGTTCGGCCGTGGCGCAGGAAACACCGGCGGCGCCCAGGTCCTGGATGCCGACGACCAGTCCCGCCGCGTACAGCTCCAAGCAGCACTCGATCAGGAGTTTCTCCATGAATGGGTCGCCGACCTGCACGCTTGGCCGTTTCGCCGACTCGCCGCCGCCAAAGGTGGCGCTGGCGAGCACCGAGGCACCGCCGATGCCGTCGGGGCCGGTCCCCGACCCCAGCAGGATCACCGCGTTCCCCGTCCCGCGGGCCGCGGCGAGCTTGAGGTCCTCATGCCGCATCACCCCCACGCACAGCGCGTTCACCAGCGGGTTGCCGGCATAGCAGGGGTCGAAGGCCAGCTCGCCGCCGATGTTCGGCAACCCGAGGCAGTTGCCGTAGAAGGAGATCCCGCCGACCACGCCAGGCAGCACCCGGCGGGTGTCCGGCGCGTCAGCAGGCCCGAACCGCAGGGCGTCCATCACCGCGACCGGCCGCGCTCCCATGGCCAGGATGTCCCGGACGATGCCGCCCACGCCGGTGGCCGCTCCCTGGAACGGCTCGACGTAGGACGGGTGATTGTGTGACTCGATCTTGAATGTGACCGCGTAGCCCTGGCCTACGTCGACCACGCCCGCGTTCTGCCCGATGCCGGCCAGCAGTGCCCGGGTGCTCGGCGCCTTCTCGGCGAACTGGCGCAGGTGCACCTTGGACGACTTGTAAGAGCAATGCTCGCTCCACATCACCGAGTAGATGGCCAGCTCGGAGTCGGTCGGCCGGCGGCCGAGCAGCTCCCTGATCCGCGCGTACTCAGCATCGGTCAGGCCGAGTTCGGCGTGTGGCTGCGGCTGGCCCGGGGTGGCTGCCGCGCGCCCCACCGTGTCCACCCGGCTGACCAGAGCACCGTCCCCCGGGCTCACCGGTGTGCCATCCACCGGACTCACTGATGCTCCATCGACCGGGCTCACTGGCCCGCCCTCCACCGGGCTCACTGGCCCGCCATGGCTCGGAGGGCCGACGTGAAGAAGCCCAGGCCATCCGTACCGGGGCCGGTGAGTGGGTCGATCGCGTGCTCGGGGTGCGGCATCAGGCCCACCACATTGCCGGCCTCGTTGCAGACCCCCGCGATGTCACCGGCGGATCCGTTCGGATTCCCGCCGGAGTAGCGCGCGACGACCTGGCCGCCCGCCGCGAGCGCGGCCAGCGTGGCGGGGTCGGCGACGTACGCGCCCTCGCCGCTCTTGAGCACCACCGTGATCTCCTGTCCGGTCGAGAACCCGCGAGTCCACGGCGTCGCGGTGGTCTCGATGCGCAGCCGCACATCCCGGTCGATGAAGCGCAGGCCCGCGTTGCGGGTGAGCGCACCGGGCAGCAGGTGGGCCTCGCAGAGGATCTGGAAGCCATTACAGATCCCGAGCACCGGCAGGCCGGCCCGGGCCGCGGGCACGAGCTCGCGCATCACCGGGGCGAACCGGGCGATCGCGCCACAGCGCAGGTAGTCGCCGTAGGAGAACCCGCCCGGCAGGATCACCGCGTCCACGCCGCGCAGGTCGTGATCGGCATGCCAGAGCCGGACCGGCTCGCCGCCGGCCCGGGCGACCGCGCGGGCCGCGTCAGAGTCATCGAGTGATCCCGGGAAGGTGATGATGCCCACGCGCTCTGTCATCAAGGTTGCGACGCGGAAACCCCGGCGCTGCGGCCGGGGAGGAAGCGCCGCGTCCCTCCCTCCGTTGTGTCGGCGGGTGAGCAAAGTTCGGGCAGGCACAGTTGGGCAAGCAGGGTGCGGGCGGGGACTGCCCAGGCGAATTTGCCTGCCCTAGGCAGGTTACCGGGTCAGCCGGCGTTCCTGAGCTGCCCGGCTGACGGGCTGACCAGCGGCGCGTCCGCGCGCCACTCCATCCGCTTCTGCAGCGACACCACGGTGGCCCGGCCGGGGCCGCTGCTCAGCGTCACGTCGTCCACGCAGGCACGCATGATGGCGAGGCCGCGCCCGGACTCCGGGAGTGTCGCGATCTCCTGATTCTCCACGGGCGGGCGCCGGCCCAGCCGCTTGCGCACTGCTGGGCGCACCGCCCAGCGACGCCTCCGGGCCGGGTAGTGCACGGACCGCCAGGCCGGCCGGCGCGGGGGGAGGACGGGCGAATCGAATCGGCGTCGGCCGTTCAGCACCTGGACCAGGCAGCCACCTTCGCCCAGACTGGCCACCACCTCATACTTGCGCCCCGGGCCACCGCGGCCGTGCCTGATCACGTTGGTGCACGCCTCGGTAACGGCGAGCAGGAGGTCGGCGACACCATCCTCATCTGCCCCCAGCCGTCGTAGCGTGTCGCCCAGAACGCGGCGCATTACCGGCACGCTCAGCGCCTCGTGCGGGAACACAAGACAGAGCTTCACGTCCACGGTCGGCTCCTCGGCGCGTCTCATACGAGCCCGCATCCGCCCTTCGTTGGGTGATTCCACCGATCATGCTGGCCTCTTGATTGCCTTCCCCGTCAGAGCCGCGATAATCGTGAACCCCGGGTGAAGACTCAATGCGCCGTGGGTGGGCGTTCAGGCCTCGCGCACCGAAAACTCCTCGATGACGGGGTTGGCGAGTAGGTCGCCAGCCAGTTGCGCGATCCGCCCAAGCGCGGCCTCGTCGGCTGGGCCGCTCAGCTCCACCTCGAACCGTTTGCCCTGCCGGACGCCGAGCACCTGCGCGAACCCGAGGCGCTGGCAGGCGCTCGCGATCGCCTCACCCTGCGGATCGTGGATCTCCGGCTTGAGCATCACGTCCACGACGATCCGGGCCACGCGCGCCTCCTTTGCCGTGCGGCCTCGCCGCAACCCTTACCGTGCGGCTCCGCCGCAACCTTGCCCTTGCCGTGCGGCTCCGCCGCAACCTTGCCCTTGCCGTGCGGCTCCGCCGCAACCTTGCCCTTGCCGTGCGGCTGCGCCGCGTTTCCTGCCCCGCGGCCTCCGCCGCGATCTGCGGGCAGGGCACGCAGCGTACGCGACGGCGCGCCGCCGGTGAGCCATTGGCCATGGGTTGCGTGCCCTGCGGTGTGGTCTGTCACGATGGCGGTAGTGAACCCATGTCAGAGACACGGCGCAGCCTAGTGGTCCGTCGGAGGACGGGTACTGTCACACGGACATGGGACGGACCGGCCGGTCGCGGTGATCCTGGGATCGGCCCCGAGCACCAAGGAGTGGCACGTGGCCGTCGACGCCGACGGTGCGGTCACCGCCGCACCGGGATCCCCGGGCCTGGACGGGCAGCAGGGATCGCGAGCAGAACTCATTCAGCTCCTCACGCCGGAGGGCGAGCGGACCGAACACCCGGATTACCCGCTGGAGCTGTCCGCCGACGAGATCAAGGGACTCTACCGGGACCTGCTCCTCGTCCGGCGGATCGACACCGAGGCCATCGCCCTGCAGCGCCAAGGCGAGCTTGGCATCTGGGCCTCCCTGCTCGGGCAGGAGGCCGCCCAGGTCGGGTCTGGCCGCGCGCTCGGCCCACGGGACATGGCCTTCCCCACCTACCGTGAGCACGGCGTGGCCTGGTGCCGCGGCCTGGACCCGATGAAGCTCCTCGAGCTCTTCCGCGGGGTCAGCCACGGCGGCTGGGATCCCGCGGAACACCGTTTCCACCTGTACACGATCGTGATCGGCAGCCAGACGCTGCATGCCACCGGCTACGCCATGGGCATTCAGCGCGACGGCGCGGTAGGCGAGGACGGCGAGGCCGTCATCGTGTACTTCGGGGACGGCGCGACCAGCCAGGGCGATGTCAGCGAGGCGTTCATCTGGGCCTCGGTGTTCAACGCCCCGGTCGTGTTCTTCTGCCAGAACAACCAGTGGGCCATCTCCGAACCGCTGGAACGGCAGAGCCGCATCCCGCTGTACCAGCGGGCGCGCGGCTTCGGCTTCCCTGGTGTCCGGGTAGACGGCAACGACGTCTTCGCCTGCCTGGCGGTCACCAAGAAGGCCATGCAGGCGGCGCGCGAAGGCCAGGGACCCACCCTGATCGAGGCGTTTACCTACCGGATGGGCGCCCATACCACGACCGACGACCCGACCAGGTACCGGCTTGCCAGCGAGCTTGAGGCGTGGAAGCTGAAGGACCCTATCGAGCGGGTGAAGGCCTACCTGGTGCGCACGGGCTCTGCGGACCTGGCCTTCTTCGAGGGCATCGAGTCGGAGGCCGACCAGCTGGGCAGGCGGGTCCGGCGGTCCTGCCTCGAGATGCCAGACCCGCAGCCAATGGCGATCTTCGAAAACGTGTACGCCGAGCCGACCTCGCTGCTGCGGTCCGAGCGCGAGCAGTACGCCGCCTACCTTGACTCGTTCACCGCCGAGGAGGCAGGCCGATGACCAAGCTGACCCTGTCCAAGGCGCTCAACGAGGGCCTGCGCAAGGCGCTGGAGAACGACGCCAAGGTGCTTGTCATGGGCGAGGACGTCGGCAAACTGGGCGGTGTTTTCCGGGTCACCGACGGATTGCAGAAGGACTTCGGCGACATGCGGGTAGTGGACACGCCACTCGCGGAGTCCGGCATCGTCGGAACCGCGATCGGGCTGGCCCTGCGCGGGTACCGGCCCGTGTGCGAGATCCAGTTCGACGGTTTCGTGTATCCCGCGTTCGACCAGATCGTCAGCCAGTTGGCGAAGCTGCGGCTGCGCTCGCTCGGTCAGGTCGGCATGCCGGTGACCATCCGGATTCCGTGCGGCGGCGGCATCGGGGCGGTCGAGCACCACAGTGAGTCTCCCGAGGCATTGTTCGTGCACACGGCTGGCCTGCGCGTGGTTGCCTGCGGGGATCCCGCGGACGCGTACGCCATGATCCAGCAGTCGATCGCCTGTGACGACCCGGTGATCTTCTTCGAGCCGAAGCGGCGGTACTGGGACAAGGCGGAGGTGGACATTGCGGGCGGGCTGGCCGCCGCCCTGCCGCTTGAGAAGGCCAGGACAGTGGTCGAGGGCACCGACGTGACGGTGCTCTGCTACGGCCCGATGGTCCGGACCTGCGCCGAGGCCGCGGTGGCCGCCCGCTCCGACGGACGCTCGGTCGAGGTCATCGACCTGCGCTCGCTGTCCCCGCTCGACACGGAAGCAATCTTCGCCGCGGTACGGCGGACCGGCCGGTGCGTGGTCGCGCATGAGGCACCAGTCACTGGAGGGCTCGGCGCGGAGATCGCGGCCCGCGTCACCGAGGAATGCTTCTACCACCTCGAGTCCCCGGTGCTGCGGGCGTGCGGGTTCTCCACCCCCTACCCGCCATCCCGGCTGGAGGACCACTACCTCCCCGATCTGGACCGGGTCCTGGACGCCGTCGACCGCACGTTTACCTACTGATGGGGCGCGCTATGAGCGAGGTGAAGCAGTTCCGGCTCCCCGACGTCGGCGAGGGGCTCACCGAGGCGGACATCGTCACCTGGCGCGTCAAGCCCGGTGACCGGGTGACCGTCAACCAGGTGATCGTGGAGATCGAGACGGCCAAGGCGGTCGTCGAACTGCCCTCTCCCTACGAGGGCGTCGTCACTGGCCTGCTGGTGTCGGAAGGCCAGACCGTGGACGTGGGGACGCCCATCATCGAAGTGGACGTGGCCGAGGACGCCGGAACGGCCGAGACAGTGCCGGCCGGGTCAGGGACGGCCGGGTCAGGGACGGCCGGGTCAGGGACGGCCGGGTCAGGGACGGCCGGGTCAGGGACGGCCGGGTCAGGGACGGCCGGGTCAGGGACGGCCGGGTCAGGGACGGCCGGTGCGGGCGCCGCGCGGGTGACCCCCGGGTACGTCAACCCGGTGCCCGTGGACCCGGCCGCGATCGCGGCGGCGGGCCCCCACCCGTCACCGGAGGACCTCATCCCCCCGCCTCCCGGCGAAAGCTTCGCCGGACCCGAGGAACGCGGCCCGGCCCCGAAGGAAGAACGCCAGGCGGTGCTGGTCGGCTACGGAGTCAGACTAGGCGCGACGACCCGGCGGCCGCGTAAGGCACCGGCCGCTGGAATACGTTCGGCTGCTGGTTCTGCGGGTAACCTCCCGGACGCGGAACCTGCCGGCGGGTCAGCCGACGCCGCGGTCGCATTGGCCAAGCCGCCGGTCCGCAAGCTGGCCAGGGACCTCGGCGTCGACTTGGCGGGGCTGTCCGGGACCGGGCCGGGTGGCTCGATCACCAGGGACGATGTCCAGGCCGCAGCGCACGAGCCCGCAGCGCCGACGGCGCCCCGCACGGCGATCGCCGCGCTGCCCCGTGAGGAGCGGATCGCCGTCCGGGGGGTGCGCAAGCACACGGCCGCGGCGGTCCGGGCGAGCGCGTTCACCGCACCGCACGTCACCGAGTTCCTGCAGGTCGACGTCGACGCGACGATGCGCGCGGTGCAGCGGATCCGGGATCTGCCTGAGTTCGCCGAAATCCGGGTGTCCCCGCTGCTGTTCGTGGCCAAGGCGCTGCTCCTCTCGGTGGCGCGGTACCCAATGATCAACTCGACCTGGGACGAGGACGCGCAGGAGATCGTCGTCAAGCATTATGTGAACCTGGGCATCGCGGCCGCCACCGAGCGGGGCCTGATCGTCCCCAACATCAAGGACGCCCACGCGCTGACCCTGCCTGCGCTCGCCCACGCGCTGGCCGACCTGGCCATGACCGCACGGGCCGGCAAGACGTCCCCGGCCGCCCTGGCCGGCGGGACGATCACGATCACCAACGTGGGCGTGTTCGGGGTGGACTCCGGTACCCCCATCATCACCCCGCCCGAAGCGGCGATCCTTGCGTTCGGGCAGGTCAAGGAGGCGCCATGGGTTGTGGACGGGCAACTCGCGGTCCGCAAGGTGACGACCCTGTCGCTTTCCTTCGACCACCGCATCGTGGACGGCGATCTCGGGTCCGCGGTGCTTCGGGACATCGGCGCGATGCTGCACGACCCGCTGCGCATGCTTGCCTGGTCCTGAGAATGCAGTCCTGAGAATGCAGTCCCGGGAATGCAGTTCCCGGGAAGCCAGTTCCCGGGAGGCCAGAGAGCGGAAAGGACACGATGTTCCGGCACGTTGTGCTATTCAGCTGGACGCAGGACGCTACCGAGGCGCAGCAACTCGCCATGGCTGATGAGCTGCGCAAACTGCCCGCGGCTGTCGACACGATCCGGGCTTACGAGGTTGGCCCGGACGCCGGGGTGAATCCGGGGAACTTCGACTTCGCCGTCGTCGCCGAGTTCGACGACGCGGACGGCTACCGGGCCTACCGTGATCATCCGGCGCACCGGACAGTCGTCGAGCAGTACGTGAACCCGATCGTGGCGCGGCGCGCGGGTGTGCAGTTCGAGATCTGACCACGGCTGCGGCTAGCCGCTGGCTGCTGCTGCTGGCTATGCGGGCAGGTGCACGATCACCGCGGAGTCGGCGGCGATGGTCAGCTTGCACACCCCGGCAGTGCAGGTCACGGGGGTGGCCGCGCCCGGGGTGATCGTACCTGAGGGCGACAGGGCCGCGCCCTGAATCCTGACCCCCCACGTGGCGGCCAGCGAACTGCCGGTCAGGTGCAGCACGCTCGCGGTACCTGAGACCCCGGGCACGTTCAGCGTGAGCGCGCTGGGCGTGGCGCTCAGGTTCTCGACGACCACGCTGATCTTGCCACCGGAAGTCACCGCATGGGCGGCGATGTTCGCCCTCGTGCTGATGGTTGTCTGCAGCATCTGCCCACTGCCGAGCATGTGGGCGAACAGCAGGCCGTAATAGACCGGCTCCGCCACGTACTTGCCCGGCCCGGTCTTGCAGATTGGCGTATAGCTGGTGCAGGTCGTGCTGAGCCCGCCGTGGAAGTAGATTCCCGTCGCGCCTTTCTCCGCCGCGAGGAGCGCCCAATCCACCGCCCACAGGGCCGCCGCGTAGGTGTTGCTCATGTCGGGGATCCCGGTGCACGAAGCCGAGTTGGTCTCGCCGAGGACGAAGGGCGTGCCCGCGACGGCCGCCGAGGACGCTATCGAGTTGAGCTGGGCCGCCTCGTTGCTGGCCGTGGTCCTGGACAGCAGCGTGGTGGAGCCACCGGGCGTCGGCGTCTGGCCGCAGTGCGTCATGGGGTAGTACTGCTCGTCCAGCGAACTGACATGGAGCTTGCCTGCCTTCACCGCGGCGGCGTAGGGCGGCAGCCAGGCGACATGGTAGGTGTTCGGCCCGGAGACGGGCGCACCAGGCGCGCCCGCGTGGATGGCCGCGAAGCACTTTGCCACTTCCGTCAGGTACATGGCTTCGGTATAGCTCGCAGGGCGCAGGAGGAGCGCCGGGAAGTGCTCTGGCTCGTTGCCGCACGCGAACGCGAGGAGATGAGCACCCAGTTTGCGGGACACCGCGCCCGCGTCGCTGGTTACCTGGCTCGCGACGTAGTGACCGAGGTTCTCGCTGTAGTTCACCTTCCAGCCGGTCGCCGAGACCAGCGCCGCCAGGCTATTCAGATTGCTTGCCGTTATGCCGTGGAACGTGGCGCGGTCCACGGAATTGCCGCCGAAACGCAGCACGCCGTAGCCGAGGTTCTTCAGCAAGGCCGGGTACTCGCCGGTGGTGCTGAAGATGTTGCTCAGGTCGGTTTCGCTGCTCTCGAAGGAGAACCCGAAGTAGTAGCTGGCGGGAATGGATCGCAGCTTGGTGGTCGTCACGTCGACCGTGGCCGGGGTGACGGCGATCGGGGCGGCCGACATGACGGGCGGCGAGCCCGCAGTCTGGCCGGACCCGGAGATGTTTCCGCCGAATGGAGGCAGGATCACGGCGTTCGCCGGCCCGGCGGCAAGCGCCGCGATGGTCATGAAGCATGCTGCCGAGACTGAGCCGACGGCCGATGTGAGTGCGCAATGACCCTGTCCCCTCTGCGAGCCGCAGCCCGACTCCCATGTCAGGGCAAAGTCATACCATAGACAGCGCAAACCCACGGTACGGATCGAACAGCTGATAAGGCCTTGTGATGACCGTGCCCCCGGGGGGGCCCGGCGAGCCGCGGGCGAGCGGCCGGGCGTCGTGATCAGAACGCCTCTTCGGGCAGTTCCATCAGGTCGAGCGTGGTGTCCTCGGCGATCTGGCGTTCCACCGACAGCCTGGGCAGCACGGTCTGGGCGAAGAACAGCGCCGTGGCGATCTTGCCCTGGTAGAAGGCCGTGTCGCGGCGGCCGGCCGGGGAGGCTTCATCGAGAGCTCTGAGAGCGACCTCAGCCTGGCGGGCGAGGAGCCAGCCGATGATGAGATCACCGAGGGCCATCAGCAGCCGGGTGGTGTTCAGGCCGGCCCGGTACAACTGATCCGGCTGTTCCACCGAGGAAGCTGCGAAGCCGGCCATGGCCGCCACGATGCCCTCGACGTCACTCGCTGCCGTGGCGAGGGCGGCGCGCTCGGTCTTGAGCCGGCCGTTGCCAGCCTCGCCGGTGGCGAAGCTCCTGATCTCGCCGATCAGGGCCTGGATGGCCTTGCCCTCGTCGCGAAGGATCTTGCGAAAGAACAGGTCGATCCCCTGGATCGCCGTTGTGCCCTCGTAGAGGCTGTCGATCTTGGCGTCCCTGACGTACTGCTCGATCGGGAAATCCTGGATGAAGCCCGAGCCCCCGAATGTCTGCAAGGACAGGGTCAGGAGTTCGTAGGCCCGTTCCGAACCAACGCCCTTAACGACCGGCAGCAGCAGATCATTGATCCGAGCCGACATGTCGTCGACGCGGCCCTGCGCTGCCGCGACCTGCAGCGCGTCCTGGTAGGAGGCGGCGTAGAGGACGAGCGCGCGCATCCCCTCCGCATAGGCCTTCTGCATCATGAGCATCCGGCGAACGTCGGGGTGGTGAATGATGGTGACCCGCGGCGCCGTCTTGTCGGCCATCCGCGTCAGGTCGGCGCTCTGCACCCGGGTCTTCGCGTAGTCAAGGGCGTTCAGGTAGCCGGTGGACAGCGTGGCGATGGCCTTGGTGCCGACCATCATCCGGGCGTTCTCGATGATCATGAACATCTGCTTGATGCCCTCGTGCACGCCCCCGACCAGTGTGCCTACCGCCGGCCGGTCCCCGCCGAAGGTGAGCTCGCAGGTGGTCGAGGCCTTCAGGCCCATCTTGTGCTCGACCCCGGTGACCTGGACGCCGTTCCGCTCGCCGGGCTCGCCGTCGTCGCCGACCAGGTACTTCGGCACGAGGAACATGGACAGGCCCTTGGTGCCGGGCCCGGCACCCTCCGGGCGGGCGAGCACCAGGTGGAAGATGTTCTCGGCCATGTCGTGCTCGGCGCTGGTGATGAACCGCTTCACGCCCTCGATGTGCCAGGTGCCGTCGGGCTGCTGGATCGCCCTGGTCCTGGCGGCGCCCACGTCCGAGCCAGCTTCCGGCTCGGTGAGCACCATGGTCGCGGTCCACTTCCGCTCGATGGCCTGCTCGGCGAAGCGCTTCTGCTCCGGGGTGCCAAGGCGCCACAGGACCTGCGCGAACGACGGGCCACCCGAGTACATCCAGACGGCCGGGTTGGCGCCGAGGATCAACTCGGCCACGCCCCAGGCCAGCGTGCGGGGAGCGCCGGTCCCGCCCAGCTCGGGCGGCAGGTCGAGGCGGTACCACTCGGCGTCCATGAACGCGGCGAAGGACTTCTTGAAGCCCTCTGGCATGCGCACAGATCCGGTGGCCGGGTCGAAGACCGGCGGATTCCGGTCGGCATCGGCGAACGACTCGGCGAGCGGGCCGGTGGCCAGCCTGTTCACCTCATCGAGGATGCCGCGCGCGGTCTGCTCATCCACATCGGGATAAGGCTCGGACCCAAGCAGGTCCTGCCGCTTCAGCACCTCAAAGAGATTGAACTCGATATCACGGAGGTTGCTCTTGTAGTGACCCATCGTGGCCCCCGGTGTTTCCAAGGCAAGTTGCTACCGACCAGTAACATCGATAGTACCTGGAAGCAGGCCAGAAGGCCAGGCGGGGGCATCTAGCGGGCTAACCGGCCTACCGGGGCAAGCGCTGGCCCACCGGGGAAAGCCCGGCCTACCGGGGCAAGTCTCCGCCTACCGGGGCGAAGCCGACGGATCGGGCCCGGCCGCCGCGGATCAGGTTTCACTTCAGGATGTTGACTGCCCGCGCGATCACCAGCGCGCCCACGGCCAGCGAGACGGCCGACTGGGCCAGCATGGTGAGCTTCGCCCAGCGAGCCATCGGCATGACGTCGGTGGGACTGAACGCGGTCGCGTTCGTGAACGACATGTAGAGATAGTCCACGAACAGCGGCTCCCAGTCCGTGGGCGTCAGCTCCTGCACGGTCATCTGCGGGAACAGCAGGTCCGGGTGCTGGAACGTGCCGTGGGCACGATGCACTGGGCCGCCGCGGTCGAACTCCCAGTACCACATTGCGAACGCGATCACGTTGGTCGCCCACACCGAGGCCCCCGTCGCCAGCAGCGGCGCTGCGGTGCCACCGGCCTTGCCCTCCAGGATGGCCCGGATGAGCAGCACCGCGGAGGTTGCGTTCGCGAGCGTGATCAGGAAGATCAGCACGATGCTGGCCAGCCGCACGAACCGTGACCGCCGCTCGATCCGCACCGGGTTGGCCGCGATCAAGCCGACCAGCAGCGCCCCCTCCAGGGCGGGAATGACGGCTCGCGGGAGGAACCGCAACTGGTTAGGCAGCAGGGTCTGCAGCACTATAGCCGCGACGACGCTCAGGGTCACCGGCCACCGCGTCTCACCTCGTGTCCGGCGCCGCCAGGCCGGCAGGATGTACTCAGCGCGGTGCATGGCGGAGTGCTCCGCCTTGTTCAGCAAGCCGTACCAGACCCGGCCTCGTGACAAATGCGGCCCGCTCAGCGGCCCGGGCTGGCCTGGCCTGCGCAGCGGCTCAGCCTGGCCTAGCTCTGGTTCTAGCGCCGGCCCCAGTTCCCCTGGCGACCCTGGCTCCCCTGTCGACGCAGGCTCCGCTGGCAACCCTGGCTCCCCTGTCGACGCAGGCTCCGCTGGCAACCCTGGTTCCCCCGTCGACGCAGGCTCCCCTGGCAACCCTGGTTCCCCCGTTGACCCTGGCTCCTTCATCTGCTCATTCTTGTCGCTGCCCGCCGTCCGCGACCCGTGGACGGCGGGACGGCGCTGGGCATTCCGTCAAACCGAATCTCGTTCTAGGGTGGTCGCCATCAGCACAGATCACTGCCGACGAGGTGAATCATGGCGCTTGGCCTGAGCCGGGAACACCTGGACCTAGCGGAAGCCGTCCGGGGATGGGCGAGTCGCCACTCCCCCGCCGAGGTTGTCCGAGCCGCCGCCGACCGGCCCGGGCGCCGGTCCGGGGAGCCCGGCAGCGAAGGCGGCCGGGCCGACAGCGGGGCCGACAGCGGACCCGATGGACCCGGCGCGCCATCGGACGTCTACAGCAGCACGCTCCGGCCGCGCCTCGCCGAGCAGGGCCTGCTTGGCCTGCACGTCCCGGAAAGCCACGGGGGCCAGGGATACGGGATGACCGAGCTAGCCGTCGCGCTGGAAGAACTCGGCCGGGCCCTCGTCCCCGGTGGATTCCTGCCCACCGTGCTGGCCAGCGCCGTGCTCCTGGCCGGGGACGGGCCGCAGAAGCTGATCACCGGCCTCACCGACGGATCCGCCGCCGGCGCCGTTTCGCTAGCTGCCGGGCTGGCTGGCCGGGCCGGCCCACACGGTGGGCTGATCCTCGACGGCACCTCGTCCCCCGTGCTCGGCGCTTCCCTGGCTGACCTCGTGATCCTGCCGGCCCAGACCGATCACGGCGAGGTCTGGGTGGCCGTGGACGCAACCGACCTCGAGGTCACCGCGCTGGACAGCCTTGATCTGACCCGGCCGTCGGCCCAGGTCCACGCCGATCATGTCCTGGTGGCCGCCGACCGGATCCTGGCGGGCCTCGGCGCCGCGACCGCGACAACCCTGGCTGCGACGCTGCTCGGCGCGGAAGCGTGCGGGATCGCGGACTGGGCTGTGCACACGGCCGCGGAGTACGCGAAAATCCGGCATCAGTTCGGCCGGCCGATCGGCCAGTTCCAGGCCGTCAAGCACCGGTGTGCCTGGATGCTCACCATGGCGGAACAGGCGGCCGCGACCGTCTGGGACGCCGCCCGGGCCGACCAGGGCGGAACGGACGGTGACCCGGGCCGGGAAGCCGAATTTACCGCCGCGGTGGCAGCGGTGGTGGCTATCGACGCGGCCGTCAGCTGCGCGCACGAATGCATTCAGGTGCTCGGCGGCATCGGTTACACGTGGGAACACGATGCCCACCTCTACTACCGCCGGGCGCTGTCGCTACGGGCGCTGCTCGGCTCGTCCGGCGAGTGGGCGTACCGGGTGGCGGGCCTGGCCCTGGGCGGCGTCAGCCGGCCACTCCAGGTAGACCTGCCCACCGCAGCCGAGCAGTTGCGCGCGCAGGTCCGGGACGAACTGGCCGCCATCGCCGCGCTGGAACCCACGGCACGCACCGAACGACTAGCCGGAGGCGGCTGGGTGACCCCCCATCTTCCCCGGCCGTGGGGCCGGGGTGCTGAGCCGCTTGAGCAGGTCATCATCGCCCAGGAAATGAAGGCGGCCCGGCTGCGCGGCCCGGCGCTGCTCATCGGGGCCTGGGTAGTTCCTGCCCTTGTCCAGCACGGGACGCCGACCCAGCAGGAGCAGTTCCTGCCGCCCACCCTGCGCGGCGAGATCATCTGGTGCCAGCTGTTCAGCGAACCCGGGGCCGGCTCCGACCTCGCAGGGCTGTCCACCCGCGCGGAGCGGGTGAAGGGGGATGGGGCGGGGGGTGAGGGCTGGCGGCTGACCGGGCAGAAGATCTGGACCTCGCTGGCCAAGGAAGCGGCCTGGGCCATCTGCGTGGCCCGCACCGATCCCGCCGCGCCGAGACACGAGGGGATCACCTACTTCCTGGTGGACATGAGCGCGCCCGGCGTGACGGTGCGGCCACTGCGGGAGATCACCGGCGACGCGATGTTCAACGAGGTCTTCCTCGACGGCGTGGTCGTGCCCGACCGCCAGGTGGTCGGCGAGGTCAACGGTGGCTGGCGGGTGGCGCGGACCACCCTGGCCAACGAGCGGGTATCGCTCTCGCAGTCCTGGACATTCGGATGCGGCGTTCCCGAGCTCCTGAACAGCGTGCGGGATCTCGGCGCCGAACCTGGGCAGGCACTGCTCGAACAGGCCGGACGGCTGGTCAGCGAGGGGCACTCGATCGACCTGCTCGGCGTGCGGGTCACCCTCAAGCAGCTATCAGGGACCGAGCCAGGCGCCACCGGTAGCGTGCGCAAGCTGCTCGGCATGCGGCATGCGCAGCAGATCGCGGAGGCCTGCTGGTCGATGCAGGGGGCGGACGGCGCGCTGGCCAGCTCCCACTGGGCCCGGCAGATGCTCTTCACCAGGGCCCTCACGATCGGCGGCGGCACCACAGACATCCAGCTCAACATCATCGGCGAGCGGATACTGGGCCTTCCCCGGGATCCGGAGCCGCCAGCCTGAGCCGTCCCACCAGGCGGGACCGGCGGCGAGGTGGGACCGAGACCCGGGACCGAGACCCGGGACCCGGGCTCGCCGGCCGGGTTAGCCCCCTTTGCCCGGAAGCCGCGCTAGCCTGCTGGAAGCCGGCATCTCGGGGGGGCCGAATGACGGACGATCAGGACGGATCATTGAGCGGGCCACGAAGGCCGGGCAGGCGTGACTATCCGCCGCCTGGACCGGTCCAGCCGCGCCCAGGTGCCGCCGACCAGCCCGACATTCCCGCACCAAGGCCCGGCTACTACCCGCCACCCCCCCGCGCGGGCGTTCCGGGCCGCCGCCAGACGGCCCCGGCCCAGCAACTGATGGGCCGCATCGCCGCCGGAAGGAAGGCCAGGCACCGCCGCGCCCTGCTCATCCTGAGTGGCACGATGTCGGCCCTGGTGCTGGTCTTCGCGACCGGCGCCTGGGGGCTGACCAGCTACGTCAACGACAGCGTCGGGCGTGTCAATGCGGGAACGGCGGGAACGCCGTCGAGCGGGCCGCTCAACATCCTGCTGGCCGGGGTCGACCTCCGTAGCGGCCTGACCCGGCAGCAGCAGCAGGCGTTGCACGTGGGGCATGACGTGAGCACAAACTCCGACACGATGATGCTGATCCACGTGTCAGGCGACCGAAGCCACGTGACGGTCGTCAGCCTGCCGCGGGACTCGTGGGTGCAGATCCCCGGGCACGGCATGAACAAGATCAACGCTGCGTTCGGCCTGGGTGGCCCGGAGCTGATGGTGAAGACGGTGGAGCAGAACACAGGGCTGACCGTCAACGACTTCATCGAGGTCAACTTCCTCGGCTTCGTCAAGGTCATCGATGCGCTCGGCGGGGTGAACGTCTGCCTGCCCTATGCGGTAAATGACTCGTACAGCGGCCTTAACCTGGCCGCGGGCGTACACCATGTGGACGGCCTGACCGCGCTGGCGTACGCCCGGGACCGGCACTCCTTCGCCCTCTCCGACCTGGCCCGGATCCAGGACCAGCAGCGGCTCCTCGCGTCGCTGCTCAGCGAGGCGATCCGTTCCGGCACGCTGGCCGACCCGGTAAGGCTCAGCGGTTTCCTGCGGGCAGCAGTGGCCGCCATCAAGGTCGACCAGAGCCTGAACGTCACTGCCCTGGCCGACCAGTTGCGTGGCATCTCATCGGGGGGCGTCGCCTTCATGACCGTCCCGCTGGCGAGCATGAACTACCTGACCCCGACGGGGCAGTCCGCTGTGCTCTGGGATGGCACGGCGGCCGACGCGCTCTTCACGAAGCTGAAAGGCGACCAGCCGGTGATAAAGCCAGCGGCCACGCCGCACGGGAAGAGCTCCGGCGGCCTGCACCGCCGCCAGGTCCCAGTCGAGGTCTACAACGGGACCCTGATCGGCGGGCTGTCCGCGGGCACCGGTGCCGACCTCACCCAGCTCGGCTTCCCGGTGACCGCCGGCCTCACGTGGTCCAGGCAGGACATCACACAGACCCTCATCGAGTACCCGCCCGGGCATCAGGCAGCCGCCCAGCTTGTGGGGCATGTCATGCCGGGTGCCACGCTCCGTCAGGTGAGTGGCCTGGCCAAGATCAGGATCGTGCTCGGCATCAACGGCCACACGGTGATGTCGACGTCGGGAACCGGGCCGAGTTCCGCGTCCAGCACGGCGAAAACCGCTGCCCAGTACGCCTGCAAGTAAGAAATTGGCTGCTGGTCAGGCGGGAGCAGCCTGCTTTGTCGGGCGAGAGGAGTCCCGTGGCCAGGCGAGAGGAGTCCCTGGTCAGGCGGGAGGAGGAGTAGTAGTAGTAGTGCCGTCCGCGTCACCGAGGCCCTGCTCTGCCTCCTGGCGAGAGAGCGCGTCGACCAGGCGGTCGATCTTCTCCTTATTTTCGGCACTGGCCCGCCCGGTCCGTTCGGCGTAGACGGCCGCGCCCAGGTCGCGGAAGATGGCGTCGGCCCGCCGTTTGGCCTGCGCCTGATCAAGCTTGACCTTGCCCTCGCGGGCGGTTTCCTGCGCTTTCTGTGCGAGCTGAGTGCCCTGTTCCCTGACCTTGATGTCTGGTCTGCCTCCCTGGGTGGCCGTCCGCGCGGCCACGCGTGCCTGAGACTGGCTTCCGGCTCTAGCCCAGCCTCTGTCCACAAGCTTATGGCGGCCGCACACCAGCGGCCCGCCGTCGCCGGAGGTCCGCGGCAGCGCCGGAAGGCAATCATTCGACCAGGTCCGGTACCAGGCTGGCCAGGCTCAGCACCACGCCTGGTTTCCGAAGATGCCATCCACTCGGCCCGGCGACGCGGCGAGGCCGGTGGCGACCTTGCCCCGCTGGATCATGCGACTCGGCTACGCCACCGCCTTTTGTATTGCCGGGAGTTGCTTGACTTTCGTTAAGCTAACATCTTAAGCTTACGACATAAGTTTACATTGTAAGCAAAGGCGATGAGCATATCAGCTGTCCCTGGCCAGCTGAGCCAGCGCGACGCAGGATGCCCACCACAACCGAGACGAGAGGATCGAGGCCATGACCGCCGCCAGCCAGGCGCGGACGAGAGGACGGCTCCGCAACCCCAGGGGCGAAGGCAGCCGGCTGCGGGAGGAGCTCATCTCCGCGGCCAGCGAGATGATCGCTGACGCCGGCGATGCCAGCCAGCTGACCCTGCGGGGGGTGGCCAAGAGGGTCGGCATTGCCGCCCCATCCATCTACCGGCACTTCCCTGACGTCGAGCACCTGAAGATGGCGGTGGTGGAGCGCAGCTTCACCACCTTCGGTAACACCAGGGACAGCGCCAAGCAGCACCAAACCAGCCCGGCCGAGGCATTGCTGGCCGGCTGCCGGGCCTACTGCCAGTTCGCCCTTGACCACCCCGGCCCGTACCGGTTCATGTTCAGCCACGAGACACCCCCCGCGGACGGCACCCAGGCCCCGGCCGGCACGGCCGCCTTCCAGGGCCTGGCCAGCTCCATCCGCCGCTGCCAGGACGCCGGAGTCGCCCACGCCCCCGAGGACCCGGTGCACCTGGCCGCCCAGGTCTGGGCCGCCCTGCACGGGATGGTGCTGCTACGGATGAACGTGCCCCGCTTCCCCTGGCCGGCCCCGCTCGAAGACATGGTCGACCAGGCCGTCGCCCGCCTCGTTGTCCTCGACGAGACCTCCCCGTATGGCATGCGGGAAGACCCGTCAAACCAAGAGGGCACCGGCAACGGCCGCCCTTGACCGGCCTTCTCCCAGCGACGGGTTCCGTCCGCCGCTCCAAGCTCTGACCGCGCACACCGGGCATCACCCACCAAGGAGAACCCCCATGATCACCACCACTGCCCCCGCCAGCGCACCCAGCCGCCCCACTACACCGATGACAGTCGTCGCCCTGGCGGCGGGCATCGTCGCCTCCCTCGTGCCCGTCGTCTTCGGCATCGCGTTCCTCGTGTCCGTCCTGATTCGCCGGCCCCTCATGGCGATGCTCGCCCGCCGCTGGCCTTTGCTCAGCGGCGGTCCCCTTGATCAGGAGTCACCGCGGATCCGGTCGGCCCTGTCCCGCGTCACCACCGTGTGGGGTGTGGTCCTGCTGGCAATAGGGATAGTCCAGGGCGTCGGCGCGATGGTGGCCGGGCTGTCGATCAGCAACCCCACCAGCGTCGCCGTGCGCACGTTTTTCGCCCTCGCCGTGTTGATGGTGATGTCAGTCGGCACAGCCGCATACCTGCGGCGGCGCTCAGCTGTCTGATCATCACGTCTGCTCCGGTCCATCCCTGTCGGGGTTGTCCCTCAGCCGGCCGGGTCCCGTCCCAGCGAAGCCAATCGCAGTCCTCGCGCGACCCACCGGCGTGGCGGTACGTCTAGGCGGAGGAGCAGGATGCCGCAGGCGAACCAGCCGTAGAACCGGATCCCGGGGCCCATTTCCGGAATGTAAGTGAGCCATAGGGGGATGGCCGCCATCCCGGCCAGGAACGGCCATGCGGCGGCATAGCCAGCGACGATCGCAGCGCTGACAAGGCGGCGCCAGCCAACAAGCCACAAGGCGGCACGCGCGCTGGGCGCCACTGTCAGCATCGTCGCCGCGAGTCCGATGAGCAGCGCGAACCCCCACGACAGCCACCCATACTGCGGATACCGGTGGTGCATGACGACCCAGTCGGCCACGTCGAGCAGAGCCGCGGTCCAGGCGGCTGCGGCAGCGGCCAGCCGGATACCGGCCAGCGCGACCAGCACGACGAGCGCCCAGGCCAGCAGCGGTATACCGGGCCGACCACTGTTCCGGCCCGTCTTCCCGTAGCTGCCAGCCTTACGATGACTGAGCTTTCCAGCCATCGGCCCTGCCCGGTCAGGAGACCGCGGTCGCTCATGGCGGGCAGGTGTGCTCGTCCTGTCCCGGCTACCAGGCGGGTGACACGCCGGGCAGGGTGGTTGACCGGTGATCCCGGATCGACGATGAGCCTGGTGGATGACCCTGATGAGCGATTGGAGTGCCCTCCGCTGGCGTGCGGCGAGTGCGGCGCGGGCCTGGCGCTTGCTCCGGTGAGGGCGCAGCGCCGTCATCAGGTCACCGGCATCGAGCCCGCGCCGGCGCCGAAGGTCACCGAGTATGTGGCGCAGGCCAAGGAGTGCCCGGGTGCGGGGCGGTCACCGAGGGCGAGCTGCCCACCGCTGGTCATCACCGGTGACTATCCCGGTCTACGCGGCAAAGACCATCGCTTCGACGCGGAACAGCAGCCCGCGGCCAGCTTCTGCTTCAACGTCTGGTCCAAGGCGGCCTGCCCGTGCAACGTCACAGAACCGACTTGAGGGTCTGCCTGGCCACCTCGTTCATCGTGTCGTAAGCACGTGCGCGAGGCGGCGCACTCAGGCAGGCCGACCGAGCGACGCAGCCTGAGCAGGTGGCCGGCGCAGTGTCAGACTGGGATGCCAAGGAACGCCCAGCGATCGCGACATACCGGGGGAGCACGATGAGTTTGACGCCCGAGTACGGCGAGGAAGAGCGCATGAGGCAGCAGTCCGAGGGTCTCAGGCAGCAGTCCGAGGGCGTCCTGCCGCAAGATCGGGAGGACGCGCCCGAACGCGAGATAGAGGAGCACGACCGCGAGGATCGGGAGCTTGCGTACCTCGATCCTGAGGACAACGAGGCGCGTGCTCCCGGCCAGGTCTGTGCGCGGTGCGGAGCGGTCCTCACCGCAGGCCAGGATGCGCGACTGCGAGCAGACGGCCGTTGGGTGCACGAGGTGTGTCCCCGAGATCTCGGCGAGCTGCCAGCATCGAGCACGGGGCTTCCGGGCAGCGGATGACATAGGGACTCCGGGATTTCCCGGCGGTTGCCCGACAGAGCAGGATGCAGCGCGGAACCGCTATTTCGCGACATGAGACACCCCGTCGCCGTCCAGATGAGACGGGTCGGCCAGCACCGAGGAGCCGGGCCGATCGGGCACGCAGCGGGCACGGGGGACGCCTCAAGGGTCGCGACGGGAAGCCAATGATCAAGGCCAAGGGGCCAGCTAAGCTGGGATCTCATTGCGTGGAGCGGGTGACGAGAATCGAACTCGCACTATCAGCTTGGGAAGCGGAGCGGTTATGGCTGTCCAAGGCGCTGACCTGCCACCCGTACTGGTCCCGGGTGGCCGTAGTTGACCCCTCGTGACCCTGGCTAATGGCACGTTAATGGCACGGCGGTCTTGGTGGCAGCCAGAACGCTACGCTTAGAAGGCGGCGGCCATGTGGGAATCGTTGTCTATGGCTGATATGGAGGGGCCATGCCCCATCCCCAGTGTGGGACGGGAGCCTGCTGGGCAACATCCGCGCCGGGCTGCGAATTGTGCATGGCCAGGCGGGTGCCCCACTCCAGGTAACCGACGAATGCCGCGCGGAACTCGGGGTCGGCAGGCAGTTTGGCGTCGTCAGCTGCCAGGCTCATCAGCGATGCGAATCGGAAGCGCTGCTCGGTAGTGATGTTGAGGTTGCGGTGATGCGCGAGCATTGCGGGATAGCCGCCGAGCCGGTTGGTGTAGTCGGCGGGGCCGCCGAACACCTCGCACCACCAGGTCGTGACATGCTCGCGGTGCTGCTCGCTGACGCCGCCGGGAAAGAGCGGGCTGAGCAGCTCATCGCGCTCGACGCGGTCGTAGAAGCAATCGATCAGACGAGCTATAGCTGGACGACCTTCGGCCCACTCGTACAGCGTCGGTGGCTCGCTCATTCGGTAACTGTAACACTGTAATCATGGGCGCAGTCGCTGCCAAGGACCTCCGCGTTGCCTGGCAGTCGGCGCGGCCACACGGCGGGGTCGGACGGTAGCTTAGTAGATCAAGACTCACTTGCGTGCTGGGTGCCTGACCTGGGTTGGAGGACTGGCGCGACTGGCAGGACTCGAACCTCCGACCGGCTGCTTAGAAGATCGTTTCGCCTCTCTCGCTGACCTGTTCCATGCCAGCTCGGCCCTGCTTGATGGTCTCCGTGAGTGACCGCTGCAACCGTCAACGGCTGCCCGTTCTGGCACGGATCTGGCAAGTGCCCCGACTCATGCCAGCGACTCGCCGCGCTTAACGCTTTGGATGAACTCTTCGATGGCGGGGAAGGCCAGATCTGGCCTGTCGCGGAAGATCTCGTGACGTGCTTGAGGGAGGTGAACGAGGCGGGTGGTTTTGGCGGGGAGCTGCCGGGCCAGGTCCTCGACGATCGGCAGCGGGCACATCGGGTCGTCTTCCCCCGCGAGGATAAGCGCCGGGCAGATGATCGACGGTAGCAAGCTCCATGGGTCGAAATGCGGTGCTTCGTGGCGGAAGTAGTGCAGGTTGACATCGAGGGTCTGGATGGCTCTCGCGCTGCGCTGGCGGGACTCTTCGGCGTACCCAGGCTTGCTGCTGTACAGCGGATGACAGATGCGGTCGAACTCGGCCTCGGATTCTTCGGTCAGCTCCGTGAAGTCGCGTTCCGCGACAGCGGCTACCTCGTCACCACCCAGTCGGCGGAATATCTCGACGCTGCGCTGATGGTCCAGCCGTCCTCCGGTCGTGTTAGCCAGAATGATGCCGCCTGGGTGGCCAGGGAACAGCCCGGCATAGGTGAGGGCGACGAAACCGCCGAAGCTGCTGCCGAGCACGACCGGCTTGGCCAGCCCGAGCGCGTCACACAACCGCCGCAGGTCATCTGCCCAGGTCCGCAGGTTCCAGAACTCGGGGGTGCTGTGATCGCTGCGGCCATGCCCGCGCTGGTCGTAATAGACGACTTGGATGTGCTCACCGAGAGGTGTCAGCGCCACCTTGACGGTCATATGGTCAAATCCAGGACCACCGTGAACAGCCACCAGAGTGGGCCGCTCCACCGTGGTGTCACCGCGGGGAATGACGGACGGCCCGGATACGTCAAACCAGAGACTCACGTCACCAAGGCTGATCCGCATCAGGCCCCCTGACTGGCTAAGAACGGCCAAGTGCCGGAACTCCTAATTCTCTCCGTTTTCCTCGCAGGCGCCGAATCCTTCATGACTGCCGCATTGCAGGAACGCACGGGCGGTGTCCATGAGGAAGCTCGCCTTGCGCTCGGTCACGTCGATCTTGCCGAGGTCTACGGTGCGCGCCACGTCGATCGCAGTTCCGGCGTCGCCGAGGGTGACGGCGATGTTGACCCGGTGCAGGCTGGCATTGGTCGGACCGAACGCCGTCCAGCGCAGGTTACGGTCTTCGCCCCAGGCGTCCGGCGGCGTCCTCGGCCTCGGCCAGCAACTCGTGGGCTCCACGACGGTTGTCCTGCTGGGCGGCTGCTATCGCCCCGCGCAACAGAAGTGAGCCGTACACCGACAGCGACTCGGGATCGTGTGATGACATGTCCCGGTCGAACTTGGCCGCCAGCGTGCTCGCCGTGTCAGTTGCTGCCTTGTAGTGCTTGCTGTTCATCATGGCGTGGGTAATGATGCGGGCGCTTGAGGCGATGGTAACTGGATCTAATGACACGTTAATGGCACGGAAGATCACCAGGAGGCCAGGGATGATCGAGACTCAAGCCAGGGAGCCTCACCTGACCTGCGGCTACATCGTGGAGCGGGTGACGAGAATCGTACTCGCACTATCAGCTTGGGAATTTGACCGATCCGCCCCGCTAGGGCCACTGACCAGGCCAGTCGGGCGACCTGGAGTAGCCGTGATTGACCCCTCGTGACCCTGGTTAATGGCCCGCTAATGGCCCGACGATCTCGCTCGCGACGACCTGGCTGCTCGCTGCTCGGCCGCCGGGAGTGGCCCCGCTACCACCCCGGGGTGGCTGATGAGCATAGTGCAAGGTCATCGCATGTACATGATGTACACTAGGTACAACTGCGGATCACGATCACGATTCAGATAACGATCAGGAACAAGGAAGGTCTGACCATGCCCGCTGTCCACTACGACAGCTCTAGCGCTGCCCGTGCAAACTTCAAGGATCTGCTGGACGCCGCAGGTAAGGGGCAGGTAGCCACAGTCCGCCGTGATTCCGGTACCGCAGCAGTGCTCGATGCTGCACGTCTACGGTATTTCCTGGCCGCAGTGGTCCCATCTCGGGCCAAGGTTGTGGCCGAGGCCGGGGGGTGGTCGGTGTTCATCCCCGGCCTACCGCTCGCCGCTGACGGGGACACATTGGACGACGCAGTCACGGACATGATCGAAGCGCTCCGCGAGTACGCGCACGACTGGCAGGATCGGCTGCTGAACGCGCCGAACCACCGCGACAACTGGGGCTTGGTACAGCTGGTCGAACTCAGCTCTGACGACGAGCTGAGGGCATGGCTCCAGGGTGTTCCCCAGTGAGTTGGCCAGCCCCGACACGCAAAGATCATGAGGCATTCTGCAAGGCGGAAGGCTGGAAACTCCAGCAAAACGTCCGGGGCGCGACGGGCGACCACTTCATCTATGAGCTGGAACTGCCGGATGGCCGCATCCTGCGGACCCGGATCTCGCATCCGGTGAACCGCAGCGGGTACGGGGCCGACATGTGGGCACACATCCTTCGCGATCAGCTGGATGTTGACGCTGCGGTGTTCTGGGCCTGCGTCCGGGGTGAGGCCCTCCCCAAGCGGGGTGACCCAGAACCGCCCGCTGAAGCGTTGCCCGCAGAAGTGGCCTACCTACTGCGCGAGCGGGTGCGGCTGAGCGACTCTGAGATCGCGGCACTAACGAAGGACGAGGCAATAGCCCGGTTGCAGCGATACTGGATAGAGGGTGGCTGACCCCGCGGACAGGTCGACGTTGCCGCAGACGCTAATGGCCCGGAGTGCTCGTAGCTTGCTCCGCAAGATCGCTAGCAGCTGGCCTGACCTGCATCGACCTGGGCTTTCGTGGAGCGGGTGACGAGAATCGAACTCGCACTATCAGCTTGGGAAGCTGACGTTCTGCCATTGAACTACACCCGCAGGACCGAGCGGCTGGTTCGGGCCGCGTTGCCTTCGCCACGACATCGTACCGGAACCGGTAGGTTGCGAGCGTGCTGCTCTCCGACCGAGACATCCGCGGCGAGATCGAGTCCGGCCGGGTCCGGGTCGACCCGTACTCGCCTGAGCTTATCCAGCCGTCCAGCATCGACGTCCGGCTGGACAGGTATTTCCGGGTCTTCGAGAACCACAGGTACCCGCACATCGACCCAGCGGTCGAGCAGCCCGACCTGACCCGGCTGGTGGAGACCACTGGTGACGAGCCCTTCGTGCTGCACCCCGGCGAGTTCGTGCTCGCGTCCACCTACGAGGTGGTGACGCTCCCCGACGACATAGCCGGGCGCCTGGAAGGCAAGTCAAGTCTCGGCCGGCTTGGGCTGCTGACCCACTCGACCGCGGGCTGGATCGATCCGGGTTTCTCCGGCCATGTCACGCTGGAGCTATCCAACGTGGCCACGCTGCCGATCAAGCTGTGGCCAGGGATGAAGATCGGTCAACTCTGCCTGTTCCGCACCAGTTCGCCAGCCGAGCATCCGTACGGGTCGGCCGTCTACGGCTCGCGATACCAGGACCAGCGCGGGCCCACCCCGTCAAAGTCCTACCTCAACTTCTACCGCGCGAAAGTCTGACCGCCAAAGCGCACAGCACATGCCAAACCAGGCGCAGCGACCCGACTGCGGACAGCGCAAAATCCGCAGGGTCGCCGAGCCACACGTCAGCGGGAAGCTGACCTCAGGAAACCGCTCGGCCCACTAGCAGAGGTCGTCGAACTCGCCCCTTTTAGCCCCATCCAGGAACGCCCGCCACTCGGCGGCCGTGTAGGTAAGGATCGGACCCTTCGGGTTCTTGGAATCACGAACGGCAACCATGCCATTGACAGGAGCCGCTTCGAGGCAGGCTCCGTTGTTGACGCTGCTCCGCGCCTTGCGCCAGGGAAGATCGCGACTCGTTGAGTCGGTCGGAGGCATTGCGGCTCCTCGTGTAAAAACACTCTTTCTGTGGCTATTTATTCTGTGGGGCTGGACCTAGGATTCGGAGCCTCTCAGCCTTCTCTGCAATCAAACCATGCGCAGCGTTCATTCAGCCGCCCTGTACTCCAAGCTCGCCTTGGCCATTAGCTCGACTGATTCTGCCGGACTCAAAGACAAGGCAGTCAAACGCTGGAATACCTGCTGATATTTCTTTAGCTCTTGCGGCCGCTCCAGATAGATCTGCCCGACCAAACCCTCAACATACACCACTCCAGCCACAGGAGATGGGAGCTCCAACAGGATGAACGTGCTGTCCAGGGCAGGATGCGCGCCGATGCTGTAGGGGAGGACCTGAACGGTGATGTTCGACTGCTTGGATACTGCGACCATGTGCTCCAACTGAGCTCGCATGACGGACGGCCCGCCCACCACGCGATGCAGCACAGCCTCATCGATGACTGCCGCCAGCCGAGGCGGGTTCTCGCGCACCAGGATTTGCTGGCGGGTTCGCCGCACTTCAAGTTGCTGATCGATGGCTCCCGGGCTGAGCCGGGTCAGCGTGCCCTCATGCACGGCGCGCGCATACGCCGGGGTCTGGAGGAGGCCGGGGAAGACCCCTGGCTCGAAGTCGGCGATCGAGATGGCTTCGGACTCCAAGCCGATGTAGGTGGCGTAGGGCAGGTCGTACGGCTGCCACCACGCCTGGCCCCTTCCCTCCCGGGCAAGAGTTGTCAGGTGCTCGCGCCGCACCGGATCCTCGATGCCGTAGATGTCACAGAGATCCCGGACGTCCCGGGCGCTCGCGCCGCGCTGGCCGGTCTCCATGCGACTCACCTTGGAGGTCGAGCAGAGCAGACGCTCAGCCACCTGTTCGACGGTCAGCCCAGCATCGGTCCGGAGTGCCCGCAGCAGTGACCCGAGCTCGCGACGGCGGACGGTGGGGCTGCGCACACCCGTCGCTCCAGTCGCGTCCTCTCCCATCTGGCATCACCTGCATCGGCGCGGACCTGGCCAACGGCACTTGCTTCAGGCAAAACGAAAATGGCACTTGCCAACGGCTCTTGCCCAGGCGACCATTAGATCAGACGCAGTACGCATCCTCAAGCGACTCGCCGACAGTGCGGTCGATAGGTGGCCAGAGGGCTGCCACATAGATCGTCGCCAGGCCACGGGGGCCCGGGCGGCGGAGAGGAGGCGCTGCTGGATTCCCCCTCACCGGCCTTACCGGCCATTCCCTGCCGCCTGCTCGCACATGCGACCGGCACCCACGCCAAACCATCACGCGGCACGCAGCATCTGCCTGCGCTGCCGAAAAACGCAAAGCTGGGCCGATGCTGTCACATCGACCCAGCCAGACACCATCCCCGACGCGTGCATAAGCGAAAGGATCAGTGCTTTGACCAAGGCTAGCAGTCTTACCAGTGAAGACAAGACGCCGACCTCACTTGTTGACCGGCTGTCCCGGCTTCTGCGCAACTTCGGAGACCGGCTGTTCGCGGACACCGACGCCCGGGCGCGGCAACATGGCTGGCAAGTCACCCGGCGTCACGGCGGGCTCAGCCGCCGCTACCGGGACCCGAGGTTCGACTCCCTCGTCAGATGCCCTTCCAGCGCGGGCATTGGCGGCTCGGACGCCGTGGCCTGCGGACCCTGTGGCGGCACCGGACGGCTAACCCTGCACCAGCCCGCCCGCGTGCAGGGTGGTGCGCGACATGCCTAGGACACGCGCTCGCCGGCGCAGCGAGGCGTTCCTGCTGGCCGACCTCGAAACGCTGCTCCGGCCGGCCCGCCGCGCCACCGTGTTCGGGTTCGCATGGTGGTGGCGGTATGAACTCGGGCTGCTCATCGGCGTGACGTCCGGCTTGGCCCTGCTTGTCCAGGCCGTCGGCATCGGGTGGGCCGCCGCCGGACTGTCCGCGATGATCGGCGCGGTCGGGCCATGGCCTCCAACGCACAAGGTATTCATCGCGACGGCATGGCGGATCATCACGCCACACCGGCTGCGGGTCGGGCTCGTCCAGGCGCGCATCCACTCCAGAAACGGAAGGCTCCCCACCATCGTCCGCACCATACGCGAGCCGTTCGGCGAGCGCGTACGGCTGTGGTGCCCAGCCGGAACATCCGTTGAGGATTTCCGGGCCGCCGTGAGCATCCTCCGGGCCGCCTGCTGGGCGGCGGACATACGGGTTACCAGCCACGACCGGCATGCCCATCTTGTGACTCTCGATGTCATCAGGCACCGGCCGAACGGCCCTGACCGCCAGCCGCATGGCTGATCAAGGCTGACCATGGCTGGCTGCGCCGCAAGAGCAGCCAGCCCGGGCCTAGGGCGAAGACACGCCCTATTGCCCTCCAGCCGGCCACTCGGACCGGTCACCTCGCTCGGACCGGTCACCTCGCTCGGACCGGTCACCTCGCTCGGACCGGTCACCTCGCTCGGACCGGTCGCGGTTGCGCCGCTGGGCGATGACCGCCCGCAGCGCATCACACTCGAGCTCAAGCTCACGGACCCGCGCCTCCAGGGCGAGCACCCGGCGGATGGCCGCCAGCGTCATCCCCTCGTCAGCCAGTTGGACGACGTACTGGATGACGGTGATCTCGCCGCGCGTATACCGGCGCTGGCGGCCATCTGAGCGTGACGGGCGCACCACGCCGAGCTGGTCCAGCCGCCGCAAGAACGCTTGCTGCACTTCGAGCATGGCCGACACCTGCCCGACCGTGAAGATCGGCCGGTTCTCGTCGTCGAAAGGCAACGTTGGCATGGCTCACTCCATACATGCGCGGCCGGGCCCGGGTGGCAGTGCCAACCCGGGCCCGGCGAACGCACCTGCGTTCAGGTAGTCAATCAGGCAGCGATCGGCTTCGTCTCACCGGTGCGGATCTCGACCCTACGCGGCCGCGCCTTCTCGGCCAGCGGTACGCGGACGGTAAGCACACCGTCGTTGTAGTCGGCCTCGATGTTGTCAGCGTCGGCCGTCTCGCCCAGGTGCAGGCGGCGGGAGAAGGTCCCCGTCGCGCGCTCCCGGATGTACGGCTTCTCGCCCTCGGCCAGCTCCTCGGTGCGGCGCGCGCCAACGGTGAGAACACCGCGGTCCACCGTCACCTCGATGCTGTCGGGGTCGATGCCCGGCACGTCGAAGCGGAGCAGAACGTCATCCTCGCGCCGGATGGCGTCCATGTGCATGACCGACGGTGCTGCGCCGTTCGTCCAGCCAAACGCGCGCTGGGTGAGGCGATCAAACGGGTCAAAGGTTGTAAGCACCACTGCGGTTCACCCTCCAGGTGATACTAGGATCCACAGATCCAGGTTCTATGGTCTATCACTTGGAGTAAACCTGCGACTTGACTTGTATATTTCCTCAATTCACAGCCGAACGTAAGGTCCGCCGTACTCCGTCAGGGCGTGTCCCGTGGATCTTGGCTGTCGCGAGCGGTGGTCCGGAGGTGGTCGATGCGATCATTCCGGAGTGGTCGATGTGACATCGAGTCCCCTCTAGGGTGCTCGATGGCACATTGACCACTTCTACGGGACGCGCCCTGGCCCGTTCGACGGCGCTTCAGGCAACGCGCTCGATGATGGTGGCGTTCGCCTGGCCGCCGCCCTCGCACATGGTCTGCAGCCCGTACCGGCCGCCCGTCCGCTCCAGTTCGTGCAGCAGCTTGGTGGCCAGGACCGCGCCGGTCGCGCCGAGCGGGTGTCCCAGGGCGATCGCCCCGCCGTTGGGGTTGGTCTTCTCCAGCGACGCACCAGTCTCCGCCGACCAGGCCAGCAGCACGGGGGCGAACGCCTCGTTGACCTCGAACACGTCGATGTCACCCACCTTCAGGCCCGCCCTGGCCAGCGCCTGCTCGGTTGCTGGCATCGGCGCGGTAAGCATGAACACCGGGTCAGCGCCGGTCACCGCCAGCGCCATGATCCGCGCCCGCGGCGTCAGCCCGTGCCGCTCGATCGCCGCCTCGGACGCGATGAGCAGCGCCGCGGCGCCATCGGAGATCTGCGACGCGGTGGCCGCGGTGAGCTCCCAGCCCTCACGCAGCGGCGCCAGGGTCGCCATCTTCCCCAGCGACGTGTCCCGGCGCGGCCCCTCATCGGCGGTCACCCCGGCCACCGGGGCGATCTCCCGCTCGAACCGTCCCTCGTCGATCGCCCGGATCGCCCGCCGGTGGCTCTCCAGCGCGAACTCCTCCAGCTGCCGCCGGGTGAGGCCCCACTTCTCGCAGATCAGCTGCGCCCCCCGGAACTGCGAGATCTCCTGGTCGCCGTACCGGGCGAGCCAGCCCGGCCCGAACGGCAGCGGCATCCCCTTCTCCATCGCCAGCGACACCGTCGAGCCCATGGGGACCATGCTCATGCTCTCCACGCCCGCCGCGACCACCAGGTCCTGGGTGCCGGACAGCACACCCTGCGCGGCAAAATGCACCGCCTGCTGTGACGACCCGCACTGACGGTCGATGGTCACGCCGGGCACATTCTCCGGCAGCCCAGCGGACAGCCAGGCGTTCCGGGCGATGTCGATGGACTGCGGCCCGATCTGCGAGACGCAGCCCATGATCACGTCCTCGACCGCGGCCGGGTCGGCGCCGGTCCGGTTCATCAGCTCGGTGAGCACGTGCGCCGCCAGGTCAACGGGGTGAACCCCGGCCAATCCTCCGTTTCGCCTGCCCACGGGAGTGCGGACCGCACCGACGATGTAAGCGTGTGCCACGTTGCCCTCCGCTGGGTGTGCCCGGGCGAATCACCCCGGCCTGGTGTAATAGCTCACTTTGAGGCTACCGCGCAGCTCGCCGGCGGCCATGGGCCAGACGAGCGGATCACTACATCCAAGATTCTCAATTCGACTACTATCCGTGATTGGTATACGACTACGCGCAGGTCAGAGCACCTGCTGGACCGGCCGTCGATACCACCGGGGACAACGCACACGGACACGGGGGGATACGGGGACTGTGATGGAGACCATCGAGGAGGCCTCGGGACTGGTGAGCATCGGCCAGCTCGCCAAGGCAGCGGGGGTGAGCAGCCGCACGATCCGCTACTACGAGGAACTCGGCATCCTGCCCGAACCGCGCCGCACCAGCGGCGGCACCCGGAAGTATCCTCGCGAGTACAGCGGCTACATCGAGACCGCGCTCGCGCTCAAAGACCTCGGATTCCGGCTGGAGGAAGTCAAGCCGCTGGCCAGGCTGGCCCTGGGCCGGGCCGTCAGCCCAGGCCAGCGGGCCAGGGCCGCGCAACTCGTCGAGGACCGGATCCAGGCGCTCGACAGGCAGGTGGCCGTGCTGCGCAAGCTCCGCGATTCGGTCCGGCGCCCGGACGGGCTGACCCCGGGACCGGTTCCACTCGAATGGCACGCCGAACATTAGCCCGCACCCTTACCCGCGCCCGGCCTTATGCTCAGTACCAGGGAGCGAGCCGGAGGGGCGCGGCGGTGCCTGGACTGAGGAGCGACGGAGGAGCGACGAGGGAAGGCGCCGCAGTGAGAGGGATGGGGAGGTGGGTGGGGCCCCGTAGGCGAGCGGGAGACGTAGCGTGAGCGATCCACGGAGGCCGCGGTGGCTGCAGGCGCGATACTGCTGGTATTTCTCGCCGTTCTGGTGGCTTTCGGCTGGACCCGGGTCCGGCGTCGCCTGGGGCTGAGCGTGACCGGTCGCCATTTCGTTCTGGTAATTGTGGGGTTTTGCCTGATTGTCCTGGCCATGTGGGCAGCTTCCACGCACGGCTGACCGGGCTCAGCCGCCTCCCGAACCCTCCCGGAGGGGCATCTCGAACCAGACCGCCTTGCCGTCCCTGGTCGGCCGGGACCCCCACCGGCTCGCCAGCTGGTCGACCAGGTAGAGCCCCCGCCCCCCCTCATCGTTCTCCCCCGCGCTGCGGATCCGCGGCAGCCGCAGATCGGTGTCGAATACCTCGACCCACACCGTTTCCGCCCCGCGCCGCAACCGGAGCGTGAACTCCTTGCTGGTTGATCCGGCAAAACCATCACTGAACGGAGCTGTGTCCCAGCCACCGACCAGTACCGGGGCCACCGGCGGGGCCGCGCCAGCGGACTCGAGGGCGAACTCATGCCGTGGCGTGCGCGACGTGGCGGTGTGCAGCACGACGTTGGTGACCACCTCCGACACGAGCAGGCAGGTCAGGTTGGTCTGCTCCGGATCCATGCCCCAGCTGAGGAAGGTCGCCTGCGCCAGCCTGCGGGCCTCGGAGACCCTGATCGGCTCAGCCGGGAACGAGCACTCCCACCAGGCCAGGTCCACCGGCGACGTGCGGACGACGAGGATCGCCATGTCGTCGTCGATGTCCCCGGGCACCGCCTCCTCCGCAGCCTGCGCGATCGCCTCGACGTGGCCCGTGGCTACCCGGCCGACCGACTGCTGGAGCATCTCCAGTGCCTCGGCCTCGGTGTAGTGGCCGGTCCCGTCGGCTCGCTGCCTGCGGTCGGTCAGCCCGTCGGTGTACAGCACCAGCGCGGAGCCCGCGGGTAGGTGGCGGGTCTCCTCACGATAGGTGGGGGCACCGGGCATGTTCCTGCCGCGCGCGCCGAGCAGCAGGCCCTTGTGCTCCACCTCCAGCTCGCCGACCTGGCCATCGGTGATGAGCAGCGGCGCGTCATGCCCGGCGTTGGCGAACGACAAGGTGCGTGACCAGGCGTCATAGACGAGGTAGGTGCAGCTGACGATCGGCGGGTCGGGCGGGTCGGCGCCCTTCTTCGGCGGGGCCAGGGTGCGGCACCAGTCATCGAGCTTGCGCAAGATCTCGGCGGGTGGCTTGTCGTCCTGCGCGAACGCGCGCAACGCGGCCCGCAGCTGGCCCATGATGGCGGCAGCGCGGGCGCCGCGCCCTTCCACGTCGCCGATGACGATGCCCACCCGGCCGGCGGACAGCGGGATGATGTCGTACCAGTCGCCGCCCACCTGAGTCTGGATCCCCTGGCCATGGGTCTCCAGCGGCTTGGCCGGCACATAGCGGCACGCCACCTCGAGCCCGTCGAGCGTCGGCAGGTTCTGGGGCAGCAGGCTGGTCTGGAACGCCAGGGCCGTCCGCCGCTCCTCCTCGAAGAGCAGCGCGTTGTCGATGGCGACGGCCACCCTGCTCGCGATGACGCTGAGGAAGTCGCGGTCGTCAGCCTCGTAACGCTGGTCCTCCCGCTCGGTCAGGTTGGACATGGCCAGGCTCATCACGCCGAGCAGCTGACCGCGGACCAGGAGCGGCGCCGCGATGACCGATGCCAGGCCCACGCTCCTGGCGGCCTCCAGGCTCCCCTGGGTAGGCGCCCGCGGGGGCTCGTCCCGCAGGTTCTCCACGAGCACGGCATCCAGGCGCGCCATGGCCTGCTGGCAGAAGTGGCCTTCCGGGTAGTCAACCGGGTCGCCAACCCTGGCCCAGCTCTCCGGGGGCGGTGTCCAGCCGTTGGCGTTCATCTGCACCCGCCGCATCAGCTTCTCGCCATGGAACAAGTCGATCACGCAATGATCGGCGAAGTACGGCACCAGCGTCTCGGCCACGTGCCGCAGGGTCAGGCTGAGCTCAAGCGACCCCGCGAGCCGTTCCCCAATGCGCTCCAGCAGCCCGATCTGATCCCGTTCACGCTGGCTGCTGCGCCTGACGGCCTCGCGCGCGATGATGACGATGCCGTCGATGGCGCCTGATGGATGGCGCAACGGCACCGCCTGGGCGCGGAGCAAGATGCGGGACCCGTCCTCCCGGACAGTTGCGAAGGTCCCATCCCACGCCCGGCCGCGCAGCACCTGCTTGGCCAGCTCCGTTGCCTTCCCGACATCGCCTTCATCGAATCCGAGCGAAAGGATGGGCCGGCCGACGAGCTGCGCTGGGTCCTCGGGGAAGTCGAACAGCCGCACCGCGAAGGCATTGGCGTACAGCAGATTGCTGAGCCGGTCCGTCACCACCACCGCGGCGGCTATCTGCCCGAGAACGGTCTCCGCCGGCAGGTATGCCCCATACGCCGTATTACCCCACGGTGTCATCGGCCGTGCCCCCGGCCGCTACCCCCAGCGTGGCTCAGGGCGCAAGCCCGGCGGTGGCGGTACGCCGGGTTCCCGGGCCGCAGTTCATGGCCGGGTGACGAAGAGGTGCGCAGCAACCAGGCGGGGCAATTCCGCCGTAGTACCGCCGGCTTTGTCCTCACTGGTCACCCGCACACCATCGTCGCTCGCCGCGAGCGTGACCTCGCGTCCCGGTTGTATCCCAATGCGCTTGAGTTTAAGCATCAAAGAGGCATCGCTTTGGACTTGTTCGCTGATCCGGCAGACGATGACCCGCTCGGCCAGCTCGGACGCCACTTGGGTCATGGCCTCGGCCTGCTCCCCCTCGGCGGCGAGCGCACGCTGCTTGGCATCGGCGGGCAGCCCGAGTTCGTCGAGCCCCGGAATCAGGTTGCCGTGCGGGCAGCGCACCGGGTAGTCGAGCAGCTCCACCAGCCGGCGCTCGACCTGCTCGGAGATTACGTGTTCCCAGCGGCAGGCCTCGATGTGGACCTCTTCCCAGGGCAGCCCGATGACGCCGACCAGCAGGCACTCGGCCAGCCGGTGCTTGCGCATGACCCCCACGGCCAGGGCGCGGCCCGCCACGGTCAGGGACAGCTGGCGGTCACCCTCCACTCGCAGCAGCCCGTCGCGCTCCATCCTCGCCACGGTCTGGCTGACGGTCGGCCCGCTCTGGGACAGCCGTTCGGCGATGCGGGCCCGGAGCGGGACAATGCCCTCTTCCTCGAGCTCGAAAACTGTCCGGAGATACATCTCTGTCGTGTCGATAAGCCCGTGCGCCGTCAACGGTCCTCCCTTCTCACCTGATGTTATGGCCGGCGCGCCACTACCGCGATCTGGCGAATATCCGCCGGACGCCGGGAGGGCTGGCCGGGCGGCCCGGCGCGGGATCAGGGCGCCAGGCGCTCGATGATCCAGTGCTGGCCGTCCCGGCGGTACCGGAGGCGGTCGTGCAGCCGGTTCACCCGCCCCTGCCAGAATTCGACCGTCTCCGCGGCGACCCGGTAGCCGCCCCAGAATTCCGGCATGGGCACGGTGACCCCCTCGGGCCAGCGTCTTTCCAGCGTCTCGTACCGCTCGTCCAGCTCGCGGCGGGAACTGAGGACCGACGACTGCCGGCTGGCCCAGGCCCCGAGCTGTGAACCGTGCGGGCGGGAGTGGAAGTACGGCTCGCTCTCGTCGGTGGACAGCGCCGTGACTGCGCCCTGGACGATCACCTGCCGGTGCAGCGCGTGCCATGGGAAGAGCAGGCACGCGCGCGGGTTCGCGGCCAGTTCCTGGGCCTTGGTGGAGGTGCGGTTGGTGTAGAACGTGAACCCCCCGGGGCCGTACTGCTTGAGCAGCACCGTCCGGGCCCGCGGCCAGCCAGCGGCGGACACCGTGGCCAGCACCATGGCGTTCGGCTCTGGCAGCCCGGCGGCGATCACGTCGGCCATCCAGCGGCCGAAGAGGGCCAGTGGGTCGGCCGGGGTGACGGCTTCGTCAAGACCGGCCGGCATTGCCGTTGGTGGTCTCCCTGGCCTTCCTGGCGGGTGACGGGTCGCATCCACGGGAATGATCCTCTCGCAGCCGGAGCCACGGCGGCCAGCCAGGCTGGCGGGTGGCCCTTGTCACGGATCGCACGGCTACCGAAACCAGGTCCGGCGCGGTTGAATTGACCCGGCTGTGGGGTGAACGTCGCCCACGGGGGTTTCGCTCAGTTGTCCCCCTTGGCGCATGTCACGCCGCTCACAGGGAGACGGAGGATGCACAAGATGTCCGACTTCAAGCCCGGGCTCGAAGGCGTCGTGGCGTTCGAGACGGCGATCGCCGAACCCGACCGGGAAGGCGGGTCACTGCGATACCGGGGGGTGGACATCGAGGAACTCGTCGGGCACGTCTCATACGGTCACGTCTGGGGCCTGCTGGTCGACAACGAGTTCGCGCCCGGGCTGCCCCCCGCCCAGTCCTATCCGATCCCCGTGCACTCCGGCGATATCCGGGTGGACGTGCAGAGCGCCCTGGCCATGCTGGCGCCGGCCTGGGGGATGCGCCAGCTTCTGGACATCAGCGACGAGCAGGCGCGCGACGACCTGGCCCGCGCCTCGGTGATGGCCCTGTCCTTCGTCGCGCAGTCGGCCCGCGGGCCCGGGCTGCCAGTGATCCCGCAGGAGCGGGTGGACGAGGCGGAGAACATCGTCGAGCGATTCATGATCCGCTGGCGTGGCGACCCCGATCCACGGCACGTGAAGGCGATCGACGCCTACTGGACCTCGGCCGCCGAGCACGGCATGAACGCCTCGACCTTCACCGCCCGGGTGATCGCGTCCACCGGCGCCGACGTCGCGGCCGCACTGTCCGGCGCGGTGGGCGCGATGTCCGGGCCGCTGCACGGCGGCGCGCCCGCCCGCGTGCTGACCATGATCGAGGAAGTCGAGCGGAGCCAGGACGCCGCGCAGTACGTCAAGGCCGCACTCGACCGCGGTGACCGGCTGATGGGCTTCGGGCACCGGGTGTACCGGGCCGAGGACCCGCGCGCCCGGGTGCTGCGCAGAACCGCGCGGGATCTCGGCGCCCCCCGGTACGAGGTGGCCGTGGCCCTGGAGGAGGCGGCCCTGGCGGAACTGCACGCCCGCAGGCCGGACCGGGTGCTCGCGACGAACGTCGAGTTCTGGGCGGCCATCATGCTGGATTTCGCGCAGGTGCCGGCGCACATGTTCACCTCGATGTTCACCTGCGCCAGGACCGCGGGCTGGGCCGCGCACATCCTCGAGCAGAAGCGCACCGGCCGGCTGGTCCGGCCGAGTGCCCGCTACGTCGGTCCCCCGGCCCGCTCGGTCAGCACCGTGCCCGGTGCAGACGAGGTGCTGGACGAGGTCTGACCTGGCCCTGGGCCCGGCCGCGATCCGAAGGCCGGCCGGGCGGCCCAGTGCGGACCGCCGGTTAGTCTTGGCACCGTGGCCGACATCATCCTTCCCCCCGCGATCAAGCCCGTCGATGGCCGGTTCGGCAGTGGCCCCTCCAAGGTCCGCCCCGCCCAGCTCGCTGCCCTGGCCGCATCGGGGAGCAGTTACCTGGGCACCTCCCACCGCCAGGCACCCGTCCGCTCACTCGTCCGCCGCGTCCGCGAGGGCCTGGCGGAGCTGTTCACCGTGCCCGACGGCTATCAGGTCGTGCTCGGCAACGGCGGCACCACCGCGTTCTGGGAGGTCGCGGCGTTCGGCCTGGTGCGGCAGAAGTCACAGCACCTGGCGTTCGGCGAGTTCTCGTCGAAGTTCGGCAAGGTCACCGAGGCCGCCCCGTGGCTGGAGGCGCCCACGGTGATCAGCGCCGAGCCCGGCAGCCATCCGGTGTCCCAGGCGGAGCCGGGTGTGGACACCTACGCGCTGACGCACAACGAGACCTCCACAGGTGTCGCCATGCCGATCCGCCGGGTGGCAGGCGCCGACTCCGGTGCCCTGGTCATCGTCGACGCGACCAGCGCCGCGGGCGGCCTGCCGGTGGCGGTCAGCGAGTGTGACGTGTATTACTTCGCACCGCAGAAGTGCTTCGGCTCGGACGGCGGGCTATGGCTCGCGTTGATGTCGCCCGCCGCCCTGGGACGGGCGGCGGAGATCGCCGCCAGCGGCCGCTACATCCCGGAGTTCTTCTCGCTGCCCGTCGCGATCGACAACTCGGCCAAACAGCAGACCTACAACACGCCCTCGGTGGCGACCCTGCTGATGCTCGCTGACCAGCTGGAGTGGATGCTCGGCCAGGGCGGCCTGGCCTGGACCACCGAGCGGACAGCCGACTCCTCGGCGCGGCTGTACACCTGGGCCGAGAAGGTGCCGTACGCCAGCCCCTTCGTGGCCGACCCCGGGCAGCGCTCGCATGTCGTGGGCACGATCGACTTCGCGGACGCGGTCGACGCGGCCGCAGTCGCGGCGGTGCTGCGCGCCAACGGGATCCTCGACACCGAGCCGTACCGCAAGCTCGGGCGCAACCAGCTGCGCATCGGCATGTTCCCGGCGGTGGACCCGGACGACGTGGAAGCGCTGACCGTCTGCATCGACTACGTCATCGAGCGGCTCTAGCATCTGGCCACAGATCCAGCATCCGGGGCCAGGCCGCATCCGGACGCTTGATCAGTGGACAGCGGCCCCGACGATGGCGCCCACCACGAGGATCGCGAGCACCACGGGCAGCAGCCACCGGGTCGTGCGGTTCACAACACGCAGCTTAGAGCGTCCGGCAATAGGGCGCTGGATCAGGGAGCGGCGATCCAGGCGGCGGTCCGGCAAGGCCGAGCGAGCCCGCATAGCGAAGCTATGCGGGCGAGTGAGAACGCCGCCGGTCGTCGTCTGGGCGCCGCGAGCCCAGCAGTCCTATTGCCGGGCGCTCTTACGTGCTGAATTCGCGCCACCATCCGCTCACTTGCGCAGGGGCCAGGTGCCCAGCGTCTCGTAGCGTGGCCGCGACTGGGGGCGGCTGCGGATCAGGTAGATCTCCTCGGCCGTCCACGGGTCTCCCGCGTAGTCCGACAGCTCGGTCACCAGGGTGCGGACGTCCACCGGCGCCCGGGATCTGGCCAGTGTCAGATGAGGCTGGAAGCGCCTGCCCTCCTCCGCTGGTGGCGCTCCCGCGCGCCGCGCCCCCGCGGCCACCGAATCGGCCAGTTTGCGTAGTTCCTGCCGCTGCCCCTGCACTCCTGTCCACAAAACCCGGGCCCGGTCCGCCTCGGGGAACGCGCCTGACCCGGCGAGGGACAGGGCAAGGTGCGAGTGGTGTGAGGTGGCCAGCTCCATCCGCCGGCCCAGCTTGGCGGCGGCGACCTCGTTGACCTCGCCGAGAAAGGCAAGCGTCAGGTGCCAGGCGTCGCGGCCGGTCCAGCGCAGGCTCGGCCACGAGGAGCGGAGCGGTGCCACCGCGGCCTCCAGCTCGCCGGTGATCTTGTCTGGCACTGTCACCGCGACAAACAACCTCATAAGTCATTGGTAGCACCAAGGAGCAGGTCACAGGTCAGTTCCGGTCTCATACACGCGGTTCCCGATTCAGCTGCCTGCGCTGCCGTCGGTCCACTCCCGCCGCCGGCCAGCGGCTGGGCCTCAGGCCACCATGCGGGCCAGCGCGGCCGGGCGCAGGTACTCGCGGGTGCGCACGCCGCGCCGGTGGGCCAGCAGCAGCCCGATGACCGCCGCGGCCACGGCCGAGATGGCGCCGCCGGCGACCAGGCTCATCCGCGGCCCGAAGGCCTCCGCCACCCAGCCGACCAGGGGTGATCCGAGCGGCGCACCGCCGAGGAAGACCAGCATGTAGAGCCCCATCACCCGGCCGCGCATCTCCGGCGAGGTACGCAGCTGCGTCGCGGAGTTAGCCGCGGTGCTGAAAGTCAGCAGGGCGAGCCCGGTCGGCACCAGCAGGGCCAGGAATGACCAGAACGATGGCATCAGGCCGGTCACAACCTCCAGGATTCCGAACGCGAAGGCGGCCGTCACGAGCAGCCGGGCGCCGGGCCGGCCACGACGGGCCGCGAGCAGCGCCCCGGCCAGGGCCCCGGCCGCGAACACCGCGGACGCGAGGCCGAACGCGGTCGCCCCGGTGTGGAAGACCTGACGGGACATCAGGGCGTTCGTCACCTGGAAGTTCATCCCGAACGTGGCCACGAAGAAGATCAGCACCATCGGCATGGACAGGCTGGGGCGATCCTTCACGTAACGGAGCGCCTCACGCAGCTGCCCCCGGCCCCTGGGCACCGGTTCGGCCGGGTGCAGCTCGGCGGGGCGCATCAGCTTCAGGCCGGCCAGCACGGCACCGAACGAGGCGGCGTTGACGAAGAACGCGACCGGGGTGCCCACGGCACCGATGACCAGTCCGGCGATGGCCGGGCCCGCGATCCGCGCCAGGTTGAAGATCGCGCTGTTCAGCGCGATCGCGTTCGGCAAGTCAGCGCGGCCGACCATCTCGACCACGAACGTCTGCCTGGTCGGGTTGTCCACCGCGGTAGCCAGCCCCAGGGCGAACGCGAGCGCGTACACCTGCCAGATCCGCACGGCGCCGGTCACCGCCAGCACGCCGAGGATGAGGGCCAGCGCGCCCATGACACTCTGGGTGATCATGAGGATGCGGCGCTTGGAGTACCGGTCGGCGATCGCGCCGCCCCAGAGGCTGAACAGCAGCAGGGGCAGGAACTGCAGGCCGGTGGCGATGCCAAGCGCGGTGCCGCTCCCGTGGGTCAATTCGAGGACCAGCCAGTCCTGCGCGACCCGCTGCATCCAGGTGCCGCTGTTGGAGATCACCTGGCCAGTCGCGAAGAGCCGGTAGTTGCGCGTGCCCAGCGAGTGGAACGTCCGCAGCCGGGACAGTCCCGGACGGTGCGGCTGAGGCCCGTCGCCGGCACCGGTCAGGACTGGCTGAGCTTCTCCAGGATCGGCGCGGCGGCCCGCAGCGTCGCCCGCTCCTGCGGGGTCAGCTCGGCCAGCCGTCTCGCCAGCCACGCGTCCCTGCGCCGCCGGGACTTGATCACCAGGTCCCGGCCCGCCGCTGTCACGGTGAGCACCACCTGACGCTTGTCCGAGGCGTGCGCCGCCCGCGTGACGAGTCGATATTCCTCCAGCGTGGCGATAACGCGCGTCATGGAGGGCGGCTGCACCTTTTCGTACTCGGCCAGCTCCCCTGGGCTCATCGGGCCGTGCGTCTCGAGTTTCGCCAGCGCGGCGAACTGGGTGTCGGACAGCAAGGGCTCCGCGGTCCCCGGCACGGTCCGTTCGACCCGCAGCCGCCGGGCCAGCCTGCCCACCGAAATCCGGAGACTGCTGGCCAGGCCGGCGTCCGACCTGGTCTGTGCTGATGTCATTATCGTTAGCCTGAGTCATTACTTTTGCTAACGATAGACAGGTGCACGGCATTCCGTCAAAACGTTAGCGACGCGAACAGGTGGACGCCCCCGCGGGCATACCGCAAGTACACCATGGAAGCGGCCGGTTAGCCTGATCATGTGAGCAGCCCACGCCGACCCGCGCCGCCGCCCCTCGAGGCCAACGACCGGCTGGTCACCGCCGTTGTCACCGCTGCGTGGGCGGTCGCCCTGATTGTCGTGCTGGTGCTGCGCGATAGCCTTCCCGCAGCCGAGCGGTGGTGGCTCTGGACCTGCGTGGCGGGCCTGGGCCTGGGAATCTTCGGGCTGTGGTACGTGCCCCGGATGAAGCGGGCCCGCGCCCGCGCTGCGGAGCGCCGGACGCCCGGGAGCACCGGCAAGACCTGAACCTTACCTAACGAAAGGACCTGGCGGGTCCCCCACGCCCAGGGCTGTGCTCAGCCGTGATCGAGCGGCTCGAAGAGCGTCTCGTCCACCGAGATTCCGGGCAGATCGACGAGGTCATAACCCAGTTCGTCGATGACCGGCCGCAGCGGCTGGTCGACGCCGGGGGGGAACACGGACTCCGAGTGCGCACCGCATCCGTGGTCCACCGAGACCACCCGGCCGTCGTCGGGCGCGTACGCATTCGCGCACACGCCGAACACCTGCCCGAGCGGACCGCCCAGCCGGACGAAGAAACCACAACCCGCGCAGGGACCCGGGGCGGCGTGCGCGAGCGGCGTCTTCGGCCCGTGCTCGCTGGCGTACCAGCGGGCCGCGGTGGTGTCCCGCCCGATCGCGGAAAGGACACGTGGCCGGGCGGGCAGGGTGTCCCCGGCGGCGAACTCCCGGGCGGCGGGCGCCCCGGCGGGCAGGTCCCCAGCGGCTGGCTGCCCGGCGGCAGCCTCCCCGGCGGCGGATTCTCCGGCGGCAGCCTCCCCGGCCGGGCCCTCCCCGGCCAGGTCATCACCGGCGCCTGGCGCTACTGGCTCGGTGAAGGCGACTGCGGCCCAGGTAGCCTCCCCCCAGTCAGCCACACCGTCGTCGCCTTCGAGCGCGGCCACCGGAACAAGCCGCTCGTCGTCGGGCGGGGCGGGCAGGATGTCTCCCACCCCCAGATCGCCCGGGCGCAGCCGTTCCCGCCAGGGGACCCAATCCGGAGCGAGGATGGCGTCGGGGCCCGGGAGCAGAACGCTCTCGCTCACGGTCACCGTCTTTGACCACGACGCCCGGGCGACGGTGACGGCCCAATGCCACCCCTGGTAGGCGAGGTCGAGGCAGTTGAACAGGTGGGTGACCACTCGGTCGCCGTCCGCCTGGAGGCCGGCATGCGCGCCTACCTGCCCGGTGCCCGCCACCTCCTCGGCAGCGCCGCGCGCCAGATCGGTGGCCTGCGCACAGGCCTCATCCGGCTCCTTGGCTCGTACACGGACTTGGCTCACGGTGAGTAATTGTCCTCCATCCGGGCACATGCCCGCTTCGGAAAGGACCACCGGCCGCAACTGGGCGGGCCGGTTAGGTGATTGCTTCCCCACAACGCAGAATACTGGGGTCATGGGACTGTCCGGCGCGAGGCTGCGGGCGAGGCGGGTGAACCGCGGCCTGGCCTCGGCCGCGCAGACCGGGGCCCGGGCCGGTGCCGCCGGGGCCCGGGTCGGTGCCGCCGGCGCCCGCGGCACCACCCGCCTCATCCACCGGATGACTCAGGCGTCCGGTGCCGGCCGGACCGGCCTGGACCGGCTCATGGAACTCACCGCCGCGGGCAGCGCGGCCGACGCGTTCGTCGCCGTGTCGCTGGCCGGGACGCTGTTCTTCAGCGCATCGGTGAACCAGGCGCGTGGCCGGGTAGCGCTGGCCCTGCTCGTCACCATGGCCCCCTTCGCCGTGCTCGCCCCGCTCATCGGGCCGATGCTGGACCGGGTACGGCAGGGACGCCGGTACATCCTTATCGGCACGCTGCTGGCGCGGGGCCTGCTGTGCTGGGGGATGGCGAGTGCGGTACAGCACAATGACGCGCTCACGCTGCTCCCGGCGGCGTTCGGCGTGCTGGTGCTGCAGAAGGCCTATGGCGTGACGCGCAGCGCGGTCACTCCCCGGCTGCTGCCGGCCCAGATCACGCTGGTGTCCGCGAATGCACGAACCGCCCTGGCCGCGCTCATCGCATCCACCGTCGGCGCGGGCGCGGCGGTGGGCATCGACGTGATCGCCGGCGGCGGGACCGGGGGCGCTACCTGGGTGCTGCGCGCGGGCATGGTGGTGTACTTCGCCGCGATCGCACTCGGCATCCGGCTGCCCGACCGGGTCGACCAGCCCCGTTCACAGGCGGCCGCCGGGCCGGCGGCCGGGCGCCCGCCGAGGCCCGCCCACCCTGCGGAGGATCTGGCCGGGGCCCCGGGCGCGGGCCGCAATGCCCCGGGCCGGGCGGCGCATCAGGCGAGAGCCGGGCCGGGGGGGACCAGACCCATGCCGCGACGGACGTCCAAGCGCGTGTCGTGGGCGGCGCTACGCAACGTGGGGCCGGTCGTCAGCGAGGCGATGCGCGCCAACGCGGCCCTGCGTGCCTTCTCCGGTTTCATGGTGTTCTTCCTGGCCTTCCTGCTGCGCATCGAGCATTTCCACGGCGTGAACGACAAGGTCGCGCTCGCGGAGATGGGCGCGGCGGTGGTCGTGGGCGGATTTATCGGGACGGCCATCGGCGCCGCGCTTGGCTCGCGCACGCCGCACCTGATCATGTTCGTGATGCTCGGCCTGTCAACCGTGATCACTGCCGTCTGCGCGGTGTTCTTCGGCTTGTGGGCGGCTCTCGCCGTGGCCCTGGTCTCGGCGTTCAGCCAGGTACTGGCCAAGCTGGCGCTCGACTCGATCGTCCAGCGCGAAATCAGGGAAGAGGTCCGGTCCTCCACGCTCGCTGCCTCGGAAACCGTCCATCAGGTGTCCTGGGTGGCGGGCGGCCTGGCGGGCCTGGCCATGTCCATCACCGCCAGCGGGATCGCGGGACTGACCGTGGCGGCCACCGGCCTCGCCGCGGCCACCGTCTTCCTGCTGGCCAGCCGCAGGCGCCGGATCCTCGCCGCGCGGCAGCGGATGGCCCCCCAGCCGGCCCGGTAAGGTCCGCCAAACCGGCCGGTGAAGCTCGCCAGAAGCCCGGGCACGCCGGCCTGACACAGGGAGTTCTACGCCGCCGCAGGTAACACGGGCGCTACGCCGCGACGGCCTCAGGGCACCTCCCACGGCCCAGCACGTGCAGGTGGGCGCGGGACAACGTCGGCGCGCCAACCGCCGAGCCGGGCTGAACAAGGACGGCGGTCAGGCCTCTACGTCGTCGGCGACGGCGCGCAGCACGGCCGCGATCTTCTTCGCGTCGCGGGGGTCGGCGTGCCGGCCCCGCCGGTAGGCGGCCGACAGCCCATCCAGGAGCTTGATGAGGTCCTCGACAAGCAGGACCATCTCGTCCGGGCTCTTGCGGCTCGTTTTAGCCACCGTCGGCGGCGGCTCAAGCAGCCGCACCTGCAGCGCCTGCACCCCGCGTCGCCCCTCGACGACGCCGAACTCGACCCGCTGGCCTGCGCGCAGCCCGGCGGCGCTGCCCGCCGGGAGGGCCGACGAATGCACGAACACCTCACCCCCGTCATCGCGGGTGAGAAAGCCGAAACCCTTTTCGGCGTCATACCACTTGACCTTGCCTGTGGGCACGGGGTCAGACCTCACGCGGAGTAGGAGCGGGCAGGGCGCGCCGTAGGCGCGGGCGTCCAGGCTATCGGTCCCGCGCCGTCTGCGGCAGGTTCGTAGCCCGCACGTATGCAGCGACGTGACCCCGGCTGGACCGGCCGAGGTCACGTCCCCCACGGCCTCGCACGATGGGATGCTGGGACGGGATCACGTGCGCGGCCGGGAAGCAGGGATGATGCGCATGCTGCCGTTCCCCGCGGGCAGCAGAATCGCACGGCGGATATACCCCGGCTCAAAGCCGGTAATCATGTGAAACGGCGCCAACTATCGGATGGGACCGCGGCGCGGGCGCTGCCACGGAGGGAGTGACCGCATCCGCGGGCCACGGCGGATCCGCCAGGCCAGGTACCCGGCGGTGAAGACGGCCCCGCCCCGGATCAGGTAGTCGCGGTATGCGTCGAACGCGTGCCTGAAACCACCGAAGAAACCGTGATGCCCGCCGCCCAGGCCAGCTAGCAGCAGCCCGGCGAGCACGAACAACGGCGGACCCAGCAACGCGAGCCACTTGTCCCGCGCGTCCCAGATCCGGGACACCGCCGCGACCAGGCCCCCGGCCAGCCACAGGGGCGGCAGGATCAGCCCGCCGACGCCGAGCAGCAGCACGGCGATGGTCTCCAGCGGGTGGCTGCGGGCCAGCGCCTGCAGGCTCGGCCGGGGCGGGGCGGGGGCCACGGGCGAGGGCGGCCCGCCGGCCAGATCCGGAGCCTGCACAGGCAGCGGCGGCCCAGGAGGAGGTGGACCAGGAGGAGGTGAACCAGGAGGGGATGACCCAGCCGGGGGTGACTCAGCAGGCGGCGCCCCAGGACGATGTGCCGCGGGCTGGCGCGGGATGGGCTCCGTGTCATCCCTGACGGGCTTCCAGTCTTCGTCACCGGGACTCCAGTCATCCCCGCTGGGCTTCCAGCCCTCCTTAGCGGGCTTCCAGATCACCACGGGTGGCGGCGGGGCCCCGCCGCGGTGCGCAGTCTCCAGCCGTTCACGTTCCGCTTTGACCATCGTCAGCGGATCCCCGAGTTCGGCGAGCATCTCCATAACCTTCGCCGGATCGGCCTTGGCCAGCGGGCCGCACCTCTTCTCGATCGCGGCCCGGGTGCGCCCCACGAACAGCAACCGGTCACCCTTGGGCAGGACGCGCTGCGCCGCGCTGGACACCCGGCCGAGGTAATCAAGGACGAGCTTCTCGGCGGAAAGATTCGCAGAGCGGCGCATGCCTTGATAATCCCCCCGAAGGGCCCGAATGTGGAGTCTCACGCGCCAGCCAAGCCAAGGATAAACCGGACAACAACCCACGAAAGGGCGGTCCCGGCCCGGCCCCGAACTCACTAAAGGGGCGGTCCCGGCTCCCGGGAACAACGCGAACAGGCGGTCCCAGCTCCCGGGAACAACGCGAAAGGGCAGTCCCGGCGCTCCCCGGGAGCAACGCGAAAGGGCGGCTCCGCCCTGCCCCGAACACGCGAAAGGGCGGTCCCGGCTTTCCCGGGACCGCCCTTTCGCGTCCTGGCCGCGCTGATCCGGGGGCAAGCCCCCGGCCGCTGCTAGAAGTCCATGTCGCCGCCGCCACCAGGGGCAGCAGGCGCCTTGTCCTTCTCCGGCTTCTCGGCGATCACTGCCTCGGTCGTGAGGAACAGACCGGCAATGGACGCCGCGTTCTGAAGCGCGGACCTGGTGACCTTAGCCGGGTCGATGATCCCAGCCTTGAACATGTCGACGTACTCGCCGGTCGCGGCGTCCAAGCCGTGCCCAACGGGAAGCGTCTTCACCTTCTCGACTACCACGCCGCCCTCAAGGCCAGCGTTCACCGCGATCTGCTTGAGCGGCTCTTCGACGGCACGGCGCACGATGGTCGCGCCGGTCGCCTCGTCGCCCGACAGATCCAGCTTCTTGAAGGCGGCGGCACCCGCCTGGAGCAGAGCCACGCCCCCACCGGGGACGACGCCCTCCTCGACGGCTGCCTTCGCGTTGCGCACCGCGTCTTCGATGCGGTGCTTGCGCTCCTTCAGTTCGACCTCGGTAGCCGCGCCCGCCTTGATGACGGCAACGCCGCCGGCCAGCTTGGCCAGCCGCTCCTGCAGCTTCTCGCGGTCGTAGTCGGAGTCGGTGTTCTCGATCTCGGCCCGGATCTGGTTGACCCGCCCGGAGATCTGCTCCGCGTCGCCCGCGCCGTCCACGATCGTCGTCTCGTCCTTGTTAACGACGACCTTCCGCGCCCGGCCGAGCAGGTCGAGGTCGGCGGACTCCAGCTTGAGCCCGACTTCCTCGCTGATGACCTGACCGCCGGTGAGGATGGCGATGTCGCCGAGCATGGCCTTGCGCCGGTCGCCGAAGCCTGGCGCCTTCACCGCGACGGACTTGAACAGGCCGCGGATCTTGTTGACGACCAGGGTCGCGAGGGCTTCGCCCTCGACGTCCTCGGCGATGATGACCAGCGGCTTGCCCGACTGCACAACCTTGTCAAGCAGCGGCAGCAGGTCCTTGTTGGCGGAGACCTTGGAGTTGACGATCAGGATGTAGGGGTCCTCAAGGACTGCCTCCATCCGCTCCGGGTCGGTGGCGAAGTAGGGCGAGATGTAACCCTTGTCGAAGCGCATACCCTCGGTGAGCTCAAGCTCAAGGCCGAAGGTGTTGCTTTCCTCGACAGTGATGACGCCTTCCTTGCCGACCTTGTCCATTGCCTCGGCGATCATCTCGCCGATCGCCGGGTCCGCAGCGGAGATGGATGCCGTCGAAGCAATCTGCTCCTTGGTCTCCACATCCTTGGCGAGCTTGGACAGTTCCTCGCTCACCCGCTCGACCGCCGCCTCGATGCCCCGCTTGAGGGACATCGGGTTGGCACCCGCGGCCACGTTACGCAGGCCCTCACGGACCAGCGCCTGCGCCAGCACGGTAGCCGTGGTGGTGCCGTCGCCCGCGACGTCGTCGGTCTTCTTAGCTACTTCCTTGACCAGCTCGGCGCCGATCTTCTCCCACGGGTCCTCGAGCTCGATCTCCTTGGCGATGGACACGCCATCGTTGGTGATCGTGGGGGCTCCCCACTTCTTCTCGAGAACGACGTTCCGGCCCTTCGGGCCGAGGGTTACTTTCACGGCGTCGGCCAGCTGATTCATGCCGCGCTCGAGGCCGCGCCTGGCTTCCTCATCGAACGCGATCATCTTGGCTGCCATAGGCTCCAGATCCTCCCGGAACTTTGTGGCTTGTGTGTGAATCGAGTCGACGCCCGCGACGGACGGCCTCCCCAGCGGACAGTCACATCCTGCCGCCGGTGACGCCTCATCGCCCCGATCCCGCCCTGGCGTTGTCACTCTCATGCCGAGAGTGCCAACGACCTGTTTAGCACTCTCCGCATGAGAGTGCAAGCCGGGGGCGTGCGGAGTCACCGAGGCCACGGGCGGGGCGCGGAGTCCGGGCAGCCTGAAGGCCGGACCGCGCGGAGGCGGCGCCGGTGGCACCCGTTGGAATTATTGTTCAGAGTTCCCGGTGGCAGCGGACCCGATGGCCCGACACCCACGCGGGGGGCGCCGGGCCATCGGCCGGCCTTGCCAGCACAGGCTCACACAGCGCGCACGGCCTCCGCCTGCGGGCCACGGTCGCTCTGCGTGATCTCGAATTCGACCCGCTGCCCCTCTTCGAGGCTGCGGTAGCCATCCATCTGGATAGCGGAGAAGTGCACGAACACGTCCCTGCCACCGTCGACCGCGATGAAGCCGTAGCCCTTGTCCGCGTTGAACCACTTGACGGTGCCCTGAGCCATTACCCAACAACTCCCTAACTGCGCTCGGGCCTCGGGCCCTGCCCTTGCAACGCAGAACCCGTCGATCGCGGAGCGGGTTAGCGTTGAGCAAGCCGAGCTTGCCGCTCGCGGCGACCGACAGCGACCGGACACGACCTTACCTCGTGCCATGAGCGTTCGGGACCAGTAACTCCCCGAATCCGGCTACCCGAGTTTCCCGGCCGGGGGACCCCAGCGCCCCGACCGGCATACTTCGCTGGCAGCGCGCCGAGTCCAGCGACGAACGGTCTGGGACGTGCCCCGACCCCGCAGGGGCGGTCAGCCCCCCGCCACGGCCGGGATCACCGACACGTGGGTCCCCGCCGGGACGGGCGTGTCCAGTCCCTGGGCGAACCTCACGTCCTCCTCACCCACGTAGACGTTGACGAAACGGCGCAGCTTGCCGGTGTCGTCAACGATCCGCCCGGCGATGCCCGGGTAGGCGGCGTCCAGGCCTGCGATGACCTCGCGCAGCGTTCCCGCCGTCGCGGTGACCTCGGCGGCCCCGCCCGTGAACGTACGCAGGATGGTGGGGATACGGACGGACACGGTCATGCTAGGCCTGCCTCTCCAGGTGATCGGCGCGCAGCTCTCATGATGCGGGGTGGCCGGGAAGCGACGACTCGAAGGCCTCGAACGCGGCCAGCGTCGGGCGTATCGCCGGCAGGCCGCCCGCCGGCCCGGCCACGGCGTCCAGCGTCTTCAGGCCGTCACCTGAGTTGATGATGACAGTCTCCGCCCCGGGGTCGATCTGGCCCGCGGCGAGCAGGCTGCGCAGCACGCCCAGGGTGACGCCCCCCGCGGTCTCGCCGAAGATGCCCTCGCTGGTGGCCAGCAGCCGCATCGCGGACACGACGGCGGCGTCGTCCACGTCGGCCACGGCCCCGCCGGTGCGGCGGACCACGTCGAGCACATAGGGACCGTCGGCGGGGTTGCCGATCGCCAGCGACTTGGCGATGGTGGCTGGCCGCACCGGCTGGACCACGTCGTGCCCCTGCCGGAACGCGGCGGCGACCGGGGAGCAGCCGGTGGCCTGCGCGCCGAACACCCGGTACGGACTGTCGTCGACCAGCCCGAGAGCGATCAGCTCACGAAAAGCCTTATCGATCTTAACGAGCTGCGCACCGGACGCTACGGGGACGACGATCTGGGCCGGCAGCCGCCAGCCCAATTGCTCGGCGATCTCGTAGCCGATGGTCTTGGAGCCCTCGGCGTAGTAGGGCCGGACGTTGACGTTGACGAAGGCCCAGTCCTCGCGCTCGTCGGCCAGTTCGGACGCGAGCCGGTTCACGTCGTCGTAGCTACCATCGACGGCGACCAGCGTGCCGCCGTACACGGCCGAGGCGATGATCTTCTGCGGCTCCAGGTTGGCCGGGATCAGCACCACGGAGCGGATGCCCGCACGGGCCGCCGCCGCGGCCACCGCGTTCGCCAGGTTGCCGGTGGACGGGCAGGCCAGCACCTTGTAGCCCATCTCGACCGCGGCCGCGAGGGCGACGGCGACGACGCGGTCCTTGAACGAGTGAGTCGGGTTGCCGCGCTCATCCTTTATCCACAGGGTCTGCAGGCCGAGTTCGCGGGCCAGTTGATCGGCCCGGACCAGGCGGGTCCAGCCCGGCTCCGTGTTGGGCGTGGCGGCGACATCCGGGGGAACTGGCAGCAGGCTGGCGTACCGCCAGATGCTGGTCGGCCCCGCCTCGATGTCTGCCCTGGTGAGCCGCGGGAGGTCATAGATCACCTCCAGCGGCCCGAAACACTCGGTGCAGGCGTGGTGCGCGCCGAGTTCGGTGGTGTGCCCGCACTCGCGGCAGGCGAGGCCGCTGGCGTAGCCGAAACGGGATGGGGTGGCGATCGAGGTTGTGTTCACGAGGCGAGGCCTTTCTCCCTCATCTGTCCCAACGACCGGAATCAGCCGCGGGCCGGACTTGGCACCTGTCACGGGAGACCTCGCGCGGACGCATGTCACCGTGATGGTTGCCGGGGCTTCGCAGGGCCGATCCCTCCACCCCTCTGGATGAGCGTTATTCAGTTGTGTTGCCTACTGTAACTGATCCGGCTTCCGCGCCCTCCCCGCTGCTCCCGCTAGCCTCTGCTTCATGAACGCTGAACCGGGCGGTGGCAGGATCCTCATCGCCTCGAACCGGGGGCCGGTCTCGTTCACACGTGGCGAAGACGGGAACCTGACCCGGCACCGGGGCGCTGGCGGGCTGGTCTCAGGGCTGTCAACCGTCGCAGGCCGGGCCCATGTTCTCTGGGTATGCGCCGCCCTGAGCGACGCCGACCGGGCCGCGGCCCGGGCCGCCCCGGATGGCCGCATCGACGCCGGGGCCGACGACGGCGACGGCCTTGCGGGCGCCAGCGGCGCCGACGCCAGCACGGGCGTCCGCATGCTCGACATCCCGGCCACCACATTCCACCGCGCGTACAACAGCGTGGCCAACTCGACCCTGTGGTTCGTGCACCACATGCTCTACGACACGCCAAACCGGCCGAACTTCGGTCTCACGTTCCGCCGGGAATGGGAGTCCTTCCGCGGCTACAACGCCACCTTCGCGGCGGCACTTGCGGAGGGCGCGGGTGACCCGGGCGGCGGCGTGCGGGCCATGGTGCAGGACTACCACCTCACGCTGGTCCCGCGGATGCTCGCCGACCTGCGCTCCGACATCAGGATCGCGCACTTCTCGCACACCCCGTGGGCGCCTCCCGACTACTTCAAGCTGCTGCCGGAGAGCGTAGGCCGGGAGGTGCTCGAGGGCATCCTGGGCGCGGACCACGCCGGGTTCCTCGCCCAGCGCTGGGCCGACGCCTTCGTGGACTGCTGCCGGGAGTTTCTGGGCGCGGACATCGACCCGGTGGCGCGGACGGTCACCCACCGCGGCCACGTCACCAGCGTCGGCGTGCATGCCCTCGGGGTGGATGCCGACGACCTGCGCCAGCGCGCCGCCGCCGCCGACGTGCAGGCTCAGGTCGCCGCGCTCACCGCCGTCTGCGGGGACCGGAAGCTGATCGTCCGGGTGGACCGGACCGAACTGTCCAAGAACATCGTCCGCGGCCTGCTTGCCTACCGTGAGTTGCTGATCACCTACCCCGAGTGGCGGGGCCGGGTAACACATGTCGCGCTCGCCTACCCGTCCCGGCACGACCTGCCCGAATACCGCGAGTACACGGCCAGCGTGCAGCGGCTGGCCAGCGAGATCGAGAACGAGTTCGGCGCCGACGACTGGGATCCGCTCCTGCTGGCGGTGAACGACGACTACCCGCGCTCCCTCGCCGCCTACCGGCTGGCCGATGTGCTGCTGGTCAATCCGATCCGGGACGGCATGAATCTCGTCGCGAAGGAAGGCCCTATCCTGTCCGAACGCAACTGTGCGCTGGTCCTGTCCACGGAGGCCGGCGCCGCGGCGGAACTCGGCGCCCACGCGCTGCTGGTCAACCCGTTCGACGTGACGGCCACCGCGCACGCCCTGCACGAAGCGCTCACCATGCCAGATACCGAACGAAAAGCCCGCAGCGCGGCCCTCGCCCAGGCCGGGTCCGCGCTGCCGCCCACCGCCTGGTTCCAGGCCCAGCTCGACGGCCTCGACCAGGCGCCGATGTCGCCAGACGGGGAACCTGCCCGGCGTGGGGCCCACGACGGGCAGGCGCGCGGCCGGAGGCCAGCTGGCCGGGGGGGCGGTGGCTGGCGGGCCATCCGCGCGCGGGGCGGCCGCTGGCGGCCCAGCCAGTAGTCGCGGCCCAGTGGCCCCCTTACGGACCACTACCAGTAATCGCGTCGGCCAGCCCGTCAAGCAGGGTGATGACCCCGTCCGGGCCGTCCACCACGAGATCCGCCGCGGCGGTCAGTTCGGCGGCCGTCTCCGCCGAGCCACTGCACACGGTCAGCCCCGGGACGCCGGAAGCGCGCTGCGCGCGCACCACGGCGAAGGCGGGCGCGTCCCCGAGATCGTCACCGCAGAACATGACCGAGCGCGGGGATCGTTCGGTAATGAGGGTTTTCAGGGCGATGCCCTTGTCCGTACCGCGTGGCCGCAGTTCGATCACCAGCCGGCCCGGCTCGACGGTCAGGCCGGTCCGCGTGGCCAGCGCGGTGAGCGGGCCGCGCAACGCCTCCAGTGCGCCCTGCGGATCCGCGGCCCGGCGGGTGTGCACGGCCACCGCGTTTCCCTTGTCCTCCGTCCAGGTGCCCGGGGGGGCGCCGGCACCGGCCAGGACGGCGGGCAGTTCCGCGCGGGCCGCTGTCACCCCCGGCGGGGACGGGGGTGAGCTCAGCTTGCCGTCGTGCCAGCGTTCCCAGCCGTAGTGGCCGAGCACGATCAGGCCCGGGACGTCAGCGAAGCCGCCGAGTTCCACCGCGACGGCCGCGGGCCTGCCGGTGATCACCGCGAGGGTCCCGGTGACCGCGCCGAGCCTGCGCAGCGCCGCGGCGGCGCCCGGGTGCGCCCGCGCCGCCGCCGGGTCGGCGACGATCGGGGACAGCGTGCCATCGAAATCGAGCGCGATCAGTGCCCTGGCGGGCTCGCGGAGCAGCGCCGCCAGGCCCGCCCGGCCCTCCGGGGTGCGCGGCCGGGGCAGCGGTCCGGTCATCAGGAGCCGACGTCCCGCCGGTCGGCGTGGGCCGAGCGCAGCCGGTTTCGTTTGGCGCGCTGCCTGCGCAGCCGGGTCACGAGCGCCGGGTCGAACACGAGCGCCTCCTGACGATCGATGAGCTCGTTCAGCACCTGGTAATACCGCGTCGCGGTCATCCCGAGCGCGTCCAGGATTTCCTGCTCCTTGGCACCGGGCGAGCGCCACCAGCTCCGCTCGAAGGCCAGGATGCGCATCTCCTGCTCAGACAGCGCCGCCATCAGGCCTCCCCTCCGCCCGGCACGGGCGTGCTGGGGCCATCGTCAGGGGCCCGGCACGCACGGCGGCAAAACCTATCGTAGGGCCGGTCTATACGGAACGCCTCCGACGTCGTACGCTCACCCTTCGTGGCCACTTATGACTGCCTGACGTTTCTTACCGACTACGGCGTTGAGGACGGGTTCGTCGCCGCCTGCCACGGTGTCGCCGCCCGCATCTCGCCCGGGATCCGGCTCATCGATATCACGCACCTTGTGCCGCCAGGGGATGTCCGCCGTGGCGCGGCCGTCCTCGCCCAAACCCTGCCCTATCTGCCGCCTGCCGTCCATGTCGCGGTCGTGGATCCGGGTGTCGGCACCGCGCGCCGCGGCGTTGCCGTGGCGGCCGGGGACTGCATCCTGGTCGGCCCGGACAACGGGCTGCTGTCCTGGGCGGTCGCCGCGCAGGGCGGGGCGACCAGTGCGTACCAGCTCACCAACGGCGAGCTGTGGCTGCACCCGGTATCGCCCACGTTCCACGGCCGGGACATCTTCACGCCGGTCGCCGCGCACCTGGCGGCGGGCGGCGACCTGGCCTCGGCGGGGACCAAGATCGATGTCGTGGACCTGGTGACGCTGCCCGCGCCGACCAGCAGGGTGCATGACGGCGAGGCCGAGGGCGAGGTCATGTCGGTGGACCGGTTCGGCAACGTGCAGCTGTCCATCGCCGCCTCCGACGCCGACCGGCTGGGCATCGGCTTCGGATCGCCGATGGTCGTGCGCTGCGGGCGACGCCAGCTGACGGTTCCGTATCTGGAAACGTTCGCCGCGGTGGCCCCCGGCGAGATCGTCGCGTTCACCGACAGCGCCGGGCTCATCTCGCTGGCCGTCAACGCGGGCGACGCGGCGCAGCAACTCGGGCTGCCGCCCGGCGCGCACGTTCGGCTGTCCGGGGCCCCGCCGTCCTGAACACCGGCCTCGCCGCCCTGAACACCGGCCTCGCCGCCCTGAACACCGGCCTCGCCGCCCTAAACAGTGGCCGCGCCGTCCCGATCTCTCGCGCCTCTCGGGCAATTCCTCGGCCCAGGCGTCACACTCCGGACACCCAAACCATCCCGGACGTGGCAGAATGCCGGAGGTGTTCGACCACGGAAAGGTGGACGCCGTGGCGCGGAGGTTCCGCAGGCGAGCAACGGCAGCGGTGGCGGCCGGGCTGGCCGTGGCATGTGCCGCGCTCATGGCCGGGCCGGCCCTTGCCGATCAGGTCCGTGATCAGCAATGGTGGCTCGGCGCACTGCACGTGAGGACGGCCTGGGAATCCAGCAAGGGTTCCGGGGTGACGGTCGCCGTCCTGGACACCGGTGTCGCTCCGGCGCAACCCGACCTGGCCGGCTCGGTGACCACCGGGCCCGACTACACCGCATCCGGGCGGAAGGCTGGCGGGCCCTTCTGGGGGATCCACGGCACGGCCGTCGCCAGCCTCATCGCGGGTCACGGGCACGGGGCGAACAACGCGGACGGCATCATCGGCGTGGCTCCGGCGGCCAAGATCCTTTCCGTGCGGGTCACCGTGGAGAGCGGCGACCCGCTGCTGGCGAACGGGAGCATCGCTGCCGGCCTGCCTGGCGCTATCGCCAAAGGCATCCGCTACGCGGTCGCCCAGGGCGTCGGCGTCATCGACCTGCCGCTGGACCCGGCGGCGCTGGCGGGCGCCACCCCGGGCGGCAGCACCGCGGAACGCGACGCGGTGGCGTATGCCCTCAGCAAGAATGTGGTCCTGGTCGCACCCGGAGGTGACGGAGGATTCGCGGGAGCCGTCAACTATCCGGCGGCGTACCCCGGCGTGATCTCGGTGGGCGCCTTCGACCAGGCCTTCACCAAGGCCACATTCTCCAGCCGCAAGTCATACGTCACGCTCACCGCCGCCGGGGACGGCGTCGACGCCGCGACGCCGTCCGGGTACGCCATGCTTCACAGCACCGGTGCCGCCAGCGCGGTAGTGGCCGGCATGGTGGCACTGATCAGGGCGCAGTTCCCCACACTCACCCCGGCCCAGGTGACCAGCGCGCTCACCCAGAGCACGGTATTCCGGCCGCGGAACGGCAGGCTGAACGGATCGGGCTACGGAACCGCAGACGCCCAGGCCGCCCTGGTCGCGGCGGCCCGCATCAACGCGGCGGTCCCCACGTCCGGTTCGGGGGGCGCCGTCGCTGCGCCGTCGTCCCCGGCGGTTCGTGCGCAGGGCATGAGCGTCTGGGCCATGCTGCAATACGGCGCGCTGATCCTGGCCGGCATCCTGCTGCTCGGCCTGTTCGGATTTATCGTCTTCGGCCGGGTTCGCCGGCGTCGCGCCCGGGCCGCCCGGCTCGCACCGCTGCGGGACATTCCGCGGGTCCCCGTGCGCGCTCAGCCGGACTTCTCGTCCACGCCCCCATCCGCCTCGGGTCAGTTCACCGGTTCCCAGTTCGCGGGGTCTCAGTTCGCGGGGTCTCAGTTCGGGGGCTCTCAGTTCGCGGGATCTCAGTTCACGGGATCGAAGCTCGCCGGGTCTCAGCTCGGCGCCTCTCCACTTGCGGGCTCCCCGGCGGCGGGCGGCCAGTTCCCCGGGGCCCAGCGGGCACCGGCACCGTTCCC